>C687J35174_10001110_pt1 | contig 39355 bp, 41 predicted proteins | sample RifCSPhighO2_01_FD_35174 | JGI IMG/M metagenome (IMG submission 35174) | reverse complement strand
GCAAGGTATATCATAGAGAACAGGTGAGTTGCTCCGCAACTCAAAGGGGCATTCATCTACCAGACTAACGTCTGGAAAGACTTAGCCCCTGTTCTATTAATTGATGAGATACCTTACAAACAACCAAGACGGGTCAGTATTCATTAACCTTCAGGCGTGCCTGCCCACTTTTCTTGATTTGAACTCAATGAAAAATTTTTGAGATGCAAGCTTCTTTTGAGAAAAGTTTAAATATGATTCTGCTGCAGATAGGGATATGATACATGCAGTACTGGCTTCTGTCGTATTTGCTGCAGTCCTGTCCCAAGGCCTGAAGATACTGATTATTGCACACCGGCATAAACAGGCCTTCCACATTAATGATTTATTTGTCACCGGAGGCATGCCCAGCTCTCACGCTGCATTAGTCAGTGCATTGCTCAGCATCATTTACTTGACTGAAGGCATTTCTACATCTTTTGGAATCTCGCTGGTTTTATTTATTATAGTTATTCGGGATGCGTGCGGCGTACGAAGATCAGTGGGTGATGAGGGTAAGAAGATAAACAGCATCATCAAAATTTCTAAATTAAAGCTGGGCAGGCTCCATTATGCGATAGGCCATACTCCTTCAGAAGTTGCAGTGGGGATTATTATAGGGGTAGTCTGTGCTATAGCGGCATATGCACTCTAAACATAGTCTAGCCATGCACGGTACTTAGGAAGTTTGCCGTGGACTATATCTAAGAACTGTTCCTTCAGTTTGGAGGTTATCGGACCAGGGGCAGAACTGCCTATCTCTTTTCCATCGACTGACTGTATGACAGTAACCTCAGCAGCAGTGCCTGTATAAAATGCTTCATCAGCTGAATATACTTCTGCAGGCTTGAAAAGCCGTTCCTCTACTTTTATTCCATTGTCCTTCGCCAACTGCAGCAATGACATACGGGTGATGCCAGGAAGCACATTCCCCAAGGGAGGCGTTATTATCTTGCCATCCTTGACTATGTAAAAATTTTCCCCAGGACCTTCTGCAACATTTCCCTTGTAGTCCAATAAAAGCGATTCTTGATAACCTGCTGCTTTAGCCTCGCAGCTAGCAAAAATTGAGTTCACATAATGCCCGCATATTTTCGCATCAGCATGGGTTGATTGGGGATGGATCCTTATGAAGCTGGATATCTTAACTTTGACTGCCTCTTCTCCTAGATAAGAGCCCCACGGCCAGCAGGAAATGCTGCAATTAACTGGTGCTCCATGGGGATCAAGCCCCATCTTGCCATAGCCATAAATAAAGAGTGGTCTGATATAGCCTGCTTCAATCTTATTTTTTCTGACTGTTTCCCTAACTGCTTCAGTATACACTTCCTGAGAGAAAGGGACTTTCATGAAAGCTGTCTTCGCTCCTTTATACAACCTGTCCATATGTTCTTTTAATCTGAATATGGCAGGTCCTTCCGCAGTCTTGTAGAATCTGATACCCTCAAAGACACCCAGCCCATAATGGGTAGTATGAGTAAGTACATGTATCTTGGCATCGTCCCACTTGACAAACTTCCCGTCCATCCATATAAATTCTGTTTTGTCCATAAGTTGGCGGAGTAGAATTTAGTTTAAAAAGTTTGTCTTTTCAGGCCACAAACCAAAGTATTAAGGGTATGCTGAGTATACTCAGTACAGTAGAAACGAGCACCACAGAAGCGGTTAGTCCTGCATCTCGTTTATACTTGGCTGTCAGGATCATTGACATGACAGCAGAAGGCATCGCTGCCTCCAACAAGACTATATTTCTCACCAGACCAGAAATCGAAAGTAAAGATACGATAAGGAATGCTATAAAAAACCCACCAACGACTCGCAACAGAGATGCGAGCACTGCTACTTTTAGCGAGGTTAGCTTTATTTCCCTAAGCCGGTAGCCAAGCACCATCAAAGCCAATGGAATCGTTATCAAACCAATAGTCTCTAGGGGAGTGAAGATTGCCTTAGGTATAGGTATCCTAAGCATGCTAAATACAAACCCGAGTACAACAGCATATATCAATGGAACTTTAAAAATTTCCTTAACATTGTTTCTATGATGTACAATAAATATCCCTATACTGTACAGAAAGAAGCTATTTACCACATCAAACAGTATTGCTCTTGATAAGCCTGCAGTGCCAAAAGCGAACAAGGCAATGGGATATCCCATATACCCCGTATTGCCCCATGCAATCGGTAAGTGCAACCCTGGTTTCCTGAGCTTCCTAAAGAAAAGATAACTTAACAGAAGAAGAAGCAAAACAACAGCAGATGCTACTCCTACTATAACCCAAAAATCACTTAACTCCACATCGCTTTTCACCATTGAGGTAAAAATCAGTGAAGGCCCTGTTAGGTACACCAAAAAATCAACAAAAGGCTGGACATTTACTTTTCGAAATCTCCCTACTAAAAAACCGGCTAATATGATGAGGAATACCGGAATGACAGTGTTAAGTATAAGCTCAAATGCCATAAAAGAAAAGAAAAAAAGAGGTTATTTAAAGGTTGTTATGCTTTTTTTGCTTCAAATGCTGCATCGAATTTGGCTTTTCCGTAATTGTTTACATCTCGATACATTTCAAGTCCTTGCCTTACCATTGCTTCGTCGGCCCTCATTGTTCCCCTAACAATCAATGCAGATGCTCTAGCTCCTGCAGCATCTCTAAACAAAGAATCTTCCCACTCTATTTCAACAGATCCTTTGTAACCTATTTCATCTAAAGTACGAAGTATTACTGCATCTCCCTTGGTTCCCCTACCTATTGATCTAAAGTCCCATGCTCTTTGTGGATTACCGAAGTCTAAATCAGAATAGACTGCTGCTGAACCATCACCCTGTTCTGCTGCACCTTTCAGGTGAGTAGCATTTAATATCGGCCCGATTCCTCTAAGATACATGAGATAATTCCAACCCCTTCCAACAGAATGGGTTGAATCTCCATTGTATCCCCAATTTGGTTTATTTATTGTTCTTGCAAGTCTTTGAGCTGACACTAAATCTATATTTTGCTCACCTGGGTGTGTTTCAGAACCATATTTAAGGCCGTGCTCGGCCAAAACATCCAATGGTCTTGCCAATCTATAAGCAACCATCTGATATCCCCTTTCTGTAGCTTCTGCACTTACCGGCGGAAATCCAGCTAATAAATGCCAAGTCTGACTTCCATTAAATCCAGTGATTACTATCGGATTATAGAGCCTTTCTTGTAGTTCAGAACCAACTACCTCTCGTGCTACTTCTTTAAATCTTGTGACTGCTCTTGCTGTATTCATTAAGTGTAAAGCTGCGTTCTCCCTTATTCGCTCTTGTAATGCTGGTGAACCTATTACTCCCCATTTGGTCATACCATCCATGACATCTGCAGGCATTATACCCAAAAGATGTTCATCAACAATTGCTGCTGCAATTGCTTGAGTAGCTAGGTGGTCTCCCACAGTAGTAACTCCAAGACCTTGAGCATGCAATGCCTTTACAAGTTGAGTAAGATAAGCTTTGCCATCTTCGCCTAAAGCAAGTACTGGATCAATTCCAATGTCGCTCCATGTGACTGCTCCTATTGCATCATACCCCCAAGCTTTAACATCTCTTGCCATAGCTGCAAGTTGATGTTCCCTTGTTAATGGTCTGTTATCTCTATCTTTACTCCAATATCCTCCAAACTGTCCGGTGAACAAAGCAACTGTTCTTTCTTGAGTTGGTTTGCCATCAAATCCTAAATCTACTAATTGTTGATCTACATTAAACTCTCTTGCGAGAGTTACAAACCTTTCTTGTTCATCTGCCATATTTCTCATTCCCCCATGTTTTGTTTTTTATATATTGTCTATCGATAAATATTATTTACTGCAAGCCTTGACCTGGTGCTTTAAGATCTGCGTGTGCTGCACCAACTCTTTCTGCTAATCCGCCGCTAGGATTAAGTAATGCTGTTAGTACTAAACCACTTTGAACGATGCTTGCAACAGGGTTATATCTAAAATTAGTGTCTTGTTCTGCTAATATCCATCCAACTACAGGATCTGCTCTTGCTGCTGCTATAACTTTTCCAAAATCAACTGCTCCTTCTTCTCCGGCTTCCAGGAAAGTAGTTTTTAATCCCCATCCTTCACCTGTAAAGGTTCCCTGTTTGGCATGAATTATCGGAATTCTTCCTGCGTGATCTGCTAAATATTGTGCTGGGTCTAAACCACCTGCAGCTATCCATAATGTGTCCATCTCAACACCTATTCCTGCTTCCAAAATTCTATCCAAAACTGGTTTACCGTCAGATTGAAGAAAAACTTCGTTATGATGATTATGGTAAGCTAATTTAATCCCTTCTTGTGCAAGCCTGTCTTTTACTCTTACTAACTGACCAACAAATGCGTCAAAGGCATCTTTTCTCACTTCAGTTTGTCCTGAAACACCGCCTAATTGATTTGTTGGATTTCCGTATGCATGAACTATTGTTTCACAGCCAAGAGCTTGATAAAAGTCCACTGAGTTTCTGAACGTGCTTGCATTTGACAACGCCCTAGCATCTCCAAAATGCGTTGCAAGAACTACAAGATTGTTAGCATCCAGAACTTCTCCTAATTTTTGCGCTCCTTTATCGCTACGACGACTTAAAGCATAAGGAAGTAACCCATCGCAAACCTCAACACCTTGATATAATCTGCCACATGCAGCCAACAATAATTTGTAAGCACCTAATAATTCCTGGCCATGCAAATCTTTATGTGCTTGAAGTGCTGTGTATAACTGAACTCCCATTTGTGGTTGCGCCATTCTTATCATTCCTCCGATTTAAATTTTAAAAATAAAAAAATTATTTATTTAGCTGCTGGTTGATAATTCTGTAATGGAATCAGTGGTGCTGATAACCATTGTTCAATCATTTTCATTGCCTGAACTGCTTGACCAACATTTCTTTCAGTATATAATCTGATTCTACCTGGATTATTGCTTGCTATAACTTCCTGCATTCTCTCTATTTCAATCAGGTTAGAATCTCCGATTCCCTGTGGATGTCCTGGCGGTCTCCCATGTATACCTGGAGCTGATCCTCTTTGGTAGATTCTTTCTTGACCATCAGGTCCGGCAATCACAAGATGATTTGGATCTTCCTGATCCCAATAGACCTTACCTTTCTCAAAATTAAGTTCAAAAGTAAACTTATTCTTGTGCCCGGGATGTACTTGCGATAACAAATAATCTCCAGGTACATATGCGCCAGCAGCTGTTCTTAACATAAAAGTAGCTCTTGCTATATCATCACCTGAATATTTTGATCCATCTAACATATCCATTGATTCATAAAGATCAGGTCTCTCGCTGAGCGAAGGTACCCCTTTGCCACCAAAACTCTCTACACCACCTTTAAACTTATATCTTACTGGATGAACATTAAATGTAGTTCCAGTTAATTCTACAAATTCTCCACCAAAAAGATGTAATGTTGTCTGCAAAACGTGCGGTCCTAGGTCTCCGACAAGTTTACCTCTACCTGCGACAGGTATTTCTGGTCTCCAACCAATACCATCTGTGGCGTTCATCTGCCAGTCTTGAAGATATTGTCCCCTAATATATGTTGGTCTTCCAAACTCTCCAGAAGCAATGAGTCTTGCTACTTCGTTGAATACTTCATGATGTCTGTATTGTGAATTTACCTCGGCCGCTATTCCTGCAGTAATTGCTGCATCAAAAAATGCCTGGGCATCAGTTAAACTTGTCGCTAATGGTTTTTCCATCAGTATATGCTTTCCTGCCCTAGCAGCTGCAACACCCATATCTTTATGCATAAAATTAGGAGATAAAACTGCAACCGCATTTGCACCTGAATCTGCTAGTGCGTTTGAATAAGTATCAAATGTCCAGATAGGTGTGCTTGCTGGCAAATTAACTGCATCGAGATATGCGCTTACTCGCTCCTCGCGACTTCCGACAACACCAACAATATTTCCGCCAGCTTGTCTTGCGATAGGTGCTACAATCTTGCCCATCATTCCTGTTCCGACAATTAACCAATCTAGACTCATTCCCATTTTTACATCCCCCCATTTATTTCATTATCTATTAAGAATTCTAACTTAAAATATTGATTTAAGAGTTTAAACAATCTTTTGCCCCCGAAATCGTAAATTATTTTGTTTAGAAATCGCTTTCATATTTAAACATTTCTAATCTATCGACGAGGAATCTGTCCTAAAGTGGTGACAAAAAAGTCTATCTAACGCTATTCACCAAACTACCTATCTTTTCGATCCTAACCTCAACAATGTCTCCTTTCTTCATCGGACCTATCCCAGCAGGAGTTCCAGTAGAGATGATATCTCCAGGTAAAAGAGTCATTACTGAAGAAACGAAAGAAACAATTTCTTCGACTGAAAAGATAAACTGATTTGTATTTGAATCCTGTTTAATCTTCCCATTCAAAAAAGTCTGAATCTTAAGATTATTTGGATTAAAATCTTTCCAAGAAACGACTTTAGGTCCAATCGGACAAAAAGTATCAAATGACTTAGCTCGAGTCCACTGCCCATCTTTCTTCTGCAAATCCCGTGCAGTTACATCATTAAGGCAGGTAAAACCTTTAACATATTTCTTGACGTCTTTTTCAGGAACATTTCTGCATTTCTTTCCTATGACAATGGCAAGCTCTGCCTCGTAATCAACTCTTCTGGATTGGGAGGGCAACCTGATAACTCCTTTATTCTTATTCAAAGAGGTAGGTGCCTTAAGAAACAGTACTGGAGTTGAAGGAATATTCATGCCTAACTCTTTTGCATGATCATGATAGTTTAATCCTACACATACCATCTTGGAAGGTTGAAATATAACCATAGCATGAAGGTAAACTAATGATTATAAAAATATATGCAAATATGACTCGCACAAAAGGATTATAAATCATACTTGATTCTTGACTGTTGATATGGGGAGAGTATTGAACCTCGAAAGTCTTGCAAACCTGTGCCACGATAACTTGCTTATATACTTTGACCCACGACATTACAAGTCCACTGCAACAGTTGAAATTGTCCGTGACATAGCCTTCCCCTCAGAACCATTAGTCGTTGGTGTTTTTGGATCAGCCTTCGAAGCAGGAAACATCCCTCAGCATGATATGGGTAAGGTGAATTTGGCGGTTCGGGAAATCGCGGATGAATTGGCAAAATATGGGTCTGTGGTGGTTGTAACAGGGGCATGCCCTGATGGTTCTATCCCCACAGAAGTTGTGCGGCAGATTAAGGGAAGAAATCAAACTATACCTATCATTGGTATCTCCCCCTGGCGGGATTTCGAAGAGGCCCAATCAAAAGCTCGCTCGGTAGGAAAACAAACAGACTTGCTCCGTCCAACGCATGACTGGATACTCTATTCTGATTTCGGTAATTATAGGATGCGCGATGGATTAACTTGTACCATAGTTAATGGGGCTTTAGCAATTAGAGGCTCAACCGGTACGCATGATGAGATAGCTGGACTTTATGAAGAAGGAAAGGTTGTGGGAAGACTAAAAGGATATGCAGGATCTGCAGACGTACAGGAAGCTGTAGTTGAATCATTTGCCGCAGATGGAAAACACCATTATGTAGACCTGCCCCACACCAATGCCAGGGAGTTGACACGAAGAGTAATAGGCCAGATCGCAGTAGACTCTTGCCTAAGGTCAGGTCGTGAAACAAGCACAATTGATGTGTATGCACATACACCAAGAAACGGTTCTCCAAACCCCGCCCTCAATTTGCGAAGATTTCGCAGAAGAAATCCACAGATTGACTGGCGTCAGGAACACGATAGACCCTACCCGTTTACGCATTACAACAGGTCAGACCTTTCTCATGCAGGAAAATTGTTGTTGGGGTTGCCGAGGTATGAAGCGCGCCAGTACGTTGAAGAATTATTAGGTGCCACGGTTACAGAGGTTCCACATTACAGACCCGGAGAAGTTGGGATACTAATGTTTCCGACACAGAAAGGGATAAGGGTCCCGGAGGCCATCCAGATTGCCCTTCAGCTTATTGCTGAAGAATTTAGACACCACGTGCTGTATTTTAAACAACCTACTTCTTAAAGAGTTTTCTGATCTCATTACCGGTTATCTCAATTTGATGCTTAGCAATCTTTTCTCGGCTTTCTTTCAGGAATGGTGCTCCCTTCTCACATTCAGCAACCCACTGCTTAGCAAACTCACCAGATTCTATCCGTGCAAGAGCTTCCTTCATCTTCGCCTTTACTTCAGGACCTATGATCTTGTTTCCAGTTGACCACATACCATATTCAGCAGTATTGGAAATGACCTCTGCCATTCTTTTGATGCCTCCTTGAAACACCAAGTCAACAATCAGTTTCATCTCATGCACACATTCAAAATAAGCCATCTCAGGCGGATAGCCAGCCTCAACCAAAACCTCAAATCCGTTCTTCATAAGTTCTACTAAACCACCGCAAAGAACAGTCTGTTCCCCGAATAGATCTTCGTATGTCTCTTGCTCAAAGGTGCATTCCAGGACTCCTGCTTTGGTGAAATGCATTGCCTTTGCCATAGCGAGTGCAAGCTTTTTTGCGTTGCCAGAAGAATTCTGCTTGACAGCAATCAAAGCAGGAACACCAAAGCCGTCAAAAAAAACCTTTCTTTCCTCTGTGCCTGGCGCTTTCGGAGCAACCATGAACACATCGACATCAGCCGGAGGCACAATACGCTTGAAGCATATATTGAATCCATGTGAAAAACTTATAGCTTTGCCGGAAGTAAGGTTTGGCTTTATCTCTTTCTTATAAATATCTGCCTGTAATTCATCAGGAAGTAATATATGAATGATGTCTGCTTTTTTAACAGCATCTGCTATAGGTAACACTTCAAACCCATCAGTATGAGCTTTCTTCCAAGAAGTGCCGTCCTTTCGTACACCAACAATGACTCTGACACCAGAATCCTTCATCATGTTTGCCTGGGCACAGCCCTGGGATCCATAACCGATTACAGCAACAGTCTTGCCTTTCAAAATGTTATCATCAACATCTCCATCATGTAAGACTTTCATGTTCTTCAGCCTCCTATAGACGTTTTACAACTGCAGTCCCCATTTCTGACGTAGTTGCAGCGCCACCCATATCCTTTGTTTTTATCTTTTTTTCCCTAATGACCGCCTCAATTGCTTTGACAATGTGTTCAGCTGCTTTAGGCTGCCCCAACTGATCAAGCATCATCGAACCTGCCCATATAGTAGCAAGAGGATTAGCAACATTCATTCCTTTGTATTTTGGAGCTGAACCATGGATAGGCTCAAACATGGAAATCCCATCTGGGTTGATATTTCCTCCAGGCGCCAACCCTAAACCGCCCTGTATCATTGCACCTAAATCAGTGATGATATCCCCAAACATGTTTGGTGTAGTAACTACTTTGAACCATTCAGGATTCTTTACAAACCACATGGTGATAGCATCAACAAACATGAATTCCGGCTTAACAGACGGATATTTTGTGGCTATTTCTTCTACTCTTTCGCGCCAAAAGCCATAGATATCGGACAACACATTTGCCTTATCCACAAAATGCGCTGTCTCGACTTTCTTCTTTTTGGCAAGCTCAAAACCATACCTGATGACTCGATCAGCCCCTGACTTAGACATGACCCCTATCTGGTATGCTATCTCATCAGTATTCTCGATTTCAAGATCAAACTTGACTTTGTACATCTCACGCAAGACTTCTAAAGACTGGGAACTCCTGCCTTTCTTGGCTCGATTTCCAATGCCAACGTAAAAATCCTCGGTATTCTCTCTTACTACAGTAAAATTGATGTCTGCAGGACCTTTGTCTTTTAAGGGGCAGGAAGCTCCTTCCAAAAGCCGTATAGGCCGTAGATTTACATACTGATCAAAATAGAATCGCGTCTTAAGTAATATTCCTTTTTCCAGTATACCTGGCTTGCAGCGAGGATCCCCCAAGGCTCCCAAATATATTGCCTGGCAGCTCTTCTTGATTTCCTTAAGCGTATCTTCAGTAATCAGTTCCTGGGTCTTAAGGTATTTTTCTGCTCCATTATTATAGTCCTTCCACGCAATGGAAAAATTATGGATAGCACTAACCGCATCTAAAACCTTCCTGCCTTCGGCAATGACTTCTGGTCCAATGCCGTCTCCTGGCATGACTGCAACAGTATACTTCATGATAGTGATGGAAATAGGCCTTCCTTTAAATATCTTGCAGGAGGACTTATCCGAATTTGTAGTATTTCCTGATCGGCTTTAGTATCTTCCAGGTGCACTTCAGCCCCTTGGGAAAAACCACAAGATCACCTGCCTTGAATTTGACAGTATCACCGCTTTCGCTCTTGACTTGCGCATGGCCTGCCAGAATCAAACAGGTTTCCTTCTCATGAAAATGGTATGGAAACTCTGTTTCCTCCTTTTCCCAGATAGGCCAGGTGAGGGCTTCCTCCTTTTCTTCCTTAGTTGGTTTTCTTACTTCCATTTTCTCCACGTCCTATGGCAGTTACTCCAGTGCGGGATATCTCTTTTATGCCGAACTGCTTCATAAGATCTATAAAAGAGTCTACCTTTGATGGCTCTCCGACAACTTCCATTATTGCTGATTTAAGTGTCAAATCAACTATCTTGATCTTATAGACCTGAGCATAATTTAATATGTCGTCTTTTGCCTTTTTTGATGACAGCGCTACCTGGATTAAGCATAATTCCCTGATGATTGAACTCCGCTCAGGAAGCTCAGTAACCTTGATAGTGTCTATAAGCTTGTTTACCTGTTTTTCCACCTGCTCAAGCGTCTTCTCATCACCAATGACAGTAACAACTATCTTGCTGATGCCCGGTTGGGTTGTCTTTCCCACAGTAATCGTATCTATGTTAAAGCCGCGCCGGGAAAACATGCCCGAGATTTTCGCCATAACGCCTGGCTCATCATGCACGAGAATCGAAATAATGTGTTTCATTTTGCCCTCTTCTTCAAGACATCGTCCCATGTTTGATTGAAAATGACCTTTCCACCGATTATCTCCTTTAATGACGAGGCAGGAGGCAGCATAGGATAGATGTTCTCTTCAGCTGCAACTTTGACATCAAGGACAGTTGTTTCGTCTGACTTTTTGGCCTGCTTCAAAGCGTCTACATACTCTGATTTTCTGGTTACCGTAATGCCCTTAAGGCCGTAGGCTTCTGCCAGTTTCCCAAAATCAGGGTTTCCGCTGTATTGAACTCCTGAATACCGCTTTTTTGAAAACAGCTCCAGCCACTGGCGTACCATGCCTAAGCATCCATTGTTGCATATGATTGGGATTACTTTAATCTTATGCTCTTTGATAGTAGCAAGCTCCTGTGATGTCATCTGGAAACTGCCATCTCCATCAAGGTCGTAAACTTCAACATCAGGTAGAGCGACTTTTGCGCCCATGGCAGCAGGCAGTCCAAAACCCATAGTGCCAGCTCCTCCAGAGGTTATCCACTTTCTGGGTTTAGTGAAGTCGATGAAGTGCTCACCGAACATCTGATGCTGACCAACGCCTGTCGTAACAATATCATCAGGGCTAAGCAGCTTTGAAAGCTCCTTGCAGACAAATTTCTGCGTCAATCCTTCCTTCTGTATATCTCTTTCTTCCAAGGCATGGGCATCAGCTAATATTTTCTTGGCTCTCGCAACCCATGCACTATGCTTATTCTTCAACTTAGTCGCTTCTTTAGCAAGAAGTGTTATCAATTGGTCAATGACAATTCCTGCATCACCGACTATAGGGACATCTACCCCGACATTCTTTCCGATCTCCGCAGGATCAATATCTATGTGTATCACTTTGGCCTTCTCCGCAAATGTTTTTGTGTCACCGGTAACCCTATCGGAGAATCTGCAGCCTATCGTTATCAGCAGGTCTGAGTTTATGACAGCCCAGTTTGCAGCTTCCTGTCCATGCATGCCCATAACACCGATTGACAACGGATGTGTTTCTGGAAAACCGCCTTTTCCCATAGTAGTGGTCATAACAGGGCATGCAAGAATTTCAGCAAACTTGAATAGCTTCTTGTAGGCGTTTGAGATTATGACGCCGCCGCCAGAGATAAGTACTGGGTTTTCTGCCTTTAGTATTAATTCCACTGCTTTCTGCAGCTGCCTCGGATTAGGATAGATTGTAGGATTGAATCCGGGTATTTCTACTTTTGTAGGTATAATTCCAGTAAACTCCCCCAGCTGAATATCTTTGGGCAGATCGATGTAAACAGGCCCCGGTCTTCCTTCAATAGCAATCTTCATCGCTTTCATTATAGTTTCTGGAATCTTGTTGGTTTCCCTGATCTGGTAATTGTGCTTCGTGATTGGGTTGGTGATTCCCATCATATCAGTTTCCTGAAACGCATCATTCCCAATAAGATTAGTAGAGACCTGGCCCCCTATCGCTAAGATAGGGACCGAATCCATATATGCATCAGCAATGCCCGTAACAAGATTGCATGCTCCCGGTCCAGATGTGCCTACACAAACACCGACCTTTCCCAGTGCCTTGGCATAACCTTCAGCAGCATGTGCAGCTCCCTGCTCATGCCTGGTCAAAATATACCTAATTTTATCCATGTTATCATACAAGGTATCAAAAAAGGGGATAATTACTCCTCCAGTTATGCCGAATAGGCTGTCAACTTTCTGTTTTATCAGCGTTTGAACAAAAATTTCTGATCCTCTCATGTTCTGGCCTCGGTCGTATAGTTAAATATAAAATCTGTGATTATCATTCTAAACCTCTGTTGCATGTATCCTTTTCTTGGGACTGAGCGCCCGATTCATTCCTTTAATGAGCGCATACGCAGATGCCATGATAATATCCTCATTGACTGCTTCTGCCTTAAAAAGATTGCCATTTGCATCCTGGATGGTTATGCTCACATGCGCCAATGCGTCAGTTCCGCCGGTAATCGCTTTCAAACCATATTCTTTTAGCTTGATGCTTGGATCTACCACAGTCCGTATGGCATGGTTCAACGCATCGACCGGACCAACACCATGGCCTTTTCCGGTTTTTTTGGTCCCATTGATAGTGAGTGTGACACTTGCCTCTGGTTCAGTCTTATTTCCCGAGGTGACCTTGACTTCATCTAACACGATGATTTCCTCTTCCTTCGCCAGTTCGCCTGCAACATCAGTTGCTATCGCAATGACATCTTCCCTCATCACTTCCTTCTGCTTGTCGGCTAATTCTTTTACCTTTTCGATGACTTTTTGTGCTTGTTCTTCAGTCAATGCATACCCCATTTCTTTGAGGATGGCTTCAACCGCATGCTTGCCACTGTGTTTTCCGATCACCAGGTTAGTGCCGATCCAGCCTATCTCTTCGGGAGTCATGATCTCATACGTTTTCTTATGGCTCAATATACCATGCTGGTGTATGCCTGCTTCATGCGCAAACGCATTTGCGCCAACGATAGCCTTGTTCCTTTGCACCCTCAGGCCAGTAAGGCTTGAGACTAATTGAGATGTCTTGAATATCTCCCTGGTATTGATGGAAACTTCATATTCTTTGAAATAATCTCTCCTGGTCTTGATGTTCATCACAATCTCTTCCATGGATGCATTGCCTGCTCGCTCGCCAATGCCATTTACCGTGCATTCTACCTGCAGAGCTCCATTCTGGATGCCGGCAAGGCTGTTTGCCACAGCCAATCCTAGATCATCATGGCAATGCACGCTGATTACCACCTTGTTTTTTTTGATGATCTCCCCTAAGGTTTTGAAAACGTATTGTATCCTGACGCCGAACTCTTCGGGTTCTGCATAGCCAACAGTATCCGGGATGTTGATGGTAGTGGCTCCTGCTTCCATCGCTGCTTTTATGACGTCGCACATGTAATCCATATCTGTTCTCGCTGCATCTTCGGGGCTGAACTCGACATCATTGCAATATGATTTGGCCCGCTTGACTGCATGAACAGCCATCTGAATAATCTCTTCCTTGCTTTTCCGTAATTTTTCCTTGATGTGAATATCAGAGGTAGCCACAAAGGTGTGGATTCTGGGTTTTTTTGAGTATTTGACTGCATCCCATGCTCTGTCGATATCCCCATCTTTAGTTCTCGCCAATCCACAGATGATTGGACCGTGCACTTCCTGGGCAATCTGCTTGACTGATTCAAAATCACCATCAGAGCTTATAGGGAAACCTGCTTCGATCACATCCACGCCTAATTTCGCCAGCTGCTTCGCTATGATGAGCTTCTCCTGTTGGGTCAGGGAAGCGCCCGGACTCTGTTCTCCGTCACGAAGTGTCGTGTCGAAAATGATTATTCTTTTCATCTGGTTTCACCGTTGGTCTTGTTTTTTATAAATCTTTAGCTATGACTAGATTGTTTTGGTACACTGGCCCTCAACCGACAAAGTGCAGTTGGGGCTATAGCAACACTACCAATAGAACTAGAACTAGCAAAATCAATGATGGTAAAGTGCTAGTTCGTCTCATAATGATATAGGAAGCGCATAGGTGATATTTAAATCTTTTGGCGGAAGAATGATTAGTACGTGCGTTAAACAAACCAATATATTTAATAATTTATAAGCATTCCCAATCAGATTATGCCAGACAAACTGCCTAAACCTCTTTTCAGAGAGGAAAAATCAGGTGGGTATAAATTTGACAGAGTAACCGGTTCAGCTATATTTCTCAAAGGGGATGAATTCCAGACCGCAATAGAAGGATTTGAAGAGGGGAGTTTTGATTTTATTGAAAGGCCAGAAAATGCAAGTGAAATTGCATTAACAGCTCCTTTGGCTGTCTGGCATGAAACTACACAATCATGCAACCTTAGCTGTAAAGAATGTGGCCAGACTAGGAGTGGGGAGAAAGAACTGAGCATAGAACAGATTGGCCAAATGTATTCAGATTTAGCATCTGAAGGAGTTTTTGAAGTAAGAGTGACAGGCGGAGAAGCGTGTCTAAGGCAGGATTTAGGCGGCATTGTAAACACTGCAAGCGATCTGGGACTTTTCGTAAGCCTTACATCAAATGGGGTTTATGGATCTAGGACTAGAGAAAAAGTTGCAAACCTGCCTATTGGATTGTATATCCTAAGTGTAGATGGGACCCAGGAGGCACATGATTCTATCAGGGGCGAGGGAACATTTGCTTCAACTATGAAAACGATAAGCGTTTTGGCAGACAGAGGAAGAAATGTGAGGGTAAACACTGTTCTAATGCAACAGAATAAAGAGTGTATTGCTGAATTGGTAGCAATACTTCATGATGCTGGTGTTGCAGCATTAACACTTATTCCATTGAGGCCAGCTGGTAGAGCAGCGGAAACTTTTCAGGAAGACAAGCTTACTCCAGTAGAATATATGCGTGTAGTTGAAAAAGTAGTTCAACTTAGGGTACAATATCCTAGTTTTTCTATTGCTACAAGTTATGACATTATTTCCACATCTGCGCATAGCGCAAATGTTCCATCGCATTGGTCAAAAATGTGCATAGCAGGAGTTGAAGCTGCATGTCTAAGTCCTTCAGGAAACCTTAGAGCCTGCATACTGCATCCTGGAGATGAATATGCAGTGGGGAATCTAACAAAACAGCCGTTGAGAGAACTTTGGCATAATGATGCTTTATGGGGGATATTTCGCGACATAGATAGGAAGGTCCTTGATCAGTGCAGAACTTGCGATGACTATACTAAAAAGTGTCCTGGAAGCTGTCTTGTTATGACAGAGTATGCTAGGAAGCTTGGAATGCCTCTTGAAGAGATGTATTGTTTCAGAAGACAGGTAAAATAGTTTAAATCAGCTACTTTAATTTCTTAGGTAGCAAGACAACCTTAAGTGTTTCCCTGTCTCGCTTCCAGTACTTTATGCCTAAAAGTATACACATGTTCTTGTGGTATAGAAACCCGTGAGCCACCATTGGCTAACATCTGCACGTGTACATATAACGTTGCTACCTCCATTCCAAATGGTACGGTTTGATATATACGCAAGAGTTTTGCTTCCCGCTCATACCTTCTTTGAATTGAGGGATGATGTTTAAAATGGTATAAATCATCAAGCAGTCGGTATGATTGTACTAACATGATTTGTTCTGCTTCGCGACCCTTTACTTTTAAGTTAAATCGTTGGTTGTATTTTCTAAAGCAGTAATCAGCACGAGGTAGATGAAAATCGTGAGTCACGACCAAAACCTCAGGTATTTCGTTGGCGTGTGCTATCTGTAGTGAATACTTAGCATTTCCGCTGGTATCAATAGCCATTTCCTCCAATACAATATTGCGACGGTCAATATGGTGATCCCTCACCAAAACAGATAAATCAATCTCCGCCAAGGAGGGTTTATCAAGTCCATGTATTTTACCACCAGAAACTATAACTAGAGGATTCTGGTCACGTAGCTGGTAGTATAATAGAGCAGCAGCATCTACTCTCATTAATGCCAAATCATCAGAAATCCATTGGCCATCCCTTTTTTCAATATCGTTGGTTAAAACGACGATTGCAATATCACGTTCACGCATAGGTGATGAGAATGCTTCTTACTTTTTAAACATTACTGATATGTCTACTATGGAATATATATTAGAAAATATAGTTAAGTAATGTCCATAATGGTTTCTTTCACCAGATTGCTCGGTATTGCAAACCCGAGGCCTTCAGCTCCTTGGATCCTAAAATTAGCAAGTCCAACAATATCGCCTGCGGCATCTACAACAGGCCCTCCCGAGTTTCCAGGGTTTATAGGGACATCAATCTGCAGGTAAGTAATGCCATTAGAAGCTGTCCGCTTAGCGCTGATTATTCCCTGAGTAACGGAAAAGTCAAGTCCATACGGATTGCCCAGCGCAACCACTGCCTCACCGACCTTTACGGTATCACTATTGCCTAAAGCAAGGCTCGGATAAGAGACGTTTTCAACACGCAGTAGTGCAATGTCAACTACACTGTTATAGCCAACAACAATTGCAGGATATACCTCATTATCATACGCTAGGACATTGACTTTGGTTGCTCCCTGGATAACATGAAAATTGGTCACAATCTCATCAGAAGATATGAATGCTCCTGAACCCTGACCAACATCAGTGAGGACGCTTACCACTGATTCAAGGCTTTCCTGCGCAACCTTAGAAAAATCACCTCCGGTAACTTCGATATTGGCTATATTTTTCTCCAACTCCTGCCGTGCTTCTTCGACAGCTGCCTTCCCTTCCAATTCTACCTGAGTGATAAGTTCCAGCAGTTCTTTCTGCCTATCTTTGTCTGCCTGGTCAACATTCTTTATCAAATTCTGCAGTACAGCAACATTGCTGTCAAGTGAGGCTTGCAGGTCATCCAGTTCAGCCTGCTGCCCAACAATGGTGTCCGTAAGCTCTTTTTGAACTTCAGACATCTTCCAGAAGGTTAGGCTGCCAAGCAATACCATAAGCCCAACACTAACTGCAATGCTTATCCCAAGCAACCGTTGCGGTTTCATGGCAGCTAAGAACAAGCGAACATATAAAAAACTTGTGGGCAACATCCCGGGGGGGCCCTTCCCGTAGAGCAGCCACTTCTCAGATTATACGAAAAAAACAGTTATGAGAACTGAAATAATGCCCCTTCAGAGCCCCTAAAGCGCAAATTCAGGAGATTTCGTATATATACTGTTTCTCAAAAATTTTTCAGCGCTTTTTGTCGTCGATAAAATAGTATTCTCTAAAAAGTAAACTGAGAAGTCTTAACGGGGCTACCTTCGTTAAACCTAAAACGGAAAGCGAATAAAAACTTCGCAATAACTTACTGCGTCTAACATGGTGCTTAACGGTTCGCTCCGCTCTCCCAAATCGTTTAATGTTGACAAACAACTTAAATGACTTCGTAAAATTCGAGGATGTTATATCCAATCAGAAATCAACGCTTATTCGTGGAAAGGGGCAAAAGTTTAAAAAGTATTCATCACCCCCAAGTATTGAGAGGTGAGGAGGAAATAAAATGCCAGTATTAGAAAGTAGAAATCAAAGAATATCATTAAGCAATGAAGTTAGAAAAGTTAGTTATGATTCTAGAGCTGATTTAGCACCTTTATTTCCTGTTGGTCAAGAAACACCTATTTTATGGGGTCACGATTCCCACCCATATCTCAATCTATATAGAGTAAGAGGTCCAGTTGATATTACAGAAGAAGGAGCATTTGTTGAGGCTGCTAGTTCTCATAAAGTTCAAGTTTGTTGGACACAATGGCCTCAACCAGGAGATAGTAGAGAACCAAAGCCTTATCCCTCAAATCATGGAGAAGGTAGAAGAATATCAATTGTAACTAAACATATGGAACCTGCTGAAGCATACCTTATTATTGGTCCTGAGGATTGTAGGAGACAATTGGAACAATGGGGTATTTCTGGTTCTGGAATAGATGAATTACTATAACTTTTGCCCCTAGATTCTTTTTGTTTATGTATCGCATTCGCTCTTTTGATAGGACGACGGTGTGCCCCGTAGTCATAACTCTCCTCAGCCTATTGGCTTCAAACTTTTTCTCGAAAAAAGGAAACTAATATTATTATGTTCAATTTTGATTTCTGACGCTTAAATATTTTTATAGATGTTCTTTCTATGCCCAATCCGAGTTACTTCAATCTTCATTTCGCTCCGATGTATATCAGCAATCGCCCGGTAGTCGCCTATTCTTAACTTGAAATCTGTCCTGCCTTCCAAACGTTCGAAAAAACGGAAAGGATTATTTTTAGTAGAAATAATCTTATTGAATATCCTTTCTTTAATATCTTTGGGTATGCTTTCTAAGAATTCGACAGCTTCAGAATCAAATGTGATTTGAAAACTCATAAACCAAGCCTTTTTCTAGCCTCTTCCTCAGTAATAAAATTACCCGCTTTTATTCTTCCCCTAGCTTTCTCTATAGATGCTATAGTTTCCTGACTCAATTCTGGCTTGGTTTTACATGTTTTCGCTATGTAGATCACTTTTCTGATTACTTCATCATAACTTTCATTTCTATATTCCCTGAATGTGTCTAGTTCTGTCTTGGTATCTCCATGAATTTTTACGGTAGTTGCTTCCATTTTTCTCACCTTATACCTAGGTATACTTTGGTATATTTAAATGTTTCGCTTACTGGCTTCAGAAATCAAATCTTTCTCGTGCTTCGCACTCCAACTTTTCAATAATAACATACTTACAAAGTAACAAAATAACCTTTCTTGACTTCAACTTGAATAGAACTCAAATAAACATTTATAAACAAGTTATACTATACTAGGTTAGGTGATAAATCATGACAATTCAAAAACAGATAAAAAACATTAAGGAAAATTGGATGTTGATAGCACTCGTTTTGGTGCTGCTGGTGGCTTTTTCAGGCCTCCCTACGTTATTTACGGGTATTTCAAGCGCTTCTAAAATGGGCTATGCCTTAGATATGGAGCAAGCATATCGTGGTAGTATGCCTTCTCCAAGTGGATTTGCGCCGGAAATTGAAGAAAGAACCATAACAAAGACAGCATCCATTGAGAATGAGGTCCAAAGAGGCAATTTCGATGAAGCGCAAAGCAGACTGGAAGCCATTCTCTCATCCACTAAATCAATAACGCTCAATAAAAACATTGGAAAAATAGGAACCGGAGCGCAAGCGTATTTGCAAGCAACATACCAAATCAAGACCGAAACAAGCAAGTATGATGCGGTTATGACCCAACTTAAGGGCATTGGTAAAGTGACTTCCCTTAATGAAAATGCGCTGGATATTACCGAAACTAAACAAAATACCCAGATTGAATTAGAGGCAGAAAAGGAAAGATTGCAAAGATACCATGATCTCTATGATAAGGCTGCATCAGTCCAGGAAAAACTGGATCTCACTGACAGGCTGTTTGACCAGGAGCGAAGGATAAAATACCTGGAAGATTCGCTCAAAAATGTCGGCCAAATGGTTGATTATTCGACCATCTACCTGACTCTGACTGAAGAAAGGTCATCATTTGCCAACGTAGTGTTCGTGAAGTTTTCAGAACTGGTGCAAAGGCTGGTTGGAAGCATCAATGCATTGCTTTCTCTGCTGGTCTGGGTGCTGCCGTGGGCAATTGTGATAGCCATTATCAGATGGGCAGTCATTAAATCAAGAAAGTAGCTTAACTGATCAGTATCGCTGGCTTTGAAGGCAAGGCATTTCTCGCTTTGAGGTCAGTGCTTTTTTCTTCTATTTCGATTGCAACTTCACAATTGAAAGCTTTGGAAATGAACTCTTTGTCAAGTCCCTCTAATTCTGTTTTTTGGTCCAGCACTTTAAGGGGAAGTTTTGATGGATTCTTAAGCACTTTCGGCACCAGAGAAGATATCTCTTTGCCATGGTGAGAATCCATGCTCGCTTTTATGATCTCACCCACATTTCTGGTCTTCTCCGTGGCTGCTTTTAGCTTTGAGAAAAAAGAATACTTCCATTCTGCTGAAACAATTAAAGTGATCTTATGTGGCACAGTGACCTTGATTATATTCAGCACAGCCCGAATATCAGCAATGGTCTGTTCCATGCTGTCCTCTTGAGCTTCTATAGTGGCATCGATCTTCTTTTCATCATATTTAGGCCAGGTAGCAAGGGAAACAAACGGTTTCTTGCCTAAGATCTCCCAGAGTTCTTCCGCAAGATGGGGAGCGAAAGGTGATAGTAACTTGATTAATCCTTCTGCTGCTTCCTGGTCAATTTCATCAAAGGTCTGCAGGTAATTAGTCAGTTCCATTATATCTATCAATGCCTGGTTATACCTAAAGGATTCCAGTGATTCTGTAACAGACTTGATGGTCTTATGAAGTTTGCTTGCTTGTTTTTTGTTTGAGGAACTGACTATTTTCCGTTCAGTGAGTAATTGGTGCAGCCTCTTCAGGAATCGGTAGCTTCCATCAACGCCCTTGTCATCCCATTCCATGTCCTTGTCCGGCGAAGCCACAAATAAAAGGAAAAATCGGGCAGTATCTATGCCATATCTCTCTGCAATCTCTTCAGGAAGGACGGTATTACCCTTGCTCTTGCTCATGACAACTCCTTCCTTGTGGAGCATGCCTTGGTTGTACAGGTTAAGGTTTGGCTCATCTATCTTCAGAAGGCCAATATCACGTAAAAATTTAGTAAAAAACCTAAAATAGATGAGATGCATGGTAGCATGTTCCTTGCCACCGATATATTTGTCGATGGGCATCCAGTATCCTGCTTTTCCTACATCAAATGGTTTTTTGTCGTTGTGCGGATCGCAATAGCGCAGGAAATACCAGGAGGAATCGATGAACGTATCCATGGTATCGGTCTCCCGACGTGCCTTTCCCTTGCATTGTGGGCAGGCAACATCAACAAATTCCTTGCAATTTTCTAACGGATTCCCCTTACCGCCAAAAGTGACATTCTCAGGCAATCTTACGGGAATATTTTCATCAGGAATAATCCCGCACTTGCTGCAATAGATCATCGGGATAGGGCATCCCCAAAATCTTTGTCGAGAAATAAGCCAATCTCTCAGCTTATAATGGGTTTTTGCTCCCCCGATCTTATTTTTAGAAAAGAACTCAATAAATTCTGGAATCGCTTCCCTATTATTCATGCCATTGAACTCTCCTGAATTGATCATGGTGCCATCTGATACATAGGCTCTGCTCATTTTTTCAGGGTTCAGGTCAAAATCAGAGGGATTGATAACAAGCTTTATGGGGATTTTATATTTTTTTGCGAACTCGAAATCTCTTTGGTCATGTGCAGGAACTGCAATGATGGCGCCGGTTCCATATTCATACAGTACAAAATTAGCGATATAGATAGGTATCTTCTCATGAGTGATGGGATTCAAGGCATACCTGCCGATGAACATACCTTCTTTCTCTTTGTCAACAGCAGTCCTTTGAAACCTATCCTCGAGAACAATTTTATTTACAAATTTCTTTACCTTATCCTGATAAGCAGTCCCTTTGACCAGATCCATCACATCTGGATGCTCAGGAGCATATACTAAAAAAGTGATTCCGAAAAAAGTATCCGGCCGAGTAGTGAAGACAATGAGCTTTTGATTGGATCCTTCAATAGGGAATTCGATTGTTGCTCCCTCACTTTTCCCGATCCAGTTCCGCTGCATTATCTTAACATCTTCAGCCCACCCCTTTAAATCATCAATGCCACTGAGTAACTCCTCTGCATAGTCAGTGATTCGTATAAACCACTGCTCCAGGTCCTTGACTTCAGCAGGAGTATCTTCATGCCGCCAGCATCTGCCATCATGGACCTGCTCATTTGCAAGGACAGTATTGCATTTGCTGCACCAGTTGACTGCAGACTTTTTTCTATAGACCAAGCCTTTGTGGTACATTTGCAGGAATATCCATTGGTCCCATTTGTAATATTCGGGCTTATGGGAAGCGATCATTCTGCTCCAGTCATAGCTCAAGCCAAGAGCCTTCTGCTGCCTTATGAAATTCTCAATAGCTTTTTCAGTAAATATTTTAGGATGAGACTTTGCTTTTATGGCTGCATTCTCAGCAGGCAATCCGAAAGAATCATATCCCATGGGGTACAATACATTAAAACCGTTCATGCGCTTATACCGCGCAAACGCATCGCCTATGCAATAATTCCGGGCATGGCCCATATGCAAGCCAGAGCCTGAAGGATAAGGATACATCTCCAGCACATAATATTTCTTCTTAGAAGAATCCTCACTTACCTTGAATATCCCGCTTTCTTCCCATTTCTGCTGCCATTTTTTTGTAATAGCATTGAAATCTACCATAGGCGTAAGAAATAGTGGAGATTATTTAAATGTAATCAAAACTTCTTGAAGGAAGCTGCCTTGTCTATCAGGTCCACATGGCCTAAAAACAATGCGCGGCAACAGTACCTGTCCAAACCAAGCTCATCCAGCACTTTCTTCCGGTCTGCTCCCTTGGAAACCTTTTCCTGGAAATCTTCCCAGAGATGTCCGACTGGTTTGCCGCATGTAAAACATCGTATAGGTATTATCATTGTAGCATCACCTGTAGCTTTTTGCAACCTTGGCCCTGGCTTTACCGTGCCTGTTGGGCTTATGTGTCTCTTTCCTGCGGACATCTGCGACGAGCAGGGTCCTGTCATATTTCAGGAATTGCTCCCTTAATTTATCATTCTTTGAGTGGGCAATCAATGCCTTAGCGATAGCAAGCCGTGCAGCATCAGACTGTGAGGCTATGCCTCCGCCTGCGACACGGACATCAATATCAAGGCTGCCTACTGCATCTCCTGCTAACAGGAGCGGCTCGCGGAGCTTTAACCGATACAAGGTTGGTTGATAATGCTCAATATTCACATTATTAATCCTGATAAGGCCTTTGCCTTCTCGAAGGGTCGCTCTTGCTATGGCCCTTTTTCTCTTTCCTGATGTATTGATTGTTTTCATTTTCCACCAAGCTGTTCACAGATTTTTCCCACAGACATAAAGTAAGGGATTCCTAATTGAGTAACATCGATTTCTTTAAGGGTCTCTGCCTTTCCGGTGATACTATCTGGCTTTCCGATATGACATTGAATCCTGCCCAAGGCCTGTTTGCCCCGGTATTGTTTGTAAGGCAGCATGCCCCTGATTGTCCGCTTCACGAGCATATGAGCTTGCCGAGGAAAGAACGGCCCTTTATGGGTTCCTCGCTTCTGCTTGATGAGATATTTTTCCACAAGATTTCTGCCGCTGATAACTGTATTCTCGCAGTTTATAATTTCAATTGTCTCTCCCAACAATGATTTCTTAGCCGCAAAACTAGCTAATCTTCCTAATATGAGGTTTGTTGCGTCGATTATCATCCTATGATCCGTATCCTCTTGCCTTTGGGACTTTCTTTGATAAGCTCTGAGAGAGGGATTACTTTAGCGCCGGTCTTCTTGATTTTATCCATAGCACCAGAGGAAAATTGAAAAGCTGAAATTGTCAATTTCCTGTCCAATACGCCGGTACCGAGCACCTTGCCTGGAACAACCACAGTCTCATTATCTTTAGCATACTGGCTGATTTTGCTTAGATTTACAATTCTCCGCTGTCTGCTTGGCCGTTCGAGGTCAGATGCCACTCTTCCCCAGAGAGCTGATTTTTGGTCTAGGGAAGCTTTCTTCATCTCTTCTATTAGGTTCCGCAGCAACGGATTTGATGGTCCAGTTCTTTTCATGGTGTTGTTTTAATGCGGGAGACGAGGTTTGAACTCGCGCAGGCACTAAGCCATACGGCCCTCAACCGTACCCGTTTGACCGCTCCGGCACTCCCGCAGCAGTCTTTATTTGAGTGCTTTCACCTTTTCCTGAAACTCTCCTAATTGTTCATTGAATTCGTTTATGGCTTCAAGCATGATTTTTTTGCAGTCAATCTGTCCCCATGACTCCATGTATAGTATGAAATCGTCCGTAGGTGTGATAATGATTCCTTCAGGAAATGCCTCAGCAGCAGCATCACAAAGATCCACATCCAGGACATGTTCTTTGACAACAGCCACTTGGCCATTCTCAAGAACCAGTATTCCCTTAGGAACCATGTCAACGCACATTTGTTTATCGGAAATTTTTGAATTGTTGATTTCTAAAGTGCATCTCTTCTTGTAATATATCAAACCAGGGCTCCACTTTGCGTGGGTCTTACCCTTTCCTAATTGGGCAGTCGCTTCAAATTCGAGGCTCTGTCCTTTGAGTAGCTTTACTATGGGCATCTTAGGATGTGTTGGTTTGATTGCTGAATCCTTGCTCTTTATCTCAGACGCATACACAATGCCTGATTCTTTGGTCTTAAGCGTCATGGAGAGCTGGCAGCGGGCGCATCCCTTGCCTTCGCATTTGCACTTTTCAGGAAGGTTGTATGATTTTAAGTCAGTGGTAAGCGGTATCAGGCCAAGCCGATGGGCAATCATTTCATCATAGAGTATTGAGTTGTTCTTCCTGAACTCCACAGTTTCAATTGCCATGACAGGAACTTCTTCCATTATATATCTTCGCAAAGCATTGACATAGGCAGCAGTAGCTCCTTTAAGAAGAAATGAAAGCTTTTCCTTGTCCTGTTCAAGCAATCGGATTTCCATCACATTCACCTCTAAACTCTCCTTCCCCTTCTGCCACCTTTCTTGCGGCATCCATCATGTGGTATGGGAGTGACATCTTCAATGATCCCCATGCGCAATCCCATTCGGGATAACGCTCTTACAGCTGCTTGAGCACCAGGGCCAGGTGTGGAAGGCCCATTATGCCCACCAGGAGCTTTTATCTTAACATGAATTCCGCTTATGCCTTTGTCGCGCGCGATCTCTGCAGCTTTTTTCGCTGCAAGCATCGCAGCAGTAGGGCTGCTTTCCATTCGATCAGACTTCACGACTTGTCCGCCGGAAGCAAGTGCGATAGTTTCAGTACCGGTTATATCAGTAATATGGATGATAGTATTATTGTATGAAGAGTATATATGCGCAACTCCCCACCTGATTAAGTCCCTGCTCATTGTTTAGGTTCACCTTTGGCATGGGAAGCCTCTTTGGGAGCCTTTTTTGGGGGGCTTTTTCTATCAGAGGTTTTCTTCCGCTTTGGTTTCTTTGTATCGTCAGTCCCTTTGGATTCTGATTTTGGTTCTTTTTTAGACTCTACTACAACTCTTTCAGGATGATCTACGCTTGAAAGAGAAGAGGACGGCCTGAAGACTATCTTTGATTCGTCTGCTGATGGTACCAAATAACTGGGAACTGCAATAACCTTCTCTCCAACTGCAATGTGGCCATGGATGATGAATTGCCTGGCTTGGGTGATGGTACGGGCAAGTTTATGTTTATAGACAAGCGTCTGAAGCCGTCTTCCAAAAAGGGCATCGAGTTCTATGCTTAACAGGTCATCTAATTTGGCAGTCCCCTCAATCAGACCCAGTTGAGTAAGTCGGGCAATAAGCTGTACTTTCTCTTTTTCTGATTGAAGCGTAGATGATGCGATAAGCTTTTTCGCTTGGCTTTTGAAGCTTCGCAACAAGGTATTAATTTTCCATATCTCTCTCTTATTCTTAAGCCCATACTCACTCATAAGAACCCGTTCTTCTTCTATACGCTCTCTCTGCCAGGGATGTGTTGGTGTTGCGTACTGCTTTCGCCTTCGCTTTGGATCTCCCATTTTTTACTCCGTAAAAAACAGGGACTTAAAAATATTTGATTTTTTTAGTCCCATGTTTATGGCCTTCCGGTCTTAGCGCCTTCTTTCTTCTTCACGCCAAGATGAACTTTACCTTTATTTTTTCTGAAATTAGCCTTAGTTCGCTGGCCTCTCGTTGGAAGACCAAGCGAATGGCGTATTCCTCGATATGCCTTGATTTTCTTCAGTCGTTTTATATCGTTATCCTGTACAAAAGCCAAATCAGAAGAGATGATATGCCTGGTCAATCCGTCCGCATAATCCTTCCTTCGGTTCAATATCCAGGGAGGAGTTCCGGCGGCAATCGGGTCTCTTAATATAGTATCAATCCTTTTAATTTCATCATCGCTTAGCTCTCCCACTTTCTTTTTCTTATCCACGTGGGAAAGTGTGCATAACACATGAGAAATCATATGGTTGACTCCTTTGATTTTTCTCAAGGCAAATTGAAGTGGTCGATTACCAAGGAGATCAGTATTAGCAATACGTACTATATGCCTAAACTCTATAGTTTCTTTCTTTTCTTCCATATATATACCTAGCCGAGAACCTAGCAACCCTGACGCGTGAACTCGGGCTAATTACGCTTAGAAACAGGGAGCCCTTTATAAAGGTTGTGCCTGGTTATTTCAGCTTCTTGATCTTCTTCTGGATCTGCTCTTTTGCTCCCTCAATGATCTTAGGCCATACTTCGCTGAGGTAGCCCCGCATAGGAGTCTTTCTCCTGCCAGCCCATCTTTCCAATGTGGTGATCCACTCGATGCGTTTCTTTTGTGGAAGCAGCGGACTCTCGGCTGCATACCCTATAGCAATTAGCGCTTGAAGTATAACATGTTCTGGCAGCTGTAGTGCACTCCGTATTTTATGTTCTTCAAAAGAGCCTATCCAACAGGAACCTAAATCAAGGGCAGTAGCAGCAATGAGCATATTCTCTATGGCAGCAGCGCAATTTTGTATACTGTATAATTGCCTTCCCTGGGGGCCATACATCTTGTCTGCCTGATCAGGATCTGCGAGCACTGCGATGAGGATAGGGACGTCAGTGACCCATCCTTGATCAGTGCATGCATCAGCGATTCTTTTGCGGTTAGCTGGCTCCCTGATAACTATAAAACGCCAGTTTTGTAAGTTTCCAGAAGAAGGGGCCATCCGTGCAGCTTCAATGATCTTTACAATCTTATCCCATTCGACAGCCTTATCTTTATATTTGCGTATAGACCGACGGGTTTGAATAGCCTCTAATGCATCCATTTGGACAACGTATTTATATAAGTACTTATATATAATAGTTTTGGATGGAATACAAAAGTCTAGTCGGGATTTATCGAAAACTGGAACAGACAACAAAGCGTCTTGAAAAGACCGCAATCATCTCTGAATTTCTTAAGGAAATTGATACGACTGATATGGGGAAAGTTGTTCTCTTGTTGCAGGGAAAGGTATTCCCGAACTGGGATGAACGCAAGATTGGGATTGCATCAAGGTTAGTGCTGAAAGCAATTTCTATTGCAACTGGAATTCAGATTCAGAAAGTTGAGCAATCCTGGAAAGAAACAGGAGATCTGGGCACTTCTGCGGAAAACATGGTTGGCAGGAAGAAGCAAGCTACCTTGCGGCAATCTCCTCTGTCTGTAGGGAAAGTGTTTGACAATATTAGGAAACTAGCAGAGCTTGAAGGGCATGGTTCAGTGGACAGAAAAATGCAGCTGGTGGCAGAGCTCTTGACATCAGCCAGCCCAACAGAGGCTCGGTATATTATTCGGACCTTGCTCGAAGATCTCAGGGTTGGTGTGGGTGAGGGATCATTACGGGATGCCATTACTTGGGCTTTTTTCTCAGACAAAATACGTCTAAAATATGTTGACAATCAAATAGAGATTCCTGACAGGGAAACCTATACTATCTATGTTGATGCAGTCCAGAGAGCCTATGACATGACCAATGATTTCTCGGTTGTAGCAGAATCTGCTAAGAAGTATGGTCTAAAGGGTCTGGAGGACATATCTATTGAGGTATTCAGGCCTTTAAAGGTCATGCTTGCACTTAAGGTAAAGGATAGCACTGAAGCATTTGAAAGATGCGGCAAGCCTGTTGACGTGGAATTCAAGCTTGATGGTTTTAGAATACAAGTCCACAAAAAAGGGAGCCATATAGAATTGTTCACCAGGCGGCTTGAAAATGTCACCTCCCAATTCCCCGATGTGGTGAAGCACATCCAAAAGCATGTAGCAGCAGAAAGCTGTATTCTCGATTCCGAAGCAGCAGGGTATGACCCTAAAAAGGGGAATTACCTGCCATTCCAGAAAATATCCCAGCGAATCAAGCGAAAATATGATATTGATGAGATTGCAAAGAAATTCCCGGTAGAGCTTAATATTTTTGATATCCTCTATTATAATGGCAAAAGCATGATAAAAAAGCCATTCCAGGAGAGAAGGAAACTTATTGAGGGTATTGTTTCTAACGAAAAGAGAAAAATCCTGGTGGTAAAGAACCTTATCACCGAAAAGGAGAAAGAAATTGAGAAATTCTACCAAGAAAGTTTGGCCGCAGGAAATGAGGGTATAATGATTAAGAACCTGGAAGCGCCCTATAAGCCTGGCGCCAGAGTTAATTATATGGTAAAATTAAAGCCAGTCATGGAAACCCTTGATTTGGTGATTGTGGGCGCTGAGTGGGGCGAGGGAAAAAGATCTTCTTGGTTAAGCTCATTCACCTTGGCATGCGTTGATGAAGAGGGTAATTTTCTAGAAGTTGGTAAGGTCGGCACCGGCATCAAAGAAAAAGATGAAGAAGGCATAAGCTTCAATCAGCTGACAGAAGAATTGAAGCAGTTCATAAAATCTGAGGATGGAAAAGCGGTTTTGATAAAACCCAAGATAGTAGTCGAAGTCAAGTATGAGGAAATCCAGAAATCACCAACCTATTCGTCCGGGTATGCATTGAGGTTTCCAAGGTTAGTCACACTCAGATTAGACAGGGATCCATCTGAAGTTTCGACTATAACGATGGTTGAAGATTTGTATTATGGGCAGAAAAAGAGATGAAATTATTTCTTTGCACCAGATAAAGTTGTTGCGGCAATTACCTGGAATACATCTGCGGTAGGCATTTCAAATTGTTTTGCAGCACTAGTTACAATAGGATGAAGCATCTGCGCATAACCTGATGCTTCTGTATTAACAATATGTACATGCCTATATCTATCGAATGAACTTAGAACTTCTTGTGCTCCCGCTGTTATAATCTCCCCGCCTATTCCTTCTGCTACTCTGCCCATTATAGCAACATGGCTTGCATCACAATATCTTAATCTTTCAGGAAGTGAGTAACCCCAGATAATTGCTATTGATCTAAAAATATCGTTTGCTCTCTCATCACCATTCTGAGCCATATACCGGGTAGCTATAAGTGCACAGTCAGGTTTAATTTCGTCTCCTTCTTTATAAGAATATCCTTGATAATCCACTTTTCTTAATGCGTCACGAATCTCGGTATCTTTTATTCCGGATTGCGGGATAAGATAAGTTATGGCTCTCTGGGAATGGTACAACCCGCCTATGCCAGGCATATGGCTCCAATCATCGGTAGGAGCATAAAGATATCGGTCAACCCTTGGAAAAGCTAACTCCCATAGTCTTGAATCCATTTTACCGTCTAAATTTGCATATCCTCCTCCTTCATCAGACCCAAATGTCTCAGCTAAAGCTCCACGAGCTCCTTTAATAAACAAAGCGCCGCCAAGCCCGCTTATATTGCCATCATTGAGTATAGTAAACGCAACGCCAAACTCTCTCTCAAGTCTGTCTATCACAGAATTGAATTTTTCTATGCCTACTGTCCTTGCCATATTTCCTATTTTCAAACGATTTCTAACCCACACTCCAGAAGCGCTCCCATCAACTGATTCATAGTCAGGTAATGCTTCCTTTGCTGCTAAAAATCCCTTTCGCAGAGCCTGATAAAGTACCTCTGGATCATTAGTTTCTTTTGGTTTCCAAGGAAATCTTCCCAAAAATACAATCTTATCACCATTACGAGCTCCCATTTTATAGTTGCTTGCCCCCAAATCAAAAGCGATAACACGGCCCTCTAATCGCCCACCTACCCCAAATAGATCCTCATGTTGTTCAGGAATTTCTTGTGGAGCGACAACATTAAAACTAAAATGACCATACGATTGTTTTGAAAGAACCTCTGCAACCCAATGCCTTCCTGCACCAGGAGAAAATATAGATCTAAGCTGAGCACCTAAATCTGGGGGTCCACTGAAATAAACGTCTGATGCTCCAAAAACCATTATATCTGATGTTAAGCGATCAACAGTAAATTCAAGGTTATCATCTGCATGTGTATGCCATTGTGGTAAGATATGAAAAGTACTGTGAACAATCTGATTTTCATCTCTTTGATATGCAACTCTAATTTTATAACCACTTGAGCTTTCGGCGGCTTCTTCAAATACAGTATTTCCTAAAGAAACTGGGATAAACCGAGGATGGAGTGGTGGAACTATTGCTGGTTTTTGTAATAAAAGTCTTTTTGATGCCATTTAAATCCCCTTATTAATATTTTATTTGAAAAAATAATTGAATTTTTTATCTGTGAGCAATAACTTTTTTTAGGGTAGCAACATCCATCGCTATATCCGCCTTATGAATTCTTGCGGCGTTTGAAAACATGATACCCATCATTCCAATGGCTTTTTCTCGATCAACTGGAGTTATACCCCAATCATCTCTTTGAGCATATGTTCCGGTAAGCCAATTATACGCATTTCTTGCATCATAAACGCTCCCTAAATAATATGCCACATCTTCAGGACCCATAAAAGAAGCTTTCCATCCTCCCCGCTGCCACAAAAGATATTTGAGGGTTCTTTCTGCCACCCGAAAATTTAACTCCCGATTACGACAATTGTCAGGTAGCATATCCAGTTCATACATGGTAATAATCTCTCTGCCTTTTCTGTCAGGCTGTTGATGTAAAGCAAAACCGACATGTACCGGGTTGTGCAATTCTCTTACTAATCCATGATACTCCCTATGGAACTGAGCTGCAGAAAGGAAACCTGAATCTAGATAATTATCAACATGTAATTTTTGACCGAATGCGGGAGTTGCCATGGTAAAACTTATCCCTTTGTAATTCGTTTTTGTAGAGCAGCACTAACCGAAACGCCCATTTTGGCTACAAAAGTAGATACAAAATCAGCAATATCTCTAGTCGGTTCCGTAATAAGCGGAGTCAAATCCATCGCAAATGTTTGGGATGTTGTTGTATCAACACCGTGTGATTCATCATAGGTGGCGCAAGCTGCCCATCTCCCTGTAGTCGCAAGATCATATCTCTTACCACCTTCAATTTGGGAATCAAAAACACCAAACAACGCCGCAGCCAGATTTGGATGGCCGCTGGTATTCAACCGAACCTTGTCCTTGTCGTCCATCCAATCAAGGTCACGCCAGACCTGAGACCCATACAAGCGTTGCGGTCTTTCGGTCTCTGGAAGGGATCTCAAAGCCTGGACAACATTCACAAAAACTCCGATATGGGTTTCATGCTTGTCAGCTGGATTATGGGTATACACCGCATCAGGTTGCATTAAGTGAAATAATTCAGCTAGATCCTCTGCAACTAAGGTATCCGACGGATTTTTTACAACAGAACTAGGATAATCAAGCTGAATCATATGAGAGTATTCACCTACTTCAGAAGCGATTCGCTGCTCTTTTCTCCGTACAACCATCATCTGTTCATCTGTAAATTGGGTGTACATCCCTGCACGGGGACTTCCTGAACCATTGGTTACGGTTACACCAGCAAACCATAAATCTGGTCGACGATAGCAAGCAAGAATCCCAGGATAAGCCATTATTTCAAGGTCATCCTGGTGAGCGCCAACACCCATGTGAGTTACACTTTCAAGAGTGACTGGAACTCCAATACTAACCGGAATGTAAGTATCTGCTGTCGAATTGTGTAATTGGAGTTTTTGCATGTATCCTCACCAACAGGAACTATTTTTAGTAAAGAACTAATGATGATTATTTAAACATTATCATTTGCCGTCCAGAAGAATGTCCCAACCTGGTGACAAAAAAGGTATCTGTTTTTGATGAAAAAATTAATGTTTTTAACGCCCCTGCCGGGAATCGGACCCGGGTCTCAAGATGTTTGCGAATTCCACCGCAATCTCGTGTTCTGATCCACTATACTACAGGGGCCTATAAGAATAGTTGTCCTATGCTCCTTTTTAATCTTTTGTGAAACGTATGGATGCATGAAAACGCAGCCCAGCATTTTTGCAGGAGCAAAAATGCGTAAGATAGTGGAGAGATTAATAGTCCCTAAGACTTATTTGTCCTTTGCGTTTGTTTTCCTTGACCTCAATCTTAGCGAAATCCTGCCCCACTTGTTTCTTGACAATGATCGCCACATTCTTCCCCAATAAAGAAACCATAGTGCTAAAATCAGCCTTCTTCACATCAGCAACATCCTTGATGCCATTCCGGAATAAAATGCGGGCTCTTACACGGCCAACCTGCTCAAATTTAAGCAAAGGTATCAGTTCTTCCTTAACGCCATTTTGTATCCGGATGCGTAGTTTAGAAAGGTCTTTTATCAAAGGCTTAAAATTAAGTATTTTTACCAGTTCTTCTGAAGTATAGAGGAGCCAATCGGCAATATCGAGCTTGACCCGTATTTCTCCGGGCCGTATGTTAAACCGTTCCAAAAGATATTCCTCATCTTTCTCATCGATCCATTCAGAAAAGAAAAGTGTAGTCTTTATCGAATCGAGAAAGGAATCATACTCATAATCATAGAGGCTAGGCTCTCCTGCTAGGAGAAATTCCTCATTCTTCATCAGCTCTTGCTGGATTTCCTCTGATTCCTTCACCCTCATCTTCAGCTGCGGCCTCATTTCCAGGCTGGAAGAAACCATCTGTAAAAAAGAAAAGTCAGTCGTCTTCATGGAAGCTGCTTTTTGCAGGCATAACACAAACTCATGCGCTGTCAAAGGATCAATATAGAGCTCAGCCACCCGTTTACCCATGAGGGATGTTTTATAGTGCTCATTGCCCAAATCAAGTGCACTGGTAAAATCCTGGCTTCCTGAACTAGTGATGAATTCCCATTCTTCCAGCAATTGGAGTATCTTTTCAATCAGTGCGTTGATCTTCCCCAGATCCTCGAATTGGTGGGCAAAAAAAGTCTTGCTGAAAAAGTCAAAAAGTTGCTTCTTCGTCCGGACAAAACCTGCTGCCAAAAGGCTCAGCACATACATTCTCAGCACAGGTTCTACCGCAAGTTTTGAAAAAATGTCCTCAGGGTCCCCCTTAAGATAGCGTTCGATCAGTTCATCCTTCTGCGCTTCAGACGTCGCAATGCAGATAGCCTCACCATAGGAATCAAATTTTGGCCTGCCTGCTCTGCCTGCCATCTGCATGTATTCCAAAACAGGGATATACTCAAGACCACGATGCCCGTAGCGCTTGAGATCTTTAAGTATAGACCTAAATGCAGGAAGGTCAACACCCATAGCTAAAGTTGGTGTGGCACATATTATTTTTATATCTCCAGTTCTGAAATTGTCTTCAATAAGCTCTCTTTGCTTCTGCACCAATCCTGCATGATGAAATGCTATGCCTTTTTCTATGGTCCTGGCAAGGCGCTCGCATTGTTTGGTTGGCTTGGACAATGCATGTAATATCTCAGCTGAAAGTTCAGTTAATTGTACATTACGTATAGAATGAGCTAGTTCTTCAGCAGCCTTTTCTGCGCCTCGTTTAGTGTTAACAAAAACCAATGCCTGCTTACCCATAGCAAGGGTGTCACTGATGAGCTTGATCAGAGTCATAGAAAAAAGCAGTCTTCAGGTCTATTTATTTCTTTGTATTAATGCAAGATACTCTTCAGGAGAAACCACGTGAACAATCCATGTTGCTTCATCTTGAAGCGTGCCGTCAGATACTTTAAGAGAGATTTTTTTGGTCCCCACAGAACTAAATGTCCTTGTATGTGTTGCTCCGCCATCATGGCTGCTCAAAGCACTGAACTTCCAGAGATACTGCAGAGTATCGTTGTCCATGTCCAAAGCTTCGACAGAAAATTGCACCTTATTGCCTGTATAAGTTGTAAATTCTTTCACTGGGCTTATGTTCAGTATCTGAGGAGGAGTATTGGTGTTAAAGACAGAAACAGGAGCAATGGAAGTAATGGTCGAAGTGCCATCTGATACCTTGAAAGTGAGGTTTAAGCTCTTTTGATCATTGGTGAAGCTGTAGGGAGGTACCCAGCTAAAGATTGAATTTTCAAAGGTTGAGTTCTCAGGAGCATTGATAATTTCAGTAGTAAGATTCTTAGAATCGGGATCAGTTGCCTCTGCCCTAAATTTGAGCTCACTGCCTTCAGACACGGTATATGGAGACAATGATAGTTGAGGACTCCTGTCAACATCATGGACTTTGATCAAAATATCCTTTGAGTCAGAGAGAAAAGAATCGCTGGCAGTAACCGTTACTACATAAGTTCCGGCATCATCAAAATCAGTGGTGTAGTCGCATACATTTATCCAGCCAGAACAACGATAGGACAAAGAATCCCCATCTGGGTCAGCAGCATCAACAACAATATGCAGTGTATCTCCTTCATTGATATTTATGTCTGCTAAATCTGGCATCTCCGGCCTACGATTTTCATCCAGAACAGTGATTGATACCTGTTCTTTAATTGAACTATTGCCGGTAGCAGCAACAAAAATGAGAGCATACTGCTTAGAAAGGAGATGGAACCGATCCATAACCTCGCTTAAGAGGTCTTCCTTCACAACAGCATCATACCCAATGGTCCAACGAAAGACCCCATCTTTAAAGGTCGCTCCTCCAGGAAGCCCTTCTGCAGTAAGGTCTATTGTATCCCCATCTGGATCAGTTGCATTCACCCTGATTTCAATATAATTATTTTCCCGAACTCTAACATCCGATATGGGCTCGATGTGGGGTGCCCTGTCCTTATTCTTCACCACAATAAGTATCTGTTTCTCTGTAACAAAAGTGCCTTCTTCTATACGAATGGTAACTTCATATCCGCCTGCATCGTCATAAGTGGTTTCCCAGATTCCATCAATGCCTATCGGATCTGAGATGGAATAGTTTAATTGGTATTTTTCAAAATCAGGAAGCTGAAGCGTAACAGTTTCAGTTTCTTCAACAAGTATATCCTCAAAGGAATCAAGTAAGAATGACCGGTCCACATCCTCAACCTCTACCTGCCAAGTGTGCTCTGCCTTGAGTTCTCCATCACTGACCAATGCAGTGATGGTGTGGCTTCCCTGTTCAAAATAAGAAGGAGCATAACTAAACGAAGGTCCTTCCTCAACGACAGTTTCATCTACATACCATACAAAAGAAAGTTTGTCCTGATTTAGGTCGCTGGCCTCAATAGTAAATTCCTGAGAAGTGCCTTCCTTTATGGGTACATCATCTACGGGTGAAAAAGACTCGATCTGAGGTGGCTCCTCTTTCTTGGTTATGATAAGCAAGACTTCTTCTGAAGTAGAAAGGTTTCCGTCACTTGCAGTAACCATCACTGAATAATTGCCAGCATTGCCATAATCGGTCTGCCATTCCCCACTTGTATTCAAAGGTAAAGAAAAAGAATAGGTAATTTTATCATTGTCCGGATCGTCACCTTCAGGAATAAGCCCAACCAGATCAGTCTCTTGAAATTCAAAGGTATTAAGGGAGAAGGCAACCTGGGAAAGTAATACCAATACAAGTAAAACAAAACACTTCCTCATATTCCCCCCAAATTATTACTTTTGAGTTATCTCTTTGATTACAGGCGGCCTATTAACATCCTCTACAATGAGGGTGATGGTTTGGCTTGCCTCTAGATCACCATCGCTTGCGGTGACTGTGATTGCATACGTGCCAGAATCATCATATGATGTTTCCCAAACGCCATCATCTCCGATAGGATCTGAAACATCGAATGAGATAGTGTCTCCATCTGGATCAGTTGCAGAAAGGTCAAGGTTTACTATCTGGGTTTCCTTGATTGTCACATCGCTAAGACTCTCAAGCAGAGGCATCCTATTCACATTAGCAATATCCACAGACCAGGTCTGGGTTGCCTCGCTGACGCCATCGGAAACTGATAAGGAAACTGTATGGCTGCCTGCATCGTCATAGGTTATATCATAAGTAAAGCTGTTTTCGCTCGATACATCTTCCCCATCAAGCTCCCATGCGTAAGTAAGTGGATCGTCGTTCAGATCAGATGCTGTTGCTGAGAACTCTAAAGAGGAATCTTCTTGTGCAGATACACTTGCCGAAGTGGGTTCAAAATCATCAAAGACTGGTGATTCTTCTTTTTTATTGACAATGATCAGGAGATCTTCTGAAGCAGAAAGGCTACCATCAGAGACAGTTACGGTTGCAGTGTACTCACCGGCATCCCCGTAAGTCGTCTGCCATGTTCCTTTATCATCAAGGGGGCTTGTATAGTCATATGCCAAGGTGTCTTCATCAGGATCAGCAGCATCTATGCTCAGATCTACTAGGTCAGTCTCTTCAACAATTATAAGAGTGCCAGGCTCTGGCTCAGTATCCTCAGGCACGATCACAACTACATCCTCAGCACTTTCTTCTACAGTAGTATCTTCAGAACCATTTTCTACAGATATATCTTCGATAGGAACAAAGAGTTCAGTAGGTTCTTCTGGGGTTTCTTTGATTCCCAGTATGCTACGGAGCCATCCAGTGAAATCAAAAGCATATGCGCTTACAGCAAATGAGCTAAACAGTAGAACCAATAGTAGGCCAGCCACCATCTTTTTTTTCATAATAAATCCCCTCCATCCAAAAATGTCTGATTCGTTTAGAGGGCAACTCATATATAAACTTTATGGTAGTTAATGATATAATAAACTCTCGAGTTGTTACAATTCTGAGTAGTAAAAAAATGGCAGTAGGATAAAGAAAAATAAAAGGTGGCTCCGCCGTGATTTGAACACGGGACCACTCGATTATCAGTCGAGCGCTCGAATGCCCAACTCGTCCTTGTGTACGCACAAGGAGTGGCCACCAGGCTAAGCTACGGAGCCATAGGTATTGCTGAAGAAACCTACCCTTTTTATAAAGATTTCGTATGAGAAAAAAACGCCCCTGGGCAGACTCGAACTGCCGACCTTGCGATTAACAGTCGCACGCTCTACCTGTTGCTCCCCGTCTGGTATTCCCAAACAAGTCTAAGCTACAAGGGCATCAATTAACTGCTTAAGGTCCGGTAGAGCTGATACTACAGAACTGTTAAGGCCTTTATAAAAGTTTCTGTGTGTATTCGGTATGAAAAAGATAGTCCTGTATCCTAGCTTTCTGTAGTCTCTAACTTTCTTTTTTAGAGCATTTATTTTAACAGCGCTTGGATGTCTCCACTCTGTTGCTTCTATTATAACATTTCGATACCGGAAATCGGGAAAATACGCCTTTCCTTCAATAAATAAATAAGGTTCGTACTCCATTTCATTAAATTCGGTTATTAAAAAATTTCCTATTTCTTGCTCTAACCGGTTCCTGACTAATATATTATTTTTTAATGTAAATCGATATCCTTTTCCGATTTTTTTGAAGCGTTCATATTGCCAAGTAAAATACTTCTTAGGTTGATTCTCTCTCATTTCCTTATGCCATTTTTTCATATAGGCTGAACTTGACATTCTCAGTTTTCGTAGAGTATTTTCTAGTGTTCCTTCTCTCTTTTTCTTTAGAATAAGATGTTTTCCCCCCTTTACCCTCCCCCAATTATCCGATAGTGTTTTCTGTATATTCAATTCCCCCATATTGACGTTTAGATATTCACAGATCTTTTTTGCATAAGTTTGGGAAAGGTTTCTTTTTTCTGACTTAAGAGCATATATTGAACCCTTGGAGATGCCGATAAGATGAGATAGTTTTCTTTCAGAACCAGATTTGGATATGGCTTTTTTAAGAAGGGTTCTCAGTTTTCCTTTCTTTAATTTATAAAACATTTTGACCGAGTATATTATATTTATTAAATGTTTTGAAGAAGGGAAACATGAACTTCTATTTAAACATTACTAAGCTACAAGGGCTTGCTCTACTTGGATTCAATTTTGTTTTATAAAGCTTTTGGAATCATTAAGAACAGATATTTAGGGTTAGATAGAGCACGCTGCCGCCACCCGGATCGACTGGAATAGGAAACTGCTCTGATTTTCTGCCGCCTGAGCAAGCAGTTCCTCTCGCATATACCTTTGTCCCACCATTGGTAGTAGCATCAAAATGGTAAGCAACACGCCATTTCTCCAAGGTGTCAGAAAAAATAGAATCCAGCGTGTCATTTAAATATAATTTACTATTCCGAGATGTATCGCACATTATATGCCCAGNTCCNCCTAGATTTTTAGTGACATCCTGGAATAGTTCNTTGATCTGCAGTCCNTTGCAGTCNGTGCTTGTATCAATTAAGGTATTGATAAAATTAGATGCGAGCTGGGACTGCGTAAATTGCTGTTTGGTGTTCTCGGGCTTGTCTAAGATGCCAAACTTGAGCACAAAGACCATGGCTATGCTTATGAGTACAATGATCACAGCCAAACCCATCATCTCTGCTTGTCCCTTTTTCACTGGGTGTACACCTCTACTACCATTATCCCAAAGTAGGATTTCCGTTCCACATAGTCTCTTAATGTTATAGGTATGAATGTTGATCTTCTGCTTGAGATAGTATCGGGGCTGGCCTGATATATCGTTTGGTTCGTGGGGAACATGCCCCCACTAGAAGGAAAAATTTGGATAATAGAAATTGTACTAAATCTAAAAATAGGGAAGTATTGTTGGCTGTTTTTCATTGCATCTGTAGCATAAGGAATCTTCTCGATATCAACACAATTCTCTTCCTGCACATTATCCTGAGAGCATTGCAATTCTGGAAGGAAGGAAGCTCGTTGAGCTATCTGTACGGCAACAGTCTCAGCTCCTTCGATTGCCTGGGTGTTTGCTCCGCTTTCAACAATCTTAAAATAGAAAGTAAGGCCAAAACCGACAAACAGGAAGAAGATGATAAGTATCGCAATCGTCTCTCCCATCTGTAGCTGTGCTTTTTTCATATTAGTATATCAAAGCGCAGGAATCAAGCTTTGCTCTTCCGTTTGTAGATTTGAGAATTTGTTCTGCGTTGTAGATTGAATTTATATTTGTATCCGTAAACGTGGATGGGTAAGGTA
>C687J35174_10001108_pt1 | contig 39403 bp, 35 predicted proteins | sample RifCSPhighO2_01_FD_35174 | JGI IMG/M metagenome (IMG submission 35174) | reverse complement strand
CAAGGGCATGTGGCGATTGCTCAGCTCTTGCTCGCAGCGGGAGCGGATGCAAACGCTGGACTTGAACACGCTGCACGTCAAGGGCATGTGGCGATTGCTCAACTCTTGCTCGCAGTGGGAGCGAATGCAAACACTGGACTTGAACACGCTGCACGTCAAGGGCATGTGGCGATTGCTCAGCTCTTGCTCGCAGCGGGAGCGGATGCAAACGCTGGACTTGAACACGCTGCACGTCGAGGGCATGTGGCGATTGTTCAGCTCTTGCTCGCAGCGGGAGCGGATGCAAACGCTGGACTTGAACCAGCTGCATGTCAAGGGCATATGGCGATTGTTGAACTCCTTCACGAAGCGCGCAAGCTTCTTATAGCCAAGTACGTGGTAGAGTAGCTAAAGTAACCCTAGTAACACAATGCGCTGACCGAAAAAAGGGTGCTGTTTAAAAAGAAAAGCGAGGCTATGGCACTCTTGCACGCAGGCGATCTCAAATTAGATGGGCAGCGAGCAGTGGCTGCGGTGACCAAACGGCGTTGCGGGAGTGTGGAAGGTTATGCGGGCATGCTCTGCGAGGAGGAGACGACCGTGCTACAACACTACGCAAAAAAAAGCAAAAAAGACGCCAGCAGCGATAGCGACAGCGATGCCAAGAGCGGCGACAGCGACAGCGATAGTCGGTACAGCACTGCAAGTAGGCCGGAGGGTTTGTTGGCAGCAGATGACATTGCATTCCGGCAAGACGAGGCGAGGGATATGGCAGATCTTGGGCTGCAAACATTGTCTCAAAACTCTTGGATGGACACGCTCAGCGTGGCTAACGAGAAGATTTACGATAAGTGGCGCGAGGAGCGCTTTGCAAAAAAGTTCGCCGCTGTGCAGGCGAAGGAGGGCCACAAAGAGACTTTTTTTGAGGAGGTGATGTGGGGAGCCAGCCAACCGGACATGGTCCTCGTACCCCGCCACTGCAGCACCACTGCAGACGGCAGCCGCGTGTGCGAGGAACGCAAACTTCAGCGGTTTTGGTTACCATCGTTAAAGTAACTTTGTTTTCAAGTTATGGTTACATGGCTAAGCGCAGCGCAGAGCGTGTGTAGCTGGAAGGCCGCGGGGAAGCGGCCGCCGCAGTCGCGCCCCGGACACCTGCACGCATCGTTTACCTGCCTCCTCGCCAAACACGGCCCGCAGTAGGTGTGATCCGGCCGCTGGCAGGTGGACATGTACACGTCCCGCGCGCGCGCGCCGCAGCCCGTGCAGCCCGGGTTCACCTCCCAGAAGATGGTTCTGCGCGGGTTGAGGAAAACCTTTTTTTTTGACAGCATGTGTGTCTGTTTTGTTTCTTTTGTTTCTGAAAGCAGACGCAGGTTAAAAAAAACATGCGGGCGTTGCTGAGTGTTCTCAGTGCGGCGGTGCTGGTGCTGCTGGTGGTGGCGGTGGCGTTGCCGCTGCTGCGTCCGATGGAGAGCCTGCCGTGGTACGACCTGGGGGCGCTGCGCACCGGAGACCTGCTGCTCTTCAACACCTGCAGCGCGGGCAGCGACCTCATCAAGTTTGCGCTGCGAACGCCGTACGTGCACGTGGGACTGGTGGCGCGGGACGGCCGCGGCCGGGTGTTCCTCTTTGACACCGGCCTCAAGGGCACGCGGCTGCGGCTGCTGTCGCGGCGGCTGGCGGCTTACAAAAACGAGATCTGCGTGGTGCGGCCGCTGCTGTACAACGGCGCAGGCGGCGCAGACGGCGCAGGCGGCGTGAACGAGTCCGCGTTTCGCGCGGTGGTGCGGGAGCTGCTGGGGCAACCGTACAGCTACAACGTGGTGCCGCTGTGTCTCAGCGCGTGGCTGGGGCGTGCGGCGCCCATCCCGCGGCGTTGGGAGGCGCCTAAACACGGCAGGGTGTGCACGGAACTGGTGGCGGACGTGTACGGAAAGTTAGGAGTACTAGACCTCAGCGGCCTAGACTCCCAGCAGCTCACACCACGGGATTACACGGTGGGCAGCGCGCCACTGCCCTTTATGGCCGGGTTTGCCCTAGGGAAGGAGTATAGACTCAATTAAACGTATTTACTAGTGTTTACTTGTTGGGCACAAACGTCGATTTCTTGTGGCCGCACGTGCCGCACTTGCCGCGTACCACCTTTTGATCGCGCTTAAACACGCCGTTCTTGGATTTGACCCTAATCTTTCCGGAACGTAAATCCTCTGTGGCGGTGCGCTTGCTGCAATACACGCAGTATGTGTTAGTCATGTGTGTTTGTTTGTTTTCATAGCACCAACATTTTTTTTACTGCCTTTTTTTTGCCCTTTGTTTTGTTGGCACTGCAGGCTTAACTCTCCCAGCAGCGGCCAACCACTCCACGCGCACGTCATCAGCCTCAAAACTCTGCCTTTTGTTTGCTGCCCGCGTAATTTTTCCAGCCAAACTGAGCAGGGCTTTGAACTTTGGCGAAAAAACTCTACACACAGGTCTACTGCCGCCAACAATGCTATTGTACCACGGTATTAATGGGCACGTTCTGTTCACCGTGGTGACAATGGTGTCGCTTTTTTCAACGCTGCTCTTGACTGGCTTACCCTTTGCGCGCTTCGCTTTTTCCTCATACTCCACGAACTCGTGCACCCGCCACACATCCCCCAGCAACTCTGCGACTCGCAGCCGCACTAGTTTCATGAATGCATCGGCATCAACGGCTGCGCGGAGACCGTCTGCCAGCACCCTCTGCCCCATAGCAATGTCCAGCATGTGCAAAATCACAAACATGCCGCAATCGCTTTCGTTAGTTTGCTGTTGTACATCTGCCGGGTTCGCTGCATACGGTGCGCCCAATTTCTGCGCGAGTTTATTCGCATAAACCGTGCCGTTACCAATGGAATCCATCTCAGTTACGGTGTGCTGCTGTACGTTAACATGCAGCAGCAGCCAATGCACGTTGCCTTTATTTACCACAACCAGCACGTTTTTAACCTGCTCGCCCATCTGCTCTACCATAAACGCCGTTTTAGCGAGCTCGGTGTCTTCGGGATCGCTTTTCAAAACCCTCGTTTCCCCTTCTTCTTCTTTCACGCCGTTGATGAGGCCCGCCACCGAATCGATGGCTGCTGCCGTCAGCCACGCCGAGGTGTTGGGTAACCCCAGCACCCTCTCGATGTCCTCTTTTGTAATGGACTCTCGCGGCAGAAACCTGCAGAAAATGCAGGGCGCTCCGTACTCCGGCTCGTAGTCGAAAAAAAGCTCTTGCCCCGGCAGAATATCCCTCGTAGTGCACACGCTGCCCGACCAGTCGGCAAAGGTGTCAGTGAGTCTTTGTCCACAGGCGCGCTGGGTGATGTTGGAGTGAAAGGTACACGCGGAATTTACGTAGGACAGTGCCCCCAATAGCACCGCAAATTTTGGGGCTGACCCCTTTTTCGTTACCTGCACAATACTGCTGGTTAGGGTGTTGCTATGCGGCAGGCCCAGCAAAAAAATGCCCTCTTTCTGGGTGATGTTCTCAAGCGTGCGGTGAATGAGCAGAGACGTGTTTGCAGGAATGGCGCGCCTCGACACCACGCCAAACCCCAGGAAGGGTGTGTGATGCAGCGTCAGGTATGAGTCCTCCTTGTAGAACTTTTCCATCGCGGCGACGTACTCGTCACTCTCAGCGAGCGCGGCGCCTGTGTCATGTAGCTCCGCATACTTCGCTTTCGGGAGGCTGTGGCTCACGGTGTGCGGATCGAGGCCCTTCTCCGCGCAGAGTCGCAAGCGAAATAAGTCGTCAGAAACGGCGGTTTTACCCCATGGACGGCCCTCAAAGTACCACATATACGGCGCATCCGGCGGTAATTCATCAATGTTCATGTCCAAAGGAGGCAGCAGCACCCCCAGCGGAAATCGAGCGGCCATGATGGGTTTTAAGAGTAAATACGCCTTTTTTTTACACACAAACAAAACTAACACGCAAAAATGAGCGCTACCGAAAAAGCTGCTGCTGCTGCGGAGTTGCTTTCTGAGCGCACTGTGCAGCAGATCTTGGCCTCTTACTTTCGGCTGCACACGCCGGTGGATTTTCAGCTGGACAGCTTCAACGTCTTCATGAGCAGCATGCTCCCGCACATGGTGAGAGAGCAGCCGGACATTGTGGTGTGCAGCCGCACCCACCGCGTGCGGCACCGCCTGGCCTTTGAGCGCGTCTCCATTGGCAAGCCCAGCCACAAGGAGCTGAACGGCAGCATCTCCGCCGTGCTCCCCTCCGAGTGCCGCATGCGCGGGCTCTCCTACTCCGCCGTGCTCTTCTGCGACGTGCTGCACACCGTGCACCGCATTCCCGAGGCCGCGCTGGCGGTGGCTGCCGGCTCTGCCCCTGCTGTCCCTGCTGCTGCGGGAGAAGGAGCGCACGCCTCTGCGCACGCCTCTGCGCACGCCTCTGCGCCCAAGTCCACGGGCACGCCGCTGGATCGGCAGGACTGCTCCTCGTGGGAGTTGCTGCACGCCAAGCGGTCACGAGAGGTACCTGCGCATGGCGCGTGGCGCGTTGCGCATGGCGCGTGGCGTTTATATGCTGTGGTGTTTTAGGTGGCTATTGCTATGATTCCCGTGATGGTGGGCTCGGAGTACTGCAACCTGTCAGGGCGGAGTTGGCGCCCGCAGGAGTGCCCGCTGGACAAGGGTGGGTACTTTATCATCAAAGGCATCGAGAAGATCGTGCAGCCGCAGGAGACGCTGCGCACCAACCAACCCTTTGTCTTCGGTAGCAGCAAGAGCGCCAAGTACGCCTTCACCTGCGAGATTCGTAGCCGCTTCGAGAGCAAGTTCCGCAGCACCAGCACTCTGAACGTGATGATCACGGCGCGCCAGGCCGGCGCCGCGCCGCGCATCGTGGTGCAGATCCCCTTCCTCAACGCCGCGCTCCCCATCATGCTGGTGTTTCGGCTGCTGCGCTGCGCCACCTGCGCGGAGGCGGCGCGCTACGTCTACACCGACGACGACGCCGGCGAGGAGGCACGGCTCTTCCGGAACATGCTGGAGGAGGCGTACGAGGCGCTGCCGCTGGATGCGGTGTACCGCAGCGTGAACGAGGCGGCCACAGGCGGAAAGCGCAGCGACATCCGACACCTCATGACCAGCGAGTTCCTGCCGCATCTGGGGCTCAACGACGAGCCGAGGGTGTGGAAGAAGAAGCGGCTCTTCATGGGCATTATCATTCGCCGGCTCATGGGCGCGTATGCCGCAAGCGCCAGCGGAGACGAGCGCGCCGTCCGACTCGTCTGCGACAACCGAGACCACTACGGCAACAAGCGCGTGCACACCGCCGGCATGCTCATGGCCACGCTCTTCCGGCAGCTCCTCCGCACCTTCCACGGCATTGTGCGGAGCACGGTGTTCAACCTCATCGAGAACGGCCGGACGGTGCGGCTGCTGCACTGCGTGAACGCCCGGAAGATCACCGGCGGGCTGCAGACCGCCTTCAACACGGGAAACTGGAACGTGCAGCGCACCGGCGGGGGCACGCACGTGGGCGTGACGCAGACGCTGAGCGAGCTGAACCGGCTGGCACGGCTGAGCCACATCCGGCGCATCAACACCCCCATGTGTCGAGAGGGCAAGAACGCCAAAATGCGGCAGCTGGACCGCAGCCACTGGGGCATCCTCTGCTGCAGCGAGACCCCCGAGGGCGCCTCCTGCGGTCTCATCAAAACCCTGGCTCTCACCGCGCACATCCGCATTGGCACGCCCAGCGCCCCGGTGGCGCGCACGCTCCTCGCCCTCTTTGGGGTCAGCGAGGATCTGGACGCTCCCGGCGCGCCCCTAGTCATGCTCAACGGCGACATCATCGGCACGGTGGGCACAGTGGGCACATGCGACAGCGCTACTGCATGCGACGCGCTGGTGGGCACGCTGCGGCGCGCGCGGCGGGCGGGCACGCTGCCCTTTGACCTCAGTGTGTGTCACGGGCGGTTTCCGGACACAGTGCACGTGCACACAGACATGGGCGCGCTGCTGCGTCCCGTGGTGGTCATCGAGAACCTGTGGAAGGTGTCGGGGCTGCTGGGGGAGTTTCGGAGAGACGGCTCCGTGAGCAGTGAGCTGTGGACGCGGCTGCTTTCCGCAGGGGTGCTGGAGTACGTGGACAAAATGGAGGAGGACGAGCTGGTGGTGCTGGTGCGCCCCGCAGACTTGGCGCACGTGCCCTCCGCCACGCATCTGGAGATACATGGGCTGGTGATTTTGGGGCTGAGTGCGGCCCTCATTGCGTTCCCGGAGCACAACCAGGCGCCGCGCAACATGTACCAGGCCGCCATGGTGAAGCAGTCCATCACGGTGCCCAGCTACGCGTACGCGCACCGGCTGGACGCGCACTACATCGTGCCGTACTACGCGGAGAAGCCGCTGGTGCAGACGTGGATGGACGGCGCGAGCGCCACCAACGAGCTCCCCATGGGCACCAACGCGGTGGTGGCCATCATGAGCCACACGGGGTACAACCAGGAGGACAGCGTCATCTTCAACCAGGCCGCCATCGACAGAGGCCTCTTCCGCGCCAGCTACTACTCCGTGTACCGAGACACGGAGCGCGCGGGCGGCGCGGACAAGGAGAAGTTCGAGGACCCGCGGGTGCACGCGAACGTGCTGGGCATGCAGCATGCAAACTATGGGAAGCTAGACGCGGACGGGTGCATCGGCGTGGGAGAGCCAGTCACAGACGGAGACGTGCTGCTGGGCAAGACCATGTGCGGGAACGGGGAGGAGAGTGCGAAGCGAGACCGCTCCACCGTCTTCGAAGGCACGCTGGGCGCCACCTCCACGGTGGATAAGGTGATCATGGCGTACAACAAGGATGGCATGCGCTCCCGAGCGGTGGTGGTGCGCACCTCTCGCATCCCCATGGTGGGAGACAAGTTCAGCAGCAGGCACGGGCAGAAGGGCACCATCGGCATCACCCTGCCGCAGGAGGACATGCCCTTCAGCATGTGCACAGGCATGGTGCCCGACATCATCATCAACCCCTGCGCGATGCCCAGCCGCATGACCATCGGGCAGCTGAAGGAGATGCTGCTCGGCAAGCTCAGCTGCGCCCGAGGCAAGTTTGGAGACGGCACCGCCTTTCGCAACGTGAGTCTGGAGGGCATCGGGGAGGCGCTGAAAGAGTGCGGCTACAACCGCATGGGCAACGAAACGCTCATCAACGGCACCACGGGGGAGATGTTTGAAGCGCAGGTACATCGTGTGTGTGTGCTACAGCGTATGCGTGCTAGCGTGTTACTTGGTATGTGTTTAGGTCTTTATGGGTCCGGCGTTTTATCAGCGATTGCGGCACATGGTGGCGGACAAGGTGCACGCGCGGAGCACGGGCCCCATGCAGGTGCTCACGCGTCAGCCGGTGGAGGGGCGGTCGAAGCGCGGCGGGCTGCGGCTGGGGGAGATGGAGCGGGACTGCATCATCGCGCATGGAGCCTCCGCGGTGCTAGAGGACCGACTACTCCATGCCTCTGACTTTTACGTCATGCCGGTGTGCGAGCTGTGCGGCCAAATAGCGGACAACGTGCACAATGATGTGTTTGACGACGACGCCGCTGATGGGGAGAGCAAAGCCACGCCATACTGCCGCGCCTGCAAGACGGACCGCGTGCTCATGGTCCAAACGCCATATGCTTACAAACTGCTGGTGCAAGAGCTAAATGCTGTGGGCTTGAGCGTGCGCCACTCCGTGACTGAGACTCCGTGAGGCTCTCCGTGAAACGGCTCTCCGTGAAACGGCTTTCCCGCGAGTGAGTAAACAAAAGTATGCTTTAGTCTTAAAACCCCCACACCGATGCAAGCCACCCCGCTAGATGCGGCGCGCGCGCCGCCGACGCACACACTGTGGACGTACAACGACGTGGTAAATGCGCGCATTAGTGCACTCCCGGTTTTGCAGGGCGCGCAGGACGCACGGCACGAGGCGTCACGGCGCAACTTGTACGCCGCGCAAAGGGCAGATATCTCGCAGTATTACAGTTCACAGCAACCCTTCGACGCCATGGAGTCGGTAGGCGAGACCTACGCGACGCAACAGAGCCGAGGGCTGCCTCGCTACGCGCTACGATCCGAGGTGCTGCCCGCACCAGAGTTACCACGCGCCCCGCACAGCCGCAGCTTTGAGGAGCTAGACAAGTCCTTTACTTTCAACCCCACGGTAAAGCCCGACCCTAAGATGCACTACGCCGCCATGCGCCTCTGCGGCACGCTCGCCCCCGCGCAAGAGGAGGCGCTAGCGCCGCCACCGCTACGGGCGCAGACGACGCCGTTGGAAGCACAGACGACGCCGTTAGAAGCACAGCCGACGCCATCGGCGCAGAAGAAGCCACACTTGTTGGTTTCGGTACGTCGCGCGGTGATGGGCGCGGCTTATGATGCCGCGCACTGGTCGCAGCTGCCGCGCAAGGGGTTCGTAGACACTGCGCGCTTTGTGCTTACTCGAGACGGACGTGCCACGCACCTCGTGCTCGCCTTCGCGCTTCTTATCCTCACCGTAGCGCTCCTTAGTGGGACGGTGCACCTGTGTAGCAAGCTGCGCTACCGGCTCAACCACCCGCAGTACCACGCGCCCTAAAGCCTTAATGTAAAAACAGTTTTTTTCCCAACCAGCACACCAAACAGCCACGTGGCTATGCGCCTGTGGGTGTCCACACTCGGGTCTGCGCCGCACGTGCTCCGACCAGTGTACTTTTACTTTGGGTGCGCCGACGAGAGCGTGTCCACCAATTACTACGCTATTGGCGGCGACTGCCGGTGGGAGGACCTGCGCTTCCGCATCGAGTACGACCTGGGGTTCTTTGACATAGTGCCGCCCACCCGCGCGTGGCAGCGCGCGTACCTCACCGGCGTGTACATCTTTAGCAGCGTGCCAGGCAAGTGCGGGCGCGCCCTCGCGCGCGAGGACGTCGTGTACGAAGGCGACGTGCTCCGGCTTTCTCGCCACCCGCAGCCCGCGTACATGCACGCCTACATCCCGCAGCTGTGGTGGGACCTGCTGCGCGACGACGCGCTGCTGCGGCGGCGGAGAGACGCGGAGACGGCGCGCGCGGCGCACCACGCCCGACACACCGCGCTCGCGGCGGCGGCGCGCGGAGAGGAGGAGAAGATCGCACACCTACAGCGCGCGGTGGAGCACAGCAGCGTCGCCGCAGCTGCAGCTGACAGTGATAGAGAAGACTCCGCAATCATCCAGCGGCTGCAGGTCATGGGGGTGCAGCACGCCTCCGAGTACGCTCGGGTGTGGGATGAGAGCAAGCAGAGTATAGTCTTTCAGCCGCACCACTGGTTTCGCTGCGATCTCTGCGGCGCGAAAGGCGCGCACTTCATGGCCAACTGCCCCACTCGCCACGGCGTCTCCGCCTCCGCCACGGCCACGCTGTGCAGGACGGTGGTGGCCATTAAGGGCGTGCCGGTGCTACTGCAGGCGCACCTCACCTAACCCTCCTCGTGGCGTGCACGTTGTCGCCCATGCGGTATGCGCGCGCGCCTGTGGCGCCGTAGTTCGCCCGCAGCTCCTCCCCGTGCATGATGGGTTTGCAGGCACGCACGTTGCCGGCGGAAGTGTACGTGCAGTTGGCGGTGCTTGCGGGTGCGTGGTTGATCATGCTGCCAATGCCTCGAACGCAGGCGGCGTCGATGTGCCGGTTTGCGGTGGGGCTCATCAAGTACGGCGCGGTGGATGTAGCGTAGCGCGTCTCTCTCTGTGCTTCTGTGATAACCTCTCCCATGTAGGGGACAATGACGTCGCCGCGGCGGGCGTTGCCACGGAACACCGGCACGTCCTGCGCGGCCGCGCGGGGGTTGTGGGCAAACACGCCCTTGCCGTGCGGTGAGTCATCAATGCGAAGGTGCAACTCGCTGCGGGTGTGGCTCCAGCACTTGGTGAGCCCTATGACGCACCGCCGGCGGCATGGCTCGTTCGTGCTGACGCTGTGCGCATCACACACCCGGCTCTCTAGGTCGCACTGGAACGTTCTACCGCTCCTCACCGCTCTACTGGTAAAACGGTGCGGCATTGTGTTATTATTTACACCAAGGGAATTTCTACAGCGGTGCGTGCGCCCCTGCTGCGCTCCCACGAACTCTTCAGCCCCGCCGCCGCCGCCGCGCCGCAAGACGCGGGTTGGGTGTGCCAGCGCACTCGCGGCTGCCTGCACTGCTGTCGCTGCCGGTTTGTGGCGTGCGGCACGAAGGCGGTGGGGTACACGTTCGTGATTTCTTCCGGCACCCTGTGCAGCAGCGTGTCGTGCAGCGACCACAGGTCCGCGCACACGCCCAGCGCGCCCAGCACGCCGCGAGAGGAGCCGGGCGCGCACTGCTCCGGGTAGTTCTGCGCTAGCAGAGTAGTAAGCATGAAATCGTCGGAGCCGCCCGGCCACTCCAAACACGGGCGACGAAACATGGCCGCCGCTGTCTCAAAAACGGACTCGTACACGGAGCGGCGCAGCGACGACTGCGACTGCGACGACTGCGACGACTGCGACGACTGCGACGACTGCGACGACGACAGCGCCAACTGCACGTGCATAAACAGCCGCCGCCAGTTTCCGTCTACGTTGTCCATGAGCGCCTCAAAGGCGGCGGGAGTCCCTAGCTTTGCGTCTGGTGCATGCGCTAGTAGCACGTTGCACATGGCGGTGCGCAGCTTTCCCGCAGCATGTCCTATTCGCACCACGGCGCAGCGGGGCTGCAGCGCGCGTACATCTTTGTGGAATGGGTCGCTGCAGGTGAGAATGACGGGCCCGGGCGCACGACGCAGTTGCGCCTTCACAAGTGTGCGCACCGGCGTCTCGTAGGCGTCCAAATCATCCAGCAGCAGCACCGTGTCTTCATGGCGTGCTGCCAAGTCCGCATTTCCAGCAAGCCACCGCTGCAACCTGCCGAGCGCGTTTTCTTCGTCCATGTCTACGCACGGCACAAAGGGGCGCCGACCCAGCGCTGAGCACGCCAGCTCCGCCCACAGCGTCTTGCCGCTCCCACATCGCCCCAAAAGCAACAGCGGCTGGCTCTTCCATCCACCACCATGCACCCATCGTACTATTTCCTCCGGAGCACCTTCCAGACTGCGCGGCCTGCACCTCTCCGCAAGCTCTAACACTGGCACTGCTGCTGGTGGTACTGCTGGCACTGGTACTACTGGCACTGTTACTACTACTGGTGGTACTGGTACTGCTGGTGCTGGTGGTACTGCTGGTGCTGGTGGTACTGCTGGTGGTGGTACTACTGCTGGCGCTGGTGCTGGTGGTGGCACTGTGTGTGTTTTGCAGGCTTTGTTGCGTTGGGTTTGAACAAATGTGTTTTTGGCAGCAACTGCACGCGCATTGGGTTGCCTCAGCAGGGGCTTGGCTGTGTGTATCTCGCTTTGAGTGCAGATGGCGTGTCTTTGTCGCTCAATGAGCGCTCTCTTGGCGGCAGCCACGGCGGCTGGCGCTGGCGCGTTTTGGCGGGCGTTGCGCGCCCGCTCTTCTGCTGCTCTACACCTCATGATGAGGGCGACGGCGTCCATGCTGTAAAAAAATGTGGCGCGGGTGTAACTATTTTTGTGGGCCACAAATTCTTCATTTATGGGTAAACCGCGTCGCCACGACGCCTAACAGCACCGCAAAATGAACGTTTCACAGACTTTCCTGGAGTGGTTGGAGGAGGCAGCCTTCGATTCGCGAACCGGGCGCAGGAGTGCGGATACGGTGGACACGAAGCCCACGACGGAAGACGCCACGCACTTTCGGCTGGATGGCGGGAAACTGAAGGTGTGCGACACTTTTCATGAGCGCTTTCTGCGGAGGTACGCCTCCGCGGTGTCCGCGGGGGAGCTGCTCTCCCTGAACGAGCGCCGCACGGAGGTGTACCAGATGCACTTTGACCTGGACTTCAACGACACGGTGGAGATGTCTTGGGAGTCGGTGTGGGAGGTGCTGCGGGTGCTGCAGCGCACACTGGGGGAGTTCCTCACGCAGGATGCGCCGGCGGACACGCTGGAGCTGCTGCTGCTGAAGGCGCCGCCGAAGGTGTTGGCGGAGGGGGTGAAGACGGGGTTCCACGCCATCTACCCCAACTTCCGCGTGGACTCCTGCATGGCGCTGACCATGTGCGACGCGGTGGTGGGCGCGGTGCAGCGGGAGCTGGGGCGGCGGCTGGCGCCGCGCAACGCGTGGGAGGACGTCATTGACCGCGCGGTGCACGAGGCCAACGGGCTGCGCATGGTGTACGCCACGAAGCCGCGGAAGGCGCGGTGTGCGGACTGCTTGGCGCTGCGGAAGTGCCGGGGCGCGGACTTCACGGCGCTGGTGGCGTGCCCGGAGTGCCGTGGGGCGCAGGCGCTGGGGTTCGTGAACGAGGGCAGGCCGTACGTGCCGTACCGGGTGCTGGACGCGGGCGGAAACATGGACGCGGCGGCGTGTGAGCGGGTGCAGAGCGACGTGGAGTGCTGTGTGCGGCGCGCCAGCATTCGCTGCGTGTCTGTGTGGGAGGGGCAGCAACGAATACAGCCCAAGGTGTGCGTCTTCTACCGCCGGCCGGCGCGCTACGCGGAGGCGGAGGCGGGGAAGAAGAGGAAAGCTCGAAACCTGCTGGAGCGGCGGTCGGACTGCCGGCCCAAGTCCGCGCCCAGCGTGATGCCGGGGAACTCGGAGGTGGTGGGCGCGTTGGAGAGGTTCCTGCGGTCGCACCCCGCCATGGTGGGGCTGGCGGGCGGGGCGAATCCGTACGCGTCGGTGAGCATCAAGAAGTTGGAGCGGAAGAGCGACGTGCTCTGGTACGCGCAGGTGGCCGGAGAAGGGCAGCACTACTGCAACAACGTGGGCCGAGAGCACGCCTCCAACTCGGTGTACTTTGAGGTGCGGCATGGGAAGGGCCTGGCGCAGCGCTGCTGGGACCGGGCGAGCTGCAAGGGGTACGCCTCCAAGTACGTGCCGCTGGACGCGGCTCTGCGTCGACTGCTCTTCTTGGAAAAAGAGCAGCAGGCGCCACGGGGTGCGCCGGGACGGGGCGCGGCGCTGCGGGCGCAGGTGGCGCGGAGCCTCACGTACGCGGGGGTGCAGGCGCCGGGGTTTGTGGTGCCGCCGGCGGTGCATGAGTGCGCTGCGGCGGCGGTGGAGGAGCTGGCGGCGCGCACGCGCATACTGAAGGAGCGCCTGCCGGCGAGCGCGAGCGCGCTGGTGCCGGCGTACCCGGCGGCGGCGGGGGTGTCCGGGCGGGTGTACAGCGAGGCGGAGATGCGGGCGCTGGACGGGGATGTGGAGGCGCTCATGCGCGCTGCAATGACCCAGGCGGAGGAGGAGCGAGTTCCTAATGGTAACGGCCGTCCACCACAAAAGCGAGCAAGGGTAGCCAGATAATTATCGTGTATTAACTAAAAAAAACACAACAACACATGCCTAGACAGCAGGACCACGTAGAGGAGCTTCGCAAGCGCGCTCGCGAAGCAGAACGCGCCGCTCGCTCCAGCAGGCGCACTGGTCACCTCGACCAAGCTAACGCGCAGTTTGCGAGCGCTCGCCAGCTTCGTTCTCGCGCTCGGGATGAGGAACACAAAGCTGCTGAGGCAGCGCGCGATCTTCAGCGGCAGCAAGCCAGCGAAGCGCGCAATGCACGCAGGGTTCGCGAGCAGCATGAGCGCGAGAGAGAGAGGCGGCAAGACATCGAGGAGGAGGAACGCCGTGGCGATGTGTATAGAATGCGGCCGGGGGAGCTGCGGTGTTGGCCGGGATACCGGCGCGCTGCGCCGAACATGTGCGCTCTTGTGGGGAGCGAATTGGCGCAACGGTACAAGCGGCATCTGGACCGCATGGTGCGCAAGAGATCGCCAGAGCGGAGACGCGACGTGGACGATGCCTTTGCCTTCTACTGCCACAACTGCAAACACATTACTGAAACCATCAACGGCTGCATTCGTGCGGGACATAACGTCAGCAATAAGACGTACTACTACAAAACGGGCATATGCAAGAGGTGCCTGCGAGGCAAGAGCGTGCCAGCCCGCGCCATAGACGTGCGCGTCGGCGCCGGGCTCTCAGTGCAGCCAGAGTAAAAAAAAATAATGCGTTGAATAGGTAAAACACAGCCAGCATGCAGGCGAGTATGTTCCAAATTCAATCCGGCTCCGCCGTCCCCATGAAGTCTGCAATGAGCGACATTCCCGGGCTAATTCGGGCCAGCAACACGGACCGCGAGGTGAGCGTGGGGGTGACCACAAAGGAGGTGTCTCAGATGAACGCCGCGAACTACCGTATGGCACCGGTGTACACCCCTGGCGGCGGCTACTCTTGCGCGCAACTGAACGGCATGGGCGCCCGGCCCAGCTCGCAGCTCGCCTCCTCCGCCTGCGTCCCCAGCTTCTCTTCCGACGCCATCGCCAGCATTCGCGGCGTGGAGTGGAATGCCATGCGCTCCGGTGTCCGCCGCGATGACGTGCGCTCCTACTCCGCAGAGAGCGCGGCGGCCATTGTCTCCGCGCGCGCCACCACCACGCTCATGGGCGCGCCCGCGTCCGCGTCCGGCGCCTTTGCGGCTGGCGGTTTGGCTGCTGCCTCTTCCTGCTCCAGCACCGACATGGGCGCCACGCAGTGCGCCCTGCAGTTCGCGGCGCCGTCGTCATCCGCGGCGGCGTCCGTAGCGGCCTCCAACGCCTTCTACTCTCCACTACAGGGAGCGGCTTCATCTTCTGCGGCGCGCGCCGCGCCGTACAGCTGCTCCTCCTTCGGGAGCGGCACCGCGTGCAGCTTTAGTAAGCAATAACCCCTTTTTTTTTAGCAATGTACCAAGTAAAACCCACCCCCCTACCATGTCGTCAGACAGCGACAGCGACTACGACGTGTCCGACGGCGATGACGTGGTCACGCGGAAAAATGCGGAGGAGGAGCTGACACGTCTCATAAGCACTCGTACTGAAAAAGCACGCAAACGCAAACGCAGGAGTGATAAACCAGACAAGTTGGATAAGAGCATAAAGCTGTTGAAGCGTGCGTTGAAACGAGAAAGGAAACGCAGGGACACAAGTGGCGAGGGGTTGTGGGAGATGTGCCCGGACCACTTGCAAGGGCCAGCGTTGGTGCGTGCGGCGGAGCCAATGCCAGAGGATGTGTTTGCCCATCTCAACGCTATGCCGCGCCCAGGACTACGTGTTCGTGATGGGCCGCGGGTACTCCCGCGAGTGGAGGCGGAGTACCGGCTGTTGTTGCAGTCTGTTCGCAAGGCGACGGCGCTGACTGGAGCTATGGATAAGCTGTGTGGCTCTAGCTCAGTAGAGGGGATAGCGGTGCTACTGTTGCGAGAGTACAAGCGCGCTAGCAGGCTGTGGGGCCGAATAAAGGACTCGGAATATGCGGTGGGCGCTACTTTGAAAGTAGCGAACATGGTGGTAGCTATTGCGAAGGCGCTGCGATGCATGACGGTTACCGCCGTGCTGGGGGACCGGGCATTATTTGATGCTTTCGAGAGCACGGCCCTCAATGCAGCGTACATTGATCACTTATTAAAGGTGACGGAGGCGTACTGGAGGTGTATGAAGGCAGTGCAGGGGGGTAACATTCGCGGTGCGCGGCTTGCGCATGTACGAGTGCTGGTGCATTTGATAGAAGTGGGCCAGCTGCACGTGTACGCGATGCAAACCCGTACTGATATACCAGACGAGGAGAAGCAGGAGTTGGTACGCCGCCAAGAGCTGGCCTTAAATAAAGCGGTAGAACAGTTTAGACGCGAACCAAGGGCACTGCAAAGTAAGTTAGAAGGAATAATTACGGACGTTATGCAGGGTCCGGCGCAGTACGTGGAGTCGCTGCGCCAGAAGATTCTAAACCAAGCGATGGGTGCAGGTGAGCGAGAGCTCGCGCTCGCTGTAGAAAAAAGAGTGGGTGGCGTTGTCTTTCCGGACATCCGCAAACGCAAACAGGTGCCCATCCCGGACTGCCCCGCCGCCGGCGCCGCCGACGATAGAGATGACGTACCGCCGCCGTCACCACGCCGCTCGCCACCTCGCTCGCCGTCACCTCACCGCTCGCCGTCACCTGGCTTTGACAATCCCGGTGATGACAGTAGTGACTCTGAGGGCGAATTGCGGTCGCCACCTCGCCGCCCACCGCCACCACCTGGCGTTGGCGAGTTTTTCGACGACGATGGAGATGACGTACCGCCACCTCAGCAGTCGCCATCACCTCGCCGCCGCTCGCCGTCACCACCTCGCCGCCGCTCGCCATCACCACCCGTCGTTGAAACTGCCAAGGACAAAGCCAGGAAGCGCAAGGTTGCCAGGATCACCAATGCCGCCGCCACGCTTGTTGCGAACACCGCAAAATACCGCGACGACGCTAATGAAGCTAAAAAAACAGCAGCTGAGGCTGCTGCCACGGCCGTCGAGGCCGCCAAGGTCGCCGAGGCCGCATTCATTAGAGGAAGCGAAAATCTCGCTACCCGCGTCGAAGAGGCCGACAATGCCTCCAAAGCCGCAGATGATGCCGTAGAGGCGGTCGCTACCGCCGGCAAGGCATCCAAAGCCGCAGAGGACGCTGCAAATGCAGCCAGTGCCGCACGCGCGGCAGCCTTCGGCATGTATTTCATTGACCCCGCCAACACCGCCGAAGACGATGCAGCTCCTGCCTCCTTGGCCGCGGCCAAGGAGGCCCACGAAGCCGAAACCTCCTGGAAGGCCGCTGTCACCGCCGGTGCCGAGGCCGCGTCCTGGGCCGCCCAGGCTGCTGCTACTGTCGCCGTTCATGCTGCGGACGCAGAGAGTGCCAATAATGCGGCTGATGAAGCTGCTAGATTGGCAAATGATGCTGTCAAAGCAGCTGAATTTCTTAATACTGTAGCCGCTACGCGCGCTGCCGATGCAGCCACTGCAGCCGCAGAGAAGGCTAAATCCGCCGCCGAGCGCGCCGCCGCCAGAGACAAGGAAAAGGCCGACCAGGCTCACCGCAGAGCCGTCGCCGAATCTAGAGCCGAAGTCGCCAGAGACAAGGAAAAGGCCGACCAGGCTCACCGCAGAGCCGTCGCCGACGAAGTCGCCAGAGCCGAAGTCGACGCAGCTGCGTTTCTTGAGACTGCCCGCGCTGCCCGCGCTGCCGCTGCGCGCGCTGCCAATGAAGCCGCAGAAAACACTAAATCCGCCGCCGCGCAAGCCGCCGCAGGCGGTAAGAAGAGAAAAAAGCTCAACCCTCAACAGCGGAAACGCCGCGCCGAAGAAGAAAAGCGGCGTTTGCAAGTGCAGCAATTGCCAGATTCGCGAGCAGTAATGCAGGAAAAGCTCTCGGAGGCGGCGGCCACGAAAGCTGCGGCGACGGCGGCACATGCAGGTGATGCAGCCAGCGCTTTGGAACAAGCAACGCGTGTGACTGAAGGAGTGGCGCCATTGTTAGCCGTTGCGGTTGAAGGTGCGGCTGCTGCAAGGGGAACAGAAACAGAAGCTGCTGCGGCGCAGGTGGCGAAGGAGGCAGCTGCCCTTGCACAAGCAGCAGCTGATGAACAACGACTCGCGGAGGCAGCAAATTCCGCAGCACAAGCAGCAGCACAAGCAGCAGCACAAGCAGCAGCACAAGCCGCAGCACAAGCAGCAGAACAATCAGCAGCACAAGCAGCACTAGCAGCGCCATTGGTACCCGCCGCAGATAGAACAGCACTAGAAGCTGCCATAGCAAGGTCGGTGGCTGGCATTGAACGAATGACAGCTGATCGACGACGACTTGCAGAGGCCGCACCACAAGCAGCAGCAGCAGCGCCACAAGCAGCAGCGGCGCCACAAATACCGCAGACTAAAGCATCTATCGCACAACTCTTAGCCAGTAGGTTACGACGGCTTGCGTTCTTGAAAGCTAGAGTTGAAGGGCTAGTGCAGGAAAGGGCGTTAATAGAGACAGCCAACGAAGTAGCAGAAGATGTGGTGCGCATAGAACAGGAGCTAGCTATCGTCGAAGGAGAGGAAAACGCCGCAAGAAAAAAGGTGAAAAATGCAAAGACGCGGGTGCCGAAAGATAAGGCGAGGTTAAAGTTAACAAAAATAGTCGTCCGCAAGCAACGGCTCGCTGCGACTCTGGATGCTGCCGAAAAAGAAAAGGATAAAACTGCAGCTGCGGCGGCACCGGCGCACGAGAAGTACGATGCGGCTGTAAAAGAGCTGAAGGAGATGGAGGAGGAGATTGCTGAAATAAACACGACAAGTGCAAAAAAAGAAATAGCCGCTAAGGTAAGAAGGCGTGCAGCGAGGGAAGCAAAAGACGCCGAAGATGCAGAATATAGGGCAGCCAGCGAAGCTAATATCGAGACAGAGCGGGCACGGCTTACAAAAGAGTTGACATTTACAGCGCCATTTAAGTACGCCGATGACAGTGTATTTGCGAAAATACTGGAGTGGATTAGGGAAGCACCGACTGCCAAATACATCCAGACGCTGAGGTACGGCCTGCATTTGGGGTTGCTCGTACACGCTGATGATGTTACAATAATGTACCGTATTTCTCATGCCGCTCTCCGTCTATCGTACGCGGATTACACTGACCCCACACGCTTTGGAAGTCTTTTTGAGGTTAAAAGAGACAGCTTTTCTGGAGAATGCAGGGAAGTGTTAAGGACTTTCTTACGTGCTGATGGGGATCAACGCGCGATTATAGAGGACGCCATACGGGAACGCACGCGCAGGGTACAAGAAGAAAATGCAAAGTTGGACGAGGAACTAACTAAATAAACAAAATGTGTTATATGTCTACGTTAACCCCCACCCACCGTGTGCGTGGTTCACGCAGCCCCGCGCACTGCAGTGCGAGCATCATCACGCTGCCGTGCAGCTCTTCCACCTCCCACGCGGCACGCGCGTTGTACCGCTCCCACCCTGCCACCGTCGCCGCCACGTCCGCGCCGTCCCCGAAAACCCGTGCCACGTACCGCTGCGCGGGCAACGGCGCGCTGCGCACGCGCGCGTAGTAGCAGCGCTTGCACTGGCCGGAGAGCGCCGCCACCTGCACTACCCGAAAGGCAAATGCAGGCAGCAGCCGACCGCAGGGCCCGCCGCACACGCGCAGGTGCAGGAGCTGCTCGTGCAACGGCTGGAGCAGTGGATGAGGATCTCCACTAGCGAGGCTCTTTTCTAGCAGCCTCAGGTTGTGCGCGCAGGCGCGGGAGTACGCCGGAATGTCCAGATGCACGCACTTGACTCGGTTGCACTCCATGCAGCTCCACGCAAAGTTGCAGTGCTCCGTGGCTACCGCCACGTAGTGCTTCTGCACAAACACGCCGTCGAGCTCTGGAGAAGGTTGCGCCAGCTCCGAAGGTTGCGCCAGCTCCGAAGGTTGCGCCAGCTCCGAAGGTTGCGCCAGCTCCGAAGGTTGCGCCAGCTCCGAAGGTTGCGTTAGCTCTACCACCTCCAGCCGATCTACCACCGCGGTGGTGTTGGATAGGTGTTGCCCGCAGAGGTAGCAGCGCCCCGCCTGCTGGCGAAACTTGTCCGCGAGCAGGCGCGTTAGTGTGGACAGCCGGACTCGCTGTGTTGGCCGCGGCACGCCGCGCGCAGCACACCGCGCCAGCACCCGCTCCGCGTGCGCACGAAAGAGAAGCATTAGGGAGTTAAATTGAATTATGGGAAAAGCGCAGCGATGGTAGAGTCTGGCAACGTGGGCGTAGGCGTGGAGAGCATGTACACCTGGTCCTCCACGGTGGCTTGCCACAGCAGCGACGTGGCCGCCAGCCCCGTGACGGTGAGCACCACGTTGTTCGTGGCGCCGTCAATGGAGAGGTTGGCGTCCAGCCCGCTGTCAAAGCGCATGATGGTCTTGGTGACGCCCTGCAGCACGGGGAGGGCGGCGCCCAGCCGACTGAGCACGCCGCGAAGGATGAAGCAGGAGGAGTCGCCCGTGGCGGTGTTGAGGCAGGTGACGACGATGTTCAGCGCGTTGCTGGAGGCGGTCATGGAGTAGACGGTGCGGGAGTAGAGCGTGGCGGGCGTGGCGTTCGCCGTGGTCAGCTGGTACTGATACACTAGCCGGTTGATGCGCGCGTTGCGGCTGCCGGTGCTGAGCAGCTCCACCGCCGTGCCGTCCGCGCTGACAACCGCCTTGGAGGCGCCGGTGTCGACGGAGCCGGCCTGCAGCTTCTGCACGCGTAGAAGCGACAGCGTCGCCGTATTTCGTTTAATGTCTGTGAGCATGGACATGGAACCTTTTTTTGCTTTACACCTCATGAAAAAAAAGAGAGAGGAGAGCGCAGGTGGCACGTGAAAGAAAAAAAAAGCAGAGAGTAAACGCATTTTATGTGCACCTACCACGCGCAGCCCTGCGCCGACCCAGATTGCGGGCGCTGCCGCCCGCCGGCTTGGAAGCGCTGCTGCGACAAGTGCCGCGGCACACGGTTCGGCCGGAGCATGCGCGCCGCAATCGACTCCGTGGCGCTCACAGACGCGCAGCGCGTCTTCATGCACAAGCGCTACCTCAAACTCGTGGACGCGTACATTGCCAAGTACGCCTACATCCGGGTGCTGCACATCTTCAGCAAGACCTTCATCACCGTGGCCACCGTGCTCATTCCCACGCTGCTGAGCATTACGCAGGACGCCGCCGCCAGCACCGCGCTGGGGTCCACGCTGCAGTGGCTGGTGCTGGGGCTGAGCATGGCGGTGACGATTGTGAATGGGCTGGCGGAGCTCTTTGGGGTGAGCACCATGTACGCCAAGTACTGGCTCACCATCGAGGCCATGCAGAGCGAGGGGTGGCAGTTCGTGCAGGGCACTGGGCGGTACGCGCGGTACGCCAGCCCCGCCGCAGGATTTCCTAAATTTGCCGCCACCCTGGAGAAGATGCAGCACCTCACGGTGCGCCAGCTGTCGCAGCTGGACAAACGAGGAGACAAGTCGGAGTCCAAGGCCGCAGAGAGCGGCGGCCCGCCGACGCTGCGCCGCACAGAAGAAAGCGGCACCAGCCGCATCAGCGGCGCCAGCGGCGCCAGCACCAGCGGCGCCAGCAGCGTCGGCGCCGCCAGCAGCATCGGCAGTCGAGAGGCCGGAGATATGCGGGCGCCAAACCCCAACGTGAACAGCGGCAGTGAGTTCTTGGGCTCCATGCGCCAACTGCTGCACACTACAACCACTGCGCCGTCCTCGTCGTCGCCAGAAGAAGAGAAGAAAGAGGAGCAGCTTACGGATGGCTCATTTCATGTATGACCTGCACCGCCGCCTCCTCATCGTCTAAACACATCATGTCTCTGCAGCACGCCAGGCCCAGCAGCCCCGCCACGCCAGCGGGCAGCCCCCACACCTGACGCACCAGCGGCGTCAGCTCGCCGGCGGCGGCGTTGTCCAGCGCGGCCTGCACGTCCGAGACGCACATGCACTGCAACGCGCATTGCAGCGCGCACTGCAGCGCGCACTGCAGCGCGCAATCTATATTCCTATCTCTTAGCACGGCGGCGGTGCCATCCGTTTGAGCAAGCAGGATGCGGTGGCAGTAGATGCGGCCGCCGTCACCGCTGCACAGCACGCTGGCAAGCAGCAGCTCGCAGGGCGCGAGCTCTGCAAGACGTGGTGGCTCTGCGCCGCCGCCGCCGAGCGTCGCCCACCCGCTGCTCTCTAACTTCCAGAGTATGCTCGCGTCCTCCGTGAGCTGCGTGCACACGGCGCGGAAGAAGAGGTGATGGCGTCGTGCAACCTGCACATTTTGCGCTTCCATTGATTCCATTAACTTAATACGTAAAGAGGTTTTAATTCTACTACATTACAGGAACTAGGTAGCGATAGGGTCCCTCACCGCACAGCGTCGCCGCGCTTTTAGGCACCTCTGTCGCAATGTCCCCGCGAGAGCCACGCACCATCCAGTCGTACTCGCCCGGAGGTCCGTACACGCTGAATGCACCGCCAGCGCTCACGCGCGTCGCCCCATATCCTCCGATGGCTCCCATCTCCTCTTCGGGCCGCAGCACGCGGGTCACCTCCACCGTAAATCCCTGCGCCACCACCGTCGCGTACGCCGGAAGGCACACTGTGCAGGAGATGTCCAAAGGCAGGATCACCGCGGTACCTCGGTAAAAGACCCCGGGCTCCGGACCTTCCAGGCACGCATGCACCAGGTACTGCTCTTGGTGCAATGGGTGCTGGATCACGAACGGCTTCGTTGTATTAAACACCACCTCTCCAGACGAATATGTGAGCGTCCCCACCGCGCCACCCAACCCCTCCGAACGAATGGGGTTCACATAAAACCCTGCCTGCGTCGGCTCCACGTTGGCTCCGCTCGCATTCAGCTGGATGGACCCCGCCGCCTGCGTGCTGCAAGAGAGGTTGCCAATACTGATAGCATTCGCACCCTGTGCCAAAATCGCCGCACCTGCGCCGATGGCGATTCCGCCAGATGCCTGCACACCACTCCCCACTGCCTGGTACCCCACCGCCACCGCGCGAGTCGCCTGCGTGTTTGCGCCCGCACCAGCACCAACCGCTACTGACAGCGTCGCCTGCGCCGTCATGCCCGCCTGTGCGCCCACCGCCACAGAGAGGGTGGCCTGTGTGCCCCTCCCTGCCCGGTACCCAATCGCGACGGAAGAGGCCGCCTGCGCTGTCATGCCCGCCTGGAACCCGATGGCCACCGTGTTCGCCGCTTGAGTTGACGCCCCAGCTTCATAACCTATGGCTATACCCTGCGCCGTCTGCGAAGTTGTGCCCGCCAAGCCACCCACCGCCACTGCAGTGTAGCCCTGTGTATTGGTACCTGCAGAGTACCCTAGCGCCACCGACCACGAACCCTGTAGAGTAGTGGCTGCAGCGTTGCCGATGGCCACGGACACGGTGGCCTGGGTGCTGAGACCTGCGGAGCGCCCTATGGCCACACTAGAGGCCGCCTGCGCAACCTGCCCAGCGGAGTCTCCTATGGCGACAGCCGAGCCGCCACCCACCGTGCTAGCTTGTGCAAGACGGCCGATAGCAATGCATCGAGAATAGCCTTGTGCTGTGCACCCCGCCTGGTATCCAATGGCAATGGAGTCGTTGCCCTGCGTGGTTTGTGCGGCCTGGTACCCAATAGCTAACCCACCATTTGTCTGCAGCGTCACACCACACTGGTACCCGATAGCCACGTTGTAATTCCCTTGAGTAGCTGCACCGCACTGGTACCCTACAGCCACGCTGTTCTGCCCCTGCTTGGTAATGCCAGCAGATGAACCAATGGCCACAGACGCTATGCTCTGCGTACTCTGCCCCGCAGACACTCCGATGGCCACCGACTGCGAGGTCTGCACATTCTGCGCCGCCGCAAACCCAATCGCCACGCTCTGCGTGCCTTGTTGAGTTTGCCCCGCACCGTACCCAACGCACACCCCGCTGGCGCCCACCGACACCTTGCCCGCATTAAGACCCACACACACGGAGCTGGCACCCTGCGTCGTGGACCCCGCGCTGTGTCCCACCGCCACCGTGGAGGCGCCTTGGTTGGTTTGACCCGCTGCCAGCCCCAGCGCCACTGCGCTGGCACCCTGCACCGTGTTCCCCGCGGAGTCGCCCATGGCCACACTACCGATGCCCTGCGCGGTGACGGCAGATAAGGACCCCACTGCAACGGAGGAGGCGCCCTGCACGCCTGCGCCTGACCAGTAGCCCACCGCAACGGAGCTCGCCCCTTGCTGTGTATTTCCCGCAGAGCTCCCTATGCTCACGCCGGATGTGCCCTGCGTCGCAGCCCCTGCCAAGTACCCCACCGCCACTGCTTGGGAGCCTTGGTACGTCTGCCCCGCGGCGGTCCCCAGCGCCACACAGGTGTTGCCTTGGGTGTCTTGGCCCGAGTTCGCGCCGATGGCCACGCTGCTGGTGCCTTGGTAGAGAGCTGCGGTGGAAGATCCAACCGCAACTGACCCAGCCCCTTGGTTGTATTCAGCTGTAGAGGTGCCTACCGCCACCGTGTGTGTGGCTTGCAGTGTACGCCCTGCATTGTACCCAAGTGCTACACTGCCTACACCCTGGCCGCTGAGGCCCGCTTGGTACCCCACTGCAACGGATTGCGCCCCCTGTGTCCGGTTTCCTGCCAAGTACCCAATGGCCACACTCTGCGTCGATTGCGTAAACACGGCGCACGCGCCCAAACTCACCGCGTACGCGCCCTGTGCATTGAGGCCGCACAAATCCCCCACAGCAACCGCAAATATTCCCTGGGTACCACTACCCGCAAAGTACCCCGCGCTGACGGCGCTTGCGCCCTGCGCATTGACCCCAGAAAAGGGGCCCAAAGCCACCGCCGCCGCGCCTTGCGTCTGTCGCCCAGCATCGTACCCAAGCGCCACACACCGCGTAGCTTGCGCAGTAATCCCCGCCCGATACCCTACACCCACCGCAGAGCTGCCTTGGGTGCTAAAGCCCGCGCTAGACCCCAGCGCCACGCGAAAGCTGCCGCCCGCGGTGCCGCCCGCGTAGTGCCCCAGAAAGGTGTTGTCGGTGGTGGTCCGGCTCACGTTGCCCGCACCCACACCGCAGATGGTGTTCTGCACGCTCCCGGCCCCAAAGGCCGTGGCCGTGCCCACGTTTAAGTTCGTACCGCTTGCTTCGGATACCAATAGCGAGGACATGCTTGTTTTACTCTTTTACTACAACACTTTAGAGAGGTGGCCCTTTTTTTCCCCAACGTACGTTAGCAGCCAGGCTGCAAGTACGTGTACGGCCCGGACCCGCACAGCGTAGCCGACGCTTTGGGCACCTCCACCTCCAGTATCGCGCGCCGCCCGTGCACCACCCAGTCGTACTCCCCCGCCGGCCCATACACCCAGAAGCAACCCTGCGCATCCACGCGCGACGCCGCAACTGCGCCCGCGACTGCGCCGCACCCGCTCTCTTCTGTCAGCACCCGAGACACGCTCATCGTGAAATTGTCCGCCAACGACGTCACGTACGCCGGCAGCGCCACGCGCGCAGACTGTGCACCACTCTCGACGACTGCGGTGCCTCGGTAAAAGACCCCGGACTCTGGTCCTTCCAGACAGCCGTGCACCAAGTACTGCTCCGGCTGCAGTGGGTGTTGGATGACGAAGGTCTTGGTGGAGTTAATCACCACCTCGCCGGAGGAGTATGTGAGCGTCTCTAACCCAACCCCAAGACCCACCGAGCGGATTGGGTTCACGTAGAACCCGGCCTGCGTTGGCTCCACGTTCGCGCCACTTGCATTCAGCTGGATGGACCCCGCCGTCTGCGTGCTGCAAGAGAGGTTGCCGATAGTAATGGCATTAGCTCCCTGCGCTAAGAGCGCAGCACCCGCGCCGATCGCAACCCCACCTGCAGCTTGCGCCCCCTTGCCTGCTTGGTACCCAATCGCCACCGCACGAGTAGCCTGAGTAAACGCCCCAGCTTCGTTGCCAATCGCCACCGCAAGCGTGGCCTGCGCTGTCTGCCCTGCGTACGGACCTATCGCCACCGAACTCGCAGCTTGTACCACTGAACCTGCATTAAATCCAATGGCGACTGCCTGTGTGGCTTGCCCCGTCACGCCTGCTTGGCTGCCCACAGCTACTGCGTTGGTGGCTTGTGTGTGGCAGCCCGCCAGGTATCCCACTGCCACGCACTGCGCCGCCTGTGTACCTTGCCCCGCATATAAACCTATCGCCACAGAGCTGGCGCCTTGTATCGTTTGACCCGCCAAATACCCTACCGCCACGCTACCCACGCCCTGGCTTATTTGCCCCGCATTAGCACCCACAGCCACCGCGTTGGCACCCTGGGTAGACCCTCCTGCTGATTGTCCGATGGCCACGGCACTGTCTCCTTGAGATGTTTGCGCCGTGTTAGCTCCAACGGCCACCGCATACTGCACCTGGCCGAAGTTGCCCGCGCCGTACCCAATGGCCACCGTATTGATTCCCTGTGTACCGATACCGCTCAACGACCCAATACTCACCGCATTTGCACCCTGCCCCGTCTTTCCCGCTTGGTACCCAAGGGCCACCGCGCCGGTACCCTGAGACTGCAGCCCCGCCGTGTACCCCACTGCCACACCGTAGTCGCCCTGCGTTGCCTGCCCGCAGTACGGACCCATGGCCACGCACCCCTGCCCCTGCCCCGTCTGCGCCGTCTGGTACCCCACCGCCACACTCAGCGTGCCCTGCGCCGTCTGCGCCGCCAGATACCCAATGGCCACCGCACTCGCGCCCTGTGCGCCACCGCCGCAAGAGATGCCGATGGCCACGCTCTGTGCGCCCTGCGTGTTCGCGCCTGCACCATTCCCAATGGCCACAGAGTTGGCGCCCTGCGCTGTTTGGCCCGCGGTGACGCCGATGGCGACGGAAGCCGCGCCCTGCGTGGAAGCCCCCGCTCCAGACCCCAGTGCCACCGCGTCCGCGCCCTGCGACGTCTGCCCTGCAGTGAGCCCCACCGCCACGCCGGCGGCACCCTGCGCAGACTCCCCTGCGGAGGAACCGATGGCGACCCCATCAATGCCCTGCGACAGTCTCCCCGCAGAGGGGCCTACGGCAACAGAGGTGGCGCCCTGGGTGCTGCTCCCCGCGGAGATGCCGATGGCTACCGCTTGTTGCCCTTGCTTGGTTTGCCCTGCAAAGGAGCCCACCGAGACGGTGTCAGTGCCTTGTGTAGAGTAGCCCGCGTTGTAACCCACGGCTACTGCACCTGTGCCTTGATATTTGCCCCCTGCCGCAAACCCAACCGCAAGTGCTAGAGAGCCCTGAGTGCTGTTCGCCGCCGAATCGCCGATGGCTATCGCGCTGTCGCCCTGCAAGGTGAGTCCAGCTTCAAAGCCAATGGCCACTGCAGCGTAGCCCTGCGTGTTGGCGCCGGCATTATACCCCAATGCGACGCTATCATGACCTTGGGTAAAGGCTCCTGCAAAGGCTCCAATGGCCACTGCCTGCGTCCCCTGCGTGGTTGTGCCTGCTTGGTACCCCACCGCTACTCCGCGCGTGGCCTGTGCCGTGAGTCCGGCGAGACACCCCACTGCGACGCCGTAGCTTCCCTGGGTGCTGGCTCCCGCACCGTTCCCTACTGCCACTGCGTACGTGCCTTGCGCCGTCATGCCTGCTTGCGACCCCATTGCTACGGCACTCGCGGCCTGCGTGCCTAACCCAGCCTGAAACCCGATGGCTACGGCGTTCGTGGCTTGTGCGGTGGCTCCTGCCTGGTAGCCCACCGCCACGCTCTGTGTGGCCTGCGTGATGCACCCGGCCTCCGTGCCAATGGCCACGGCTTGTGCTCCCTGCGCGGTTTGTCCGGCGTGGTAGCCCACTGCTACACCTCCGGCGGACTGCGTGGACTGCCCGGCGCCGGACCCGATGGCGACGCGGTAGTGCGCGGTGGCGCCCTGCTGCACCCGCCCTGCGTTGTACCCGGCGACCACGCAGTCGGTGACGGTGGTGCTGGCTGCGCCGGCGTTTTGGCCCAGCATGGTGTTGCGGTTCGCGGTGCTGGTGAAGGCCAGCGCGGAGCCCACGTTCTGGTTGGAGCGCGTGTCAGATTCGAGGACGAGAAGAGAGGTCATTTTACCAACGTGTTGTTTTATTTGTATATACCACTTTTTTCGCTACGGACGTGTACATGCACAGTAGGCCATAGCAGCGAGCTAAGAGTGCAGAGCTCTACCTAGGGCTCACGTTCTTTTACTTTCACTACGTGCGTGTGCTTGCACAACATGAGCGTTGTAAATGAAGTTAAACGAGCCGCCATCTTGCGTCACTTAATTTTGTTTAGATGGTTACTTTTACTCTTACCATGGAAGCTGCTCATGTGCACACTAAAGGCTTAGAAGGGAACTGCAGGGTCTGTGGAGTGCGGGTGTGCTCTAAGGATCATGAGTATGGGGCCGGACAGCACTGCAGCCACTGCAAGGAAATAAAGTACTGCAGCACAGCGGATCATATTTATGCGGATGGATCAAAACACTGCTACATTTGCGGGATGCGCAAGTGTGTTCAAGGAGATCATACTCAAGGAGATGCAGGGTACTGTACAACATGTGGTGTGCGTGCTTGCAAAAAAGGATTGCACAGTCCATGGGGCGATTACTGCACACAATGCGGACTTCGATGCTCTCACGAATATTCAAAAGAGGAGGGATGCTGTGGACTTTGTGGGCGGAATTGCAAAGACGAACATTATTATGTTAACCCTCACCATGATAAGCCCCGGATTTGTTGTCATTGCGGAATAAACGGCGTTGACGACCCGAACCCGAAGGATGGTCATGGTAAGCGCTTACTTTCACAACCGTGTGAAGACATTGTCAAGCGTGCTCGTTTGGATGCGGACAAATTTGTAAAAGTGTATTCGGATGACTCGCGCGATTACCTGATGAATGCTGCTTACAACAGGTTTATAGCCACATCGGCACGCATAAAAGGGACATTTATGCTAAATTACAAATTGTACGGGCATGTGGATGATCGCGCGCTTATTGGCGATATGGAAAGCGCCTGGGAGAAGTTCGCAACCGATTACAAAGGGTACTACATGCGCTCGGGTCACTGTATTATCAACTCCATCGCGAGCGCGCATAATAAAACCTAACCATGACAATTGTTTTTAAAAAAACTCCATACTACTTCTTTTACTCGTTTACAGCACTATCTGTGCAGCCGAAACCCGAGCCGCGGCCGCCTCTGCCAGCACTGCGTCCTGTGCGGCCAGCACGCGTCGGTGACGCTCAGTGTTGTCTTCTTCTGCCAGCACTGCGTCCTGTGCGGCCAGCACGCGCTCCTCCTCTTCCCGACTGCGCTCAACAATGGCGCTAGCCTGCTCCCAGCGCCGGCGAAACCTCTCATGCAGCGTCTCGCCGACAAGGCCGCTGCGTAGCGCGCGAAGGCGGGGAGGAGCCGCCTCACGTGGTAGAGTGCGGCGCGTAGCGCGCAGTAGCTGCCCAGCTGGGGTGCTCATCCTGTAGGCACGGGAGGCAGCACTCTTGGTCATTAACAGTATTTATGAACAAAAAAAAGCATCACTGCAGCTGCGTTTAAACTCGACCCGTGGTGCTTTAGTTTGGGTGTTACGCGTCTCATCGGATGAGTTGCAGTGGTGCTTCTGCAACCGTAATTACTGGTGTAGCTCTAGTGTGTGCGCGACACTAGGTCCAGCAGCTGCGCCTCGCTCTGCAGCCCGAGGATGAGGGACACGCCTCCGATGTTGGTGATGAGTGCGGGCAGGCCTGCCGGCGCGCGCACCCCGGCGCACCCCCTCCATCCCGCCAGCGCGGAGGCGTGAATGCGGTAGAGCGCCACTCGCGACGCCGCGGGGTGCGTGCGCAGCGCGTCAAAGAGCGGGAGCTGTGCCACGCAGAAGTGGCAGGCCTGTGAGTAAATGAGCACCAGCATCGGTGAGGGCCGCGCCAGCACCGCGCACAGCTCCTTGGCGTTGCGGAGCTCATTCACTCTCGTGGGCACCACAAGAGGCGCAGCGGCACGCCGTCTGAGCCACGGCCACCAGCTAGGCCGCGCAGACGCGACGGTGCGACGCAGGCGAGGCCGCCACACGCGTGACGTAGTGAAGCGCAGCTCCTCCACGTCGTCCTTAACTTCGCCGCCATCGGCTTCCGCGCCATCGGCGTCTTCGGCTGCGTCCGGCACGCGAGAGCTCTGCGTCTTATTCTGCACGTACATGGCCACCACCGCTGCTAATGTGACGAGGGCCATGACACCTAGGACGCAGGAGAGGGTTGCACAGACTTCGTGCATGATTTAGTTTTTTTTTAATCCTAACGCAACGTTTAAAAAAAAACAAATGTTTGCGATCCTCTCCTTCGACGTGGGGGTGCGCAACCTGGCGCTGTGCAGGCTGCTGTGCGACTTTTCCGCTGCGGGGCTGAACGCAGAGAGCGCCGACGAGGAGGTGCTGCGTCACATAGAGATCCAGCGCTGGGAGCTGGTAGACATTGTCACTGATGATGTGGATGCAACGAGCGACGCAAAGAAGCAGCCATCCATCCCGGACGCCACGGTGCTCATGCTGGCCGCGCTGCGTCGCCGCGAGCTGGGCACGCCGCTGCCGGGCGTGGCCGCCACGCACGTGGTGGTGGAGCAGCAGCCGGGTGGCAAGTTCGTGAACGTCTCCATGAAGGCGCTGAGCCACGTCATCCAGGCCTTCTTTGTGCTCACCTCGCCGGACTTTCCCGTGTCCTTCGTGTCCGCGAAGAGGAAGCTGGTGGGCCAGAAGAAGCTGCCCGCTGTCGCGGAGGGCGAAGAGAAGCGCGGCAAGGGCGCGCAGTACGCCTCCAACAAGAAGTTTGCGCTGGCGCAGGCGCGGGCGCTGCTGGAGCTGACGCGCAACCCGGAGTGCGCGCGCGATACGCTGGCGAGGTGGAGCAAGTGCGACGATCTCTGCGACGCCTTTCTGCAGGGGTACTGCTACGCGCGGTCGCTGTTGCCCAAGCCGCCAAAGCCAAGTCGCAAGCGCGCAGCTTCTTCTACTCTCATCTCCGCCAAAGCCGCGAAAGCAGCGAAAGTCGCGTCTGCTTAGTTGCTTGCGTAGGCGCGTTTGTGTACTCAAAAATAAAAAGGGGCAAAAAGTTAGGGTTGACACTTTAAAATACAATGGAGTTTGACGACAAGGACCGCTGTAATTTGCGAGAGTTCTGCACCGTGAACCTGGCGGTGGAGGACTTGCGTCGGGAGATGGCTGTGGAGACGGAGAAGGCTGCGGAGAACAAGCGCGTGGGTCTGAGTCGCATCAAGACGCTGCTGCAGGAGTCGAGCTCATCGTCCAATGGGTACCTCGTGCACACCGAGAGCAAGCCCACCATTGTCCGGCTGAATGTGCAGGCCAGCCGCAGAGCCCTCACCAAGGAGCACGTGAAGACCGCCATGGATGCGCTCACGCCGGAGGTCATTGCGCAAAAGCTGGAGGCTGACGCCACCAAGAAGCGCAAGCGCAAGACCTCCTCTGGCGAGACCTTTGGGTGCGCGGTACGAGACGCGGTGATGGATGTGCTGCGCGCCGCCTTCAGCGGCGCTCCCACGCCTCGGGTAAAGCTGGGCACCTCGGTGCCGCGGGGCGTGTCGGTGACGGACATCCCGCGTGCGCCGCCGGACATCGAGGCCGCAGTGGTGGCGGTGGACGCGGCGCGGAAGAGCATAGCGGAGTACCGGAAGGCGGCGCAGGAGAAGCTGCACGCGCTGACGGACAACCAGAAGCAGCTGCAGGCGGCCATCGCGGCGCTGCTGGACCGGCGGCAGGAGGAGGACTTCAAGTTCCACATGACCATCAACCATGAGCGGCGGCCTTTTAAGATCCAGCGCCGCATGAAGGAGGTGGTGAAGGCGCTGCCGCAGAAGGAGATCGTGACGCTGGTCACGGACGCGGTGGCTGGGTTGGTGTCGCAGGCTGACTGCACGGAGGGAGCCTTCAGTGCGGACGAGGAGTTTGTGGCGCTGGTGCGGGAGAGTGTGTTTGCGGTGCTCTCACAGGCGCTGGACGCGCGCCAGCCGGAGACGGTCACCAAAGTGATGCTGCACCGCTGGAGGTCGCGCAAAGAGGAAGCACCGCCAGCCGCGGCTGCGGAGAACGACAGCGAAGGCAGTGACGAAGAAGGCAGCGAGCAGCTGCCGGCTGCGGAGGAGGACGACTCTGGCGGCGAAGGCGCAGGCGACAGCGCAGGCGACTTTGCAGACGTAGACGACGAGAAAACGCAAGAGGAGTAGAGATAAATAAAAACTTGGTTATGCCTTTTTAAGCATACGTGGGAGAAGAGGGCCTGTACAGCATGCGATGTGCTTCCATTGCGGGCATATCCGGGTCGTAGTACTGCGGAGACCCAGGTACGTAGGGCGGTGAGGTAGGCACGTACTGCGGAGAGCCCGGACAATACTGCGGCGAAGTAGGGCAGTACGGCGGTGTTGTAGGCGTCGTCAAAAAAGACATGAGCTCATCGGACACGGGCGCTTCCTGCATGCTTTGCAGGTCTCCCAGCGACGCCAGCAGCTCCGAGACTCGTTCTTGTTCGGAGGGTTCCGCGGGCCCAAAGTGCTGGTACGAAGGTGGTGGTGGAGGGAGCGTGGTTAAAAACTTAGGATATGGCTGCGACGGCGGCGGTGGCCGCGGTGGCCGCGATGGTGGTGGTGGCGGCACGGGTACATAGGACTGAAAGCGTGTAAGGATGGGTTCGTGGTGCAGGAGTTGTGCTAGCTCCACGGCGAACTGTACCGGGGTGGTGTGAAGCTTCAGCGTTTCCTTTTCCTGCAACGCCAGAGCCAGGCACTCTATGTTGTCGAAGAGCACGATGCGTGCAATGACCCACAGGTCATCAAAGCCCGCGCTGGTACGCAGCACGTCGCGGAGCTNCGCCTCCGTCTGAGTAGACCCCTTCACCACCAGCGTGAAGAGCGCCCACAGCGGCTCCGCCCCCGCTGCCCACCACCGAAACTGCCGTCTCGCCGCCGCCCTCCGCCGTTTCGCGGGACGCGCCTGCTCCTGCTCCTGCTGTGCCTGTGCCTGTTGTGGAGCTTCTGTGGCTAGCTGCCCCACCAGCATTCCTGCTTCTCGGGGCAGGGCTGCGAGGCGGTCGTCCAGCCTTGCTGGTCCTAGCGTGAGCTGCTTCCGCCCCCTAGACTTCACCCACAGCGGCTTGCTGGGGATGGTGGGGTCCAGCTGCAGCGTCAGCGCGTCTGTGAAGTAGTACGGCTTGGCCGGGTCTGGCACCGTGGTTTTGCGGGTCACGATGGCGAAGGTGTACTTCGCCAGCACCTGGTACAGCTTCCGCTGCGCCTCTCGGCACATGGTGTGTGAGTTTAAAAAAGTGTGTGAACAAAAAAGAAGCGCAACCCCCCAAAAAAACGCCACCCATGCGCACGTTAGAAGCAGCAATGTTGGCCATGGTAATTGCGTGGGTAGTGGGCGTGGGGCTGGCAGCACTGACGCTGGGACTCACCTCCGTGCCGCGGTGGCGCGCCATCGTGAGCACCGGCATGAACTACGACGGCAGCAAAACCACTCTCTACGCCGCCGCGCCGGAGACGCCCTCCTCCGTGAAGCTGGGCCCTATAGACGCCGGAACCCGGCGGTTCATGTACGCCGTCTCCCCCGCGCAGCGCGGGGAGCTGGACCCCGCCCTCACCCTCTGGAAGCTCATTCCACACACCGGCGCGCTGGTGCACAAGGGCACGGGTCTCTGTGTGCAGCGCGGGGAGGACCTCTCCGCCAACGGCGCGCTCTTCCTCACCGACTGCGACGCGCGTCTGGACACGCAGCAATTCTACGTGTCTCCGGACGGCCGTCTCTCCGCCGCGCTTGCCACGCCGACGTGTCTGAGCGGCGGCCCCGCGCCCGGCCCGGATCCCAAGGCCGGGTTCGTCAACTACATTCCCTCCTGGGCCTCCTACATGTGCGGCAACAAGAACGCGCTGTGGACGCGGAACTGGCGTCTAGAGTAAGCGAGCACCACGGCGCCCGCGGACGCCCAGCACGATGAGCGCCACCAGCAGGCCCAGACCTAGCGCGGAGAGCCCCAGCACGCTCCACGTGTACGCGTCGCCGGGCAGCCAGCTCCGTGTGAGGGCTGGAGTGCACTTGCACGCCTGCGCGGAGACGTTGGCGCCCAGGAAGGCCTCCAGCGTGTCGAAGGTGAGCGTGGGCTTGGAGAGCATGGTGCTGACGCGGTTGTGCAGGTCTAGCTGCCACTGCATGAGCGCGGCGCGTCCTGCGGCGGCGGCGGCGCGCAGCTCCTCTCCGCCGTGCACCGCAAAGTCTTCGGTGTAGTGCACCTTGCAGCTGTCGCAGGGGAGGAGGTAGCGCAGGCTGCCAAAGTGTGCCACCACCGCGGCCTGCTCTGCGGGGGTGGGGTTGCTGATGGGGTACGTCATGCAGTAGTAGTACAGCACCTGCCAGGTACGGTAGCCCCAGATGCCTGGGCCGAGGTTGTTGATGGTGTCAAACCACATTAAAGGGAGAGAGAGTTTATAAGTACATCTACACTTTTTGGGCAGCCATGCTCTGCGCCGCGGGCAGCAACATAAAGGCACAGTCGGAGACGGCGGGGGGAAAGAGATCCACCATCTTCATAAGCACAGAGACGGCGAGGTAGCGCCGGTGCGACGCGTCGCAGGGGTCGGCCAGCACCCGTGTAAAGTCGCTGCGCTCTATCCTCACGCCGTGCTTCGCGGACGCGCCAGACACCTGCGCCGTCTCCGCTGCTGTGAAGCTGGGCGCCTCCCAGGAGCGCCGAAACACGCACGTCCACCCTTTGTAGTGGAAGCGCGCCTCCTCCCTCAGCTTCACCCGCTCCGGAAGGAAGAGCGGTGGCGGCGGCTCTCGCTGTGGCTCCCGTAGTGTCCGCAGTGTAACCCGCATGTCCAGCGCCTCTGCGGAGGTGGAGACGCAGCGCACGTACTTGTACCGGGTGACCTTCGTCTCTAGCCCCCGCGCTGGCGTCCGGAGCGTTACCCCGGCGCGCTTGAATACCCTGCTCCTCGTTGTCCCCTGCGATTCCCACTGCGGACACCGCCGCACCCGGTCCAGCGTGGCGTGCCAGTACTCCGGCTGCAGCGCGCTCCGAAAGTCCGCCACGGTGCCGTCACATTCCTCCAAGCGCGCCACGCCCAGGGCCACGCTGAGTGTGAAGCCCGCGGCGCCCAGCGCGCCGTCGCCCGCGTCGGCTAGCATGCTTATGAACAGCGGGTCTATAGCGGCCAGCGCCGGCAGGTACTCGGACATGGGTATTATTTTGGGTGGGACAAAAAAAAAGGGCGTGCACAATTATATATTTTTGCCATCATGAGCGCCTTCTTTGCGGCAGAGGAGGTGGGCGTGTCCGACGACGGGGGCAGCTCGGACGAGGCGGACAGCGACGGCACCGTAGGCAGCCTGGCGCAGTTTGTGGTGGACGAAAGCCAGTGCGAGAGCGGCTCCGACGCGCAGGATGCACGCGGCGCCTTTGGCGATAGCGACGGCCACCAAAAGTTCTCCAGGAAAAGAAAGCGATCGTCCATGTCGGCGCCTACACCAGTGGCTGCGCCTGCACCAGCGTCTGTGGCTGCGTCTGTGGCAGCTGCGCCTGCACCAGCGTCTGCACCAGCGTTTGTGGCTGCGGCGCTGGCGGCACCGGAGCTGCGGCACGACATTGTGAGTTTGCGTCCTGCGCGCGGCGGGGAGGAGGCGTTCCGGCGGGTGTGCTGGACGGGGGTTCTGGGTGATGTTATACGGAATGGGCAGCAGGTGGAGGTGGTGGAGGAAGAAGGCCGAGATGCGTGGGGTCCGGGAGAGCAGGACCCTGTAGCACCGATGGAGGAGGGGGAGGAGAAGCTGCCGGAGGAGGAGGCGCACTTTGCTGGGATGCCACACCTGCGCGCCTACCACCACCGCATCATTACGCCGGCGGAGGACATGACGTTCATGGAGCTGGCGGTGTGTCTCTCGGAGCTGAGCGGCAAGTACCTGGGGCTAGATACGGAGGCGCTGGACAAGGGCAGCGTGTACGCTGCGGTGGGCTTTTCTCCGGGCGTGTTTGTTACGCACGACATGCTGGCGGTGCGCCGCCGGGAGCTGAACCTCATGGTCTTTGCGCTCTTCCACCGCTTCCGCAACTTTGGCATCATCCGCAAGAACGAGGCGGGGAGCATCATCGAGGGCAAGTTTCGGCGCGTGCTGCGGTCCATCCAGGCGCTCTGCAACCTCGTCTCCAACATGCAGCTGGCGCTCATGGCGGTGAACACGAACGTGGCCACGCAGGGCGGGCTGCTGAACGACATGAGCGACCTGGAGGAGGTGAGCGCGCTGGCGGATCGGCCGCTGGTGGCGCTGGTGACGTACATGCTGGGCATCACGGCGCAGTGCGGGTACCGGAAGCACGGAGACCAGGTGTTCCAGGAGATTCAGTTTGAGCACGAGGGGGTGGCGTACAACACGCACGCGTGGGCGCCCATTGCGGAGATGCAGGACTTTATTTACATGAATACCCGCAAGTGCGACGTGTACGAGCAGTGGCTGCACACCCTCAGCTCCGGCGGCATCGTGGCCACCGCCGCGGAGCGCCTGGCGCACAGCTACGACGCGGAGTTCCCGCGGCTGGTGACGGACCGCCGGGTGTGGTCCTTTACGAACGGCATCTACTTTGGGGACGATAACGTGTTTAAGAGCTACGCGGACATCGCGGCGGGCACCACCTCCATCCGCGCGGACGTGGTGTCCAGCAAGTTCTTTGAGCTGCCCTTTGTGGACTACAGCGCGCCGGGGGCGTTGCCGCCGGGGAGCTACTGGTGGGACATTCCCACGCCCATCCTGGACAAGATGCTGCAGGCGCAGCGGCTGGGCGCGCCGGGAGACGACCTCTCCATCGAGCGCGGCGACCCGCGGTACAACCACGAGGAGGAGGTGGAGGTGATGCACTGGATCTACGCGCTGCTGGGCCGGCTCATGTACAAGGTGGGGGAGCGGGACAACTGGCAGGTGCTGCCCTTCATCAAGGGGTGCGCAGGCACGGGGAAGAGCACGCTGGCCATGCTCATGCAGAAGCTGTACCTCAAGTCCGACGTGGCCGTCATGAGCAACAACATCGAGAAGAAGTTCGGGCTCTCCGCCGTGTACGGCAAGAACATCTACCTCTGCTTTGAGGTGAAGCACGACTTTGGGCTGGACCAGGCGGAGTTCCAGTCCGTTGTCTCTGGGGAGTACGTGAGCATTGCGGAGAAGCACAAGACGGCGCGCACCGTAAAGTGGGAATCGCACGGCCTCTTTGCCGGCAACGTCTTCCCCAGCTCCTACATGGACAACGCGGGCTCCATCTCCCGTCGCCTCGTCATCATCTTCTTCAACGTGCCCATCCTCTGCGCGGACACGGCGCTGCTGGACCGCCTGGACGGGGAGCTCCCCGCGCTCATCCAGAAGCTGAACTGCGCGTACCTGCACAAGGTGGCGCAGTACGGCGAGACGGGGCTGTGGACTCCGGGCGTGCTGCCGGAGTACTTCCACCGCACGCAGCAGAAGATGCTGGCGGAGACGCACCAGCTGCGGCACTTTTTGGAGTTCGGCATGAAGGAGCTCTTCGTGTTCAAGAGCGACGGCTACGTGCTCTTCTCGGAGTTCAAGTCTCGCTACGAGCAGGCGGACCGCGGGCTGCACACCCGCGGGCTCACCTTCAACGCCGAGTACTACGGCCCGCCCTTCCACGCCTACGGGCTGCGCGTCACGCCCGATGCGGAGATGCGGTCGGTGGAGGGCACGCCGCGCCTGGCCCTGTGGATAGACGGGATCGCGCGGATTGGTGGTAGCAGCGGCAGCGGCAGTAGTGGCGGCGGCAGCGGCGGCGGCGCTCGCTGGTAGTATTGATCAAATTAATTAACACTCTACACTAATACCACGGAGGTACTTGTGCACACGCGGGGGAGGCTTGTGAACTCGCCCAGTCGCCCACCAGCTCCACGTCAGGAACGGTATCAGCGCTCCACACGTCTACACAGTCCAGCTCCAGGCTGCACACGTCTGCATCCACAAGAGGGAGAGGAACCCGTGCAATCGTAGTCGTAGTCGTCGCAGCCGTAGTCGTCGCAGTTGCCGCATAAGAAATACAAGCGTGGCACTTTTCCGCAAATAGCGACATGATGCCAAGACCGCAGCAGGTGCAGGGCACGCGTACGGACTCAATGATGCGGTTGAGCGCGTGATTCATCAGCAGCGGCGTTGTGTCTTCTTCCCACGTCAGCGGCTGCCTCTCTGGGCTCCTCCCCACGCTGCACCCGCAGGCAGGGCAGAGGCGGTTTACCTGTACACAGTCCGCGCAGCAAATACAATCACAGCAGTACAAGAGCACAATCCGCGGCTTTATCTGCTTGCATTGTATGCACGCGAGGGTTTGAAGCGTGTCCAAAGGTAGCAGCGCGAGCGAACGAGTGGCCATTAAAAAAAAATATTTATAGGCACAAAAAAAAACAAAATGGTTGTACAACATGGTTTAAGTTGGAATGGAATGAAGGTATTGTACAACATGGTGCAACTAACCCTCCACTAGTTTGGATGCCTTGTATTTAAGGTGGACGAAGAAATATACGCAGTTTCTGGTAACTGTTTAGGGATGGCGGGGTTGGGCGCTACTCCCGCTGAAGCAGTAGCCGATTTAAAGGCGATAGTAGAGGGCTGCATTCTAAGCCACGAGGCTTCAAAATCACTCTCTTTTCCGCGCGAAGGAGACGACCAAGTGCTCTTGCTTAGAGATCGCATTGACGACTGGGAAGGGTGCGACGTAAAACCACTAGAAGAAAGTTCATTCGTAGTAACTCTCTAAATTCAAGCACTATGCTACTTATTTAATAAAAAACATGGTCCCTCAGCTCGCTTAGGGTTAACAAAACGCTGGCGGGGCTCGAACCCGCAACTTTCAGTTTAGAAAACTGGCACGCTATCCATTGCGTCACAGCGTCGTACAGTACGGCCATTTATTTTACAAAAAACATATGCACCTCGGAGGGCCGAAGGAAATCCCTCAGCTCGCTCCAGTGCGCAGGAATACTGCGCTCCTCACCGAGCATCCGCAGCGTGGCGGCGAAGAGCTTGTGCGCCAGCTTGATGCCGCGCACGAACACTTGGGCAGGGCGTTTGCTGCCGGGCGCAGCAGAGGGCACTGTAAGTTTACTGAGCGCGTTGGCGCTGGCCACCACGCCGGCCACGTCCCACTCCTCCGCTTCCGTAGAAAAGAGGGCGCACGCCGCGGGGCAGCGCGCAATGCAGGCGCGGCGGAACAGCAGCATCCCCAGCGCAATGTGCGTGACAGAGGAAACAATCAAAGAATAGTAGGAAGGCAGCAGCCCCGGGTCCAGGGATGTGCGGAACTCGATGGACTTTCTGCCTTCGCACGCACCGCGGCGCGCCACGTCTCCGAACTCGAAGAGGTGCGGGAAGGCCACGGTCTGCTGCTGGTGCATTCCGGACGTAGAAATGTAGAGGGTAACGTGGTTGGATACGAGGGTCTTGCAAAACGCAGGGCACACCCGCAGCTTGGTGGTCCTGGCTTGCGCCAGTGGAAAAAAGACGCTGCCGTCTAATGGCGCCGCCATCGGCACACCCCGGTTCTCGTAGAGAATATGAAGCCCGGACCACACCGGCGCCTTGCCAATGCCCGCGTAGTACAGCGGCAGCGCGCCCCCAGCTTTGCAAGCACTGCGCTTCCGCTTCTTGGGTGCACACGGCGGCGCCAGCGAAGCCATCGGAGGCACAAGCATTGGTGCAGAAGGGAAAAGCTGCGTGTTCAACGGCAGCTCGCCAACGCCGAATGGCACCTCGCTGAATGGCACCTCGCCGAACGGCACCTCGCCGAATGACAACGTGTTGAACGGCAGCGAGCTGAATGGCAGCTCGCTGAATTGCAGTGCGCCAAAGGGCAGCTCGCAGTAGGGTGCTTCTTGAAACGTTGTCAAAGGAAAGAGCGAATCATCAAACGATGGTTTTCTCGCCACAGCGTTGCAAAAGGTTTCCGAGTCAAAAAGAGAAAGTGGCAGAGGAACGCGCATGCCTTGCGGAATGCCTTGCGGAATGCCTTGCGGAATGCCTTGCGGAATGCCTTGC
>C687J35174_10001107_pt1 | contig 39442 bp, 38 predicted proteins | sample RifCSPhighO2_01_FD_35174 | JGI IMG/M metagenome (IMG submission 35174) | reverse complement strand
ATCTCTACCGGAAGTATTTTAAAGCTGCGCATGTAGCAGCCATTATATGAGCCTTTAATATTAAGTTAAACCGTTCTGGATGTATCGTGGCCTAGATAATGAACTACCATGGCCAAAGCCGTGGTAGCCGAAGGACTACGCCTTCGGCAAGTTCTAATCGCCCAATTCATCCACGATAACGCGCCCAATCCTTCGAAAATTCAGGATTGAAAAATCGTGGTTTTCTTGAGCAGTTATAAAAAACGCTTATTAAAACCAGCTTTTTTTCATATAAGTTTCCATATATAGAAACTACATTGACAAACCCGGTTTGTAAAGCTAATAATTTATTAATGCCTTATAGAACAACTCCTCTTGTCTCTGGCGAATATTATCATATCTACAATAAAGGGATAGCAAAACAAAAAATTTTTGCTACAAATAGAAATTATCAGCGTTTTACTCAAACCTTTTTCTATTATCAAATTCAAAATCCTAAACCAAAATTCTCCAATCGAAATTCTTCTTTATATGAAATCGACCCTACTAAAAAGGTCGTCGACATCATAAGTTACTGCTTAATGCCAAATCATTTCCATCTGCTAATTAAACAGCTTCGGGATGGAGGAATTTCTGAATTTATGAGAAAGTTCATCCACAGCTACACCAAATATTGGAATACTAAAAGAAAAACTCAAGGCCCATTAATTCAAGCAATGTTCAAAGTCGTTAGAATAGAAACGGACGAACAACTAATTCATACCTCAAGATATATTCATCTTAATCCTTTAGTTTCCTTTTTGGTCAAAGATTTAAATTTTTATCCCTGGTCTTCTTATCCTAATTTATACTAATTTAGAGAATAATACTGCTATTTCAAAAGAGGAAATACTAAAATTTTTTAAGTCTGCTAAAGATTACGAAAGATTTGTGTTGGATCAGACAGACTATGCCACAACTCTAGAAATATTGAAACACTCCGTCTTAGAAGAGAATTAAAAATTCTTGAAGCTACAAACCCGGTTTGTAAAGCTAATTTAAAACCAACTCTTTTTCTTAGAGGATAGGTTTTTGAGTTCTTCGTAAAGCTGTTTTTCTTGCTTTGAGGGGTGCTGCGGCACATCCAGGTTCACTCTGACATAATGGTCTCCGAAGCTGTGGCTATCCAGACGGGACACTCCCTTACTTTTTAGTTTAACCAAAGACCCGGGTTGGGTACCCGGCGGCACCCGCACCTTTACTTTGCCGTGCACGGTGTCCACTTCAAAAATATCTCCCAGTACCAACTGCGGAATGTTAACCGTAATCTCGGAAAAAATATCCGCCCCTTCCCGTAAAAACTGCGGGCTTTTCCCGACATTAAAGATAATGTCCAGTTCGCCAAACCTCATTTTGGTACCGTTATTAACCCCGGCCGGCACTTTAATCTTCATCCGTTTGCGTGTTAACCTGCCGTGCTGGTCTCTGGATTCCACTTCAACTTCTTTGGTAACCCCTTTGACTGCTTCGTCAAAATTTAAGTTGAGCTGATAGGACGGGCGCCTCCTGGCTTGACCGAAAGGTGAGCCGCCGCCAAAAATTTGGGCAAACAGTTCAAACGGATCTTCAAACCCTTCGAAATCAAACTGGACATTCGGTCCGGCCCCGCCAGAGCCGCCGGATGACCAGCTATATTGCTGCCAACCACCGCCGCCACCAAAAGGATTGAAACCACCAGCACCTCCGGATCCTCCACCACCAAAACCGGCCGAGCGGTCAAAAGCGGCATGACCGAATTGATCATAGGCTCCCTTTTTCTGCGGGTCAGATAAAACCTGATAAGCTTCCCCTAGTTCTTTAAACCGCTCGGTAGCTCCGGCAGATTTATCTATATCAGGATGGTGTTTGCGGGCCAGCTTCCGGTATGCAGACTTAATCTCTGCATCAGAAGCCCCTTTTGCAACACCCAAAATTTCATAATAATCTCTTTTACTCATATATTCGTAAAAGATCTTGCGATCTTCGATCTAAATCTCTTTTAGTTGCCATAAACTTTCAAATTATACAATTAAAGAGTAGCGAAGTCACAAGTCATAAAAGCAATCTGATGATTTTGTGTGCAGATATACGTCACAAAATCATCACATAGTGAAACTAGAGAAAACCTGAATGTTGCAGAAACCACTAGTCGAACGGTGCTTTTTGACGTGACGAGCTACTCTTTCTTTTCTTCTTCAACTACTTCGCCTTCAACAGCCTCCTCTTTCTTTGCTTCCCCATCCTTTGTCTGTTCACCGGCTGGCTGTTCTTCACCAGCTTGTTGTCCTGCTGCACTCTGTCCACTGTCACCTGTACCCTTATACATAGCCGCTCCCACTTTTTGCAAAGCCTCAGACAAAGCTTCCATCTTGGGTTTTAAGTCTTCAGCAGAAGCTGTTTGGATAACGCCTTTTAAATCGCTTAATTTTTGTTCCACATCGGTTCGGACTTCAGCCGAAACTTTATCCCCGACATCTTTTAAACTCTTTTCAGCCGTATACACTAAGGTGTCTGCCTGATTTTTAATCTCTATGCCTTCTTTTTTCTTCCGGTCTTCCTCGGCATGCGCTTCCGCCTCCTTGGTCATCTTTTCCACTTCGTCTTTAGACAGCCCGGTGGAGCCGGTGATAGTGATATTTTGCTTTTTACCGGTGGCTTTATCGTGCGCCGTCACATTTAAAATTCCGTTGGCATCTATATCAAAAGTCACTTCGACTTGCGGCACGCCGCGGGGAGCCGGTAGAATCCCATCCAGAATAAACCGACCTAAAGATTTATTATCCCCGGCCATTTCCCGCTCACCCTGCAAAACATTTATCTCTACTGAAGTTTGATTGTCTGCAGCCGTAGAGAAAACTTCGGATTTAGAAGCCGGAATAGTGGTATTTCTGGGGATTAAGGGAGTTCTCACTCCGCCTAAAGTTTCTATACCCAAAGTTAGGGGAGTCACATCCAAAAGCAGTACATCTTTGACTTCCCCACCTAAAACTCCGCCCTGAATAGCCGCTCCCACCGCCACCACCTCATCCGGATTAATGCCTTTGTGAGGCTCTTTACCGAAGAAATCCTGAACCGCTTTTTGCACTGCCGGCATCCTGGTCATACCGCCTACCAACACCACTTCATCCACGTCTTTGCCCTCCAGTTTGGCATCTTTGAGAGCGGATTTAACAGCCTCAAAAGTTTTATCAATCAAGGGCTTGACCATGGATTCAAGTTTAGCCCGGGATAGCTTCATTTCTAAATGTTTGGGTCCGCTGGAATCTGCTGTCACAAAAGGTATAGAGATTTCTGCTTCCTGCGAGGAAGACAGTTCAATTTTGGCTTTTTCAGCCGCATCCCGTAATCTTTGCAAGGCTTGCTTGTCATTTTTAAGGTCAACGCCCTGTTCTTTTTTAAATTCTTCTGCCAGGAAATCCAAAATTACTTGGTCAAAATCATCTCCGCCCAAGTGTGTGTCACCGTTGGTGGATTTGACCTCAATCACTCCTTCGCCCAACTCTAAGATAGAGATATCGAAAGTGCCGCCTCCAAGATCGTAAACAGCAATGGTGTGGGCGTGAGATTTATCCAAACCATAAGCCAGCGCCGCGGCAGTTGGTTCATTAATAATCCGTTGTACATTCAGTCCGGCAATTTCCCCGGCCTGTTTGGTGGCCTGCCTTTGGGCATCGTCAAAGTAAGCAGGAACAGTGATCACGGCATCTGTCACTTTTTCACCTAAATAAGATTCGGCGTCAGCTTTGATTTTTTGTAAAATTTGGGCAGATAGCTCTTGCGGAGTATATTCGTGCCCTTCCACTTCCACCACCGCCATACCTTCGCGGCCTTCTTTAATTGTGTAGGGAAGCCATTTCATGTCGCGTTGTACTTCCGGATCGCTAAATTTACGGCCCATTAACCGTTTGACGGAAAAAATCGTCTCTTTGGGGTTGACAATTGCCTGGCGTTTGGCTACCCGGCCTACTACATTTTTGAGCGGATTAACTACCGAGGGAATAATATTTTCCCCTTCAGCCGAATGAATAACTTTGGGCTTTCCGCCCTCCATCACTGCCACACAGCTATTAGTTGTACCTAAATCTATTCCTATAATTTTTGTCATACCTTAATTCCTTTTAATATCGAACTGACAAAAATTTCAAGGTTCTGCCGAAGGCAGGTTCTTATTATCTTTGCCATGTTATGTATTTCCTCCGTTGTCATTGCGAGGAGCCGAAGGCGACGCGGCAATCTGATCAATATTTGCTTCCGAGCCAGATTGCTTCTCTTCGCTCGCAATGACGTTGCGTCCCACCACCACTGCTGATGGTCTCAGTATTTTACCATTTAAAGTATACCCTTTTCTGACTACTTTTAATATTTTATTATCCTTTGGCTCGCCGGAGCTGTCAAGTGAAGGCGGCATCTCCCGAACGTCAACTGCCTCATGCAGGTTTGGATCGAATTGCCCATCAACTGCAATCTGCTCCAAACCTTCTGACTGTAAAACCTGGTTTAATTCTTTAACCGCCAGCTCTGCTCCCTTAAACCAACCTGACTGGCGCTCCTCCTCACTGGCTCCACCAAGGGCTTGTTCCAAGTGATCCAACACCGGCAAAAGTTTGGCCAGCAATTCACCGGTTCCCCACTTCGTCAATTCCGACCGGCCTTCTGCCACTCTTTTTTCCAGATTATGGTAATCAGCCACTGCTCTTTTTAACTGATTCTCCATCTGCACGCTTAGCTCTTTTACCGAGTTGAGTTCTTTCTGTAATTTTTCAAAATCTTCTGTTTTCTTTTTTCCCATAATACTTGCTACATACTACTATCTACTAAATTCTTACTGCTTCATTCAATAAATTCCTGACATACTTGACGTAAGGCAAAACCAGCGAAAAATTCATCCTGGCCGGGCCGATCACGCCGATAATCCCTGTTTTCTCCGGCATCACGTCATACTTGGTAAACACAAAGCTGGTCGGCCGCATATATTCAAACCCCATTTCCTCACCAAACAAAATATGTATCGGATCAGTCCCGTGCGCCATACCGATAATTTCCTGCAGACGCGGATTTTCGTCAAATAAAGACAGTACAAATCTCGTTACATCAATATCGTAAAACTCCGGCCAATCCAAAATATTGGCCGCTCCCGCATAATAAACCACCCCCTCGTCGTCAACCGCCAAGCCCAACATGTTGAGTCTTTGCGCCAGTGCCGTCACCGCTTCTTTAATCAGCCGTTCCCGCTTTGACCTCTGCGGCATCATTTTCTCTTTAATAGACACCTCGGCCGTCACGGGAAGCTGTTTTTCCTTCATCAGCTCTTGAATATAGAATCTCATCCCCATTGAGGTGGGCGTCCGGCCGGCAGATGTGTGCGGTTGCCTTAAATACCCCATGTCCGTTAAACGGACCATCTCGATCCGGATCGTCGCAGGGGACACCCCTAGGTTATATTTCCGCTCAATTACCTCACTGCCGATCGGTTCCGCGGACTCAATATATTCCTCCACTATCGCTTTTAAAAGTGCTTGCTGGCGTTCAGAAAGATTTGCCATATTTTCTTTATTGTCATCATAGCTTCTACCCGTCATTGCGAGGAGCGAAGCGACGTGGCAATCTTTATTTCATTATTCTGGTGTAGACCAGAATCTGAAATTATTAGCACTATACTACAACGACTGCTAAGCGTTGTCAAGACCTTAGTTTGATGGTAAAATTGATATAAACGATAAAATCCGAAATCGTTTAATGTCATCCTGAGCGGAGCGAAGGATCTAATTATGTCAACGATTGATATGAAGAAAATTTATAATAATAAAAGCTATCGGGGCAATTGGGTAGCCTTAAGAAGCTTCACTAGTGACCCGGAAGTTATCGCATACGCTAAAACATTAAAAGAAACTCTTAAAAAAGCTGACAAAAAAGGTTTTCAACATCCCGTCATAATGCAAATCCCGAAAGAAATTCTACCAATTATTGGTATTATTTAATGGTCTACCCTTACCTCGAATTTACCGCTACCATACGCAGGCCAATCATTGAAATAATTATAAAATCGGAGAGCAATTTTGCTATTTATCCGGTATTAATTGATTCCGGAGCAGACTACTGCATTTTTAATATTGAACTGGCGAAAGCTTTAGGAATTAAGTTAACCAAAAAACGCACCAACTTCAGAGGTGTTGGTAAAGATAAAGTGAAAGGGTTTTGGGGTAAAGTGGAAATCAAGATCGGCAATCAAACTTATCAAACTAAAGCGATATTTGCAGAAATTAGTCAATTTGGGCATGGAATTTTGGGTCAACAAGGTTTCTTTGACCACTTCGATGTAAAACTTAGCTATCAGAAACAAGCAATAGAAATAGAACATACCAAGGTATCAAACTGAATATTTTCATTATCTTCACCACGTTCGGAAACATTTTGATTATGCTATGATTGAATTATGCAAAAAGGTTCTGCCCTAATTTTCCTTCTGGTAGGAATCGTTGTTCTGGCTGCCATAGGCGGAGCATTTTACTTGGGTAGATCCACCACCCCTAAACCTTCTCCAGCCCAGGTTGTTACTTCCCAAACTCCCCAACCAACCAGTACTCCACAACCCTTTTCAGTACCCGATGAAACCATCAATTGGAAAACATATACAAACAATCTTTTTAATTTCAGTTTAAAGTATCCACCCGATCTTTTATACTCTAGTGCTGGAAATGATTCTGGTAATAGTGGTTATATTACTTTTGAGAGATACAGCAAGGAATATTTTACACTTAGCCTAAGTGATGATTTTGCACCCACAAGTGCTGAGAATTTTATGGGATCAAAACCATTATCCAAACGAATAATAGGAGGAAAAGAATGGGATTATTATAATTTTTATTATCAAGATAAACTTATAAAAAGTTTAAATTACAATGTAATTGCGTTTACAACCGTAAATAATAATTTTCTCTACTCATTTGTTTTTAACAATCAAACAAAACTCACTTCAGAGCAAGATCAAATTCTTTCCACCTTCAAATTTACCCAATAACCACAAAACATTCCACGGCCGTAGCATATTTTGTATAAGCATTAAACTGCCTCACCAGGAATACGCACTTTTCAGATGATTTTGTAGTATCATTAGGCGTATATGAAGCTGTTTTTGCACGGTAAAAACATTAAGGATATTGAGCCTCTGGCAAGAACCCTGGGCTTTGAGATAGTCAGGTCAAATCCCGACGTCATTATCAGCTACGGTGGAGACGGCACTTTGCTTTTTGCAGAAAGATTGTATCCCGGAATTCCCAAATTACCTGTCAGGGACAGTTTAGTTTGTAAAAAATGTCTTAAACATGATGAGGGGGTTTTGTTGAAAAATTTATTCGAGGGAAAATATAAACTTAAAGAATACCGCAAACTGGAAACCACCTTTTTTTACCGGACATTTACTGCTTTAAATGATTTTGTCATCCGGAATGCGGAGCCGATGCACACCATCCGTTTTCAAGTGACGAGCACTTCGACTCCGCTCAGTGTAAACTCCACGAGTCATCCCACACTGCTAATCGGTGACGGAGTCGTATTATCCACTCCTTTCGGCTCCACCGGATACTTTAAAAGTATTACCGGAAAAACTTTCAATCAGGGGTGGGGGGTGGCTTTTAATAATCTTACTAAAAAAACTCCCCCTGTTTTTCTAAAAGATGCGGACGCACTAACTTTTAAATTAGTCCGCGGCACCGCCACGCTATCTTTTGATAATAATCCGGATGTATTTAAAATAGATGAAGGGTCGGAATTACAATTTAAGTTGTCTGACCAGGTAGCCAAAATTTACGAACTGAAATCCCTCAGATGTCCCAACTGCCACGTTACTAGAGGTTAAAAATTTGTCATTGCGAGGAGCGAACGGAGCGAGCGACGTGGCAATCTTTATTTAATCAGGATTCCCACGGTCGCCGCGGCGACCTCGGAATGACGCTCAGAACTAACTTTAAATTACAGCAGACTCCAGAAAGTTTAATTCTTTTTTCCCCGTATCAAAAGAAACTTTGATTCCCAAAGGCATCGGGATATTAACTGTAAAATGGCCGAAATCCAAATTAGACATAATCGGAAATTTATAATCTTTTAGAATATCCAAAACCATTTCTTCTAAGGTTGGTTCAATTATTTCTCCCCTTGTAGTTTGCCTTAAAGGTTTTTGATATTTAATTTTGCCAATCAACATGCCATTAATTCTGTCAAAAATCCCCATATTTTTTAGCTGGTGAAGATATTGATACATCTCGGATAAATCTCTACCGATTTCTTCCCAGAAAAGAATACTGCCATTCCATAAATCTTCCGTAGGAAAATATTTTGTACCGGCTAAGGTGGAAATTCTCTCCAGAATCCCGCCCATTAGGCGTCCTTCCGCTCTCCCCTTTTTCCACTCCTCCCATTCAGCTATCGGTTTAATAATTCCCGGAGCCTTGCTCTTGGTTAAAAACTTTAAGAAAAGCTCCTGGTTTAGTTTGGGCCAATTTTCCATCCCCTCTTTTATGTCTCTGCCAAATCCGTAGCTTAAATCATCCATATGGAATCCCACCATAGCGGTTTTGGCCAGTATTGCCAGGTGATAAATAGTCATGTCAGACATGCCTATGAAGGGTTTGGGATTTTTGGCAATTAATTCATAGTCTAAATGCTCAATTACAGAAATTGCTGAATAGCCGCCGGTATGGGCAATAATGGCCTTAACTTCCGGATCTGCAAACATGGCATTTAAGTCTGCTGCCACCTCTTCAGCAAATCCTGCCATCCACCATCTCTTTTGCCCGATCGTCTTCCCTTCTTTAAGCTTAAAACCCATCTCCTCAATTAATTTCTTTCCTCTTTCAAATTGGTCCAGGTGTGAAGGTAGCACCGGCAAAGATGAGGCCACAATTCCAATAGTATCTCCAATATTTAATTTCGCCGGCTTAATAATTTTCATGAAAGTATTATACAAAAGTTAAGAGGTTTTTCTAGCTAGAATAAATAAATGCCTTTCTCCTCCAGAAGTGTCGATTTCATTCAGAATAATCTCAAAACCAGCCTTCTCAATAATTTCTTTATTTTTCTCTGCACCGTAATGACTCCACCACATTTTGGCTCCATGAAAATCATCTTCCTCGCCCTCCCATTCACCAGATCCCATAGTGACCAGAATTAAACCACCTTCAGGTAAAAAAGAGTTTATCTTTTTAAATAACTCCTGATGTTCTTCTCTAGGTGTATGGAAAATAGCATAAAAAGAAACTGCTGCATCAACACTAAATTCGCCATTTTTGAGTTCCGACATGTCTTTTACAAAAAACTCAGTATTAGGTATATTTTGTTTTGCCAATTCAATTTGTATTTCTGAAATATCTATCCCAATAACCTCAAAACCTTTATCTATCAAGAACTTATCGATGGGAACTCCGGATCCACAACCAAGATCCAAAACAGTAGCCCCTGGTTGTAAAAGATTCGCTAATTTTTCCAAATATTTTGTATTAGAAAATTGATCTCTACTAGAAGAATAGCTCTCAGCAGCCTTGTTATAACCTTCGCGTACTAAATTCTTCATGATTTTAAGATACTTAAAAATGCTTCCTGGGGAATCTCCACCCGGCCGACCATTTTCATCTTCTTTTTACCCTTTTTCTGTTTTTCTAAAAGTTTATCTTTTCTGGTCCTGTCTCCGCCGTACAACTTGGCTGTCACATCTTTCCTAAACGGGCTGATGGTTTCCCGGGCAATGATGGTTCCGCCGATAGCAGCTTGGATAGCAATTACAAAATTTTGCCGGGGCAAGACTTCCTTTAATTTTTCTACCATTCTCCTGCCGAAGCCTTCTGCCTTCGGCCGGTAAACTATTGTGGAGAGCGCATCCACTTTTTCTCCCCCAACCAGGATATCCACCCGAACCGCTTCCACTTCCCGGAAATCAATCAGCTCCCAGTCGAGCGAAGCAAAACCGGAGGAAACAGATTTTAATCTGTCATAAAAATTACTGACCATTTCCGAAAGGGGCATTTCATAAGTTAACTCCACCGCCACTCCGAAGTGCTCCATATTCAAAAATTTTCCTCTTTTATCCTGTACCAACTCCATCACCGGGCCGATATAGGTTTGTGGCACAAAAATCCGCAGGGATATCCAAGGCTCTTTTAATCCTTTAATATTATCTCCCTGAGGTAAATCACTGGGGGAAATTATTGGTTTTTCATTTAACAAATACTCAACTGAGGGAGCAGTTGCCAAAAGATCCACATTAAATTCTCCCGACAGTCTCTCCTGAACTACTTCCGCATGAAGAAGTCCCAAGAACCCGCAGCGGAACCCCGCTCCCAAAGCTTGGGAATGTTCGGGAATATAGGAAAAAGCCGGATCAGTCAAACGGAATTTTGAGAGCGCCTCTTTCAGTTCAAAATACTCATCAGCATCTATCGGGAAAAGCCCCACGAATACCATTGGCTTAACTTCCTTATATCCTGGCAAAGGTTTTGCATCTTGTGTCGAGCTTATGGTGTCTCCCACTCTCACTAAATCAGATTCCTTAATTCCAGTCGCAATGTAGCCTATTTCTCCTGCCGTCAAGCAATTGTTCAGAGTAAGCTGGGGAGCAAAGAAACCGGTTTCCAGAATATGACCTTCCGCTTGAGTCTGTAAAAAATAGATAAGGGCATTGATTGGTGAAGTCTGGCCTTCAATTATCCTCACCTCAGCCACCACTCCCTTAAAAGGATCATAAAAAGAATCAAATATCAACGCCCGAAATTTACCTGTCCACCCTTGGGGTGGAATTATATTGACACCTGCGGATTTTGGAGCAGGGATACGCTCAACTATTGCTTCCAACAGTTTATCTACACCTTCTCCGGTTTTCCCCGAAACTAATAAAATTTCTTCTTCTGAAAATCCAAAAGTATCACTCAGTTGTTTTTTTGTGCCGGGTACGTCGGCATTCGGCAAGTCAATTTTGTTTATTACCGGGATTAAGATCAGGTTTTGCTCCATGGCCGAGAGTCCATGCGCCAAAGTTTGGGCTTGGATTCCGGAAGTTGCATCTACCAACAATATTGCCCCTTCCACTGCTGCCAGCGCCCGGGAAACTTCATAGGAAAAATCAACGTGACCAGGTGTATCAATCAAGTTTAAAGTGAAAAGTTCAAAGTTCAAAGTGTATGCTAATCGCACGGGAGCCAACTTGATTGTAATACCACGTTCGCGCTCCAAAGCCAGTGAATCCAGTAATTGCGGCTGCATTTTGTCCTTTGCTACGGTTCCCGTTATCTCCATCAATCTGTCTGAAAGAGTCGATTTTCCGTGATCTATGTGGGCAATTATCGAAAAGTTTCTAATGTTCACCAGTGTATTCTATGCGAGATTTAAATTTGAAGCAACCTCAAACGGTATCCTGCAAAATTTCTTTGGATTTCAACTTGCTTTGAAATTTGCCTAATCTTTTGAAAAGTTCAATATAAGTAGCCAATTCCCGCACTTTCAAAAACCAAACTAAAAATCCATATACTGACAAGGCAAACACCGAGGAAAGACCGGTTAAAGCCAGTAAATTGACAGTCCTGGTGGTATCAAAAATGACCTGATCCAAAAGTTTGATTGGCACATACAAAGCAACGCCCATCACTATCGTTGCCATTAGCATTTTTAGTAAAGGGTAAAGTACTGTTTTCAAATCAAATTTTCCGATTTTAAAATGCAGTGTCCAAAAAAGTAGTACCGCTGAGACTATCGCAGAAATTGAATTAGCCAGTCCGACACTCCAAACATCAAGTCTTAAAATTAACACCATGTACACGCTTAAAACAATATTTAGTGCCACTACGATCAGTGATACTATTACCGGTGTTTTGGTATCTTTTTGAGCATAAAAACCTCTCACCAAAAGCAGGGAAACCGACTGAGCAGCTAGTCCAATGGCCAAAAAAGCCAATGTAGCTCCGGTTAGAACAGTTGCTTCCCAGTCAAACCGCGAAGCACCAAAAACCAACCGGACAACAGGTATTCTAATAACGATCAGGATCGCCGCTGCAGGCAGTGTTAGAAATAAGATCTGGTGCATGGTCGTCAGAATTGTGACTTTAAATTCTTCAATTTTCCCATGCGCTTTTTCAGATGATAATACCGGCAACGCGGCTTGAGCCAGTGTTGCCCCAAAAAGTCCTATTGGCACAACTTGCAGGTGCTGGGCAAAAGTTAAATAAGTCACAGACCCGATAGATACTAAGGTGGCCAGTGCCATACCAACTGTTTCGTTAATCTGTTCTGCTGCCAACCCAATCGTCCTGACGCTCATTAATTTCATGATTTCTTTAACCCCGGAGTGAAAAAAATTTAGAGTGAATTTAAATCTAAACCCCAAAGACCAAACTAAGGGTATTTGTATCGCTGCATGCAAAAATGCGCCAATCACTACGCCATAAGCTGCGCCCGCAACGCCAAAATATTTAGACAAAAAAACAATGCCCAAAATTATCCCCAAGTTATAAAACACCGGGGACATAGCCGGAATAATAAATCTCTGAAAAGATTGCGCAATGCCGATAAAAAAAGATCCCACCACTAAAATAACCTGGCCAAACAAAATCACACGGGTAAGTTCAACAACCTGCAACTGTCTATCCGGTGTGAAACCGGGAGCTATAAACAGGGCAATAATAGGCCCGGCAAAAATGTAGATTACAATTGTAATCAAGATAAATATAGCAAGGAATACCCCCAGAACCGCCCTTGCCATCTCGAAAGCGCCGTCTTTTCCTTTTTCTTCCAGATGTTCTGTAAAAACAGGGATGAAAGCAACCGACAAAGCACCCAAAATAACAATCTGAAAGATTAAATCGGGTAATCTAAATGCAGCCCAGAAAATATCTATCATTTCCGGTGTGAAAACACCGGCCAGTAAGCGGTCACGTACCAAACCTAAAATCTTGGATAACATCATAGTAGCCATGATTACGGATGCCGCAGAAAGAATCGAAGTTTGTCTTGAATAAAGAAGGGAGAATAAATTTTTGACCATTTAAAAGAATTTTAGCATTCCGGCTTGCGCAAAGAAAGAAGCTATGTTACCATTCCTCCCATGCCAATCATTAAATCCGCTATAAAAAAGGTACGTAAAGATAAACTTAGAACAGCTCGCAATAAAAAGCGGGAAACAACTTTAAAGTCCTTAGTCAAAAAGGCCAGGATCAGTAAGTCCGCCAAGGATTTAACTGCCGCTTTTTCCGCTTTAGATAAAGCTGCCAAGGTACATTTAATCCACCCCAACAAGGCAGCAAGATTAAAATCCAGGCTATCAAAGGGAGTTGGTTCACTTTCAACCAGCAAACCAATTTTGAAAAAACTTTCGAAAAAATAACTAGCCCCTACCACCTAGCCCCTACCACCTAGTATAATAAAGGTATGCCCAAGACTAAGCCCAAACTGACCATTCATCTGGATCTGCTTAAACCCCAAAGTAATCCGGAAAAAATCACAGTTAAATTGCTTCGTTGGCTGCTTTCTTCCGGCCGCTATCTTTTTGTTGTGGTTAATGCACTGGTTCTAATTGCCTTTGGTACCAGATTTAAAATGGACGCAGATTTAGTCACAAAAAAAGAGGCTATTGAAGAACAAATTCCTTATGTCGAAAGTCTCAAGCCTTATGAGATTTTAATAAGGGAAACTCAACTTAAACTATCAACCATAGACAATATCAAAACAAATTCACTAGACTGGCCGGCAACATTAAAGAAAATTGCTGACCAAACTCCTGTTAGTGTCACGATCACCAGTATCAGTATTAAAAAAGATGTGGACGCTGCCACACTTAGTATTGCCGGACAAACCAAGTTTAGCCGTGATTTAACCGATATAATTACCGGACTCAAAGAAGAAAAGATATTCAGTAACGTAAACCTGACAAGTGTTGAATCAGAAGAAGAATCCATTAATTTCACAGTAAGTGCTTCAGTTAAGTTAATGAACTACTCCGCAGCAGAGCTGACGGAGTATCCTTCGGAAAGTTCTTCTGTGAACCATTCATTCCCCCGCCGAGGCGGGAGGTATTCTGGTTCAAGAATAAATTATCAGGAGAAAAGTTCGTGAAAAGTAAATCAACTATTTTTTCCAGGTATTATACATACATTAAACCGATCACTAAACTCCCCATTATTAGAAATTATGGGCCGACAATATTTACTCTTTTAACCATGTCTGTACTTATCTTCTTCGCAATCAAACCAACAGTAGAAACAATCCTGATACTGCAAAAAAAATTGGCTGATCAGGAAATAGTTTTACAAGCAATTACCCAAAAAGCTGATAACTTATCTCAGGGCAAAAAAAATTATGATAATTTAAATCCAAACATTAAAGAAAAAATCTCTGCGGCAATCACCGATACAGTCAGTTTGAAATCACTAGTCCAAACACTGGAACAGACTGCCGATATACACGAATCATCGGTATCAGCATTACAAATTCAACCACTGGTTGTAGATACCAAGGCGGAAAATCAAATGGGATCACTTGTTGAACTTGCATTTACTTTTAATACTGAAGGTGAATACCAGGATTTAGTTGCTATCTTGCAAGATCTTAAAAATAGTAGTAGGTTAATCTCCATTGAGGGTGTTTCTATATCCAAAATAAACGATGGTCAAGCGTTGATTATGTCCATATCCGGGAAAGCTTACTATTTTGAATAACTTGATTATTTCAAATGAATAGAAAAGAATGGCTCATCGCAGCAATAGCAACTTTTATTACAATAGTCGCCTGGGTTGTATTTGATATCAAACATAATTACTCCAAGGTAGAGATACCTGAGAAAGTCAAGGAATTAATTGAACCAATTAGTCCGGATTTTAATACCAGAAGCCTTGAGTCTTCGCCATGACAAAATTCATAAACAAATTTAAAATACCGACTCTTTTGGGACTTGGTTTAATTTTTCTGGGAATCACAAGTGGAGTTTATTTGGTTCTGCGTGAACAATCTTTTATTTCCCGGGCAGTACCAGATTCAACCCCAAAAAATATCACTGTCACAAATATTACGGATGATGCGGCAGTTATTTCCTGGCAAACAAACTCTGCGACTACATCCTTCATAACCTTTGGTCAAGGAAATCCCGGAGAACATTCAGTCTTAGATGACAAAGATAATAGCCCCGCACCAGACGGTGCAGGACTAAAACCGCATTTTAGCCATTATGTCACTCTTAAAAATCTTTTGCCCAAAACAAGTTATCAATTTAAGATTATCTCCGGCAAGATATCTTCAGAGGTAGCAAAATTTGAAACCTCCACACCCCTCACAAACCAGACAGGATTCACACCAGTCATCGGTTCTGTGCAAGACAACGACTCTCCTTTGAAAAACGGTGTTGTCTATTTGTCTTTGCCTGATGCCGTAATCCAATCTTCAGAAATTAAAACAGGCGGCAACTTCTTAATCCCCCTTTCCGAGATTCGCAAAACCGACCTCTCTGATATTTATCAATTAACGGAAGGGGTCTCGGCTAAGTTAACAATTACTTCCGACAAAGGAGAGGCTCAAGTCATTTTTAAATTAAGAGCCGACTCCAATACTCTCCCTCCGATAAAACTGGGTCAAAATATCGATTTGACTAATGTTATTGCCGATGATTTGGATAAATATGACTTAAATGGTGACGGAAAAATAAATACGGCTGATAATACCACGGTTTTGGAAAACCTGGGCCCGCTTAGTCCGGGAAACGAGGCGAGTAAAAATCCCCAAAACAGAAAAACTGATCTCAATCAAGACGGAATAGTTGATCAAAAAGACCGGGATCTGATGTCCCAAAAGCTCAAAGAACTAGGTGTCCAATAAAGCCTATTAATTTAATTTCTTTGCGAACGGATTTGTTCTGCAAAAGTAGCAATTTGGTCTTTATTTACCGTATCTGAAAAACCATCATAAGTTAGACTGATCCAAGGCACCCGCTTTGGTAGTGATTCGGCAAAAGATGCTACAATGCCCCCCGGCATACACAAATGAGGCCCAGTGGAAATTACACCGGCAAAGCGCCGGTCCTTCATTTGTAAAACTCCACTACCGATTGAAAGGATGGATTCGTTGCCGTTGCGACCAGGGATATAAGGTGCGGCAGCCCCGACCAGTTGCCAGGGGCTATGTTCTTTTTCATGAACAGCCTTCTTCGCCCAAGATGACATCCGCCACTTTAAGAATTCTGTAACCCATTTTCGGGCCAAGCTCTTACCAAGTTTAGCAAAATCTTTCTCCTGCCAGGCATCTTCAACTCTTCTGAGGTGAATATATCTAATCCATTCTGCCATCGAGGCAACCTCAACTTCAAGTCCGGCTGCTTCACAAGCTTCCACTAAATGCTGGTTACAAAAACTGTTAGCCCTGACATATATTTCACCATTGATACCTACTAAAGGACGGCTCGGTAAAGAAGGATCACGAAGATCAGAAAAAACCTGTGCCGCCTCCTGAAGAATCGACTTAAGACTTCTCTTTCCTTCTGTATATTCAGTTATTTGCTTAAGATAATATTGATAAGCCTCTTTTGTCTTACCAGTCTCTTTTTCATACGGCCTGGTTGACCAAAGCATTTTTTGCAATAAATCAGTGGCGACTATTCCCTTCCAAGCCAAAATCTCAAATTCTTGATTTAAACCCAAATCTGCATATGAGTTATCAGAAGCAGTAGTTAAAACGTCAACCGGGATACCTTCTCTGTCAAGAATTTTTTGTATTTCCTGAGGATAGTTGCCTATTCTACAGGGACCAAACGAACTTGCCATCAACATCTGGGCACCTTCAGCAGGAATACGTCCTTCCTGTGCCGCCAATAAAATTCCTCCTAAAGTATCCCTAAAAGGCAGGCATTCTTGTCCGCTTGTCACCCTTTGGCTTAAAAACACACTTTCTTCATTTGATTCAGGCAGTACTTGCGCATTCACTCCAAAAGCCCGCATTGCCCTAGCCAAAACATCAGCATGATCCGTCATGCGGGGAATAAAAAGAACCTTCTTCGCCCCGGTACCGACTGACACCCGCCGGCGGTACCTGGCCGGATCCAAATCCGAAGAGAAATTTGCTTCTCGGTATTCTTTCAGCTCATCCGTAAACGCTTCAAGCCGGGTGATAATATTAGCTTCCCCAACATGCTCATCCACTTCTATTTCAGTCATCGGCTTGCTACCCATAATATCCTTTACCTTTTTTAGAATAAATGAATTTGGACCACACCCGAAATTTGATAAGACCAGAGCAAAAAGTTCGGGATGTTGGGTAATATATAAAGCACCTGCTAAGTGTTTGCGTTCGGAGTTCCAATAAGCGCGGTCGGTAACACCGGAAATATCAACACTATCTAAAGGCAAAAAGTCTAAAGGGATAGGTATAACTCCAAGCCTACTAAGCTCTCCTGTAATATTTAAATTCGCTCCGCTGTCTTGGGAATTATAGGGACGCGAAAGCAGTACTACACCAATAGCATCTTTCTTGCCAGCCAATTCATCTAATATCCTTTTGCCTTCTTCCTGCGATTTAGCTTCATATTCTTTCTGTGCAGTAAATCCTGCTTTAATGGCTTCTTTTCCCTTTTTCTTGCTAAAACCTAAACGCCTTGCAATACCAATAAAGCTTTTAACCACTGCTTTCTCCCCCCGGGAGAAATCAATTACCGGATCCAATAATTTCTCTCCCAATTCAAATTTCTCATTTACAATATAAGGAGCTGCCTGTACCCATGGGCAAGCAAAACGCTGATCCGCCTCGCTGGTTTTTTCTCCTAGCCGGATAGCATTGGGGATTAAAACATAGTCAACTTTATCCTTTAGTAACTCTGCTACATGACCATGAAGCAATTTAACGGGAAGACAACTGCTTGTATACGCATGCCTGGACGCTTCTTCTTTGATCTTGTTGGTAGTTTGTGTGGTATACCGAACCCTCACGCCCAAAGAGTTCAAAAAGCCGGTGAGCATAGGTGCTAAATCATAAGCCATTAACGCCCGGGGGATGCCCACTACCGGTCCAGTGCCTTTTTCAGGATCGTAATTTTCAAAAAGTAGTTTTTCCCTTTCGGTAAAAGGGGTCTCTCGTTTTTCGGACTTTTCCCCGGATTCCACCTTAACATCATAACGGTCACAACGGGAACCCTGAAAGTACCTGTTACCATCTGCACCGACCAACATAGTTATAGCACAAGTGTTTTCACAACGATGGCAATTAAAATGTCTCAGGTTAGGCTTTAATTCCGCTACTTCTGAAAAACCTAAAAAGCTTGATTCCGCTCCTTCGGGGTGACGCTTCTTCGCCAAAAGCGCTACTCCGATTGCTCCGGTTACTTCTTTATGTTCCGGAATAACAAATTGTCTATCCGGAAGTGCTATCCTAAAAGCAGATACTACTGCTGCGTTACAGAAAACTGCTCCGGTTAAAATTATCCGTTCACCGATAGGACGGAGACCGACCACTTTAGCCAAATAATTTTGCGCCAGGGTGGTAGGCAAACTGGCAATAATATTCTCAATCGGCACTCCTGCCTGTTGAGCTTCAATAACAGCCTGACCCATAAAAGACGCACATTTTTCCCCTAAATGAAGTTGCTCTTTTGCAGCAAATGCCAAACCGGCACATTCGTTAGTTGAAACCCCTAGTAATGCCGCCGTCTCCTCAATGGCGCTACCTGTTCCGGCAGCACATGCTTTATTCATCTGCTCGTCTACCATTATTCCGTTTTCCAATTGAACAAATTTTGAATCTTGTCCTCCCAGTTCAAAAATGGTTGTAGCTTCAGGATCGATATGTCTCGCGGCTTCTGATTGAGCAGTAATTTCATTTTTAATTAAATCTACGCCTACAAGATGTCCTACTAACATACGGCCTGATCCGGTAACTCCCGCTGCTTTGACTTTAACTTTATCTCCTACAGCTTCTGCTAAACCCGTCATTACTTGTTTAACTGCTTCCAGTGGTTGTCCGGCTGTCCTAACATATATCTTGAAAAGCACTTCTCCGGAACGATTAATAATAACTGCCTTGGTACTGGTAGATCCTACATCTACCCCAAGATATACCTCCGTTATGCCCGGTTCTAACTCTCTTGGTCTCCACTCACTTGATGAACTTTCAGGCTTAAGTTGATTAGGGATGCAATAAATTCGAGATTCCCCGGTTTTTTGAGGATATAAATTCGTTGGCCTTCCAGTCAAACGAGTGGATAATCTGGCAGCACCAATTGCTTCTTGGTGCTCATAATTTAACGGAACGATAATTTCTTTTGTCCTTAAAACACGAGAAAGCGCCCTCTCTACTCCTTTATTAGCTGCCACACCGCCAATGAAATAAATTGGCGGAATAAAATCACCCCGCCACTGTGCCTGTGTCATACGCGCCACACTATCTGCAAGCCCGGAGAATAACGCCGATAAAGGAAGGCCTGTTTGTTGTAAACTGACCAAATCCGATTTAGCAAATACACTACACCGACTGGCAACTTGGGGCGGAGGACTTGCCCACTCTAAAGCTACATCTCCGAACTGCTCAATCGGAGTTCGCAGACGACTAGCTTGCTGTTCTAAAAACTGGCCTGTGCCGGCAGCACAAAGAGGAGAAGAAGTCGCCTCCCATTTGTTTCCCTCAACACTGATTACCAAAGATCCTTGCCCGCCAATTGCAATAATTGTTCTGACATCCGGATGATCAGACTTTAAACCATTGACAGCCGCATAAGGAGAAGTAAACTTCTGCCACCCCCTCTTGCTCTTTATAAAGATCCTGACCTCTACCTGTGATTCCTGCTGTAGCAATATTTTGAAAATCAGGCGCCGCTAGTTGAAGCTGATCAAGAAGTTTTATTACAGCTTTCCCAGGGCCACCAATGGAAATATCTGCCTTATCTAAATAAAGCGCTCGACCGGTATTATCTACCAGTGCCACTTTAACAGTTGACGCCCCTATATCTAAACCAAGATGTTTTTTCGCTTCTTGACTCATATCAAATTAAACCTGGGTATTATATGTAAAGTGGCTTAAATAAATCAATTTAGAAACTTATTAACCAGCAGGAATTCTGCCTGGGGTTTTTCCAGCAAGCCGGATTTAATTTTAAAATCAATTCCCAAAAGATCTTTATAAAGACTTACTATCTTTTTCTTGTCAAATTCCGTTCTTTGCCGGGCAAGTTTCCTCTTCACAAAATCCGGGGCGGTTTTAGGGGTAGTTACTAAATTTCTAAGTAGGTAAAAAATCATCGTCAAAAAGTAGTGAATATCGAAACCGGCTAGCTTAAGTTTCTCTATTTCCAAAAAGGCTTTTCGGTCTTTGGCAGCCAGATAATCTAGAAGCGGGAAAACGGATACCTCTCTTGCTTCAGGGAAAAAAAATATTTCAAAACCGGGCCACTTTTTAGGATCTATTTCATGATCAAACCACAAAATTAGCATTAAGCTATAAGAATCAAGAATTAAGGATTGTAAGTTGTCTGGCGGGTTCTCTACTATTACTAACCTTTCGCCCTCAAGAAGAAATCCTGACTGTAAATTTGCAAGGATTGTTCTGATATCTCCGTCCCCTTCAAATACCACGACATTATCCGGATGAAATTTATCCCTTAATTCTTTCAGCTTTATTCTCGAAGCTTTAATTGCGGGTCCGTGCAGAAGCAGTGGCATCATATTCTGTTATTTCACCTCCGAGTATCTTTCTAACATACTCCTGCACTAAAGAAAAGTCATCATCCTGCGATACTAATACATACGCTCCTCCGTAGTCTGAAGCCGGAGGGTGCACCAGGAGCGATTTCCGACCGTCCGGTAAACCGGATTTTGCGGAATCATCTAAAATAAAATTAGCTGTTGAGGATATTTTTTTTGACAGTTTGTAGAAATCTATAGCCTCTTTGATGGAAATATCCGTATCTACGCTTTTACCCAGTGTTTCCAGTAAATCGGAAATTTTTTGCGGATTTGTTAGTGTTTCCAAAGATAATAACTTATTCCTGACTGCTTCAATTATTTTTTGCTGTCTTTTTGACCTGGCAAAATCCGATCCTTCACCGTTTGTACCATGCCTTGAACGTACATATGCCAAAGCCACCGCCCCGCTCATCTTTGTGCTACCTTTTTCAAAACTAATATGTTCATATCTGCAGCTAAAATATTTCATCCCTTTTTTCTCCTCCGCCGAATCAGTGGCAATTTGATTCTCTTTAGTGATTAAAATTACTCTTTTACCCGGTTCGATATTTAACTTCCTTGCTTCTTCTTCATTAAATTCCATTTCTTTTTCCGTATTTCCGCAAGAATCGCTTTCACTGCCTTGAATCGGATATAAATAATCATCAAAAGGTTTTTCCACTACTACCTCTATCCCGTCAATTACATCAATTGCTTTAACAAACCCCCTGAAATCCACCCGTAAGCCGTAATGAACCGGTATCCCCAATACATTGCCAAAAACCGTTTTGGCTAGTCCCAAACCATTTTTCTCCGGGAAACCAATTTGGTAGGCCGCATTTGCTTTACTTTTCAAGGCAGGCAACCATAAATCCCGAGGGATGGAAAACAGATAGACCTGGTTTGTCTTTAAATTGTATGAGGCAATCATAATTGTATCCGTCAAACTGGCTCCGTCGTGGCTTCCGCCGGCAATTCCCAAAAGTAATATATTAACGTATCCGTTGGTAGACTTAAGTGAAGTACCAGATATACCGGAGATGATGGAGCTGACATATGAACTGGTACCTGAGCGGGTAATCAGAAAAAAGGCAATCGACATTAAAATACCGACTACTATTAGAAAGGGTAGTAGTTTTTCAAAAGATTTTCTGACTTTTCTGACTTTAATTGGATTGTCTTTTTCGCTTCTCTTAAGTCTTAAAGGTCTTAAATCATTCACTTATATTTTCTCCACAGCCTGACAAATTTTCACAAATTCCTGAGAATCCAATGAGGCATTGCCGACCAGAACTCCATTGATATTTTCCTGGGTAAGAAAACCTTTAACATTGTTTGAATTAACACTCCCGCCGTATATCACTTCTAATTCGCCGGTCGGCGAACCATATTTTTGTTTTAAAAAACTCGCTATTCTATTGGCGTTCTCCGGCGTATCTGCCTTCCCGGCTTCCGGCTTATTTGTAAACCAGGTACTAATCGCCCAACTGGGTTCATAAGTTATCATCCGGCAACCTTCAGGCACAGGCACTTCTTCGCTTTGAATACATACCAAGGGGATTATATTATTTCCCAAAGCCTGTTTTGTTTTTTCCGCTACTGTTTTATCTGTTTCCCCGAAATTTTTTTTTCTCTCGGAGTGACCCAAAATGGCCAAGTTAATCAAACCATTCAAAAGCTGTGCCGGCTCTTCCCCAGTATAGGCTCCCACCCCAAAAGGAGACAAATCCTGCGCTCCCACCAAAAGCGGGAAATTACCCACTAGGATAGCTTTTTTAATTTCAGAAATACAATTAAAAGTTGGGCAAACCACCACTTTTAAATTATCTTGTTTAGGGACTTTGGGTCCAACCTCTGAAATCCAATCCAGGGCTTCAGCGATTGTTTTATTGCTTTTCCAATTAGCTATTATCCAAATAGTCTTATCCATAATTTATATACCCCATTATCGTCATTGCGAGGAGCCGTAGGCGACGCGGCAATCTTGTTTGAGAAAGATTCTTACGCTCACTTCGTTCGCTCAGAATGACGGAGAGGGAAACCACCCATACTTTTCCAAGTTTACCACGAAATCGGCTATAAACACCATAATTATCCGCTGAAGAAAATTAACTATTTTAGAAGTTCTGACAAATCAGCTTTAGAAGTCACACCAATTTTTCTACCTACCTCTTTGTCATCTTTTAAAACAATATATGTAGGAATACTCATTACTCCATACTCTGAAGCTTTGGCAGAATTTTCATCCACGTTAATTTTCTCCACTTCAATCTTGCCGGCCAGCTCTTTCTCCAGCTCCTCAATAATCGGATTCATAAGTCTGCAGGGACCGCACCAAGGAGCCCAAAAATCTAAAAGTTTCGTCATACAGGACTAAAATAATAACACTATTAAAGTTTTTGTAAAGACTTACTTATAAAATGAAGTTATAATTCAGCGAAAAAGTTTGTTGAATATTCAATAGCAACCTTATCCCAAGCTACTGGATCACTCATTATCTTTTGTAAATCCCCATAATTTATTTGAAGCGGTGCTTGAATAATTTTCTTCTTTGGGCCTGCGAGAGACTCCTGGCGAAATATCAACTGTCCTCCGGCTTTACTAATTGTTAACTTTTTATCATCATATACAAATGGCTCTTCCCAATCTACGATTAGCACATCTTTAGTTTTATCCTCCTTGCTTATCCAAGAATTTTCCCTTTTAACTTCGCCTTTATCTATTCTTTCTATTTCTACTAGAGCCTCTGCTAAGCTTCTGCTGGATGGAACTTGTTCCACGACAACCCACTTTTCTTGTTTAAAAACCAGTTCACTAGTATCAAAGCCGAAAAAATCAGCCGGGCCTCTTAGTTTTCTCAATCTTTCACCTGTTTCATAGTGAGTCGGACATGACTGTGCCATGTTAGGCCAAGCTTCTGCTGGAATATTATTAAACCCCCCATATCTTTCTTTTAGTATTGCTATTTGTTCATCATATCGTTGTAGCTCTTCGCTGATGGTATCACGCTCTTGCTCTGTTAAGGCATCCCGCTGGAAAATATAGTCGGTGATATAAAATGGCGCTGTCCGGATACGAGCTGGTACACCCGCTTTGTTGTAACAAATTGCTCCAAAGTTAGTCGTCTCACTCCGAGCTTGAACTGTTAATCTGCCTCCGGCAAACTCATATTGTCTTTCAAAACTATTGGGAGAAGAAAATACAATCAGCCTTTCTGTAACCCTACCTTTTGGAGAAAGACAAATGATCTGTTCTGTCCGTCCTTCACCAAAAGGTTTGGTTGAGACAATCATAGTTGAGCCGTCAAAATCTTTATCTCTCCGGCGTTCGTAAGGTAATGCAACACTATAGTCAAATCTCTCAAGCATATTTATATACCTAAAATGTGCGTATATTATAGCTTAACCACACAAAAAAAGCTTAATTACGGACTTAATAAAAACCTGGTATACTAAAGCCCGTTTATGCCCTCCTCCCTCTTAGATGATTTAAATCCTGTCCAAAAGCAAGCAGTTCAGGCTACTGAGGGTCCGACCCTGATTTTGGCCGGAGCCGGCTCCGGAAAAACCAAAGTCTTGACCCACAGGGTGGCTTACCTGATCCAGGAAAAAGGAATACCACCGGAAAATATTCTATGCCTAACTTTTACAAATAAAGCCAGCGGAGCAATGATTGAACGAATTAAGAATTTACTACGAACTACCAACTACGAACTACCAACTACTCCTGTCATGGGTACTTTCCATAGTTTTTGCGCCAGGATACTGCGAAAAGAAGGCAAAGTCTTGGGTTTACCGCCCGGATTTGCCATTTACGATGAAGGGGATGCCTTGGATGCGATCAAAGAAGCTATGGGGGCTTTAAACATTCCGATCCAAAAAACCTCTCCTCATTCTGTCCGCTCTACCATATCAGCCGCTAAAAATGAACTGATTTCTTCTTTGGAATATCCGCAATATGCCAGAGGTTATTTCCAGGAAACTGTGGCCAAAATTTACCTGGAGTATCAAAAGATTTTAGAGCGCAACCACGCCTTGGATTTTGACGATTTATTGCTCTGCGTTATTAAATTATTCCAAACTGACCCCGGGATCTTGGTCCGCTATCAAATTCAATTCCGCTACATATTAATTGACGAATATCAGGACACTAACCCGGCCCAATATTTAATTAGTAAATATCTTTCCAAACGCCATAAAAATATCTGTGTGGTGGGGGATGCTTCCCAATCAATTTATTCCTTCCGTGGGGCTGATTTCCGCAACATTGTTAATTTTCAAAAAGATTATCCCGAAGTAGCAGTTTTTAATTTAGAACAAAACTACCGTTCCACTCAAAACATATTAGATGCAGCTTTTGCAGTCATTTCCAAAAATAAATCCCATCCGATCTTGAAACTCTGGACCAATAAAGACGGCGGAGAAAAAATAGAAGTAGTAGAAGTAAAAAGTGAAGTTGAAGAGGCGCTCTTTGTAATAAATGTCATCCTGAGCGAAGCGAAGGATCTCAAGATTGAATCTGGAGATTCCCCTCCGGCTTCGCCGGATCGGAATGACAAAAGAGTCAAACTTTCTGATTTTGTCATTTTATACCGGACTAATGCCCAATCAAGAAGCTTAGAGGAACAATTCTTAAAAAGCGGCGTGCCTTATAAATTAGTCGGCGGCGTCAGTTTCTACGCCAGAAAAGAAATCAAAGATGTTCTGGCTTACCTTCGTTTACTGCAAAATCCAAACGATTCTGTCTCTATAAAGAGGGCGGAAAAAATCGGCAAAGGAAGGCTGGCTAAAATTATAGAGCTACGCTCTGTCATCCTGAGCAACAGCGAAGGATCTCTCGCGGATGCGAGTCCCACATTCGTGGGAGATTCTTCGTCGAAGACTCCTCAGAATGACAAACCACCTTATGCTACCCTCGAACTTCTGGATAAAATCCTGGAGGTCACAGGATATCTAGAATACCTGGATGACAACAGCGAAGAGGGCAAAATGCGGGTGGAAAACGTTAAGGAACTGCGCTCAGTGGCAGAAGAATTCCCTAATTTAACTGATTTTTTGGAAAATGTGGCCTTAGTGGAAGCCTCCGACACACCGAAGCACCGACCCGTTTCGCCGACTCAGCGAGGCGAGCGCACTGACGCACCGCAAGCTGATGCGGTCACCCTAATGACTCTCCACTCTGCCAAAGGATTGGAATTCCCGGTAGTTTTTATCGTAGGAATGGAGGAAGGTTTATTCCCTCATTCCCGGTCTATGTTAGATGTCAGGGAGCTGGAAGAAGAAAGAAGGCTTTGCTACGTCGGCATCACCCGGGCAAAAGAAAAGCTATATTTAACTTTTACCAAACAAAGGTTATATTTTGGACAAAGAAGTAATAATTTAATATCCAGATTTTTGTCGGACATTCCGCAAGAACTGATCGAAAGTGATGTTAGCTTTCAGGATCGGGATAGTTTTTTGGATGATGTCAGTATTGGTGACGAAGACGATTGGCTAAAAATTTAGTCTCATTGTCATCCCTGCGAAGGCAGGGATCCAATTAAATACAGACAATAGATGATAGAAAGTGGATGGTAGAATTTTGAAAGTAGAAAATAGAGGATAGAAAACAACAATGGAACGATATCTAGGTATAGTCTTAATACTTGCTCTGACTTTTTTCGCTAAAGGTTTTTTTCAGTCTCCGGCTATTTTAGGCACTTCCACACCTTCACCTACCGAAACCCTACCTGTCAACCAACCCATTACTACAGAGTCTTCTTTTACAGAAAAGTTGCAGGAAGAAACGGAAATCCTGCCTAAACAAGTGGTTTATCAGAATGACCCGGAAACAGAAGCCGGAGAAGAAAAAGTGCTGGAAGAAGGTTCAGACGGCAAAAAAATCAAGATATATAAAACTATATATACCAAAGACGGTAAAGAATATGAAAAAAAACTTATCTCGGTAGAAACAACCCCGGCAGAAGATAAAAAGATTTTGCGGGGAACAAAAATTGTCTGGAGAATTTTGGATACCGCTGATGGCCAAATCAGTTATTGGAAAAAAATACGAGTCTGGGCTACTCATTATGACGGAGGCGCCGGTTGCGCTGGTTGTAGCGGCAGAGGCTTTACAGCCATAGGCCTCAGGGCAGGTAAAGGAGTGATTGCGGTTGACCCATCAGTCATAAAACTTCGCTCTAAAGTTTATATCCCGGGATATGGTCCGGCAGTCGCCGGAGATACAGGGGGAGCTATTAAGGGAAATATTATTGATCTAGGATTTGACGACGCCCACACCGCCGGCTGGAGTGCCCGTTTTGTGGATATATACTTGCTTTAAATATTTTTTGCATAAATTTATCTTTAAAAAACTTGTTCTGATATCCTTTAGAAATTGTCAGAACAGCGAGACAATATAGAACATTTAGTCGGATACCAGGAAGATGCCATCAGGATCCCTAATATATCTCTCTGCTCAACTATACTTTTCTTAAAATCTATTATTTGATTCTGCCGATTATCAGGAAGAACAATATATTGGGTCTGTTCTAATTTAGACCACATTTCTTCAACATTAACTTTATATCTAAACTCCGAATTTAAATACGGTTCGTCTAATTTGCGGACTTCTTTTTCTTTAATATAAATACTTCCGTTTGAAACGGCAAACTCTTCTGAAGGCAGAAGGATAACCCTACCTACAAAGATTGTTTCTGATTTTGGATCACGGTAAAGTATGATATCTCCTCTTTTAGGATTAGGTTTGGTACGGAAATACTTTTTAAATACGAGGTATTGATTATGCCCTAAACCAGGTTCCATACTTGAATCAGGAACCCTAAAAATGTGAATAAGAAAAAAAGAAGCTATCAGTGCTAAAAATAAAATTATTATAATTATTAAAAAGATTATTAGTTTCACCCGGAATTATTTTAAAATTTCAAGCTCGATAGAATCTTGTCTCCAGCATCTCCGATTATCCTGAATAAATACATTTTTCCATCTTTTGCTACATACATAAATTTCGGAGAACCGGGTTGGTAAGTGATAATTTTATATTCTGCAGCCTGGCCGGAAATTGTTGCTTCTTGATCAAGCGTTATGTGGCCTTTGGAAGTCTTATCAAACACCCCCCAAACGAAAGGATAATACCAATAATCTTGAAACCACTGCTGAATTGTCAAATTTTTATCATTTTCAAATATCCAAACAGAAAAAGGATTTATATCATAAGAGCCGGATTTATCTAAAACCACTACTGCCCCCAGAAGCCTCCCCGGTTCATATCCGACATAACCGCTGAAATTTTTCCTGAAATTGCCGTTGCCCCGTTTGTTGAATGCTTCTTCCGAGTCTTCTTTTACAGAAGAATTCTTCTCGTAGTTAAATCCAAACCCTGAATTTGAATAAGAATTAAATTCCGGCTGTTTGGCGGCAGTATCGATTGTTATTGAAGGGATTCGGAGAAGATTATTTTTTTCAGGAGCCTGCGTAGGCTGTGCCTGCTTGGATACCACATTTGAAACAATCGGTTCTTCTGTCGCTTCCTGAGTGTTTTTAACCGGCTTTATTTTTGCGAAATAGTATACCTCAACGGCAACTAAAATTATTACCAGTATTCCGACTAATGCAAATATGTGGGCAAAACCTCTTTGCATGTATTCATCATAATTTAACTATTGCCAAAATACAATTTGTTCTGTTATTATCGGTCAATGGCGAAAAGGACTCAAAGCTCAAAACTTACAACTCAAGACTTACCTCCGTTTAACGGACTTAACAATTTGCTGAATAAATTTGCTTCCCTAAAGGATTTCCGTTCTTCAAAAAAGTTTTATCTTATTTTAATAGCGGTGGGATTATTAATTCTGTTTATTTACAAAAAAAGCTGGTTTGTTGCGGCTACAGTTAACGGCTCGCCAATTACCAATCTGGAGCTACAAATGCGCCTGAATAAACAATTCCGCTCTCAAACCCTAACCCAAATGACTAATGAAAAAATTATTCTCTCTGAAGCGGCCAAAAATAATTCTATAGCTTCGGAGACGGAAGTTAACAAAAAGATCTCGGAAATAGAAACTCAAGTGGGCGGCGCGCAGGCTCTGGATGGTTTACTTTCTCAACAAGGCCAAACCAGAGACAGTATCAGACAACAAATTAAAATGCAACTTAGTATAGAAAAATTATATGCCAATGAGGCTACGGTTTCCGCAGAAGAAGTTGCAAAATTCATAGAACAAAACAAAGATCAAATGCAGGCTACTGATTCTGCCGGGCAGGAAGTAGAGGCAACTGAAACAATTAAAAATCAAAAATTATCCCAGATTTTTTCCCAAAAATTCCAGGAACTTAAAACTAAAGCCAAAATCCAGATATTTTAACCTTCTTTGTCATCCTGAGGCGTAGCCGAAGGATCTCTCGCGAATGCGAGAACTGAAATAAATTCAGAGATTCTTCGCTAATCGCTCAGAATGACATATAATACCTTCATGGATTTACGACCAATTACAGCTAAACAGAAATCTATTTACAATAAGTTAGTTACCCATGTTATCCAATCCTGGGAGTGGGGGGAGCTCAGGAGGTGTCTCGGCACCCCGGTTTTAAGATATGGGATTTATCAAAACGGCAAACCAACAAAAGTTTTCCAGTTAACCTTACACAAAATCCCTTTTACCAACCAATCCGTCGGTTACCTGCCAAAAGGGCCATTGCCGGATAAAGAACTGGCAAAGGCTTTGCAAATAATCGGCAGAGAACACAGCTGCGCATTTATCAAATTAGAGCCAGATGTCATCCTGAGGGCGGAGCCCGAAGGATCTCTTGCGAATGCAAGTTACTCAAACGAGTTGAGTGATTCTTCTCCGGCTTCGCCGGATCAGAATGACAGAGTTGATTCAAGTTTCATTCCATCCCCCAAGCCTCTTTTTACCAAATATAACTTTGTTATTGATTTAACAAAATCAGAACCGGAACTTCTGAAAAACATGCATTCGAAAACCAGATATAACATCCGGGTGGCAGAAAAACATGGGGTAAAAGTGGAAGTTCGAACCGACGACGAAGCTTTTGAAATTTACCTGAAACTTTACTTTGAAACTACTAAAAGACAAGGTTATCACGGACACAATGAATACTACCACCGGGAGGTTTGGAAAACTCTTAAGCATGCAGGGATGGCCCGTCTGCTGATTGCTTCTTTCAAAGACGAACCTCTTACTGCCTGGATGCTGTTAAATTTTAAAGATACCCTTTATTATCCTTATGGCGGTTCCTCCCTTGCTCACCGGGAAGTCATGGCCAATAATTTAGTGGCTTGGGAAGCTATTAAATTAGGAAAAAAATTGGGACTTAAAAAATTCGATATGTGGGGAGCACTGGGCCCCGACACCAATCCCAAAGATTCCTGGTTTGGGTTTCATAAATTTAAACTTGGATACGGCGGGAAGTTAGTGGAGTATATCGGTACTTATGATTTGGTTTTCAACTGGCCGGTGTATTTGGCATTCACACTTGTAGACAAACTTACGCCGCTTAAAATCTTGTTACTCAAATTGATTGGGAAATAATTGTTGTCATTCCGAGTGAAACGAGGAATCTCAAGATTAAAAAACAAAAATCTTGAGATCTTTCACTAATCGTTCAAGATGACAAAAAGTATGGACACAACACTAATCATATCGGCAGGAATACTACTTGGCTGCCTCATCAGTCTTTCCTGGTTTGCCGGCTCCGATGCTCCTTACATTCCGACAAATATAAAACTTGTCAGAAAAATACTACGACTTGCAGGTGTAAAAAAGGGTAAAAAATTTTATGAACTGGGGTCAGGAGACGGCCGGGTAGTTTTGCAGGCAGCCAAACTGGGTGCTGATTCCACCGGTATCGAACAATCATGGCTCAGGGTTTTATACTCCAAATACCGGTCCGCCAAACTAGCTTCCTACTCGTCTAGTGGGAATGCAGAATTCCATCATGGTAATATCTTTTCTAAATCCTATGCAGACGCAGATATTGTCTATATTTATCTTCTGCATAAAGGGGTTAACCGTTTAGAAAATAAATTAAAAAAAGAATTAAAAAAAGGCTCAGTTGTCGTTACTCAAACTTATCACTTTCCCAATTGGAAACCGTTTAAAAAGATCGATTTTACCAAAGAAGTAGATTTATCAAAAGATATTAAAGGAGCCGGCAGTTTTTGGCTATACCGCTCTTAACATTTCTAAAACCACATTTTATGTAACGGCCGTATCATACTTTGTGGTGCTTATATAACAAACAAACGTTTGGGTGAATCAGTAAGCTGTCTTAAGCCCTGCTTTTCCAAAACAAATAAATCTTCAATTCTTACCCCGCCCGCTTCGCCCGCGAAGCGAGGCGAGCCAAAATCAGGTACATATATTCCCGGTTCGATAGAAAAAACCATACCCTCTTTTAAAGTTTCTTTACTTTTGAGTGACAAACTGGGGTGTTCATGGACTTCTAAACCGATTCCATGACCTAAGGAATGGGGAATTGTCGGAAACCCTTTGGACATAATATAATCCCTAGCTACTTTATCTACATCAGTAGCCTTAATTTCCTTACCAGATTTTACAGCAGAATTGATAAAATCTACTGCTTTTTGTTGAGCTGCCAACACCGTTTTATATATTTCTTTTTGTTGATTGGTTGGTTTTCCAAAAAATATTGTCCTGGTCATGTCAGAGCAATAATCCTTATGCTTTGCGCCAAAGTCCAATAGAACAAACTCTCCATTTCCGGTTAATTTAGTTTCCCCTGTTTGGTGATGCGGCACGGCAGAATTTTTACCAAAAGCTACAATTGGAGGGAAAGAAACTACAGCACCTTTACGTCTGATAAAATTTTCCAGTTCCCCCGCCACTTCTTTTTCGCTAATCCCAATTATGATCTTTTTTAAGATAAACTTGAAAGCCAAATCTCCAATTCTACAAGCTTCTTCTATTTTTTTTATTTCTTCTTCAGTCTTAATGCTTCTTAAATGAGAAACGTCAAAATGTTTTGTGATTTGAAAATGTTTTCTTAATGTTTTATGCTCCGTCACTGTTAGATTATCTTCTTCGATCCCCAGTTGTTTAATTTCTTTTTGGTGTTTTTTAAAAAGATTTTTAGTGGGATTTTTATGGCTTCTTTCAAAAACAGTTAGATGGGGGACTTGTTTTTTTATGGCCTCTGTGTACCTCCCATCAGTAATGATATAGGCAAAATCGCTGCCAAGAAAAATATACGCCTCCCGCTCCAAAGCTGAAAAATTTGTAAAACCGGAAAGATAACTAATATTGGAAACAGAAGAAATTAAAACGCCGTCCAGTTTTTCTTTTAAAAATTTTTCCCTAAGGCTTTTAATTCTATACTCAAACATAAACCCTATTCTATCAGAAACATACTGAAGTAGAATTTTATCTTAATAAAGAAGAATGAATCTTTCTCTGAGGGGTATATGATTCTTTTATAAATACAACTGCAGGAACTGCCGCAACAAGAAAAGATCCTCGAAGACCGCTTTGCATATCTATAGTAACTGCACTAACTGCAGAATCACGATATACATATAGTTTTAGTTCTGGAATGTGTGGAGCAAGACGACCAACCAAAGGGCCATCTGAATCACTTGCTTGATCCAATGGACAGGCGAAAAAACCGCCAAAGAATCTTTCACCAGTTTGCCTAAAATACTCTATATCAATCTGAGCATAAGTCGAAGCAGGCAACATTAATGCTGTTGCTCTTGAAAATTCTGCTTCAATAGGTTGGGAATATGCATCAATCATCAACAGGTTGACAGACGGAGATCTACCAAAACTATTATGGATGGTGGGTTGATCTGGTTTAATTGCCACTACCAGTGACGGTGGCGTGAATGCTGCTAGGTCTAAACCATCATCAATGTGCCCGAAATGATCCGGGTGTTCTTGAATAACTTGGGCTAATGGCTTTGCTTCCGTTTGCAGAAAAACCCACCCCTTTCTCTCTAAGGCTTTTCGCTCTTTGGGTCGAGGATCTCTGGTCTCGGCTAACAGCTGCAATGTTCTCGCGCGAAAATCCCTTATGGGTTGTATTGTTTCAACGGGAAAAGGAATATCGTCAATTCCAAGTTGAGCTTCTAGTACGCCACGTACAGCACTAATCACTCTTGCAAAACTTCGCAATCCTTGTCTTGATAATTCCAACTCAGACTCTCTCAACATAATTGGCGTATATTACCTTTCTATAGGTTGTTTGTCAAATGTTGGCCGCTTAGTTATAATCCCTCTGTGAAACTACTTCATTTTTCCGATCTTCATATTGGCATGGAAAATTATGCCAAATTGGATCCTGAAACCGGACTCTCCACCAGGTTAATGGATTTTTTCAACACTTTTGATTTTATTGTTGAAACGGCATTTAAAGAGGATGTGGACGCAGTCATCTTTGCCGGGGATGCCTATAAAACCCGCGACCCCAACCCCACCCAACAACGTGGTTTCGGTGAGCGGATTGCCAAGATAGCAAAAAAAATACCGGTTGTTTTAGTGGTGGGAAATCACGACACCCCCAACGCAGAAGGCAAAGCCAATACTTTGGATATTTACTCAGCCCTGGAAATAGACAATGTCTGGGTCTCCAGACAACCGGAAATTTTACAAATCCCCACCAAATCCGGCAACTTACAAATAGTCACCCTCCCCTGGCTGCACAAAAACGACTATAAAACTATTGCGGAAAAGTTAAAATCGCTTTACGGCAAAATTAAACCTCCGGCAGTTGCCGGGCCTGCCATATTGGCTTCCCACGCTGAAATTACGGGAGCGGAGTTTGGCAGTGAAAAAGGCATGGCCATCGGAAATGATGTCAGTATTCCCCTGCCGCTAATTCAGGATAAACAACTCTCTTATGTGGCCTTAGGCCACCTGCACAAACACCAGGTGTTATCTAAACCCGGAGATCTACCTTTAATTGTCTACTCCGGTTCTCCTCAGCGGGTTGATTTCGGGGAAGAAAAGGAAGAGAAGGGAATTTGTTTAGTGGAAATCAAAGAGCGTCAAGGGGAAAGCGTCAAGGGTAAGGCAACTTCACCCTTCCCCCTTAACGCTTTACGCTATTTCTCAAGCTTTACCTTCATCTCCACCAATGCCAGAAAATTCTTGACCATTACCATCAACCTGGATGCTAAAGACCCGGATCCCACTCAAACTATTATCAAGGAAATAGAAAGCAAAGATATCAAAGACAAAATCGTCAAAGTGATAATCAATATTCCGGCCGAGTGCGGGGAGGAGCTAAAAATGGACCAGATTAAAAAAGTCCTCAAAGACGCCAATTTTATAGCCGGAATTTCCCGGAACACAGAAAGGGTGGAACGATTCAAACTGGAAACATCAGAGGTGGAAAGCCTCTCCCCACTGCAGGCCCTACAAGCATATTTTACCAGTAAAAAATACTCTCCGGAGAAACAGAAAAAATTAGAACAATATGCTAGTCAAATACTAGAAGGTTAAAAACTGTCATTCTGAGCGAACGAAGTGAGTGTAAGAATCTTGATTAATATAGATTGCCACGTCACTACGCTCCTCGCAATGACATAGATTATGATACCGACAAATCTTAAATTATCTAACTTCACCAGCTACGGGGAAAATCCGCCGGAGTTGGATTTTACCAAATTTAAACTGGCTGCCATTTCCGGTCTTAACGGCGCCGGCAAATCTTCTTTGCTTGATTCCATCACTTGGTGTCTGTGGGGTACTTCCCGGGCCGGCGACTCTGCGGATGAGTTAATTCATCTGGGAGCGAAAGTAATGAACGTCGAGTTTTCTTTTGAACTAGACGGGCATATTTTTACGGTTAAGCGAAAACGGAGTAAAAAAAGCGGCGGCCAAACCGCATTGGAGTTTTGGTCCGGTTCGACAAGTTCACCACAAGCTCACAACCTAACCGAAGGAACAATAAAGGCAACACAGGAAAAAATCATCAATGCCCTGCATTTGAGTTTTGAAACATTCACCAACTCCGCATATCTCCGCCAAGGTCATGCCGATGAGTTTACTACCAAGGGCCCAACTGACCGGAAAAGAATTCTGGCTGATATTTTAGGACTTAACCACTACGACAAACTGGAAGAGCGGGCCAAGGAAAAATCCAAAGAAGCCCAAACTAAATTAACGCTACTGGATTATCAACTGCTGGAAATAGAGGCAGAACTTTCCCAAAAAGAAGACCGCTCAGAAAAGAAAAAAGCCGCCGAGAATAAAATTAACGAGGTTGAAGCGCAAATTAAAACCTCGGAAGAAAAATTAAAAGCCCTGCGGGAGCAGCGGGAAGCGTTGAATTTAGCCTCCGAACAAAGAAAAAAGCTGGAGCAAAATTATCTGGAAAACAAAAAGGAACTTGAAGATATTATTTTTCAGGGCAAAAACCGCAAGAGCAAAATCGACTCCCTTAGGTTGCAGTTGGAAAGCCTACAGGGAGTGGCCGGAAAACTGGAGAATCAAAAATCCCTGCAACAGGAAAAAGACAAGATGGATAAAATCAAACAGGAACAGCTGGAAATAGAAAAAAAATTATCCGATATCACCGGAGGAATTAATTTAAAAAAACAACAGACACAAAATATCAAAAATGAAATAGATAAATTAACCGACCAGCTTAGCGCATCAACAAAAACCGGAGCCAAGTGTCCGACCTGCGGACAGGAAATCGGCAAATCTGAAAAAGCTCATGTGCACAACCAATTAACAGTACAGATTAAAAATTTGAAAGAAGACCTTTCGGAAATTGATTTTTCCAAAGAAGAAAAAGTATCCGCTGATTTGGAAAATCAGTTAAAAGCAATCCACTTTGATCCCGAAAAATACCGGCTAATTCTCTCACAACTTAAAAATTCGGAGGAGATTCAAAAACAAAATGAAGAAAAGCTGACCATTACGGCCACTTTGCTGACTGAGGAAAAAGTAGTTTTAGAAATGAGAGTTTTGTTTCAGAATAAAAAATTGCAGGTTGATAAAATATCGGAAGAATTAACCAAGCTACCTGATTTATCAGAGAAAATCTTACATTTAAACCAGGCAATCACCGGTACGGAAAATCAACTTACCAATATCCGTGAAGAAGAAAAAGCAGCCCGGGGAATTTTGGGGCAGATAAATGAGCTAATTTCACGGACTGCCCAGATGGAAAATCTCTCAAAGCAAAAGTCAGCAGAAAAAACTACTCTGACGGAGGAAAAACAAGTTTTTGACGAACTTTCTTTAGCCTTCGGCAAAAAAGGTATTCAGGCCATGATTATAGAGCAGGCCATTCCGGAAATAGAAGATGAGACCAACCGCTTATTGGAAAAATTAACCGAAGGCCGGATGAAAATCCGGCTGGAAACCCAAAAAGAAACAAAAACTAAAGTATTGCTGTCGGAGGGAGAAAAAGGTTATGCGCTAGTTGAAACCCTGGAAATTATTATTTCAGATGAAATGGGCGAGCGGCCTTATGAGCTTTATTCGGGCGGAGAAACTTTCCGGGTTAATTTTGCTATTCGCTTAGCCATCTCAAAACTATTGACTCACCGGGCCGGAGCCAAACTGCAGTTTTTAGTCATTGATGAAGGCTTCGGCACTCAAGACGCCCCCGGCCGGGCCAGATTGGTGGAAGTTTTGGATACCATCAAGGATGACTTTGAAAAGATTATCGTCATCACTCACATAGAAGAACTAAAGGAGGAATTCCCGGTCAGAATCGAAGTCTCCAAAAACTCCGGCGGGTCTACTTTTCAATTAGTCGGAGACTAATTTAACAAGCAAGCTTTGCTTAATACGAGTGTAAGCGAGTATCAAGCTCTGCTTACTTTTGAAGTAGTGGGGGTTTAAGTAGCCGGTCTTTTTTGATGCAATACTTCTTCAGCTTCCTGAAGCGTTGCCTTGACCTGCTGATTTTGATTAGTGTGATTCAAACCGGAATTCGGACGGGGATCTGATTTAGGTAATTGTTTTTTTGTCCAGCGAATTTCTGTCTCTCGCACATACCGTATTACTTTAGCCTTACTCCAATAAACACTCCCTGAACCTTTTTCACTCATGCTATATATTTCACTATTTTTAACAGCTCTTTGTCAAATTGGTCTATACAACGTAAACTATAGATATGAAATATTTTTTAAAGACTTTTCCGGCTTTAATTTTCTGGGGGGCTTTTGCATATGTAGTCTTACAGGTGCCTTATCCGAAGAGCATAACAGCTGCTAATTACACTCAAATTCTCCCTTTTCTTGCCAGTCTTTACCTGGCGCTAGTCCTCACTCTTAACATTCTATTCAAAAATATTCTTTTTTCAGCTTCCGTTTGTTTAGGCCTAATTTTTATCTTGATTCTCAAGGCATTGGATTCTTTAAATATCGTTACAGCCATATTAATAATTGTCGCCACGTATCTACTGGCCGGTTATTTTTGGAAAACAAAAAGAAATTTGACTAAACAGCCAAAAATCCCTAAACTCCAATCATTGCGGTAAGAAATTAAGAAAAATAGCCATTGACTTTTCGGATTTTATTTGGGTAATATAGATTTGTGTCTGCCTTTTTAAATCTAACTCGAGAATCGTTAGAAGAACTGTATATAAACAAACGCCTCTCTACTTGGAAGATAGCAGAAATATTAGGGTGCGCTCGTTCAACTGTTTATGCAAAAGCCATATCATTTAAAATACCTGTAAGAACCCGTGCAGAATCTCATATTATTTATCCTAGAAAGGATTTTAGCGGAGATTTAATCGAAAAAGCATATTTAATTGGTTTTAGAATTGGGGATTTAAGAGTTAGAAAATTTTATAAAAATAGTGAAACTATAAAATTAGATTGCGCTTCAACAAAAGCTGAACAAATTAACCTAATAAAGAATTTGTTCTTTAATTATGGTCGGGTTTGGATAAGTAAACCAAATAAGCACGGTGCTATACAAATCGAATGCTTTTTAAATACTACATTTAATTTTTTATTATCAAAGGAACCAGCTAAGTTAATTTTAAGAAGTAAAAAATATTTCTTTGCATTTTTGGCTGGTTTTACAGATGCCGAAGGATCTATATTCATTTCTCGAAAACAAAACCAGGCCGCCTACGCATTGGGTAATTACAATCTACCGCTATTAAAAGCTATCAAAACCTATTTGAATAAGCACAGCATCAAGACTCCTAAACTAGGGTATTCTAAAAGACAAGGCTTGCTTGCAAGTCATGGGTATAGATATAATCACGATTATTGGACTTTAACTATCAGCAGAAAGAAGGATCTAATCAAACTCTTTGATCTACTGAGCCCAAATCTAAAACATAAAAATAGAATTAAACAAATGAAGAAAGCAATTAAGAATATTGAGGAAAGAAATAGACTCTATGGACAAAAATAGAAAATATTTTTCAACTACCCCAATTTATTATGTTAATGATGTCCCGCACATTGGTCACGCATACCCTACAGTCGCCGCAGACGTGATAACTCGTTACTTCAAACAAAAAGGTTACGATGCAAGGCTTTTGACCGGGACAGATGAACATGGTGCAAAAATAGCTGAAGCTGCAAAAAAGCACGGCAAAGAACCCAAAGAGTATACGGATGAAATTTCTGAAGAATTCAAAAAAACGTGGCGAGAATTAAATATTGATTACATCAGGTTTATTAGAACTACGGACGAAGACCATATTAAAGTCGCTCAAACATTTTTACAAAAACTATATGATAAAGGAGCAATCGACCCAAAACCGAGACTTTATAAGGGCTTGTACTGCGTCGGCCATGAGAAGTTTATGTCTCCTGAAGAACTAGTCGACGGTATTTGCCCAGACCACAAGATAAAACCTATTGAACATTCAGAAAAAAATTATTATTTAAAATTAATTGACTATCAAGACTGGTTAAAGGAGGTTATTCTTTCTGGTGAGCTAAACATTAAGCCAGAATCAAAAAGGAATGAAATTCTGGGAAAAATTAAACAAGGCTTGGAAGATATATCAATCTCAAGAGTAAGTCTTGAATGGGGAATTCCTTTGCCTTTTGATAAAACTCATACTTCCTATGTTTGGATAGAAGCTTTAATTAACTATTACACCTACGGTTCTCAAAATAATTTCTGGCCAGCTGATTTACATTTAGTTGGAAAAGATATCTTATGGTTCCATACTGTAATATGGCCAATTATGCTTCACGCAATTGGAGAAGAATTACCAAAACAAATATTCGCTCATGGTTTTTTTACCATTAATGGACAAAAAATGTCTAAAACAATCGGCAATGTCATAAGCCCTGCAGATTTAGTAGCAAAATACGGAGTAGACGGAACAAGGTATGTACTTTTGGCTGCATTTCCTTTTGGGGATGATGGGGACTTCGGATGGGAGATATTGGATCGTATTTATACTGCAGACTTGTCAAACGGGCTAGGAAATTTAGTTTCTAGGATATATAAGTTATTTACTAACCACACATACGATCACCAAATCCAACCTGCAGTTGGGGAAAATAGTCCTTGGGTTGAATCATACAAATTATTAATTGAAGATTTACAATTTTCTATAGCATTAGATATTATCAGAAAAGAAATAAGGGATATAGATGTAGAAATCAATAAAATAAAACCCTGGGAACTACAATTAGAAGACCAAAAATTTTTCTTACAAAGAATAATTCCAAGAATTTTACTACTCGCAAAATTACTACAGCCTTTTTTACCGGAAACTGCTGAAAAAATCCTGAAACAATTTTCCGGGCAAATAAAATCTGCCCCGCCACTTTTCCCCCGCCTTCGCTAAAGCTACGGCGGG
>C687J35174_10001102_pt1 | contig 39508 bp, 40 predicted proteins | sample RifCSPhighO2_01_FD_35174 | JGI IMG/M metagenome (IMG submission 35174) | reverse complement strand
CCTCCCCCTCTTCCTCCTGAAGCTCCGCCGCCTGCTCCGCCTGCTCCGCCTTGATCTCTTTCGTCATGTGAAGCACCGCTTCCTCCTCCGCCTCCGCCGCCTGCAGATCCAATATATATATTTTCAGTTGCTAAACTTGCAGTTGTTTCGCCATTAACGCCTGCTCCACGATATCCTCCATTTCCACCATTTCCTCCATTAATACCATTGCTGTCGCATGAAGTCATTGTGCCTTTTGAGCCACCAGACCCAGGATAGGTTCCTCCGCCTGTACCACCAATGCCGCCTTCACCACCTACGCTACACCTGTAACGACCGGTTCCGGGCTGTCCATTTTTAGTTCCAGTTCCCCCTAAACCTCCTAAACTTTGTCCCTCTTGGCCTGCTCCGCCACCTCCTCCTCCTCCTCCNCCACCAGTATAGCCTGCACCAGTTGATTTGATAATCCCTAAGACATCGATGTTTTGTGCGCGAATTTCAAGAGAACCATATGATGTGCCATCATAAATTTTTACAGTTACAGTTACTCCTGGATTAATCTTAAAATTATTGATATTAGTGTGTATACCTGCAATCTCAGATGATCCATCAGGTATCCAGTCTTGATTGTTATGGTCGCCTCCACCTGTGTTGGACCAGGCGGCATAGCTGGGGAGTGTTAAAATTATGAAAGATACAGCTAAGATGAGCATACTTGCCACTCTTTTTTTCGTTTTATTTCTTCCCATCTTTCTTTATTTTGTCCTCCAGCGCTTCATGGATATAATGTATCAGAGTAACATTCTTCAGAAGGGCGTTGAGCTTCGCTTTCTTGTGCAGCTCATCATTGAGTTCTATATTCACTCTGGTCATGGTGGAATAAGTTAACTTAATTTACTTAGTTTAATAAGATTACTAAGTTATATATTTTTAGGTATATAAGTTATTCTGCAGAAACTACTATATAAATATTGCGGAAGATTTAGAAAAAAAGTCCATAGCGTGCCGCATGATAGGCTATCAGGGGCATATGGGCTAGAATCGCGCCCTTATGGCGGAGCAGTGTTCCTACATTCCTTCCGCACCCATAGTAGCAGGGAGTTTCAGAATGACATCTTTTCACTTCTGAGGTGACTTTCTCAGAACTCAGAAATTCTTTTGTCGTTGCAGCATCCCCTTTGATGCATAATCCCGGCTTCTCAAGGCACGGAGACACACTTCCATCAAAGGTGACTAATAAGGAGTGTCTTCCCGCATCGCAGGGGCCTATATCCTCGCCTTTGAGGTATTTGATCTGCTGCTCATACACCAAATGCAGCAAAAAATTCCTTCTTCTCTCCCGAGCGCTGAACTTCTGGAATAATGCGATGATCTTATCTGGTTCTTTGTACACCAGGCCAGGATCATACCTGCCATGCGGCCCAATGCCAGAAATATAAGGGCGGATTATATACATAAAATTATGTGCTGTAGCAAATTTCTCAAGTTCATCCACTTCATTGTAATTCATCTGGTTTACAGTCGTGGATATGCTCCAATTTCCCTTATGCTGAACATTGCCCAAAGACTTGAAGAACTCGAGGATCTGAGGCAGGGATTTATTCAAGGTGATTTGATAATTTAACTCAGGATTCAACGTTTGTATGCTTACTGACAGGTTTATGGGCTTGTCCTTGACATAATTTATTATCTCCTGGTTTAGCAATGACCCATTGGTTATCAGCGTAGGTTTAATGCCGTACTTTAGAAACATCTCAAGGATTTGGATGATGTCCTTACGTACTAATGGCTCACCCCCGGCCACATATACATAGCTAACTCCAAGCTGCGCAACGGTCTGTACTGCTTTTTCTGTTTCCCCTAATGAAAGCTGGGTAGTACCGCCATGAGAGCTGCAAAACCGGCACTTATAGTTGCACATATCAGTCACATTCCAGACCGCAAGAATCGGCCGTTTCTTGATAAGGCTTGTAATAGTGCGTAAGAGCATAGTAAAATTACAACAACCATGGATATAAATATGTTGCCCTTAATAAATTATTTATACTAACAAGCATAAAAGCCTTTTTATGAAAAAATATGGGGTTCCTATTGCGCTGTTTTTGGGTTTCTTCCTATTCTTTGGATTTCTGCAGTTCTCAACCCCCGGCCTAATTGATTATGACGCATTCTACCACATCAAATATGCGTCCCTTATGCGGACGCAGGGAATACCTACTGAATTTCCCTGGATGCAGGCATCCATACTGGGAGACAATTTTGCTGACTTATACTTTTTTTACCATCTGCTCTTGGTGCCTTTCGCCTTTCTGGATTTGATTGTTGCAGCTAAGCTTGCAGCTGCATTCTTCGCAAGTTTTCTGGTAACCGTATTCTACTTGGTTCTAGAAAAATATAATATAAGGCTCGCATGGCTGTGGGCGATTTTCTTGCCGCTCGTTTCCTCTTCGTTTCTCTACCGGCTTCGTTTTTCCCGCCCAATTGCATTGTCCATCGTGTTGTTGATCTTGGTATATTTCTTCATGACCAGAAAGAATTATCCTGCAGTATTCATCACTGCCTTCCTATTGGTGTGGACCCATCCTCCTTTTTATTTCATACTGGTGTTGCTGGGAGCAGAGGTTTTGGCTGAGATTGCACAGAAAAAGAGATTAGATGGAAAGCTTGTTGTATTCACTATCGCGGGCATTATCGGCGGGTTGATCATAAATCCCTACTTTCCTGCAAATATCGCTGCGCTGAAGGCGCAGGGCTTTGATATGATAATGTACTTGTTTTCAAAAACAGGCATTGTGGCTTCCAGCGAGCTAGGCCATCCTACGCTCTGGGGCCTTTTCAAATCTTCTGGTTTGGTTATTGCTGTTTTTCTGGTTTCTGTATGGTACCTTAGGAAAAAGAATGCTGCAGCATTTCTTATTGCCTCCTTTTTTATGGTGCTCAGTTTCATGTTCATACGGCCTATCGAGTACGCTGTTCCCTTCGTAATGCTGTATGGGGCGCTCTCCTTGTCTACAATTAAGGTCCCGAAGAAAGTAGGCATGATTGCTTTGATGCTATTTAGTATAGTTGCATTAAGAAATATATCTGAGGCGTATAGTGATGCACAGCACGCAAATGATGTGGAGAGATATAAAGAATGCGCGGAATATCTTGCCGAGAATACGCCATTGCATAGTGTGGTCTTCCATGCAGACTGGGATAATTTCCCTGAATTGTTCTACTATAATACACATAACTACTATCTTAATGGGCTGACCCCCTTCTTCATGCTTGCCTATGACAAGGACAAGTACTGGCTGTGGTATGACATCAGCCAAGGTGGCATCAATAATCCGGCTGAGATCATAAAGAAGGAATTCAACACCATTTACATATTTGTGGACAAAGAGCAAAATAAGCTTGCTGAAAAGTTAGAATCAGACCCGAATGTGTATAAGCGGATCGACACATCAGACTGCAAAGTTTTTATTATAATAGGATAAGACTTACCGCAAGACCGAGCAATGCTCCCACCACCACATCTATGACAAAATGATACTTTAGGTATATACGGGAATAAGAAACCAAAAACGCCAGCGCCCAGACCAAAAGGATGATGTAGATATTAGGAAAAGTGATGGAAAAGAAATAGGCCATGATGACTGATTTTGCTGCATGGGCGCTGGGGAATGATGAATAGGTTAGCTTCTGGAAGATATTGTGATACTTCTTTTTGTTTGGCCGCTCCTTGAAATAGAGTGAGCGGATTCCCACTATGACCACTAATGCTATAGCATAAGCAAAGAAAAGGTTGGCCGCTGCCTTCTTATCGATGTACAAATATGCTAATATGGTAATGATGATAAGGAATAAAGGACTGCCCAATTGGGTAATAACGTGCATGAATTTTCTCATAGTATCACAAGCATGAGCAGCAAAGCGCTTACCAGACCGTATAGGATTGTTGCTGCCTGTAGGGCTGTTTTGCTGTATTGTTTTAATACTTTTCTGTGGAGGGGCCCTTTCTGCAGCTCCATTAGCCGCTTATGCGACATCAGAGCTGCTCCAGAAGTCCAAAAAAATAAGATTAGTTGGATGGGGGGCATACCGGGGTTAAAGGCATACCAACCGATGAGGAAACGCAATGGATTGTTGACTGATTCAGAGATAACATCCATGTAAGATATATCTTTCAATCTCAATGGGGGAATATTGTATAATTGGGCAGCAAGAACTAAGAGACCACAAATCAGAAAAACTGGGATGTTGACGTACAGAGCTAGGATAAATCCAATGATGAGCAAGCATAATTGAAAATGATGGGCCATCCGCATAGAAACAGAACCGCGAGGCAGGGGGCGCTTGCTTTTCAAAGGATTGTGTTTGTCTGATTTTACATCAGTAATGGCATTGAGCACATAGTTGGCAGAAGAAAGGCATATCGAAGCCAGGAGGACAATGCTAAACGTTAAGGGAGAAATCAAGATTCCTGGGTTGTAAAGCAAAGCAAGGAGTATTCCGAGTACCACAGTTATATTTTTATACCATTCTGTTGGCCGCATCAATTCGATCAATGGGTGCATGACTGCATGATTGCCTTGCCCCTATTAATACTTTTTGAAAGAAATGTTTATATAGGATAATCAATAATTACAAAGAATGCGTATGAAACAAGGACAAGTATCTACCTACGTTATAATTGGCATTTTCTTAGTGATTGTGGCAGCATTAGTGATCTCGGTCAGATTTTCTGCAGACACAAAAATTGACTCCGCAGCGCAAAAAATTGACTCCGCCCAAGACGTTATTACGGCAATGGATACTTATGTGAAGGAATGTGTAGAAGACACAGTAATAAAAGGCCTTGAGCTTAATGGGATTGATCAAGATCTTGTTGACTCGTATGTGGACGCTCAAGTCCCTGGCTGTGTGGAAGCTGGCCTCCAGACATATCGTTCGATTGGCTACACGGTAAGCTCTACCTTCAAGAGCGCATCAGTTCAGATATCAGATGATGCTATAAACGTTGAAATCAATTATCCTATTACGGTGGATGGACAGGATTCTTCCTCAGAAAAAGAATATTTTTTCTCGAACTTCCCGCGTAAAATAGTGGGCAGGCTTGAGCATGATGGCAGCTGCAGAGTAACTAAAGATACCGGCATAATCTCTTTTGATAAGAAAGTAAGCTTGCTTGTTCCGGCTGGCACAACTGCAACTGATTCAGCTGGAAACTGCCTGGATCAGCTTGAGCTCAGTCTTGAAGATCCGGTGAGTGAGGTAGTTACTTTTGGTCCGATTGCTTACAATGCAGGGCCCAATGGTGCACAATTCTCTCCCTATGTAGAATATAGTTATCGTTTTACTGATCAGGAATTGCAGGATTTCGTCACTAGGGGTGGCGAGGATTTGCGATTGGCATACTATGATCCGGTGGAAAGAACCCATCGCGCATACCCAGATGGGCCAGCTCCTCTTATGAATATAATTGACTCAAATAAAAAAGAGATTCTGGCGCGAGTCACTCATTTTACTATAACCATCGCAGCAGAAAATTGCCAGCAGGGAAGCAGTGTACATTATGTTTCTGATGTAGTCACTGTTCCGAAATGTAGTGCTGACCCCTGTCCTGATGGTGAAAAAGAGTTCACTGGAACTTACTCTTATTCGATAGCAGAAGATGACAGTTGCTCACTTCCATCAACTGGAGTTGTATTCTTAGGAACATCCCCTACTGCGATAAGCTGCAATCCTGCAGCAGGAGCAGACTTGTCAGAGAGTGCAGGAACTCACTCAGTTACCTGCATCTTTGAGAGAAAGGTTGGTGCTGATTATTATGCTAACAGCCGTTTCAGGATTGAGGGTGTTGGGGGAACGTTAAGTAGGGGGCCCGGCGTACATGATTTCGGGCCTAGTCCTGATTTTGGTGGAAACTTCCCCACATACTCAGTTAATGTGCTGGATGCAAACGGCCAAGTAATCGGAACACTGACAAGTGGGAGCGGTAACATCATGACCTCAGCAGGATGTACTTGGTCAAATAGTGGTAGGAGTTGGATCTGTGATGCTGACCAAAAAGTGTTTAGTAGCGGTGACCAATCAGGATGTGTAAACCACTGTGCTGCTGCAACTGCAGCAGCAAGCAGCAGTTCAGGATCAAGTAGTTCGAGCAGCGCTGGATCGTCTAGCAGTGGAAGCTCATCCTCAGGGAGTAGTTCTTCACCAACTCAATGCAGTGATGGAACTCTGTATGGTTCATGCGCAGCAAACAAGCCATTCTACTGCGATCCTTCAGGAAGTCTGGTAGAAAAATGCAATCTATGTAATTGCCCAACCTCAACCTATGCCTGTCAGTCTGACGGCAGTTGTGTACTCAAATGTTCTGCAGATGGAACCTTAGACGGATTTTGTTCTAGCTCAAATATTCCCAAATTCTGTTCGGACGGTAATTTGATAGATAGATGCAGCACCTGCGGCTGCCCAGCAGGATTGGTCTGCCAGCCTGATGAAACATGCATCTCAACATGTTCTGATGGCACTCTGGAAGGGCAATGCTCAGCTACAAAACCATTCGCCTGCAGTTCAGGGACTTTGACAGAAAGCTGCGAAAGCTGCGGCTGCAGTTCTGGCTTTTGGTGCAACAACACCACGCAGAAATGTGTTGCAGTATGCAGCAATGGAATCATAAATGGCACTTGTGATCCGGTAAGTGTTCCGAATTATTGCGTGGAAGGAGTATGGGAACAAAGATGTGATATATGTGGATGCCAGACAGGTGTACAGTGCTGCGATAGTGTTAGCCCAAGCAACCCGAAATACTTGACATGCGGCTGTTAAAGAAAGCTTTCTAAGTCCTGTTTGGTTCTCATCTCGTACACATCCTGCGCAAAACTCGCTATCATTGTCTTTACCTCGTATTTCCTACACAGAAAAATGTTCTGCCTCATTCGCCCGAGGATGCGTGCACGTTCTATGGGTGCAGCACGTAGAATGAGGTTAAAAGAAAAAGCTACGGTAATTTCGTTGGACTGCGCAAGCTTGCATAAGACCTGATTAAGACCGGAGCTGCGATGATGGAGATAATCTTTGGGGGTATTTTCCAGATTAAACACTATGAGGTTTGAATTCTTTTCGAATGCCTCGCGGATGCCGCCAGCAACAAAAACATATTTTGATATTTTCTGGGCCTGCCGGATGTGCGGGGGCAGAGCAAGTATGCCTAATTTAGCCCCTTCCAGCCGAGAGACTTTTTCCTGATATCTGCCCATATTGCTGCCAAAAGGATAAACAAAAATGAGTGTCTCATAGCCCAACCGCTTCCCCATAGCGATGAAGTCTGCCTCGTTATTGTGGGGGAGAACAATATCGGTTGTCATACTACGTGCAGTATCATAAGACTATTTAATGTTTTTTAAAAACACAGCAACAATATTTATAAAGGTGCATGAATTCAGATAATACATGCAAATCACTTTTCTCGGCACCTCGAGCATGGTACCCACAAAAGACCGCAACCAGAGTGGGGTTCTTATTACGTATGATACCCAGGGGATTCTCATAGATTGTGGAGAGGGCATGCAAAGGCAGTTCAAGAAAGCAGGCATCCCGCTCACTAAAGTTACTAAGGTGTTGATCACCCACTGGCATGGAGACCACGTATTTGGTCTTCCGGGTCTGATTTCTACCTTAGGCGCTTCAGAGTACACCAAAACCTTGGAAATTTATGGCCCCCAAGGAACGAAAAAGCACATGGAAGCCATGTTCGAAGCCTTTGTCTTCGACAAGAAAATTGACCTCAAGGTAATTGAAATCAAAGAGGGGGTTTTCTTCGAAAACAAGGATTTCATACTTGAGGCGTATAAGCTCAATCATGGGATTCTCTGCATGGGCTACAATTTCATAGAGAAAGACAAGCTCAAGATAGATGCGAAGCTGCAAAAAAAGCTGGACATCCCAGACGGTCCTTGGCTGGCTCAGTTAAAAGAAGGCAAAGAGATTGAATTTAAGGGGAAAAAAGTGCTGCCAGAACAGATAACATTTAAGGAAAAGGGCAAAAAAATATCGATTATCGCAGATACAGCGCCATGCACCAACTGTTACAAGCTTGCGCAGGACGCTGACCTTCTTATATCAGAAGCAACCTACACCTCTGATCTCGAAGCCAAAAGCGAACAGTATGGGCATATGACTGCAAAACAGGCAGCGCTGATAGCTAACCAGGCTAATGTGAAAAAACTGGTGTTAACTCATCTATCAGCACGGTATAAAAGCAAGAGTGATGTAGAGGAAGATGCGCTAAACTACTTCCAAAATGTGGAAGTTGCAGAGGATTTCATGAAAATTAATCTATGAGCAGGAAATCAAAAGGCCTCAATGCAGAAAGGGACTTAGTGCATAAGTTCTGGAAAAATGGCTGGGCAGCGGTCAGAGTTGCCGGCTCTGGTTCTATGAAATATCCTTCAAGTGATATTATTGCTACTAACAAGATCAGAAGATTAGCTATAGAATGCAAGACGTCCGCAGAATTGCATAAGTATCTCGCCAAGGAAGACATTAACCAGTTGAAAGAATTTTCCTCGCTCTTCCAGGCAGAACCCTGGTTTGCGGTAAGGTTTGACAGGCACAATTGGCTGTTTATGAGCATTGAAGACATCAAATGTTCAGGCACCAACTATTGCATCTCTCTCGAAACAGCAGAGAAAAAAGGGCTGTTGTTTGAGGAAGTGATCAAATAGGCCAGCTATAATTTCCATATAGAAAATAATTATCAATCAGCGAAATGTTTATATAGGCTCATTTCCAGGAAAAGGTTAGTTAAGGGGGTGTTCAGTCATGTATTTATCAAAAAGGGTTATGGAGGAAACTGTAGAAAAAACCACTGGGAAAGGCCTCATCCCATTAGTTCATGCATTGAAAAACAAGAAAGACGTTTCTGAATTTACGCTGGCAAGCGCTTTAAAAAAGGATATCAACGAAACACGAAATTTGTTGTACCAGCTGTATAACCAAAACCTGGTTTCTTCAACGAGAAAGAAGGATAAGCACAAGGGATGGTATGTGTATTATTGGACACTAAATGCCAACCGGATGAAGTATTTGGCAGAGAAATCAAAAGAGGTTATGTTGAATCGGCTGCAGCAAAGGCTTGAAAGGGAAAAGTCGACAGATTTCTTTGTGTGCGGTTCAGGATGCATCCGATTGGATTTTGAAAGGGCAACTGATCTCAAGTTCAAATGCCCTGAATGCGGCAGCATAGTCCACAACCAGGACAATTCTATAACAATCAAAGAATTGGAAAATAATATTAAAAAATTATCTTCTACCTAATTTTTTTTCTATTTTTAGCTCTTCTCTGCTGACTTTTTGAACAGCCCGCTCAATGTGCATCTCAATACGGGCAATCCTTCGTTCCATCAATACCAGAATACGAAGAGAATACACGATTGCAGCTAATGTGCCGATGATTACTGCAAGGATAAGATGCTCCAAAGTCAAACCCTCTACGCCTGAAAGTACCATTGTATAATCACCCCTTCTTTTTACTTTATATTAGAATAGTCATATATAAATGTTTTGATTGCCAATCTGGCTTTATTGAGAATTGGGGTCACTATCAGTTGCCTAATGCTTTTACCAAGACATTCCCAAAGAAGGGAGTATTGACCCAAACGCCTACATCATAACTTGGATGAACCTCTTGATCGTCTGAAAGCATGAACAATATTTCTTTTCCGTCCACCACGCACAATCTCGTCTTAACATCAATGTCTTTTATCTCAACGATCTTGGAGATAGGTTTGATGCTTTCTTTTGTTTTTGAATTCTGCGGAGCTACCAGTCGTATCTGAACGCCCCTCTGTTTTGCTGCTTCCAGAGTTTCTTTCAAAGCGGCAACCTTCCGCACCAATCCCTCAGAGCTGGTTGCGATGATTACCTGCTTGGTTGCTTTTTTGATCATAGTTTCCATATGATTGTACAGATTTTCCCTTCCTTTGATGGATCCGGTCATATCGACGGGTTCTATCAAATCTAGTCCTTGATCATACAAGGAATTGAGTTCGCCAATAACCTTGGTGCTGTTCAGCTTTGAAAGCATATCCATCTGTTTTGATGTGGTTTGGGAAATTTTCTTCTTGATCCGGTCAATGACTTCCTCAGGAGGAACAGCCACATACCTGATTGGCTTCCCCGGCTTCATGAGGATAAATCCTTTCCGCTCAAGGCTCTCGAGAACATCGTAACTTCTGCTGCGGGGCACATTAGATATATCACTGAGCTCCCCAGCAGTAGAGCTGCCCCTGGACAACAAAGCGGACCAAAGCTTAGATTCATAGCTGTTCAACCCAAACTCTCTGAGTTTGGTAAGAAATTCCTTCTGCACAATCATGGTAAACCAGAGAAGTGTTTGGCCATTTATAAATCTTTCTCTTAATTAACTATTCTAGAGTAGTTAATTTAAAAGAAGCCAGGAATTAGACAACCCAGTTAAAAATAAGCCGCTGAATGGAAAGGCAACATCGCGTCCAAACACACATGGGCTCTGTAGAAAGTCTTATTATCATTCGGGTTAGCAGCTTCAAACCTTTCATTCTGAAGTGCAATAACTNACATTCTCCGGAGGAGTCATCCCTCTTGTCAGTTCGCTATTTGATTGGATTAGGTTTGACCTAAGGCTGCTAACCTACATTTTCTACAAAGCCACACACATGGAAAGTTTTAAATACTTTGTATAAAACCTAATCAATAGATTCCACAATGCGATATACCTATTCTTCAATCATTGGAATCATTATTATAGCGTAAGCTACTTCCCCGGAATGTAGCCATTGTTTCTGATCAAAAATGATAAAACTTTTTGACACCACACTCAGGGACGGAACCCAATCTGCTGACGTCAATTTGACTGTCAGAGATAAGTTAGATATAGCGAGAGCATTAGACGAATTGGGTATAGACTACCTGGAGATGGGGTGGCCAGGCAGCAATCCGAAGGAGATGGAGGCATTCCTGGAAGCATCGAAGGTTAAACTCAAGAAGGCAAAGATTGTTGCATTTGGGTCAACCAGAAGGGTAAACCTGACAGCTGAACAGGATCCTAATCTGATAGCTATTGTGGAGAGCAAAGCGCCTGTTGCGTGCATATTCGGCAAGACCTGGCTGCAGCACGTTGAGAGGCAGCTGAAGACAAAAGGAGAGGATAACCTCAAAGCAATAGCAGATAGCATCAAATTTCTTAAAGGCAGTAATCTTGAAGTAATTTATGACCTTGAGCATTTCTTTGATGGATTTAAGGATAATAAGGAGTATGCTCTCAAATGTGTTGAGACAGCAGCAGATGCAGGAGCTGACTGCATTGTGATGTGCGACACCAATGGGGGCAGCTTACCAGGGGATGTTGCAGAGGCAGCCAGGGCAGTCCAAGCATTGCTCCAAGGGAAAAAAATATGCATAGGCGTCCATACGCATAATGATGCGGGCTTTGCATTAGCTAATGCGATGGCTGCACTGCCGTTTGGGGTTACTCATTTCCAAGGCACCATTAATGGTATCGGAGAAAGAGTGGGAAATATGGATCTCTGCCAACTCGTCGCAACGCTGGCTCTTAAAAAGAACCTGAAATTGGATGTTAAGTTGCTTAAGCTAAAAGAAGTAAGCGACCTTGTTTACACACTAGCTAACCTCAAGCCAAACCCCAATCAACCCTATTTAGGCAAAAACGCCTTTTCGCATAAAGGAGGAGTACATGTAGACGCAGTCATGAAAGGAGCAAGTTATGAGCATGTAGATCCTACAGTGGTAGGGAACAAAAGAGATATAGTTCTGAGTGACCTCTCTGGGAAGGCAAATATTGTGGAAGTCCTGAAGAAATTTGGGGTTACTGCCGATAAGAATGATTCCAGAGTAGCTGAGATGCTCTCGGCAGTTGAAAGGCTTGAACATGCAGGTTATGATATTGGAAACCTTAATGCAGAAAAAGCATTATTGGTGGAAAAATATTTTGGAAACAAAGATAACTCTCTTAAAATAGATACATGGAAGGTAAGCTCCCAACAGAAGGAAGGGGAATACTCAGAATCCACCATAACCGGAAGCGTAGATGGCAAAAAATGCACAGGAACATCTGCAGTCCAGGGTGGCCCAGTTGACGCATTGTACAAGGCTCTGCAGCACATGCTGAGCTCTCAGCATAAGAGAATAGATGAGGTTAAACTAATAAACTACAAGGTCAGGATAGCCTTAGATAAAGGCGCAGAAAGCTCGGTAAGGGTGTATATAGAATTCAAGAATGGCAAGCAGGAATGGGGCACGGTAGGAGTAAGCACCAATATTCTGGAAGCTTCTCTAGAAGCAATAGAAAAAGGATTTAAATATTATTTGATAAAAAAAACTATTTGATGCACTGGCAAGGTTTGTAGCCCTGATTGAGCATCGCTGCTTTTGATTTGAAGATAACTTTCATCTTAGGCTTGATGTTCTGGGCAAAGATGCAGTTAGGCGTGTGAAATTTCTTGCCGCTCTTAGACGCAACAAACTTTTTCTTTGCTGCCTTGATAATGATCCGTTTAGCAGCAACTCTTTTTTCGACGGTCTGCTGGACAATAACTGGCTTCTTGGACTCGACCATCTTGAATCGAGCTGACAAAGCTGAAATCTTCTCAGTCAGCCGCGCTTCTGTTGACTTATATCCACTGATGCTCTTGAGAAGTGTTTCCTGTTGCTGGTTCAATTCAATAACTTGGTTCTGCAACTGGATAATATCGCTTTTTGCTTTTCTGAAAGATCGCATCACATTAAGTTCGAGTTGATTCATTAGTACCACCAAACAAGAAAAATACCTTAGTATTTATAAATCTTTCCTTTTGTTACTACTACAGAAAGGTAATAAGTGTTATTAAAGTTCCCTCTATATAGATTTCTCATGAAAAAGGAGTTAAGCGTCGAACAATACCGCATCTTACGGAAAAAAGGTACTGAAGCGCCATTTACCGGAAAACTGCTCCACAACAAGGAAAAAGGAAGTTATAGGTGTGCGGAATGTGGAACTGAGCTGTTCTCTTCTGGCACAAAATTTGATTCGGGTACTGGATGGCCAAGTTTTCACGACGCAAAAAATGTTGAGCTGCACACCGATAACTCATTAGGCATGGCAAGAGTTGAAGTTTCCTGCAAGAGGTGCGGCGGGCATTTGGGCCATGTCTTCAACGATGGACCGAAGCCAACAGGAAAAAGATACTGCATTAATTCTGCTTGTTTGGAGTTTAGAAAGAAGTAAGTCCATACAATAAAAACCAATTGAATTTTCCACCCGCAACCAGGGGGGCTTATAAACTCCAATCTATCTATTTATAAACAGCAGTATTTAAATACTCGACCTCATTTAAAAATATTTATAAATAACGGTGGTTATCAAGGATAAATAGGCCTTTATTTGGCATATAAGCGGTTGTGGGGGTGTAACTACATGGCCAAGAAAGAATCTGCAAAGAAAGATATAAAAGTGGTAAATATAGTTGTATCCAGCTCTCTAGAGCATGATATACCTCTGGAAAAGATGGCAGCAACACTTTCTAACACAGAATACAATCCAGAACAGTTCCCTGGCCTCGTTATCCGGATCAAGGAACCGAAGACATCTGCATTGATATTCTCAAGTGGGAAGATTGTGTGTACTGGTGCTAGGACCATGCATAATGTGGAAGAAAGCATCAAGAAGATCATTAAAAGTTTGGAGAAAATCAAGGTCAAGATAACAGTAAAGCCGGTGATCAAGATCCAGAATATTGTAGCTGCAGGTAGTATCGGGATGGACCTTAATCTTAACAAGCTTGCTATGAAATTGGAGAACACCGAGTATGAACCAGAGCAATTCCCGGGATTAGTATACAAACTAGGCGGCACAGAAGGCTTCCTGAAAGCAACATTCTTGTTATTCAGCAACGGTAAGATTGTATGTACCGGAACAAAATCAGAGGAAGAAGCAAGGGCCGCACTGGACAAGCTTGTCGAGAACCTTAAAAAAGTAAAGGCATAAAATGGATGCCAATGAGCAGATTACAAAATTTAAAGAATTGATAGAATCTGCATACCTTGGCCAGTTAAATGAGAACATACGAAAAGAGAAGAACTATGTTGTAGTAGATTTCGCAGATCTTTCTAAGTTTGATCCTGAACTGGCTGACTTGCTCCTAGACCAGCCAGAGGAAGTCATCAGGGCTGCTGAATTAGGCATTGTGCAGCTTGACTTGCCTGAAAAGCAGATCAAGGTAAGATTTGCAAATCTCCCTGACAGCCAGAAACTTCTCATACGCAACATTCGAAGCAAACACCTGGGAAAAATGTATCTCTTTGAAGGTGTGGTAAGGCAAAAATCAGATGTGCGGCCCCAGGTCACATCAGCAAAATTTGAATGCCCCAGCTGTGGCAATGTTATCAATGTGCTGCAGGTTGACCAAAAGATGCGGGAGCCGAGCAGATGCGGCTGCGGCAGGAAAGGGAAATTTAAGATGCTCAGCAAGGAGCTGATTGATGCCCAACGTCTGGTGCTCGAAGAGGTTCCCGAAGATTTGGAAAGCGGAGCCCAGCCAAAGCGCATGAGTGTGTTGCTCAAGGAAGATTTAGTCAGTCCGCTTACGGAACGTTATACAAATCCAGGCAGCAGAGTTAGTGTGATTGGCTTTGTAAAAGAGCTCCCCCTGATAGCTCGTGACGGAGGCAAACTGACCAGGTTTGACCTCATGATTGAAGCGAATTATGTGGTGGGTGTCCAGGAAGATTTCTATGATATTGAGATTTCTAAGGAGGAGGAGGAACGCATAAAAGAGATAGCAGAGTCCCCAGATGTATATTCCTCAATTATCAACTCCATAGCTCCTTCTATTTATGGCCACGACCGCATCAAGGAGGCTATTGGATATCAGCTGGTGAGCGGGGTAAAAAAAACCAGGGCAGACGGGGTTAAAACAAGAGGAGATATCCATATTCTTCTATTAGGTGATCCCGGAGCAGGCAAATCCCAGTTGCTCAAGCGCGTCGCTAAGATAGCGCCAAAGGCCAGATTCGTCTCAGGAAAAGGTGTTTCGGGAGCAGGACTTACTGCTGCAGTGGTGAGGGATGAGTTCTTGCAGGGATGGAGTCTTGAGGCAGGCGCATTGCCGCTCAGCAACAATGGGTTCTGTATGATAGACGAGATGGATAAGATGTCCCAGGAAGATACTGCTGCGATGCACGAGGCATTAGAGGGCCAGACGATAACGATCAGCAAAGCAAATATCCAGGCTACCCTGCGCTGCGAAACGACAGTTTTAGCAGCAGCAAACCCAAAGTTTGGTAGATTTGATCCCTACGACATAATCGCGAAGCAAATAAACTTGCCGCCTGCATTAATCAACCGGTTTGATCTCATTTTTCCCATCAAAGACTTACCAGACCGGGAAAAGGATTCACTTCTTGCAGACCACATCCTAAAACTCCATCAGAAACCGGAAACAGAGAACCCAGAAATAGACACTGATACGTTAAAGAAGTTTATTTCTTACGCAAGGCAAAAAGCAAACCCCAAGTTATCATCCGAAGCCTTGGAGGAGATAAAGAAATACTATGTTGAAATGAGGAACAAGGAATCTGACGAGGGAGCTTCCAAAGCAGTCCCCATCTCCCCCCGACAACTCGAAGCGTTAGTTAGGTTGTCTGAAGCATCGGCAAAGATACGGCTTGCCCTTGAGGTGACGAAGGAAGATGCGAAAAGAGCCATTGATATAGTCCATTACTGTCTCACCCAAATCGGGATTGACCCAGAAACCGGAAAGATAGACATAGACAGGATCGCCACAGGCATATCCTCTTCTGAAAGAAGCCATATCATGACAGTAAAAGAAGTTATCTCTGAATTGGAAAGTAAGATTGGAAAAACAATACCTATAGATGACATTGTCTCTGAATGTAAAGCAAAGGGCATCAGCGAGGATAAAGTGGAGGAATCTCTGGAGAAACTGAAACGGACAGGAGATATATTTGAACCAAGAAGGGGTTTTGTCCAGAAGATCTGATATGGATATCAAAAGGCACGTTGCATGCAAAGTAGGCATCAAGGACTTGCTTGAAGGAAGGTATGTGAAGGAAGAAGGCGAGTTTGCGCCTAACTACGTGCTGGTTAAAGGGCTTAAAATTGCCAGAGCAAATGTGATTGGGGTGATAGTTGCGGCAGAGGATTCAACTATGCTCGTAATCGACGATGGTTCAGCCAGAATTTCTCTTAGGTTTTTTGGGGATGATCAAAAAAGACCCGCTCCCCTAATAGGGAGCTTGGTGATGATCATTGGGAGGCCCCGCCAATTCGGTGAAGAATTGTATATTGTACCAGAGATAATCAAGACCATAACTAACAGAGACTGGATGGAATTAAGGAGGACTGAGCTTAAGAAGTCGCTTCCTGCACCTCAGACAGAAATTGAAGAAATATCTGAGAGACCAAAGACAGCAGATAATTTTGTCGGTGAGGTTATCCAGCTTATTAGGGAGGGGGATACAGGAGATGGAGCAGACATTCAGGAGATTATTAGTAAAGTGGACAAAGGAGAAGACACCATTATGCGTTTGCTCAAAGCAGGAGAGATTTTTGAGATACGGCCTGGTAAACTTAAGATTCTAGAATAACAGGGGAGTAATATATACCTCTATCGCTGCTGCAATGAAGACCAATGCGACGGCAACCAAAAACAGAGAGATGGCATCAAGCACCACCTTATCAAATTTAGAAGACCGGAAATCATGATTGATGATAGCAACCGAGATTATCCCCCCCGCAAGACCAGCCACCAAATAGGCAACAATCTCAGGAATGCCATGCACCATATAGCGCAGAACCCCTAAAGGGGCCATGTAAAAATAAGATGCGGTGTTGCTCACATGACTCCTGATAAAATTACCAATGGCGGCGCCTATAACCGAAGCATTCCAGGTGAGGATAAATATTGCTCCTGCTCCATACAAGAAAGAAAAAAGCAGGCAAAACCACATCACATTGAAATTGTTTAGCAGAATTTTAATAAAAAAATTGAAGTTCTGGGCGGTTTCTGCAGTCACGCGACCATTGATGCGTGTGATGGTCTTACTTTGTTCGCTAAACAATGTGTTTGTTGCAGATTCTGGTAGTAATAAGTATGCAAGCGCAAACACAACCATTATACCTAAGAACAGAAAAAGAAATGCACTGATTGCCCGCCCGTGCTCCTTCAATAGCGACCGCTCTCCTGCTGCGACAAGATCCTTTTCTTCCTCAACTTTGATAGTATTGTGGATAAGCGGGATACATGCCATGACAGTAAGAAACACAGTGATCATGCTTAATGCAGAGCCGAATTCCCTAAAGACCCACCATCCAAGCAACAGCGCAACGCAGCAGTAAATTGCGCCTACCAGCAATAGCTCTGCGGGTTGTCGCTCTGCCTTGACTGGGTTGATTATATCCTCAAGAACCATAGAGGTATCTTGATGAGGGAGGTATAAATAGTTTTTGTTTCGAAGGTATTTCAAAACCTTTAAATAAAGTCTCTTATTCCACCAAAACATGGAATACAAAGAGCTTCTGGATAAGGCACGAAAAGAGCTTCCTAAATCGGTTTTTGAAAAATCTAGATTTGACATCCCTAAGGTAAGAGGCCATATCCAGGGGAATAGGACTATCATTACGAATTTCTTGCAGATTGCTAATTCGCTAAGGAGGGATTCCAATCATATGCTTAAGTATGTGTTGAAAGAGTTGGCAGCCCCCGGAGAGATCAAGAAAAGTGGTTCAGTAATTGTGGGAACTAAAATTCCTGCTTCACGAATTAATGAAAAGGTAAAAAAATATACTGAAGAGTTTGTTTTGTGTAAAGAATGCGGCAAACCTGATACTACCGTGATGAAAGAGGGAGCTTATCTCTTCCTTAAGTGTGCTGCATGTGGGGCAAAGTATTCCATCAAAGCAAGGATCTAGACGACCCATCCCGCAAGGCCAACTTGTTTCTCCCGTTCCTTTCCAAAGACGCCTTCCACATGCTTCTTGGTTATCTCCAATGTCTGTTTCAGGTATGCCGGGAGATGATATTTTTCCGCTATCTGGATAGCAGGCTCTAGATATTTTATGATGGATCCTTCGGAAATGGTAAATAAGAGTTTCCCACCGCACTTGGTGCATTTGCCCACCAATGGAACTCTGCGGTACTTCTCGTTGCAATTGACGCACCTAAACTGCTGCATGGAAAATTTACGGAGATTTCCTTTAATGTCCGGCAAGAAATGTTTTTGTATAACCAAACGAGCCACATCTATTGCGTCTACGGCTCGAATCTTGTCTGCAAGCTCCATCTGGCCTTGCATCTTCTCTTCCATGGAGGGTATAGTTTTATAGGCAGAGCAGCGGGTCCCTTCGTTAATGTCGGTAGTCGTATGAGTATACCCAAAATCGAAATATTGCTTGTCGGTCCCGAGCCGATGCGAGAGCTGCTCTATCTGGACTTCATGAGGCATTTTGTATTCCGAACATGCTTTATAAAATTCGAGAGGGTATTGCCACACTACATCCAAGTCAAATGCCATGTCATCTACTTCGGCAGGCGTTAATGTTGAAGTGAGGACCAAGGGGGCATCTTGTGTTGCGCCGCGTGTGGCAGGCAGGAACTGCCGGGAAAAATTAAGCAATGCATCAAGCAAAAGTGTGATGCTTGCTTCGTCACCATCACAATCCCTTCTGGTGGCAGCATGAAGCATGGGATGCGCAAAAAACCCCTGGGTTTGGGAAAATCCGATAATCCGTGCAATTATCCCTGCCGAGGTATGGGGAGCCAATACCACCCCTAGATGGCCTACAATATCTTTAGGCGCTTCAAGATTATAAAAAGGCTTCATCCCATATAATTTAGTCAGGAGGTCATCGAGAAACTTTGTAGTTCTAAAGAGGATTTTATCGGCTCCCTCATCAGGAGATTCTAAGCAGGCAGGCAGCACCACGTCTTGTGGCTTAAGTTCACATACTTGGTCTTCTGCTGACAATGGGGCGCCATATATGTCAGTAGCGTATCCTAATGTATGGAGTGTTGTGATGGGAGTATTAATCTCCATAGGTTTAAAATGGGTGAGTGGCAGCTGGGTCATGTCATACCGGATAGTACCATCTTTATTGACACAGATATTGTGCTGGGCACGCAGTATACCCTTAACTAAATGTTCAGGAATATGCTCCTTATTTGAGGTTCCCTTAACCCCCTTAATCAGATCAGGATATGCCTTCAAGTTCAATTTCTTGGTAAAGATATCAAAATATTTTTGAATCTCTATTTCTTTGAGCGCATAGTGGGCTGCGGGCCCGTGTTTGTTGCACAGTTCGTTATCCACTGGCCCGCAGGCTTGGCAGTAGTACACTTTCTTGGTGGGCTTGTCACAAGTCTCGCAAGTCTTGAAAACAGTGATATGGTCGCATTGAGGACAACGATATGTAGAAAATTCGGCAGTTATCTTGCCTGCTTGAAGCGCGCTCTGAAAAGAACGCATCTTCCCCCCCTCTGCTCCGACTGGAAAAAGAACATGGGGGCTGCCAGTCAATTTCCTCATCTTCGCTTTCTCTGGCCTGCCCATGCGAGCTCCCACAAACAGACCGGATTTATCCCTGATGACCATCCCTGAAATAAGGGCTACCAGATCAAGTATGCTTAATTCTTTGTGTTCGGAGATGGTCTGCAAAGTTTTTTCTGGATGGTTAAGATGTAAGCATTGCCCAAAAGCGAGCGCGTCATCCTTCTCTATGACCACAAATTCTTCATTGGTTACTGAATGAGGAACTCCCAAGAGATCAAGCATCCGTTTATGCTCACTAATAAATGGAAGCACAATCTTGGTGATTGCACCTTCTTCTTCGAGTACCTTTCCAAGCGATGCCCAGGAGACCAGAATAGAAAGCTGGTCGGGGGATATCTCTTTCCAATGATAGGTATAACGAGGGTGAAGTGGGATTTTCGTTTTTTGGGAAAGGCTCACTACTGCAGAAGCTCGTGGTTTGAAAATAAGCGGATTTTTGAAAATAGTAGATAATGTTTCAACCGCAACCTCAGATACCTCGCTTAACTTATCAAGATCGATGGTTCCAAATAGGTTGACGATTTCTCTTTCTCCTTCTTGCGCCCAATACTCTTCACAATAACCAGGAGGGAGCAGGGGGTGCGCTCGGTTGAAAAAATCACCGTAATTAAACAGTATGTCTCCTAAGTAAAGTATCTCAACTATCTTGTCTTTTATTCTTCTCGCTTCCGCAACAGTTTCTATCCTCATCACTGACCCCGAACTTAGCCTGACAAGAGGGCCTTCAATGCTGTCACAAAAGGTGAGCGAAGCTGCTTTGCCTGGCCGTTCTACCTTAAGTTGTGTTCCAATAGCGATATACTCGTTAAGGACCACTGAAGTCGCAGGGTGTATTGCTGCGGCAGAGAATCCTGATGTCCTGCAGCGGCCATACCGCAACCTGAAGCCGCCTGATCTCATAGGATGGGCAAGAACAGGTCTGCCTGCCACTAAATCAGATATGTAGGTAAAGATCGGACTCAGCTTGTCTGTGCTCACTTTCTTTTTCGATTTGAATGTGTGCTGGATATCTAAAAATTCCTTCAGGAAACTCCAGTGATCAAGATCAAAATCCTTTCCCCATTTTGAGATCTGGGCCCATAGTTTTGGGGCTTTTTGCGACAAACACTCGCAGCTCACAAGGCAGACTCCGTTCCGCAGTCGGTTTGTTTCGACGCGGGGGAGATCTTTGTAATTAGATACCTCCAAGTCTTCTGAGGGGTCACCGTCAATCTGAAGGGGAAGATGCGTCAGCATAAATGTAAGCTCTGCTTCGCTGGGTAAATATTGCAAGTTAGTTATCCTATCATGATAGTCTCTGACCTCAGTCAAGGTGCGCTTTACTTCAGAATCGGTGGGGTCGTAAGGAGCATACCCCATCTTCTTCCGAAGATAGTCTGCAATAAGTACTGATACGGAAGCGCCAGTTCCTCCAGCGCTTCTGATAGGCCCCGAATAAAATACCGCAAGATATTCCATTCCGTCCCCCCTCTTACGTGGTTGAAATTTGATAAATCCTTCCAGCGGGCTTGAAACAGTTCCCATGGTAATATAGGCAAATCCAACGCGCATGCCTGCTTCCATAGCTTCCAGTTTAGTCGGGAAGGAGCAGAATTTCTGTTGTGCAATTTCTTCGGCAATGACCAGCGCAATCCTCCAGTCTTGAGAACCATACTTCCGTTCAAGTTCGGTGATGCGCTGAGGAATCCCTTTGTTGAGAATGCTTGGTGCGACGACAGAAACAAGGCCGACAGCTCTCTCGGCAAGGTTCTTGGCCAAGGGGATCGAAACTAGGGGCTCTGGGTCGAAATTCTTCTTGCGAGCCTTATTTGCTACTTCATATGAAAAGGCTACTTGTTTGTTTATCTCTGAAAAATAGTGCTCCATCATATTATCCAAACCGAAGAATCTTGACCTCCCTCGTTTTGAGGTTTACGATGGGGACCCTGCTAGGTTCAGGATTGTGCCCTACTCTCTCTTGAAAATCGGTCTTGCTCTGCCAACAGCTACCACATATTAAAGTAACGTTGCGGTAGCTAGCCGCCACTGATTTATGAACGTGCCCAGTAACAAAAAAATCAGGAACATGCTTTATCACCAAGGCGTCTTTTTCAGAGTCAGGGACATACTGGGTGGAGGTATACGTTGGCGCGAGATGCCTTCTTTTGAGTAAGAATCGCATGATAAGGTCTGCGCGGTTATAGCCTCCCTGATTACGTATAGAGCCCACATTGGCAACATAATAATCAAACGAATATCCATGATAAAGCAGTACGTCGAAGCCAGGAAACTCTCCTTTGCTGCCAATATTAACCACGGCGGGGTTAGACACCAAGGTTACATTAGGTAAATCGAACAGTGGCGCAGAAAATTCTTTATGAAAGGGAGGTTGTGGCTCAGCAAGCTGTATTGCATCGTGGTTCCCGGGGCATAGTATGATTTGAATGTGGGGGGGGATCTGCCGCAAATAGTCTGCACACACTACATATTGTTCACACACATCTTTAATGGCCAATTCTTTATCCTGTTCTGGGTAGACCCCACATCCATCGACGAGATCTCCCACAATAAATAAGTAAGACACCTTTCGGGCGACAGCTTTCTGCGATTCGGTGCCTACCTCACCACTAAGCCACTTAAGGAACTTTGAAAAATCTTCAGCCAAGAAATTATTTGATCCCACATGGAGATCAGAAAGAAAGAGGGCATATTCTTCATCAGGGGATTTCTTCAGGTGTTTGGTGAAAGGCACTTCAGGCCATAAGATGTTGTTTGCAAAAACGATTTTGTCTCCATTGACTCCCGTTACGCCAATTGCTTCGTCAAGAACGATTTCTTGGGCAGCCGCAAATAGGTCTGGTTTGTTTTTATTGACCAGGACATTGATGGTTCCGGTGGGGTCTTCCAGAACAAGGACAATATTCCCGTTCTTTGTTTCTCTACGATCCATGACTAGCCCAACTAAAGCGACGTTTTCCCGATCAGATTTATGGGAAATCCTGCTTATAGAAGTAATGTTCTGAAGCTCTTGCCTTTGCCTGAGTATAGACTCCATAGCAACATATCTTGAATTAAAATAGGCTATGAAATTTTGTACCTCCCGTTTCTGGGGGGTGCCCTGATATGAAGAAACCACCTTCACTGATTGAACAGTGGGCTGTTTGGTTTCAGAGGCATACACCATAAAACGAGAGTAGGGTTTATTGTCCCCTTTTTTTTCGAGAAGAACTTTTGTTTTTTCCATCTCCGACCAACTAATATCTGGGTTCGATGATTTTGTTAATAATGATCTGATGTCCTTGCTAAGGACAAGTATATCGTGTAAGGATACGCTTTCCTGGAGTGATTTGTAGGCTGAATCTAGCTCTTCGATTGACATTTCACCCAAAACATCGGGGCTCAGAAGGATATCTTTATCTAGAAAAAAACTCACTATTTGTTTGGTTGTCTGCTCCATTTTAAATGCATAGGTACTCTGAAAGAGCGTGTTTGACCTTTTCTGAGGTCGAAAGGGGAATAGAAAGGTGAATTTCGCGTGTCCGCCCATATCTACCTTTCGAGAGGACCTTGGCGTTGACTATCCCCATCATATCAAGCTCAGCTATGATGTCCGAAACCCGCCGCTGGGTAAGGGGGGGCAGATGAATCTTTTCACAGAGTTGTTTATAGAGCTCGTATACCTCTCCAGTAAAAACTCCGTCCTTCTTTTTAGATGACAGAAGAAGTATTGAATAGAGACTGACCTGGAATTGCCTCGGTTGTGTTTTTACCAAGTCCATGACGCCCTGGTCTTCCATTTTCTTCTCAGCAAGGTCTATATGGGAGGTCATCACCAACAATTCATTATTGCGTTCTGCTATCTCTGCAGCAACACGAAGCAGCTCCAATGCTCGTCTGGCATCGCCATGCTCGCGCGCTGCATACGCAGCACACTTCTCGATAACGCCCTCTCCTAAGACCCCGCTCTTAAATGCCAAGGAGGCCCGATCACGCAGGATATCTTGGAGTTGTATAGCATTATAGGGTGGGAAGACAACTTCTTCCTCAGATAATGAAGATTTTGCTCTGGGGTCTAGGTTGTTGGTGAAAGTAAGGTCGTTGGATATGCCCACAATAGATACCCTTGCCCTAGTAAGTTCCTCATTCATGCGGGTGAGATTATACAACACTCCGTCACCGGTTTTTTTGATAAGTTGATCTATCTCGTCTAAAACAAGAATCAGCGTCTGGGGTTCTGCATCAACAGAAGCATAGAACTGTTTATACACCTCATCGGTCGGTAACCCGGTAATAGGTATCTCCTTCCCCAATTCCCTCCCAAGCTGGGCAATTAGTCTGTATTCGGTATCTGCTATTTTCTTGAGCTTGCAATTGAGATAAAGTAGTTGTATTTTTCGTCCGCTTTTTTGGGCAACCCGGGTTAGTTGATTGATGAGTATTTTGGTGGTAACTGTTTTGCCGGTTCCGGTCTTGCCATATATGAATAAGTTAGATGGCCGTTCTCCACGAAGACATGTTCCGAGGATTCCTGCAACCTGCTGTAACTCAGAATCGCGATGAAGTACGTTTTCTGGTATAAAAGCGCTTTGAAGGACCCCCTTATCTGTAAATAGGGACGCTTTACTTTCAAAATCCCTAAATATGTTTTTTAAGTCTTTCTCTACCACAATTTTCCACACGAAATGTAGGTTTATAAATATTGTTGTTCTCAAAAATCTGGGCCCCCATCATTTCCGGTGGAACATATTCCTTCTGGTAAAAACATCTAATAAATAATAATTTACAATATAGAAATAAATAAGATAATATACAAAAAAACAAAATAAGATATACTTCCATAGGAAATTGTGGGGTGAAGGGCTCTGTAGAAAATCTCGCTTCGCTTGGGTTAGCAGCTTCAAACCCCTCATTCTAAAGTACAATAACTGACATTCTCCGAAGGAGCCATCCCTCTTGTCAGTTCGCTATTTGATTGGATTAGCAGAAAGCTTGCCAATATCCTCATTTTTCGCATCCAGGATCCTGCAATCCTTGAGCTGGCTGAAATATACCATTTATAAAACTTGAGGGGAGAACTATAAATATGTTTCTATTCGTAAATAAGCCTGCCTATCTCCTTTTTGCCTGATTGTATCTTTTGGCAAAGTGGTGAAGTTCTATGACCGGCTCTGTAGAAAGTCTCATTATCATTCGGGTTAGCAGCTTCAAACCCCTCATTCTAAAGTACAATAACTGACATTCTCCGAAGGAGCCATCCCTCTTGTCAGTTCGCTATTTGATTGGATTAGGTTTGACTTAAGGCTGCTAACCTATATTTTCTACAGAGCCGGGGTGAAGGGAAAGCTTTTTAAGTAGAATAGCAACTTAATAGATATAGTATGGTCACCAAAAAAGAAATAAAAAAGGACCTGGTACGCGTCTACTTCTCAAAAGAGCGGGTCCTCACCGAAAATTCAGATGCCGCGAGGGAGCTCTACAACCAGAGCAGATTTGGTACCCTCTTACCCGACGGAAAACTTCAACTCACCTTAATCGAGACTCTTTATTTGTTGGAGAAGAAAAGGGCAGAGGTGTACGCCTCACCAAAACGAGAGATCGAGTTTGATAAACTAGTAAAGAAAGCAGAAAAGCTAGAACCAAATCTGTGGCCGCGGTATTGTGTTTTTAGGGACATTCGCGATAGAGGTTACATCATCAAGACAGCGCTGAAGTTCGGAGCCGACTTCAGAGTATACGATCGTGGCATAAAACCCGGAGAAGACCACGCGAAATGGATTGTTTATCCGGTCAGCGAAACCACAAACCTGACATGGTACGAGTTTGCTGCGAAAAACAGAGTAGCACACTCAACAAAGAAGCGGCTGTTGATAGGTATTGTTGATGAAGAGAACTCAGTTACCTATTATGAGATTAGGTGGGTACGTCCATAAACTATATAAATTCTACACTGTTTGTTGTTCCCATGGCATTACGTGAACTTATTTTAGAATTTATAAAACAGACTGGGCCCGCACTACCGGTGCAGGTATCCAAGAAGATTCAGACTAATATCTTATTCGCGTCTGCCCACCTCTCTGAACTATCCTCTAGGAAGGAGATTAAAGTATCTGCCTTAAAGGTAGGTAGCTCGCCCCTTTATTACCTTCCTGGCCAGGAGCCGCAACTCGAAAGATTTACTGTGCATTTACATGAAAAAGAGCGCCAGGCTTACGACCTTCTCAAAACAAAAAGGGTGTTGAGGGACTCAGAAACGCCCCCCGCAATGAAAGTTGCTCTAAGATCAATTTCAGATTTTGCAATTCCTTTAGATGTTTCGCACGACAACACCACTGAAATTTTCTGGAAGTGGTACAGTATCACTAATAATGTAGCCGAGGACATCATCAAGGGCCAGCTCATGAACCCAGAAGAGAGACCCGCTCCAGTCCAACCGTTACCCGACAACCCCCCCCGGGCTCAGAAAGACGAGCACAGAGAACAACCATCACCTACGCCGGTCACCACAAAAAAAACTATCTACAAGAGAAGAATTAGAAGCTATGAGTGTTGAACAGGCAGAAAAGTACCATAAGAAACTGCATGAGACTTTTCATAAATCATTATAGGACCTTCTAAAAATGAGTTTGCCATCCCGGAGATTAGTTAGAGTTCTCTTAAATAACCCCATGAATGGAGCTTATCAGAATCCTCATACCATCTGTCTCCAATATCCGTCCGATAGTACATATGGGGAATGATGATATTCTTGATGCGATTATAAGCATGGGCCTGGGCTTGCTTCATCGTTGATCCTGTCCCGCAAACAATCAATACAACACCGGCAGTACCGGTAACCACCCATTCATCATTGACCAGCTTGACGTCCTCGATATGCACCCCATCAGTCGGTTTCGTAAAGTATATCACTGAGTCTTTAGACTTGACTTTGAATGTTTCCTTGTCAGTAAACGGAAATGGAGGCACTACAATCCGTATACCAATCTGGAATCCGCTCTTGACTTTTAATGAGGTTGCGATTCCATTTGCAAGTTCATAGAAGAAAGTGCCGATGCCATTTATCATGCCTTCCTGCTGTATGCTTATAGTTGGATATCCGAAACGGGCAGTGAACTCAAGCGGATAGATGCCGTTGCTGTTCACTATGCAATTGAGGTCTATATAGCCCACATATCCCTCTTCTGCTAGCTTTGCTTCGAACTTTTTCAGGGTGTTGCTGAAAATCTTGTTGGAACCTGACCAATACATGGTAGTTCCCATCTCTCCGGTTGATGGTCCTAAGTTTCCGGGAAATAGCTTTTTGTGCTCAAAATTTACATTGATGGGATACACGAACTCTTTGCCGTTGAAGAAAGCTCCTACTGCCACTTCAACGCCTGAAATTTTCTTCTGAAGCTGGAACTGGGGAATTTTTTTTGCCCATGCTTTCTGGTAGTCATGCAATACCTGGAGCACGTCCTTGCCTACCTCATCTTCTCCGACAAACAACAGGCCCTTAAGGTTCTGCGCCTGGCCTGATGGCTTGATGACATACCTACCAGGATTCTTCTCGACGAATTCTATAGCCTCATCAAAAGAAGTGAAATCAGAATAGGGGATGATAGAAATTCCCACTTTTTTCAGCTCTTCCTGGCCGAAAGCACGGTCATCCTCGAGCTTATCGGTGTAGGGAGTCCCTCCAATCACTTTTTTGCCTTTTTTTCTGAGCTCTGCTGCTATCTTGCCCTGACCAAGCACATCATCAAAGACAATGACATCTGCCCAGTCAACTTCAGGCTCCCAAGAATCAACTTTTGGTACAAAACCGTCAGCCACATCTTTTTCCTCAGCACTCTTTATATAATATTTGACTGCATGGCCTTCCTTAGCGATCTGCCAAGCTATGTCGCCTATTAATCCATCCCAAGAAATAAACAAGAATTTTTTAGGTTCCATAACGTGTTTTTCAACTGATGGAAAATTAGCTCCAGTATTTAAATTTTATTCTTATTGCGGCTCTGTAGAAAGTCTCATTATCATTCGGGTTAGCAGCTTCAAACCCCTCATTCTGAAGTACCATAACTGACATTCTCCGAAGGAGCCATCCCTCTTGTCAGTTCGCTATTTGATTGGATTAGGTTTGACTTAAGGCTGCTAACCTATATTTTCTACAGAGCCTCTTATTGCTAATGCAAGAAAGGATTTTACGTAAGCGAAAAAAATTTTGCAAAAAAAAGAAAAAGATGCTTATTTTGCTTTCTTCAGGTTCTCATTGACCTTATCCCAATTGATTACGTTGAAGAATGCTTCGATGTACTCGGGCCTTCTGTTCTGATATTTCAGATAGTACGCATGCTCCCATACATCAATGCCTACAATAGGCGTTTTTCCCTGACTCAATGGCGAGTCTTGGTTTGGTGTGGAAATTATTTCAAGCTTTCCCTTATTGGCAACAAGCCATGCCCAGCCAGAGCCGAACTGGTTTGCTGCAGCAGCTGAAAACTGCTCCTTGAACTTATCAAAACCGCCAAATGTCTTAGTTATGGCTTTTTCAATCTCACCGCTGCACTTCACATCCTTCTTCAGCAAAGCCCAGAAAAACGAATGGTTCGCATGGCCGCCGCCATGATTCTTTATAGCGGTCCTGATATCTTCAGGTATTGCAGAAAGATCCTTAAGCAGGTCTTCTGCTGGCCTGTTCTGGAGATTTGAGTGCTTTTCCAGCGCTGCATTAAGTTTAGCCACATAGGCAGCATGGTGCTTATCATGATGTATCATCATGGTTTTCTCATCTATGTATGGCTCTAAGGCATTATATGCATATGGCAACTTAGGTACTTCATGTGTCATTTTTCCACCTCTGATAAGAAAATAACCATTAACATTCTTTTTAAAATTATTATTTAAGTATTAAATACTTTCTTTTACGGGTGCTGCTGCGCCTTTCACCCTAAGCTCCTTGATTTCAAGAATCTTGCAGGGATATATCTTGGTAATTTCCTTGGAAAGCGTCTTCTGGAGGTTGCGTGAAAGCAGCTCTTCGATTAGCTTCTCCAATGAACATTTTGCAACCTCTCTTCTGAGAGCTAGCTCAGTTGTTTTTCGCAATGATGCTAATACAGATCGTTTGGTAGCAAAACGGGTGATGATAAACAGCTTAATGATGAGGGTTTGGCCTTCCAAAGATACTACAGAAAAGGTGCTTTCGATCTTCTCTTTGCCCCTCCTCACCAATCGCCTCATGGAAGACGGCACAACCTTATAACCCTGAAATTCGGTTATAGCTTTTCCGTCGGCAAGACTGGTAATCTTAAGGATTATTTCTGTGTTCTGCCGCTTAAAATCTCCGGTCAGGCTCATCAAATTGGCAGTTACGGTCCTTCCAACAACTGTCCCGGATTCCTCAACCGTAACCTGTCCTACAGAAGCATTATTGAACGCCTTAGGCGCAATTATATCTACCCACTTCTTTTTCTTTATCTTAGTCTTATCCTCTACCATTACCTTTGCAGAATTTGTATTTGGTTTATAAAGGTTTTGGTAAGGAAAAAATTTTAAGTGCCTCTGTCTCAGAAGGGTATGGTTTAGCTTTCTTTTGCTGCTTTGATTGGTTGCAATACACATATACCCGCATTATTGCGGTACAAAAAAGTTATATACCAGCCTGACTCAGTGGTTAAAATGAACTTCAAGAACGGGTTAATACCTGCAATAGCTCAGGATTATAAGACTGGGAAGGTACTCATGCTTGCTTATATGAATGAGGAAGCCTGGAAAAAGACATTGGAAACTGGCAAGGTGTGGTATTACAGCAGGTCGAGGAACAAGCTCTGGCTAAAAGGAGAGACCTCGGGAAATGTCCAAAAAGTAAAAGAGATATACATCGATTGTGATGAGGATGCAGTACTGATAAAAATTGAACAAGTAGGCGGCGCAGCATGCCATGAAGGATTCCAGTCATGCTTTTTTAGGAAAGTGGATGGAAAAAATATAAAGATTGTGGGCAGAAAGGTATTTGATCCGCAGAAGGTGTACAAATGATAAAACTAGGCATACCCAAGGGCAGTTTACAGGATAGTACGGTCAAGCTGTTCAAGAAAGCAGGATTCAGCATAGACATCAATGGACGAAGCTATTTTCCTGAGATAGATGATCCTCAGATAGCATGCATGCTCATCAGGGCCCAGGAAATGTCCCGATATGTTGAAGAAGGAGTCCTTGATTGTGGACTAACAGGCAAGGACTGGATTGAGGAAAACAGCTCTGATGTCATTGAAGTTGCAGATCTGGTGTACGCTAAAAGGGGTTTAGGGAAGGTGAAGTGGGTTTTAGCTGCGCCTGAAAACAGCAACATTCGGTCAGTGAAGGATCTGCAGGGAAAACGGATAGCGACTGAGGCAGTCAACCTGACCAAGAAGTATTTGAAAAAGAATAAGGTGGATGCAAAGGTTGAATTCTCATGGGGAGCCACTGAAGTAAAGCCTCCGACACTTGCTGACGCTATTGTGGAGATCACTGAAACCGGCTCAAGTTTGCGTGCCAATAATCTGAAGATAATCGATACACTGTTGGAATCAACTACCAGGCTCATCGCAAACAAGGGGTCATGGAAGGATGCTGCAAAGCAGAAGAAAATAAAAAATATTGCCATGCTGTTGCAAGGAGCTATCAATGCAGAAGAAAAAGTCGGCCTTATGATGAATGTGCGGAAGAAGGATCTTGATAAAGTCCTTAAGGCACTTCCTGCCCTGCAGAAGCCAACCATTTCCGAGCTTTCTGATCCGAGCTGGGTTGATGTGAACACTATTATAGATGAGAAGGTTGTGAGAGACTTGATTCCTCAGCTCAAGGATGCAGGAGCTTCTGGTATTGTTGAATATCCCCTTAACAAGGTAATACCATGATAACAACCTGCAAAGATTTTTCTGTTAAAAACAAAGGCATTGCCCTCAACGACATACTCGTAAGGATAAAACCGGTTGTTTCTGAAGTAAAGACCTTTGGCGATTCGGCAGTGATCAAGTACACTAAATTGTATGATGGTTTTAACCTATCAAAAAATACTATGAAAGTCTCGCCGAAGGAGATCAAGGAAGCGTATGCCAAGACTGATGCTAAGGTGGTACGGGCTCTCTTAGATGCTGCAAAGAATATCCGAAGTTATGCGCAAAAGCAAATGCCTAAATCATGGATGACCACAATCCGGAAAGGGGTTACGGTTGGACAGCAGGTCATTCCGCTGGATAGGGTCGGCTGTTATGTGCCTGCCGGAGCATATCCATTACCTTCTACTGTCCTGATGACAGTCATTCCGGCCAAAGTTGCAGGAGTCAGAGAGATCGTCCTCTGCAGCCCTCCTAAGCCAGGCAACTACGCAATTCTCGTTGCAGCTGATATCGCCGGAGCATCAGCAATCTACAAAGTTGGCGGAGCTCAGGCTATTGCTGCAATGGCGTATGGGACACAGACCATACCTAAGGTGGATAAAATTGTTGGTCCAGGCAACATATATGTTACCGCAGCAAAAAAATTAGTATATGGAGATGTTGGTGTGGATTTCATTGCAGGACCAACTGAAATCATGATATTTGCAGGGAGGGGGGATCCGGCAATGATTGCAGCTGATATGCTGGCACAAGCTGAACACGATAGAATGGCATCAGCAATTTTAGTAACGACCAACAGAAAACTAGCTTCTTCTGTTGAAGCCGAATTGCAGAAACAACTTAGGAAACTACCTACCAAGGATATTGCGGCTGAATCTATACGGAAAAATAGCGCTATCGTTATTGCGCAGAATGTTGACGAAGCCTTTGATTTCATAAATGAAAGAGCTCCCGAGCATCTTGAACTGATGGAAGAGAGATATCTGAGCAAAGTAAAGAATGCCGGTGCCATCTTTGTAGGGAGATACAGCTGTGAGGCAGCAGGAGACTATGCAGCAGGACCGAGCCATGTGCTTCCCACCTTAGGAGCAGCTCGTTATAGAGCTGGATTATCGGTTCTTGATTTTGTCAAGATGCCCTCTGTGCAGAAACTCACTAAGGGAGGATTGGCTGGATTGAAGAAAACTATCTGTGTTATCGCACGAGCTGAAGGGCTCGAAGCCCACGCGAGGTCTGTAGAATCAAGATGATAGAACCAAAGAAGAATGTTACCGAGATGGACGAATACAAGCCGCCTACAAGCGGCAGGAAAGGCCTGCTGAGGCTTGATTTCAATGAGAATACGGTAGGACCAAGCCCAAAAGTTCTGGAAGCTTTGAGAAATCTCAGGGATGAGGATATTGCATCATATCCAGAATATTCTAAATTACGTGCTACCCTGGCTGGATATCTTGGTAAGCCGGTTGAACAGGTTTTGACTACCAATGCAACTGATGAAGCTATCTCAGTCATAATGCAGACCTATGTGGGCAAAGGGGATGAGGTCATTATTCCGATGCCTACCTTTGCGATGTTCAAGTTCTACGCACAGGTTGCGGCTGCCAAGATTATTGAGGTGTTATACACCCAATCATTTTCTTTCCCTACTCAGAAAGTCTTGAAAAAGATCTCACCTAAGACGAAGTTGGTGATATTGTGCAATCCAAACAATCCCACCGGAACATCTATTACACGGAAAGACATTATTGCCATCCTTGAGAAAGCGCGGAATAGCATCGTGATGATTGATGAGGCTTACAACCAATTCAGCGGCAACAGCTGCTTGGATCTCATTGATACCTATGATAACCTGATCGTCACTCAAACATTCTCCAAGGCTTTTGGCATGGGCGGCTTGCGGTTAGGGTATGTAGTGTCAAATAGCGCAAACATAGCATCTATCGGAAAGGCGCTTTCTCCTTATAGCGTCAACTGCGCTGCTGTTGCTGCAGGCATTGCAGCATTGGGAGATAAGGATTACATCACCTGGTATACTAAAGAGATAGAGAATGGAAAGCGATATGTGCTGGAAGAATTCAAAAAAATGAAAATTAAGACTGTACCATCAGATGCAAATTTCTTTCTGGCAAAGTTTGGCAGCAAAACTAAGGAGGTGGTTGCTCTGCTGCGGGAGAAGGCGGTTTTGGTCAGGGACCGAAGCTCTGATCCCATGCTGGATGGCTATATCAGGATAACTATCGGCACCAAGAATCAGATGAAGCAGTTGGTTGATGCATTGAAAAATGGCAAGTAATGGTCTCCTCCTCATACTTTTAGTTATTGGTTTATTTGCATTGTATTGGGTATTGTTCGGGCAGTGGAGATACAATAAGCAGATGAAAGAATAACTGATGTTTGTCGTTAAAACGTGACTAAAAATATTTCTCGTCTGATATACATATCCAAACTCGAGAATGTTTATAAAGATTCTACACTTCCCAGTCATAACTTTGGGGGAATCTATATGAATAAAAAACTATCATTGGTCATCTTAGGATTAGCATTAGCATCTGTAATTGTAGTAGCCTTAAATGGTTTGAGCCCTGAACAAAGAGAAATATTTAATGAATGCAAGAAAAACTGCTCAACAAACAAGATGCTCGATATGAGAGCATGCAATGATGTCTCATTTGAATGCAGAAATGAATGCAGAGGAGATTGGAAGAATCTATCTCAAATCAACCGGGATACCTTTAATAGCTGTACAGCAGGCTGTGAACTTAATCTATCCTCAAATTTAACCAAACAGGAAAAAAATAATCTTATTCAGGAATGCAGAAGAAATTGTTCTGCTGCGAAAGGCATTGACAGACAGGAATCCTATGCTGATTACAGAAATTGCACCAGAACTTGCCAGGATGATAAATTGAATTGCAAGAAAGCGGCAATTGAGGATTCGTTATCATGTAAGCAGGAGTGTACTGCAATCGCTTCAAATTTCACATCGGGAAATGTATCGATTGAAAAAACTCACTGCCCAAGACCCAGACCTAATGATTGCAGTAATGAAAGCCAACCAGTGTGCAACAATAGAAATATGACCTATATCAATGGGTGTTTTGCTTGTGAAGATAGGAACACCAGCTGGTACGAAGAAGGCTCTTGTGCTTAATCAATAATTTTTTCTTTTTATATATGAAATTGTTGCATAATAGCTAAAATGCTACTCTGTATAAGGTGACATTGAAAAGTGCTTCGCAGGTTGCCATCAGGCTCAGTGCTTGTATCTTCCAGACAAATACTGACATTTCCCGACTGGAGCCTCCCCATTGTCAGTTGGTATTGTTATCTGAGGCACTTCACATAGGATGGCAACCTTTTCGATAGGGCATTACACACGGAACATATTTAAATTAGTACCGGAAAACTAGATTCTATGATAATTAAGCCATTGTGTAAATATTTTAAAAAATGCAATGGGTGCACTGCACAGCATATACCCTACTCACTTCAGCTTGAGAACAAGCGCAACAGAGTGGAGCATGCTACCGGCTCCAAGGATATCAAGGTATATGCAGGCCATGAATACTATTATCGTAACCGCATGGACTTCATAGTCAGCAAGGGCCAGCTTGGGCTAAGGGGGATTAATGGCTTTGTGCAGACTGATGAATGCGTGATTTCAGATAAAAGGATCAATGATCTATTGCAGGAAGCAAGGAATTTTTTTAAAGATAATTTCCCTGATTCAATGCGGTTTGTAGTCATACGGGCAACGAAGACCTGTAGTATCTCTTTTGTATGCAAAGATGCTTCGGCGATGTCCATCATACAGGATTTTGCCAAGATATCAACAGCAGACAATGTGCTGATCGCATATGGTTCTGAAAGCATATCTGATGATTATGTTGTCTTAAAGGGAAGCCCTTACCTGCTAGAAGAGTTTAATGGCATTCCATTTTATTACCATAGCCAATCCTTTTTCCAGAACAATTCAGAAGTTGCCACAATGATGCACCAACACTGCCATACCATCCTCAAGAAGTATGCGCCACAGCCATGCCTGCTTGATGTCTATGGGGGAGTCGGATGCTTTGGCATTTTGAATGCGGATCTTTTCAAAAGTGTAATAATTGTTGAGAATGCTCCCCTGAGTGTGAAGGCAGCGTTCCTCAATATAAAGCATATTTCCAATGGAAGTGTAATAGAAGCTGACGCACGCCAGATAAAAAAGATGCAACATGGTTCAATCGTGATACTAGACCCCCCCCGTTCTGGCATGGACCAGAAAGTAATCCAAGCGTTAAAAGAAGTAAAGCCAAAAGTTATTATATATATCTCGTGCAACATAGTTCAGCTGAAGAAGGACCTGACAAAATTCAAAGAATACAAAATGAAAAGCGTTGCCCTGTTTGATCTTTTCCCGCAGACGCCCCATATAGAAACCATGGTGGAGCTGGCACTGTGAAATACCTCATCGAACACCTGGATCCGAAACTTTTTCCGTGGAGCCTTATCGAATATAAACACCTATCAAAAATGGTGGGAAAAAATAATCTGATTTTCACCAATGTGCGAGAGAAGCATGAAAGATCAAAATTATCTTCTTTTGGTAAAGTGTATGCAGAGCGACTGTCAGAGTTGATCAAGACAGAGCTGAAAGGAAAAAGAATATGCCTGATGGATGCGGGAGCAGGAAAAAAACTTTCCCCTGCAGATACGTTTGATGTCCTTGTCTTTGGCGGCATTTTAGGCGATAATCCTCCCCAGAACAGGACAATGAAGGAGCTTGGATCGCTTGGGCTCCAAACCAGAAATTTAGGGGACAAACAGATGCCGACTGACAATGCGGTCCTGGCAGCTTATCGGATAACGGGGGGCACACCTTTCCAGAAACTTGATTTTGTGGATGAGATCGAAATAGAGATTGATAAGGGAGAATCAATCATACTGCCATTCCGCTATATGGTGGAGCAGGGAAAGATATGCGTCTCAGACGATCTGATCACGTATATAAAAAAGAACGGATTTACCTGATTTCTGAAAAATTTCCAATCATTGTACTGACAAATTGCCGAAAAAAGATTATTTCTGGGCAACCATTAAGAATGCGTAGACTTAAATATATGAATATTTCTTCCTAGGGTATGCACCAAATTGAACTCAATGCTCCTGCAGGAGACCTTGAATCAACCAAGGCGGCAATCTGCTCGGGGGCTGATGCAATCTACTTATCAGGACATCTGTTCAATGCCCGGAAGCTAGCCGGTAACTTCACTAAAGACCAGATAAAAGAAGTAATAGCTCTTGCCCACAACAACAAGGTAAAGGTCTACTTTGCTTTGAATACTCTGGTTTATAACAGGGAAATTGGGAATTGGTTTAAGACTTTGGAGGATGCATATCTTGCAGGAATAGATGCAGTAATCATCCAGGAGCTCTTTTTCGTTCCCTACATCAGAAAGTTCTTTCCAGGGCTCCGGATACATGCATCTACGCAGGCAAGCCTCATGAATTACCATGGTATCAACGCATTCCGGGATTTAGACCAGGTTGTGCTGGCACGGGAATTAACTCTGGATGATATTAGGGAGATACGAAACAGGACTAAGGTAAAACTAGAGATTTTTGTGCATGGCCATCTGTGCATCTCATATTCAGGCCAATGCCTTATCTCTTCGTTCATCGGGAAACGAAGCGGCAATAGGGGGATTTGCGCCAGCAGCTGCCGGAAGCAGTATAACAACGCAGGATACCTGATCAGCCCTAAAGACCTTATGCTGGCGAACTGGGTCGATAAGATAGCCGAGATTGGTGTAGATGCGGTAAAAATAGAGGGCAGAATGAAGAGTGCGGAGTATGTTGCTGCAGCCACAAAGCTATACCGAAAGCAGATTGACAGCCTGCCTTCTGCTTCCAAGGCAAACCAGGCAGACCTAGATAGAGTCAAAATTAACTTCAACCGGGATTTTACCTCTGGCTTTTTTGCAAATAATAAATCAGTCATAGGATCTGATATGCCCATGAATAGGGGAATTTTATTAGGAAAGGTACTAAACGGCAAGCTCCGCATTTACGAGCTTCTTAAGAAGGGAGATGGTGTCGGATTCTGGAATCAGGGCAGCAACCGCATGGAAGGATTTGTAGTAAGCAAGATGCAGGTTAATGGCGTTTTAAATGATTATGCACCGAGGGGGAGCTTGATTAGCATACCATCACGGCATTTCAGGGAAGGTGCATCCGTATTTATTACCTCTCGGAAGCATGAGAAGCAAACATTCGACGTTCCACTTGCTGAATATGAGGTTATAGCTGAAGGGGAGATGGGAAAGCCGCTTGTATTGCGGTGCGGAAATATATCTGTTTCATCCAAATGCAATCTGGAAAAAGCAAAAAATAATCCATTCACCAAGGAGGATCTGCTCAATTACCTCGCAAAATCAAAAAAGGTGGGGATACAATGGAAGCTCCTGTCTTTCTCGGTTGATCCAGCAGCATTCATGCCATTCAGCGAAATCAACCAGATGCGATTGTCTCTCGATGAAGCAGTCATACAGCATATAAACCCTCAGAGGCAATCTAAGCTAGAAGAAATACAGTTTGAGAGCATTGAATGCCATGGAGAACCTAAGTTGATTGTCAAGGTGTATTCATTAGATCAGGTTGAAGAAGCATCTGCACTCGGTCCGTATGCTGTATACTATGATATATTTGCGCCTGACGTGAAGATGGCCCGGAAATTATGCATAGGCACAAAATTTTTCCTGGATACCCCTGTTGTAATGAGTGACGCAGAGGTCATCAGAGCAGGGCATGTAATCCATGAACTTATGCCAGAGGGTATCTGCATCGGGAATTGGGGAATGCTTTCCGTGCCCTTTAAAGGGGAGAAACATGGCAAATATTCCCTCAACACATTCAATGATGCGAGCATTTCTGCTTTGCTGAATAAAGGTATCCTACCCATAATATCTCCGGAGCTTTCGTGCAAAGATGTTCTTGCTCTAAAAAATAAGAACATCATCTATTATGCACATGGGCAAATCCCGGTTATGCATTTCAAAGGCAGGTTTAACTATCCTGATCTTAAAGATGAGAAAGGCTATTCTTTTCCACTGCGGCTTGTCGGCAAGAACACTGAGATGCTCTATTCCAGGCCGATCGCCACTTTTGAAGGTGTCCGGGAATTGCTGCAGGGTGGGATCCGTTATTTCCTCCTTGACTTATCCAAGGATACGAGCACTTTAATTACTGCGTACCAGAATATTATTGAGGAGAAGCAACAGGACATTTCGATGTTAAAAAAAGGGACAACCCAGGGAAATTTTGACAGGGGAGTCGCATGATTTACAAGATTGGGTTACTGGCTATACAAGACAAAAAGTTTCTCATAAACAAAAAGAAATCAGCGCCGCTTTTTCTAATGCCAGGCGGCAAGCCACTGCCTAATGAAAGCGATATAGACTGTATCAAAAGGGAGATTAAGGAAGAACATGGGTGCAAGGTTGATGAAATCTCATGTATCGGCTATTTTGAAGATAAGGCGGTGGGAACTGACACGACAGTAAGGATAAAATTATATTCTGGAAAACTTGTGGGAGATGTCCAGGCTCTGTCAGAGATTGTTGAGTTCAGATGGTTTGGGCAAAAAGATGACACTTCGATACTTTCTCCTGCAATAAAAAACAAGATTTTGCCGTATCTGATTCAAAATAAGGTTATATAATAAGGCAGATATTCTTAACTGCCGTGATCCATGAGTAAATCAAGCGATAATCGTGTTGCATCATCCATAAGTTTTTTAAAGTATTAGTCAGTCTTTCCGGTAAACAGGGGGTTTTATGATGGAAGGAAAAAAAGAACAGAAGAAAGACGATGCTGGAGATATAACACTTCAGAAAAAACATCTGTTGATGGGGGGAGGCATTATTGCAATCATTCTCCTCATTCTTGCAACGAACGGTTTAGATTTTGCTCGACAAGCCTCACCCGTGGTTGCCGAGGTAAATGGGCATACTATAACTGACTCTGAACTCAACCGTAATATTGATTTTGTGTTATTTCAGCAGGGTGTCCCAAAATCCTATGCTGCGTCCGTCTCCAAGAAAGATCTTTTGAATCAGACTATCATACGTGAATTGGTGCTGGAAGAGGCCTTAAATGCAGGCCAGCAAGTGAACACCGCTCAAACAAAAGGCTATTTCGAAAGCCTGATCACTGCTACTGGCAGCGATGTGGATACATTCAAAAAAAGGTTCGAGAATGAAAGCTTTGATTATGAATATTTCATCCAGTTCAACGCAGAACAGGGTGTCATTTCCGGATTTGTTAATCAGACCGTGTATAGCAAAGTCACACTGTGGTCTGAGGAAGCCCTTGAATACTACAACCAAAATATTGATTCGTTCAGGGTTGAGGACCAAATACGGGCAAGCCATATCCTGGTAAGTAATCTAAGTTTTGCTGAAGAGATCATAGACGCCCTGGATGTAGGAGAGAACTTCTCACAGCTTACCCAGAAATATTCCATAGATGGCAGTGCAGCCAGTGGTGGAGACCTCGGTTTTATTGGCAAGGGCATGATGGTTCCGGAGTTTGAGACTGCTGCTTTTGCTCTTGCTGAAGTTGGAGATTATACCTCCGAACCAATCCAGACACAATATGGGTATCACATAATCCAGCTTACTGCAAAAGAAGAAGCGAGAAAATTAAATTTTGATGAAGTGAGAGACCAGATTGAAGAGGCATTGCTGTCTCAGAAAAGAAAGCAGGCATTATCTGAATATGTTGCTGAGTTGCTGTCAAAAGCCGATGTCAAGGTGTATCTTGATGCAGAAGCTTAGATTATCATTTAATTTCTTTTTTTAATTGTGCAGCCTTATCCGTTCTCTTCACATAAAGTCTGGAATGGACAAGTCTCTTTTCGTCGAAGATTAAAGACTAACAGAAATATTTAAAGCTTTTGAAGCGGATATCAAGAGGAGGGGAATTTTTCTACAAACTCAAAAGTTAAATAATGTGACCTCCTCCCCACCCTAAAGGGTGAGGCTTCCATATGTTCAAGCGACAATGCCATGATGTGCTTCTTGGTTTTCAATATAGGCTATAACGCTGTT
>C687J35174_10001095_pt1 | contig 39656 bp, 47 predicted proteins | sample RifCSPhighO2_01_FD_35174 | JGI IMG/M metagenome (IMG submission 35174) | reverse complement strand
TGAGCTCTAAGACTGCACGAACAATAAGAGCTGAAGTATATGGCAAGCTAATCTGCCATAACATATTCTCTTATTTTATAGAAGTCTTAGGACAGAGCCTAAAAAATAAAAAATTACTGTTCCTTCAGTTTCTTGTGAGCAGGCTCAAAATCCTTCCAAGCAAGATCAAACATGTTCTCAAGAGCACCTGCAAAGAACGGAGTGTTAACCCAAACACCAACATCGTATGTAGGATGAACTTCATCATCATGCATAAGCATGAACAAAAGATCCTTGCCGTCAACAACACAGAACCTTGCATTAAGCTTTCCAGAATCTCTAACTTCTGCAACATTCTTCAAATCCTTAAGAAGATTTCCAGCTTCTTTGGTAAGAGGCGCAGCTATCCTAACATTCACACCCTTCTTGTTAAGCTTCTGAAATACAGGCTTCAAGGCCTCAACCTTTCTTAAAAAGCCCTTAGATGTTGTAACTATTGTAACAGATTTTTCAGCATTCTTCACCATAGACTCGAGCTGAGTGTAAAGGTTATGCTTCCCTCTTATTGCTCCGGAAAGATCAGTAGCATCTATGTATTCTATTCCCTGTTTGTGCAGGTTTTCAAGCTCCTTCAAAACATCAGTATTGTTAAGGTCTCTAAGCTTCTGAATATTTGTATCTGCATCCTGCTGTATAAGCTTTTTAACCCTTTCAACAACCTCGCCAGGCTCAACAGCAATATATTTTATAGGCTTTCCCAATTTCATAACAACAAAACCTTTCTTTTCAAGACTTTCAAGAACATCATAAGCCCTGGACCTTGGAACATGACCAATATTAGACAATTCACCAGCAGTAGAAACTCCTCGGGAAAGCAATGCAGTCCATATACGAACCTCGTACAGGTTTAGATTAAAATATCGTCTTAACTTACTCATTAACTCTTCATTAACAATCATTCAAAACCCTCCCTTGTCACCCTCTTTTTTGAACTGGTGTTTTTGTGCATCAGTAGTAATGGAATGAAACTAATATTTAAAGTTTTTCGTCAAAATTGTTCACTAGTTATTCATCTTGTAGTGAACTTAAAAAGATATTAATTGTTATTTCTTCCCCTCTGCATATCATAAATTTTTTCAACTTCCTTCAAAGTATTAATATCCTTCAATAACTTGTCTTCTCTTAACCTCAAAAATCTTGGAAATCTCAAAGCATAGCCAGAATTATATTCCTGAGAAACCTGAATTTCTTCATAAGCAACCTCAATAACAACTTTCGGCTTTACAAAAACTTCCTTCCCATTATTTTTCTCAATCAAAGGCTTAAGCATTTTAGTAATTTCAAGATAAGTAATACCTTCTTCCTGCTCCTTTTCTTTTAATCCAGTGCTGACTTTTCCAATTTCCAGTAAATTTTCTTTTTTGTTATCATAACATGCAATAGTATAAGATGTAAGCCATCCTGCTCTTTTTCCTTCACCATAATCTGCCTTAATTACTACCAAGTCAAGTGTTTCAAGAACAGGCTTGATCTTGATGCCATAACCAACCCTGGATCCTGGCTTGTATTCGCTAGACAGATTCTTTGCCATAATCCCTTCATTGCCCAAGGACAATGCTTCCTCATAGAATTTCCGGGCCTCTTCAATCTTGTCAGTAACTATCTGCTTGGCAGGCTGAAGCTTTTCAGGAATTTTGAAAACAATTTTTTCTATCAAATGCCTTCTTCTAACAAATGGAGTGTTAAGCAAGTTTTCATTATTATAGGACATAATATCAAAAACATTCACCATAACTGGAACTTCCTTTACAAGCTTCTCAATATCATATTTTCTTCTTATTCTTTGAGAAATGCTTTGAAATGGAAGCCAAGACTTAGTCTTAGGATCTATTCCAATAACTTCAGAGTCAAGAATAAAATTCTCCCCCTTAACACCCTTCTTTATTGCTTCAACAACATCAGGAAATTGCTTTGTAACGTTCTCCAATCTTCGAGTATACAAAGTAATCTTTCCGTCATGATTATGAATCTGAAGCCTGAAGCCATCATACTTAAATTCGAAAGCAGCAGCCTTGCCGACAATTTCAAAAGCCTCTTCAATATCCTTGGCTTTTTGAAAAAGCATTATGTTAATCGGCTTTCCAGACTTCAAAGAAACCTTTTCCAAACCTTTTATGCCTTCTTCCTTTACTATCCTAAAGACCTCTGCATAATCATTTGTAATGTCATAGCCGTGCTGGATTTTCTCTACAAAAGAGTCATATTCTTTTCTATTATTATCAGGAAGGACTAGCTCATTAGTTTCCTTAACATAATTAAGCTTGAGCTTGTCACAAAAAAAACACCAAACAATAGAATCCCTCAAAGTACTTTCTGCTATTCCAATACGCATCTGTTCAAGAATTAATCTAACAATATATTTAGCTTCAACAGGAGAAGCTGATGTCAGAAGCTCGCTCATCAATGAAACTTTTTTGCTGACAGTGCCTTCCCCCCCAAGACCTGCAAGAGACTGAATATTCTTGTAAACCATCTCGACAGTAAGTTTTTTACTGTGAAGAGTTGTCTGCTTTTTGTCCTTTGTCAATTCAGAAGCAACCAAACCCAAGTCACCGAGCCTGGAAAATAGCTTTACAATCTTATCAGCAGAATTTCCAGTTGATGTTGCCAAAGCTTTTATTACTAGCTTATCAGAAACTCCTATATTCCTCTCATCCCATGCAGGAAAAACCTTTCCCCTGACAAGATTAATCAAAGGCTCAGGGTTTTTTTCCTTGATGGCTTCTTTAAGTATCTTTGCAACGATGTAAGTTTTTTCCAGCCTTTTAGAAGTCCCTTCCAGTTCATCATAATATCCAGCAAGCTTGGAGTAATCCATTAAACTAAAGAATTTATAGTAAGGATAAAAATGTTTTGGTTAGAAAGTTAAAGAAATTCTTTCAATTTAACAAAAATTTTGATTAAAAGTTTTAATAAAACTTATTTTGATATAATCATTAGTACTAGAATAACTATAATTAATGAAATATATATTTTAGATCTGGAAAATATTTATAAATATAAACTTAGAATTTATATATAAATAAAGTTCAATTTCAAGATTTTGTTTTATTGGGCAATAAAACTTTATCGGATAATTGAAATGAACTTCTTGGGCAAATGTATATGTTCATTTAGTTACGTTTATGTAAATCCAGTTTCAACTTGGGCAAGTCAAAATTGAATTCTAAAGAGAAAAATGTATGTGCTAGAATAAATATATTATTGTAGTACAATATATACATTACAATAAACACAAAAAAACCGGGGGTAAAAAAAATATGGAGTTTATTATACAGAGTGCATTGGAAAGTGCACAAAACAGCATAGACCAAGACATACAGATAGGACATGCCAACATAAAAGTAGTTGGAGCAGGCGGTGGCGGAAGCAACATGACAACCTGGCTTTACAAAAAAGGAGTCAAGGGAGCAGAAATAATAGCAATGAACACAGACAAGCAGCACTTAGACATGATGAGCGCTGACAAAAAGATCCTAATAGGAAGGGACCTGACAAGAGGCCTTGGAGCAGGCGGCTATGCTAATATTGGTATGGAAGCTGCAAAAGAACAATTATCAGAAGTCAAAGACTCATTAAAGAATGCAGATATGGTATTTATCTGCGCTGGGATGGGAGGTGGTACAGGTACTGGAGCTGCACCTGTAGTAGCACAAGCAGCCAGAGATGCAGGAGCAATTGTAATAGGAACAGTGACAACACCTTTTACAATTGAAAGAGCAAGAGTTGACAAAGCAGAATTTGGACTGCAACAACTAAGAGGAGTTTCAGACACAGTTATTGTGATAGACAACAACAGACTAGTACAGATTGCTGGCAATTTACCAGTACAGCAGGCATTTGCAGTAGCAAATGAACTAGTGGCAACAATGATCAAAGGAATAGTAGAAATCATAGCAGTGCCTAGCCTGGTAAACTTAGACTATGCAGATGTAAAAGCTATAATGACTAATGGAGGCGTATCTGTAGTAGGAGTTGGAGAAAGCGACGGAGAAAAAAGGGTTGAAGAAGCAACAAAGAGAGCTCTAACAAACCCATTACTGGATGTATCTTACAAAGGAGCAACTGGGGCATTAATCCATGTAAGCGGAGGACCAGACATGACTCTTGATGAAGTAAACAGAATAGGAGAGCTAGTAACAGAAAGCCTAGATCCTGATGCGAACTGCATATGGGGAGCGAGAGTTGAAGATGCAATGAAGGGCAAGATAAGAGTAATGACAATAATAACAGGAGTACAAAGCCCATACGTACTAGGAAGAGGAGAATTCCAGCAAAAAAACCACTTTGAAAAATCAAAGACAATGAGTAGAGAGCTAGGAATAGATGTAGTACATGGGAGGTACTAGAAAACATCATGCTTTTAGGGCAGCGTAGAATTCTTCTACCCCCTCAAGCCCTAAAAATATCCTCTATTGGCTAAAGTCTAGACCCCTAGGCTTTAGCTATTTTTTCTTTTTATTGAAAATTCTCAAGTGATTATTGAAATAAATTTAGTAAATACCGACGATACACTCCTTGATTTCCGATGGAAAAATTTTAAATTTTTATAGAATATTAAAAAGCTTTAGTATATACTTTTTATATAAGCTAAGTTTTTGGCTTTTTACATAAAAGAATTTGTACTTAGAAACCTGACATAACGGTTTACAAAAATATTTTTGAAAGAAAACCTACAATTTCAATTTTCATTTGATTTACATATTAAAATTATTTTTTATTACTAATCTTCTCGTGCAATTTTTCAGCCAGCTTATCCAACTTATTGGCCAAAGGCCAAACACTTCTAGCTTTATCTTCCCTTTTTCCCCATGCTTCAAAAAAAAGAAAATTATCCAAAGGCTCCCTTCCAGGATTTTCAGGATCTTCATCAGAATAGCCAAGAGCAATAACAGCCTGAGGTCTGGCATCTCCTGAAATTCCGCAACACCTGTTCACTCCATCTTCATCAAAGCTTCCAACCCAACATGTATTTAAGCCAAGATCATGAGCTTTCAGCAAAAAATTCTGAACAGCAGCAGCAACACCCTGCACAGCATACAAAGATTCACCACGAGCACCATAATACTGCCCAACTTTGTGAAGATCAGCACACGCGACAACCAAAACTGGAGCATTTTCCATCCAGTCTTGATCCTCACAACACTTAACAATTTTCTTTTTAGCATCCTTATTTCTCACAACGATAAATTTCCAGCACTGAGAATTACCTGCAGAAGGAGCGTAACGAGCAGCATTAACACACTCATTAACTAACTTAAAATCAACATCTTTAAGCTTAAAATGCCTGGCAGATCTCCTGCCAACAATACATTTATCAAGCTCCATTAATTAATTCCTGATATAATTTAAGATATAAAAGTATCGATTATAAGCTCCAAAAATTTAATTAAGCAAGATAACTGAAATAACACCATGAAAGAGTGGATACACAGAATAGAGATTATTGTTGATAAGATAATTCCTTTTCTTTTGATAATTTTATTAATAATAATTATCATGGAATTCGCATATCCTGAAGAAAAAATAAAACCATACCGTATTACAATAGAAATAATAGACATTTTCATAATAGCTGTATTTGCAACAGATCTGGTATTCAAGTACATAAAGATAAGAAAAATACCTGAATTTCTAAAAGAATGCTGGCTAGACATAATTGCTGTATTTCCATTTTTCCTACTGTTCAGAGCATTTGAAGCTGCTCTCGGATTATTTGAACTAAGCGAAGCAACAGCACAAACACAAAAAGTAATTCACATAGGGGCAGGAGTTGAAAGGGAATTAGGGGGCATAGTAAAGGAAGGATCAAAAATCACAGAAGAAGCAACAAAAATAAGCAGAGCAGAAAAATTCAGCAGATTCCTAAGGCCATTAACAAGAAGCCTAAGGTTTTTGAAACTAGGAGACGAGCACATAAGAAAAGAAGCAAAGAAAGATGTTGAAGAAGGAGAAAAATTCATCAAGGCAACAATATTCTATGAGAAACCAGGAATAAGCTATCACCATCTATACAAGAAAAAAAGTTTTATAAACAAGAAAAGAGCTAGATAAAATATGAAAGAAGGGGAAACAACAGAAATCCTAACAAAAGACAATCAGAAATTCAAAGGAATAATACTGCCTTCACCAGATAAAAATACAATTATATTAAAGCTAGAATCAGGATACAACATAGGAATAAAAAATAACAACATAAAAACATACACCTCGCTAGGAAAGCCTTTGCTTAAAGAAAAGAAACAAACACACAAAATTGAACACAACAAAAATCTAAAAACTATACTAATACTACATACTGGCGGCACTATATCTTCACGGGTAAGCTACAAAACTGGAGCAGTTTCCCCAGGATTCAGCCCTGAAGACATACTGCAGATGTTTCCTGAACTAAAAAATAAAGCCAATATAAAATCAAAACTTGTAGGAAACATGTTCTCAGAAGACATAAGATTTTCTCATTATAACAAAATTGCAAGAGAGATAGAAAAAGAAATAAAAAATGTTGACGGAATAATAGTTACGCATGGAACAGACAATCTAAGTTTAGGTGCTTGTGCATTATCATTTATACTTGAAAACTTGAACAAGCCAGTAATTTTTGTAGGATCACAAAGATCAAGCGACAGGCCGAGCACAGACGCTGCACTAAACTTGATAGCAGCAGCAAACTTCATAGCAAAAACAGAATTCAATGAAGTCGCAATATGCATGCACTCAAGAAGCACAGACGAAAAATGCTATATACTACCTGCATGCAAGACAAAAAAGCTGCATACTTCAAGAAGGGATGCATTCAGAGCAGTCAACTCAATCCCTATAGCAGAAGTACTAAAAAATGGAAATATAAACTTCCTAAAGGAATACAAGAAAAAAGAACATGAAGAAAAACTAAAACTTAAACTATTCAACGAAAAACTAAAAATCGGAATATTAAAAGCACACCCAAACATGTTCGCATTTGAGATAAAAAACTATCAAAAATTTGACGGCATTGTAGCAGAAGGGACAGGAATAGCAGGGAACTTTCCAATAAATGCTGTTGACAAAGAAACAAGAGAACATCAGAAAATCTACAACGAACTAAAAAAATTAGCAAACAAAATTCCGGTTATTGCGTCATCCAACTGCGTGTTCGGAAGGATAAACATGAATGTGTATGATACTGGAAGAAAAATGCGGCAAGCTGGAATACTCGGAAATTTTTCAGACATGAATACAGAAACAGCATTCATAAAGCTGGCATGGCTCCTGAGCAATTGCAAAAAAACTGAAGCAAAAAAACTTTTAATGAAAAACTTCAGAGGAGAACTAGCAGAAAGAACAGAATATGAAGAAGACTTTATTCAAGAAGCTTAGCAATTAATTTTTTATGCTCTTCCACGTTCTCTATGCAATAAACAAAACACGAAGATAAAAACGTGAACAAAATCTAATTTTTATATCTAAAGAGAAAGATTTAATAAGTATTTAAAACAATTTCAAAATTATGAAAGAAAAAAGAGAAAAGCAATTTGTATATCACTGGCATAAAGAATTCTCATGGGGAAACGACCCTTTCAAAGCAGGAATACCTGAGCCGATAGATCATTTTATATGCGGATACGAAGAAGAAAGAAAAAAACTAAATTATTTCGTAATAGAAAAACAAAAAATACTCCTTCTAGAAGGAGATGAAGGAACAGGCAAGACAACACTAATAAGATGGCTTAAAACACAACTGGAAGAATACAGGAATATAACACTAATAAGCCTAGACAACAACCTTAAAAGGGAAGAGTTGATAAAAGAACTAATAACAGGATTTCTAACTCTAAAAGAAAAATTATTAATTATTGGGTCTTCTTTAAGAACAAGAAAAATCATTGATCTAGTAAAAGACGAAAGGCTAAAAAATATTATAGAATCAATAAATTTTCCCAACATAGAACTAGACTACAATAAATTTATAAATTTTTTAAAAGGGATAACACAAGATAAGCAGATAATGATTATAGTAGACAACATAGACAGAATGAGCCCTGAAAACTATAAAATAATTGAATCTATAATAAACAGCGATATAAATTTTGATTTTGTAATCAGCGGAAATAAAAAATTTCTAGAGAAACTTCACTGCAATAAACCAATAAAAATAAACTTGCTGGGAATGGAATACGAAGCCTGCGTTGACATGATAAGAAAAAGAATAGAAGGAAGCGGAGGACATGATTTAGAACCATTCAAGCAGGATGACCTAAAAAGTTTGTACAAAAAATCAGGAGGAAATCCTGTAAAATTTCTAGAAGCAGCAAGAGAAAAAGCAATACATATATCATTAAACATGATAAACTTCGGGAAAAAGCAAGAATTACATGAAAATGAAGATACTGCATTTGAAGATAAGGAAGAAAATAACAAAAACAAAACCTATGAAATAAAGATCATAAACCAGCCAAAGCACGAGATAAAACTAGAACCTACCAAATATAAAAAAGACATAATAGAACCCAAAAAGGTTAAGAAAGAAAAAATAGATGTAAAAAAAATAAAGTAAATTAAACACTATAGCTTAAATTAGGGTTTCCAGATAAATAAATTATTGCAACATCATAACCTTCATCATTAGGCTCTTCTTCATCTTCTTCCTGAGAAGGAAACAAAGGCATTTGCGGCTGCTCTTCCTGCCTCTTTCTTCTAACTTCTTCTTCCCGCTTCTTAATTTCATTAATTATATATGCGTCCAACATTTTACAAGCAGAATATTTCTGATGAAAAAAATTAATAAAGCTTACTATTACCAATAATCTTAAGCGGGGATGCCGGAGAACTCACAGAGGTTCGTGCTCCTACAAACTTCGTGTGTACGGAGTGGCCAAACGGGCTAGAAACTTAATTAGTTGGTCAAGCTAAGGAGATTCTGGCAACTTAGAGACCTAGTGGCTTAGTGCCTACGCAGGTTCGAAAGGAATCCTTTTAAGAAAAGCATTCATGAAAAAGGGTTAACGAAAGCCCTGTTCCCCGCATATTTTTGTATATAATGCCTATGCTAAATAAATATTTTATATACCAAAGTTAATTATTATAGAGAACAACACAATTCTAGATAAAAAATGGAACAAAATAGCAGAGCCAGGATAAGAATCTTAGAAAAACTGGCAAGAGATGTAGTAACATCATCAATGATGCCAACTAGAGAAATCTATGATACATCGCTGGATGTTCTAGTAAGAACATATGCTGCAACAACACCAAAATATAATAGAAGATTCCTTAAGTGGAGTTCTCTAGGCCCAAAAGTCTTAGACTATGTCAGGAACTATTTAGTAGAAAACAAATATGTAGAAGTTCAAGAAACACCAAAAGGAAAAAAGTACAAAAAAATAGAACCAAAGCCAACTGAAGACCAAAAAGCAGTAGCATAAGTTTTATAAAATTTTCATTTTTACTATAAGTATGCTACAATCTAGAGACATTACAGATGTAAGCAGAAAATATTTAGAGGACTTTCCCAAACCAGGAAAAGCACAACAAAATACGGCAAGATTCTATATACAGTGAAAAAATAACCAATAAAATTATAAATACAAACTTTTTTTCAAACCCATGGCAAGAAGAACAGGACCAACAAACTTGGCATTAAAAAACCTAATCATAGAATTAAAAAAGCAGGCAACAAAAGAGAAAATAGCATTATGGAAGCGCATTGCTACTGATTTAAGCAAGCCAACAAGAAAAAGGCGAGAAGTCAATTTAGGAAAAATAAATAAGTATACAAGAGAAGGAGAAACTGCAATAGTTCCTGGAAAAGTATTGTCTGAAGGAGAATTCACTAAAAAAATAACAGTAGCAGCTTACAAATTTTCAGAAAAGGCAAAAGAAAAAATAAGCCAAGCTGGAAAAGCAATTTCCATAAAAGAACTAATGAAAGATAACCCGAAAGGAAAGAAAGTAAGAATAATTGGATAAAATGGACCTAAGCGATTTGGCATTTGAACCTTCCAGAGAATTAACTGAAGAACACAGGGAAGCAGTGGCAAGACTTCCAGTAAAAATTTCAGGAACAAACTTAGCCTTGATGGCTGAATTAGGATTTTTTAATAATCAATTATATATAAGACCATTCATGGGAATGATCAAAAAAGTAAGAGTTAAAAAAGGACCAAGAATAATCGCAAAAGATAATACTTTCTGCCTGCTGGAATACAGAGGATATAAAATGAGAATTGACTACTATCCACAAACTGACAGAGACGTACCGAATTCTCCTTATCCAAGCCAAAACATTTAAAAATACTTCACTAATCTCCTCCTTATGATAGTAGACGGAACAAACAAGGTACTAGGAAGATTAGCGTCATTCGCTGCTAAAAAAGCACTTGAAGGAGAAGAAATAGTAATACTTAACTGCGAGAATATAGTTGTGTCTTCAAGCAAGGATTTTCTATTAAGCCATTACAAACAAAAACAGGAAAGAGGACACCCATATCACGGCCCATTCTTTCCAAAACTTCCAGACAGAATAGTTAGAAGGACAATAAGAGGAATGCTTCCATACAAAAAAGAAAGAGGAAGAAAGGCATTCAAAAAAGTAAAATGCTATCTAGGAATACCTATAGACTACCAAAGCAGAAAACCTGAAAATGTAAAACTTTCGGATGTAACAAAATACAAAACACTAGATTATTTAAAGCTCAAAGAAATATCAGAACATCTAGGAAAGAAATAAAATGGCTGCAAAAACCAAAATAGTACAGACAACAGGAAAAAGAAAACAGTCAATAGCAAGAGCAACACTATATCCAACAGGAAAAGGAATAGTAAGAGTGAATCACGTTCCCATACAGCACATAAGACCCAATTTAGCAAGAGAAAGAATAATGGAACCACTAATGTTGGCTGAAGATACGGCTAATAAAGTAAATATAATAGTTAGAGTTAATGGCGGCGGATGGCAGGGACAAACTGAAGCTGCAAGACTAGCAATAGCAAGAGCATTGGTTGAAAACAATAAAAAATTAAAGAAAACATTTTTGGATTATGATAGACATCTTTTGGTGCAAGACATTCGCAGGAAAGAACAGAGAAAACCTAACGATTCTAAAGCACGTTCGGCCAGGCAAAAATCGTATAGATAGCTGACGTACGCATTAAAAAAATCTTTAAGCTTAATTATCTATTTTATTTAACTGCAAGTCAAGATAAATATCGTTTTATTTATTTTCCAGAAATTCTGAAAATCTTTCGGAAATTTCTACTAAAGACATTTTAAATTTAAAAATATATATTATTTATGTATAAAAAAGAACATTTGGATCTAGTTGAATTTCTTCCAAAAACAATCTTCTCTGGAGAGAACAATAATCCCAATAAACTGAATTTTAGTTCTGATAATCTGTATATCTCTTTATCTTATACTACAGAAACAGGAAATAATTCTAAAACAGAATATAGTTATACAATTCCAAGATTTATAGAAAAAAATAAAGAAACCTTTGAAGTTCTTGGATTATTGCAAGCAGAAATGGGAAAGACACATAATGGCTGTTTAAATTTTTCTAATTCTGAACCAAGAATAATAAATAAAGTAATAAAGTGGTTTGAAAATGGATTTGAGACTACAAAAGAAAATTGGAAATGGTTTATTAAAGTTAATGTAAATAATGCCATAAATAATTATGTTAAAGAACAAACAGAATCAAAATGCATTAGATATTGGCTAGATACATGCAAATTAGATATTAAAAATGCACACCCAAAAGTTGTTAGTTATATTAGAAATACGGATAAGACTGGTTTAAAAGAGGATTTCTATGGCACACTTATAATCGAGTATAAAAATAACCTATTTAGTCAGATTATTAAAAATTTTGTTAGGCAAAACACTTATTTTTATATTATTGATGAAAATACTGAAAATATTCAAGCTTTTATGAGGGGCATAATTGCTGGTGAATGTTGTGTCCAAAATGATCCTAAAACCGGACATTATTCAGTACACATATCTGCAATTCAAGAAAAAGAAAGACAAATCTATAAAACTCTTTTACAAATATTAGGTATAAATGTCAAGATATACAAAGACTATAAAGACTTATTAATTTCAAAAAGAGAAAATCTAATTCAGCTTCTAAAACAAAGATTAATGACCTTACATCCAAGAAAATATGCTAAATTTCTTAACATGATGAAACATTATCCTGGAATAGAAGAAGAAACAGGATATTTTACTGGAAGAAGAAAGCCATGGAACACTCTGCCAAAAGAAAAAACAGACAAGATAATAGAATTGTATAATTCAGGAACAACAAAAACAAAAGAAATAGCAGAACTTTTAGGAATAAGTATAATAAAAGTTAGCAGAGTTTTAAAAGCGAATAATTTAGGTAAAAGACTTGTGAAAACTTCTGAATCTAATAGAAAAAAAATGGCTGATTTTACAAAAAATAATCCAAAAATGAATATAAAACAAATAGCAGAAAGGTTTAAAGTTTCTAAATCTGTTGTTCTTAGAGCATATCATAAATATTATGGTTTTAGAGGTAAAACAGCAAATTGTAAAATTCCGGAATATAAAATAAAAAGAATAATTGAAATGTACAAAGAAAACCCAAAAATAAAAACTAAAGAAATAATGAAAGAACTGGGTATTAGTAGCAGCACAATAACTAATGTAAGGAAAAAATATAATTTAACTAATTTAGGCTACAAAAGTATAATTGGAAATAATAATAAAACTTACAAAAAATCGCTGATTTCAGCACTAAAATAAGTTCTTGAACATTAGGTTTAATAATATCCGTAATATGCTAATTTTCATGTCAGAAAGCCAATCACGTTATAGTATTGTAGAAAGGTTAACTCAGCGCAAATTAGAAATTATGAGCAATAAATCTAAACTAAAAGAAGAGGTTAAATCTAAAGAACAATACATTGATAAGACAAAGAAAGATTTAGATAACTGGAAGAAAGATATTCAAGAGGACATAAAAAGAGAAGAAAGAAGTAGAGAAATAGAAATACAGAGAGCATCCCAAGAATTTGAAAATTCAAAAGAACAAATGAAAGACAAAGAGAAAGTTTTTGATGAACAGATTAAAGCTATAGAAGAAGCCCTTTTATCAATTGAAGAGATTAGCAAGACTTCACCAACTATTCAATCATAGTACCTATAGAAATAATAAAAAGCCATGTGCTTAGGTACTCAATTGCGAGAAAACAACCAATGCCATGTTGCTGGTTCCCTATCAGGCCTCGACTACCGCCTGTGTTTCCGGTTTGAATAAAATCTTACCGGAAGGGTTATTCTAAAATAGTGATTAAAAATTTTGAAAAACAATTTTTCTGCAATGGCACAATAGACTTCAAATTGTATATCAAATAATTCAAATCCTCTATAAATCTAAATCTTGTCTACACCTTTGTAGAACAAAAACCATTACTTTCGTGCCAATTTTTGCAATTTGATCGTCAGTTAAAGTATTAAATTCTAGATTTTCTTCTGGTTTCTTTATTCCTTCTGTTAATATTGCCATTTGAATGCCTCTAGCAATAAGAAATCCCATGTACATTCCATAAGACAAATATAAGTTTTCTCTTCTAGTTAATCTTCTTAATACGCCAACAAAAACATTTTCTTCTTTAGGTTCAAATGCCTTAGCAACTCCTGCTCTAATTTCATGAGTAAAAAGTGGAGTAGTGTCATTGAAGTAATCTTTTGGATAACTTTTTAATCTTGCTTCTAATCTTTCAATAAGTTTGTTTTTTGGATTCGCATATATTACTATCTTTTCAGTTCCTTCAATATGCCTCATGCTTAAATTTGCCCAAAAAGGAATCTTAAACATCAAATGACCTTTTTGATTATCTTTTAATCTTCCATAAAATTTCATCAAATCAACTATTATGTACTGAAAATGTTCTAATTTGGGATTAAGATATAAACGAATAGTGCAAGAATCAATAATTTTTTCATCAATGTCTTCATCTAGATTCCAAGAATAAAATCTTACCCAACTATCTGACTCCCTGTCAAATTTACTCTTAAAAATATCTAAAGAGTTTAAAGCGATCATTGTATCTCTCAGTATTTTTTTAATTATTATCATTTCTTCTTTTACAGTCTCTCTAGAATGGGAATGAAAATAACTGTAAATATCTTTGCCTAATTCTTCTGGGTTGTCTAAACTGTAACTCTTTCTTCTTCTTTTTAATAATTGAAAAATTAATAACACATCTCTTCTTATTGATCTAATAAATTCTTGGTCTAAATCCATTATTAAAAAATTAATTAATAAGTATAAATAACTTTCTTTTACAATATATTTCTTAATAAATTCTTAAATAATTTTTTCCATTCTTCTTATAAATTTTAAAATGCACTCCTTTAATCAATTCTTTTTTATTTATACTTTTTAATGGCTTGAAATGCTTAAGAGAGTTAAATGTTAAATCCTTAACTTCTCCCTTCACAATCTTGTTTTTCAACAAAGCCAACCCAGTTGTTGTCAACTCATAAGTACCTGGAATAGGAATAGAAGCTGTTGTAGCCAAGCGTATAATCTCTGCTTTAGCGCCTTGAGAGAAGCTTTTTCTGTTAGATTCTCCTTTTTCCTTGCTCATCTTGTAGAATTCATAAAAAACCCATCCTGGAAGGAGCCATTTTGCATGCTTTACTTTTTTAATGTGCCTTCTAAAGTGCTTTCTATTAATATTTACTTTCATCTGCCTCATAATAAAAATTTAGGATTAGAGATTTAAATAACTATTGAATAATAAGAAATTATTTGATGTCTCCAACTTTTCTATATACACTTAAATTTATTATTGGAATACCACTTTTACATTCAATATATCGGGTACCATCGTAAGAAAAAAATAAAGTATCCTCTGAAAAAAGCCTGTCATTTTTTACGCCTGCGACATAACGAATTCTTCTTCTCCTAAATCCACCCTACATAAAAAATTCAATTTCTGCAACTTCAACAGGAATAAGAAGATAATCGGCTAATGTAGTGCGTTCAGCATCAACTCTTATCTCTAACCTTCTTGGTTCTGGCAAATGTTTCATATTATCAGGCAAGTTCATATTAAAAATAGAAATAATTTTTATTTATAAACATTATTAGCTTAAAAAGTATATATTATAAATTCTTTACTTTCCCGAAATCATAAACTTTGCTATCCTCTACTATAAAAACTTCAAAGTTGCTTAAATCCTGATGAAGAAACGGGCTTAATAACTCTTGTTTTAAAATATTAGTCCCGATAGTCAATGCATTAAAAGAAGGAGTAACTATCAAAATCTTATTTTTGTATTTTCCTTTAATAAAACATTTGTACAATTCATATTTTGATTTATCTTTCAAGCTTACTGCAGGATGCTCATGACCAATAATAATAATTTTGGAACTATGGAAAGCGTCATTCGTTAATATTTCATCGCCATGACAAATAATAATATCATTAATCTTGAAATACTCAACAAGATCAATATGCCTCTTGCTAGCAATGTACTTCAAAGTAATATCATGATTTCCCTTTACCAAAACAAGCTTTTCAGAATGTTGTAGGAACAAGTCTATCAATTTTAGTGTATTTCTCCATTCGGTATCAGAAATAACACCAAACTCATGCTTCAAATCACCAGTAATAACTATTGCCTTAAATCTTCTGTTGTTAATTATTTTCTTAGCCCTTTCATACATTTCAGCAAACTGGAATCTAGGGACAAGAATTCCCTTGACATTAAGATACTCCTCATACCCAATATGAAGATCTGAAAATACTAAAATATTTTCCTTTTTTAGATGCAAAGACAAATCATTTATTTCAATATTATTTATTATTTCCATAAAAAAGTAAACATTAATCTTTTTTTAAAAAACTATCTAAACCTTCAATGTGAGACAAACCTGTTCTAAATAATATATTTCTAAAATTATTATTAACTTTTATTCCTTTTCTTTGTAAACCACTATTTAGCTTATGATATAATTCTCTTCCTTTCTTATCTAAGTCTGTTAGAATAACAACTTCCTTGTCATCAATATCCTCAATAATTTTAAACAAAGCCTTGTTCAATATTTTAATGTTTAAAATTCCCAAGTTATTCAATGCTATCTTGTCCTTCTTACCTTCGGCTATAACCATATAACCATTTTCTTTTATTTTATAAATTTCTTCAAGCAATAATTCCTTATCAATCATTTTTCAGCAATTCATAAATTAATATATTTGGGTTTGCATTCTCAAAGGAAGCTATCTTTGATTCTGTTCCTGATTCCATTAAAATTTTTATATAATTTCCAGCTTCCTTATTATTATACCATTCATTGCCATACTGCTTAAATAAATTGTTCCTCAACTCAGAAGCCCTAATCATAGCCAACAAATAAGACGGAACATACAAAACTGCCTCAGGAAGAATATGATGCAACTGCCAATACCTGCCATCAACTTCAACTCCCATATATTTCTTAATCATTTTTGCATAGTAATTATCAGCCTGCTCCATAGACATATCCTTTTTCCAGAAATCCATCTTGAACATAGAATTTGCACAATAAAACGTAATTGCAAACAAGTCAAGAAACTCCATTCTTTTTACTATCTCTTCAGCCTCATCCTTAGAAAATCTGAGCTCTTTTATCAAATAGTTATTGTCGCTTATCAAATTCTCAAAAAAAGTAGAGAATGTTTCGCATAAAGCTTCTGACATATAATACCTTGTCCAAAAAGGAAGCTCCTTCTTGATGTGAGAGAAATGGACAGCATGGCCGAACTCATGATAGACAGAATTTGTATCATTGATAAAATTCTCAGCCTTAAAACTTACGCGAACATCTCCAGGAATATTTATTCCGTAACAAAAAGGAGAACTATACTTTCCAGGCCTGTCCTGATCATCAACTTTAATTCTATTGACATCAAAACCAAGAATTTTCATCCTGTTTTTAACAGACTTTAAAATATCAAACTTATTGCTGACCTTTAAATTACCAAAAACAGCATTCCTCATGTAATAGAAATCATCAAAATACTCGCTGTCCCTGCCATCAACTTCATTAGAATAATAATTAAACTGCTTTATGAATTCCGTCTTGAGGCTTGAACCCAAAGCGTCAACCACATCCTTCAGCTTTTCAAAACCAATCTTATGCTGAAAAAAGTAAGGCTCCAAAACATCAATATTATAATCTGAATATGCGTCCTTGTAAGTATTGCAAGTTTCTTCTATAATTGGAGTTATAAATTTAGTCTTATCAACAAACTCATCAAAAACTTTCTTTCTTGATTTTGAAGCTGAAGATGAAGCGAACTGCCTCCAATTAGTCCAGTTAAGCTTCTCATTCTTAAAATTCATACTACTTATACTTACTTTTTCCTTCCTAGTTTCGTGCAGTTGGATTGTTAATTTAGATAATTTATGAGAAACCTGAGATGCAACAGAATCATAATACAGAAGCTTAGGCTCCTTAAAGTTCTTGAGAAAATTCTTGGCAAGATCAGAACTAAAATTTTCCAGCTCCCCTATTTTTTCCTTAGAGTAAGGCAAGCCAACCTGCATGTTAAAATATTCATTAGCGAGAGATTCCCTGTTTGACTCTGCCTTTTCGCACCATTCCTTAAGATCCATAAATATAACCACTTCAAGCTATTTATATAAATTTTGCCATCACCTTATCATGATTCAGAGCGAAAATTGAAGAACTCATATCTGAAGCCTTGGATACAATAGACATAATGTGATTAACCAACTTCATCTCATTACTATTAACTGTCTTCAGAGAACCTGCAAGGTAATTTATCTCAGATTTCATATCGTGAAGATTGTTAAGCAGTTCAGGACTAAAATTATAAAAAAGGTTATAGTATCCTCTTAAGAACTCATTAGCTTTAGCATAAATATTCAATATCTCAGGATTGATTTTGGCAGAGCTTTTGCTCAAAGTCTCGCAAATGTATTTATACTCATCACAAATCTTTTCCATATTCCAAGCAATAATAGAAATAAAAACAGAACTATTTTTATCTATATTCACACCTTTATTAATAAGCCTCAAACAAAAGCTGCTAAGCTGATTATTGTTCTTCTCTAATGACATAAGACCGTTAAGTTCGCTAGATTTATTATTCTTGATCATATCAAGGCTGGAATCTGCAAGACTCAAAGTAACAAGAAAACACCTCCTAAGAGCAGAACTGAATGCATCATGTTCCTCATTAGCAACGCTCTTAATAACCATTTTCTTTTTAGTCTGCTCTGAAACTACAAACCCCAAAAGAAGATTGGAAACCATATCATTAACAACAGAGTAAAAGTGCGGCTTAGAAAATAACAAACTTATCTCATCATAACCAGCCTTGTGCAAAGAAGACAAACAGTATCTCAAAGTCCTCTCGCTAAAAGAATCTGCATTAATATTAATAGCCTTAGATGCAGGATGCGAAAAAGCCCTAACAACAAGCTCATTGCCCCTCTCTTCAATATCCAACTCATCACTTTTGTTAATATTAAATTTTTTAACCCACTTGCTTGGAAGTGAAACAACAGAAGTCTTGCCTGCAAGCTGAATAACTTTCCTCTTCATGCCAGACTTTATGGATATATTATGCTTATAAGAATTTCTAAATTATATAATTTATATAACTTCTAAGAATCAAGCTTATAACATACAACATCCATTAAAACTTATCCAACGGAGGTGCAAATATGCTGGACAAAAAAGAACTAATCATCCTAGCAAAACTCAGAGAAAACTCAAGGGAGAGCCTGACTAGGATGAGCAGGAAAATATCAATACCTGTATCAACAATATATGAAAAACTGAAAAACTATGAGAAGACTGTGATAAAGAAGCACACATCACTGCTAGACTTTAACAAATTAGGATTTGGAACCAGAGCAACCATAATACTAAAATCAAAAAAAGAAAACAGAGAAAACCTGAAGCAGTTCCTTCTAGAGAATAAATATGTAAACTCATTTTACAAAATAAACAACGGATATGACTTCATGATAGAAACAGTATTCAGAGAACTAAAAGAGGTTGAAAACTTTGTAGAGGAACTGGAAAACAATTATGGAGTTGAAGAAAAGCTTGTATACTACATAGTAGAAGAACTGAAAAAAGAAGCATTCCTAAGCAATGCAGATTACATAAAAGTATCTGGGAATATTTAGCAAGATATTTAAACATAATTTTTTATTTACATTAGATGAAAAATGAGGTGATATTTTATCTGGCTTCAATTATCTTAATACTTTCCTTACTAACTTACTTTATACCTTATTATGAAATTACAGGATCTTTCATAAAAATAGAATCAACCTGCAACAAGGGAGACGGATGCAACAAAAACTGCGTGAACGGAGATCCTGACTGCAGCTGCGAAGCACAAAAAGGATATTTATGCAAGGAAAATGAAAACTGCAAGACAAAATTATTACTTAACTGGGGAAGCAAAGCGTGCTGCTCAACCCAATGCTTAAACGGAACAATAAACGGCAACAATACAAGCATAAAATTATTCCAAACAGAAAAATCCCAAGTAAAGATAACTGCAGAATACCAAGATGAAAAAATCAAAGAAGACAACACAAGAAACTACCTCAAAATAGGATTGATGTCTTTGACATTGCTTCTATTAGTAATACTTGCAGTAATATTCAGGCGCAAACCAAAGAATGTTACAATCCTAAATATAAAACCGAAAGAAAATGTAAACAAAGAAGAAAATGAACTTCTAGAAACAGTCAAGGAATCACTGTCAGACGAAGAAAAAAGCATAATAAACGAGATCTCAAAAAAGGAAGGAATAGAACTAGAAGAGCTGATGAAGAAATTGAAATTGTCTAAAGAAAAAATATCATTCTATTTGCTTAAACTAGAAAGAAGACAAATAGTCAAGACTAAAGGAACAACAAACCCAAGAATTTTTATCAATGACTGGCTCAAGTAGATATTCTTGTTATAACAAATTTTGGTTTAATAAATTCTGTGCCATAAGTGGCTTGCAGCTCTAAATCTTCTTCTAGTTTGCCTGACAGGAATGGATTTTCCTTGCTTACTTTCTGATTTATCCTAGAAGCCAAAAGCTTGATGAGTTTGTTAAGAGCTTCATCATTTTCTATAACAATATTTGTAATAACATTACTAGATCCATCATAATTTACATGAATGTTCTTGCCAGAACCGTCACACACTATCTCATTTACTCTTTTATCCTCAATCAAAGGAGAAATAGCACCATACTTTTTTATATCCCTAACTAAATAATATCTTATCTTGTCATAAGCATCATCACTAAAATTTAATTTATTGCTGTCAAACTCCTCCTTTACAGCTTTTTTTAGCTCTAAATCATTATCAACAATACTGCCTGGAAGAGACTTTAAATCTGCCAATACTTTATGATATTCATTAATATCAGGCTCTTTTACAATGTACTTTGTTCCATCAAAAAATGATGAGACAAGAGTCTTTCCACTTTCCTTTGACAAAATAATATCTTCTTTCTTTGTATTTTTTTCCTTCTCCTCTACTTCCCTAAGCCTGGCAAGCAATAACTGCCTCTTCTTTTCGAGCACAGACTTCTCAACTTTTTTACGAATATTCTCATCGATAGTCATTATCTTGTGCTTTTCCTTCTTATAGGCCTGAAACATTAGATTAGAAAAATTCCTCAAGAAAACTGACTTGTTATAGTAATTTGAGTTGCTGCTTTTAACTTTATCAAGGACCTTTGCCAATTCATTTCTCTCTTTTTCCAGAAACTCATTAACTATAAAGAAAGGCTCTTCTTTCATGTGTACTCTTGCATAGAGCCTGGCTGAGGACTTCCCTGCAAGCTAGTTTTTCCCCTGACATACTTCTCAAGCAAAACCAAACCCTGAGCAATAACCCTATTCTGTTCCAGTAAAGTCTCTAGTCTCTTTGACAATTCCTGTATTCTAGCTTCTGTACTTTCAACCTCGCCGACATGCTTAGAAGCTTCCTCAAATAACCCAACCAGCTTATCAATCCTATTAACAAGCTTATTAGTTGACTCCAACAGTCTATTAAAATCCTCCTGAGAATGATCAGCATATTCGCTTACAGGCTTTGACTCTTTTTTCATGACATTAATTTACAAAAACTAGTATAAAAACCTTTCTCAAGTATCAAACAAAAAATACTATAAAGACGTGAGGAAAAATAATTTTTTATGCCCAATAAATATATTAATAAAAAAATGAATACAACTATCCTAATATTATATAAAACTTTCCCACAAATAAAGCGAGAACAAAATTTATAAATCTTACAGATAAATCACGGTCATGCTATCAGAAACCTTCAAACAATACAAAGACAAAGACCCGTTTTCAGAAATCTACGGGCAGGAAGCAGCTAAAAAACAGATACTTTCAGCCCTGATAATGAACAGGCACATAATACTCGTGGGGCCTCCAGGAATAGGAAAGACAACTCTGGCAAAAAACATTGCAAAACTGCTTCCTGAAATAACTGTAAATAACTGCAATTTCCACTGCTCTCCTGAAAGCCCACAATGCCCAGAATGCAAAACAAGAAAACAAACAACAAAAAAAATCAAAGGCGAAGAAAGATTTGTAAGGATACAGGGATCTCCAGACCTTACAGTCGAGGACCTTCTTGGCGATATTGATCCGATAAAGGCATTGAAATATGGCCCGTTAGCAATAGAAAGCTTCACGCCCGGAAAAATATTCAAGGCAAACAATGGATTATTATTTTTTGATGAAATAAACAGAGCTCCTGAGAAAATACAGAATTCGTTACTGCAAGTTCTTGAAGAAGGAAAGGCAACAATAGGAAGCTATGACATAGACTTAGAAGCCAACTTCATATTAATTTCCACAATGAATCCTGAGGATTTTGCTGCAACAGAAAAATTATCAGAAGTATTGCTAGACAGATTTGACTTTGTGTTCATAAACTATCCTGAAAATTTGGAAATAGAAAAAAGAATAGTAAGAGACAAATCAGAAATCCTAAAAGAGATAAAATTTCCAGAAGACCTACTGCATTTAACTATAGGATTCATACAGAAACTAAGAAAAAACGAGAACCTAGAAAGATTACCAAGCGTAAGGGCGTCAATAGGCCTATATGAGAGGGCACAATCAAATGCATTCCTGAACAAAAGAAGAGAAGTAATAATACAAGATGTTCTTGAAGCATTTTACTCTGTAATAGCACACAGAATAAGATTAAAGCCTTCAGTAAAATATATAATAGACAACAAGGAATTCATAAGAAAAGAATTCAATTCATTTAAAGAAAACTTCGAAAAGGAAAACAGCATAGAAGTCCCCTGACATAGAAGTAAAGGAAATAAAAGAAGGAAGCGAAGAAGAAGCTCTAGCTGACAAATACGAAGGATTATCTCATTCTATAATTGAAGGCAACAAAGACAGGATACAACAAGGAATGCTACTAGATGCAACAATAAGCCAAGGATTATTTGCATTCAATCCTGACATGATGTACGAGCAGCTTGTAAAAAACTACGAGAATGCAGAAAAAATGTACGGAGAAAGCATGCTGAGGCTTGCAACAGGCTATGACCCAAATGCTTTGAAGAAGAACATAAAATTCCCAGAATTCCAAAGAGAACTAAAAAACAAAATGCAAAAAATGCTACAAGAAATGAAAGATGAAAACTTTCTAGATGATCAAAATAAAATAACAGACAGAGGAATTGAACTAGCCTCTCTAGTATTATACATGGAAGAACTTAATGATTTGAGAGCGAAAGGAATTGGAGAAAAGAAAACAAGAAAACCCATGTTATATGGGGAAAAAATGAATGTAAGGGAATATAGAAAACATGACAGGTATCATGACCTAGCATTAAAGTCCATAATAAAGACATCAATAAGGAGAGGACACAAAAAAATAGAGAATGAAGACCTAAGAGTATTTGAAAGAGAAAGCAAGGGCAAGATATACATAATATATGCACTAGACGCATCTGGCTCAATGAAAGGAAACAAAATCAATCTCTGCAAAAAAGCTGGAATAGCACTAGCATACAAAGCAATAGAAGAAAACGACAAGGCAGGATTGATAGTATTTGGAACAAAAATAGAAGAGCAAGTATATCCAACATCAGACTTCAGCCAGTTCATCATGTCAATAACAAGAATAAGGGCACAAAAACAAACAGACATAGCACTCACAATAGAAAAGGCTATAGAAATGTTTCCAAAAGACAATGTGACAAAACATCTAGTACTAATAACAGATGCTGTGCCAACAGTAGGAGAAGATCCCAGCAAGAATACATTAAATTTAGTAGAAAGAGCAACAGCATTAGGAATAAGCATATCTGTCATAGGAATAGAAATTGACAAGGAAGGAATAGAATTGGCAAAAAAAATAGTAGAAATAGGAAACGGCAGACTGTATATTGTGAAAGGGCTTGAGAACCTGGACAGGATAGTATTGCAGGACTATTATAGCTTGTAGCAATCTAAGGACATAGAGAATTTTTCTTAATTAAAAAACTGCCCAAGAAGTTCTAATGCCCGAGAAAAAAGCCATTAATTAATTAATAAACATTTATAGAATACAAAACACAATTAAACAAGTATATAATAACATTTTTATAATATAAAATAATCTTAGATTCATGGATGTTTTCGCACATGCTTTCTGGACATATGCAATATTTCACAAAAAGAGATACAGATGGCCAGCAACATTATTTGGAGTATTGCCAGACATAATATCATTCGGGCCATTCTTTTTATACATGATAATAACCAGAACACCATTTAACAGAAATTCAGAAGCAATTCCAGACTATATATACCAGTCATATAACATAACGCACAGCCTACTAATATTCTCAGTAACTGTTCTGGTGTTTTATCTTATTATAAGAAGCATACCCTGGCCACTACTTGCCTGGGGAATTCACATAATAATAGACATACCTACACATACAAGAGAATTCTTTCCAACACCCATATTATGGCCAATAAGCGATATTAATGTAAGTGGAATAAGCTGGGGAACACCATGGTTCATGATAGTAAATTATTCTGCATTAGTTATAGTTTATGGGATTATAATCTATAAATATAAGAAAAGAAATAAAAATTAAAAATCATTGATGTTTTCCCTGCCTTATCTTGCCAATCAACTTTTGCAAATTATCAACCTGCATCATTAATCTTAATTTTTCATGATCTTCCTGAGCTAACTTCTTAGTGTAATTAACTAACTCAAAGTCAATAGCCTTTATTGTCTCGCTAATAGTTTTCAACTTTTGAATTTCATTCTTTAAATTTTCCAACTCTTTACTTAATGTTTCAAAATTCTTTTTTTCTAATTCCAATTTAGCGAAGTGCTTTTGCAATTCATCTTTTACTTCCCTGTCTATTCTTTCTAAAATTTTGTCTGTTAACTGGTTCTTGAAATTTCCCAAACTATCAAACTCTTTTCTATACCTTAAATTCATATCATTGAACGCTGTTAAGCTTTTATCAAATTCCTCAAAATAGCTAACCTGCCTTGTTGTGATATCATTAATCTTCTCCAAAATAATCTTCTTACTATCTTCACTGGAACTTTTTAATGCCCCAATATTTTTATTAGCTTCATCAACTACCTGATTTAATTTGCTTATTTCAGATCTCAATTCAGCGATCTCCTTTTTATTGAACATGCAATCCAAATTCACAGCCAAAATTTATAAACTTAACCTAAAAATAACGTATACAAACTAATAATTTTTGTATAATAATCCTTATAAATGAAGCACAAATTTAAAAATCATGCCTGCAAAGACTATATTATATAATGATGAAAAGAACGGCGAAAAATATAAAATTTCTTATAGTGAAGAACTGCAATTAAAAAACTTGCACGCTTCAAGAGAACAAACAAAATGGCTGAAGATGAATTTCTATGCCAAGCTATTATTATTCTTTATAATGATAGGAATTTTTATAATATTTTTCTATGTATTATACAGGCTTGATTACATTAATTTCTTTACAAGAATACTGACTGGGAAATAAGCATAAATCTTTCAGATTTTTATACGATAAATATTGCATTCTTATTAATTCTATGAAAACGTTAACTGCAGTTTTACATAAAGAAGAATATATGTATGTAGCTGAATGCCCTGAAGCAGGTACAGCAAGCCAAGGAAAAACAGTGGAAGAAGCAGTCTCTAATTTAAGAGAAGCAACTGAATTATATTTAGAAGAATTTCCATTAGAAAAATCAGAAAAACCTATTATGACTACCTTTGAGGTTGATGTTCATGGCGCAGCTAAGAAAAGTATCAGGGCCTGAAGCTGTTAAAATTCTTTGTAATAAATTTGGATTTAGCATTAATGGAAGAACTGGAAACCATGTAAGAACTATCAAAACAAACTCAGGAAGGAAAAGTTGGAACTATTGTACCAATACATAATGACATAAAAATTGGGACACTAAAATCTGTATTAAAACTAGCTAAAGTTGATGTAGATGAATTCAGCAAATATCTATGATTTAGCAATGCGCACCACAAAATATTGAAAAATAATGCTTAAAGCTGTTAAACAGTCCCACAATACCTGCAACCCTGAACATTACCCCCTGATAAGTGAGCAGTATGCTGAGCAAAATTGTAATTTCCAACAAGACTAGAAACAGTAGCCTCTATAGTTCCAGGAGAAGCTGCGCCCTTGCTTCCATACTGTCCGTGAGCTGAGGAAGCAGCAGCATAAGCAGATGAAACAGGACTTCCTAAGCCAGAACTGCCATACATTCCCAAAACACCACTAACACCTTCCTGGCTAACAGGCGTGACCCCATAAACAGAACCAGAAGCAGCAATACCCCCTCCAGCAGCATAAGGAGTTCCAGGAACTCTAGAAGAAGACTCAGGATTAGAAAGATTAGTAACATTATAAATGTGAGTAATCCTATCAGAAGAAGCAGGAGAATAAACCAATCCATACTTAGAGCCTATAGGATTTTCTTTATTTTCCTCACTAAATTCAGCTTTGCCTTCAATAATTTCTTTCCTAATAATCTCAGCAACATCTTTTTCTATTATTTTATATACATTATCAGAAACATTCGGAACTACTGCTGATCTTGGAATCTTCTCAAGCTCCTCAATAAGGATAAACTCAGACAGTTTTACAGCCTTAGGATTCTTCCAATTAATCTTGTAAAAAATACCATTTTTTATCTTTTCAGTTTTTAACAGGCTTTGCTTTTCCAGTAATTTTAAGCTTTCATGAACCCAGCCTACACTAATATTCAGAAGCCTAGCTATCTGATTAACATTATAGCCATCTTTATTACCAACTAGGAGCTTTAAAATAAGCTTTTGTTTTTCACTAATCATACTATTCTGTAGTACCGAATATTTTTAAATGTTTTGAAATTGACTTTAAGGCTTATATAAACAATTATATTAGTTTTTAAATAAAGTATATATTACAAAATATAAATAAATTATTTAGGAAAGATTTAAATACTACTTATGTATTACATTATATTACATGATTATTATAGATAGTTCAACATTGATATTATTATCCAAAATAGGAGTCTTAGATACGGTAATAAACAATTCAAAAATGAAAATAGTATTAACAGAATGGATAGTGAAAGAATTAACTGCAAAAAAAACAAATGATGCAGTTTTAATAGAAGAAAGAATAAAAAATGAGAAATTAAAAGTTGAAAAAATAAAATCTACTTTGACAAATGGATTAATTAAAGATTTTAATATAGGAAAGGGAGAAGCTGAAATATTGGCCTTTGTATTAGAAAACAAACTTCCAGTAATAACTGATGATAAAAAGGCAATTAACATATGCAGAATATTTAATTTAGAATTTACAACTGCAATATCTATTGTTGTTTCTCTATATAATAAAAAAATAATAAATCAAGAATTATTTTCAGTATATTTAAAAAAACTAGAAAAATATGGCAGATATAATGACGAAATAATAAATAAAGCCAGGGAGGATACAAAATGAAAAAAATGGAGACTATAATGAGTGTAAGGTTACCAGAGAATGACATAGAATTAATAAATAGTTTTGCAGCTGAATATAATAAAGATAAATCAACAGCTGTAAGAGAATTAGTGGAGATGGGAAGATTGTATTTTGCTATAAATGAATATATAAAAGGGAAAGCAAGTATAGGAAGAACAGCTGAATTAGCAGGATTATCTATATCTGAAACTATAGACTTATTGACAGATTTAGGAATAAAAGCTAAAGTAGACATACAAGACTATTTAGAAAGTAAGAAAGCTGCTGAAAAGATGTTTAAATAGTATTCCAGAATCATGTCCATTAGATATTTAATCTAACAAAAGCATATAATCTTATTACATAACTATTAATAAGTAGTAAACTACCGGAAGCTTTATAAAGATATAAAACTAATAAATATATGAGAATATAAAATGGTTGAAAATCAATTAACAGAAAATGGAATTGAATTAAGAGTAGATGAAAGTTCTTATGAAGAAATTTTTCCTAAAAAGAAACTTGTCAATATTGGCATTAGATTTTTAGCTCTTGGAACTGATCCTAAAGAAATGGCAAAATATATAGAAAGGTTACCATTAGACATACAAGAAGAAGCTGCATTAAATTATATTGAGGTTCGAAAATCTATGGGAAAATCTTATAGCTATTCAGATTAATATTTAAATGATACTAAAATAATTAACTTAAAACTCTTATCTAATATATTGTTTCGAGGTAAAATTGTTCATATCGCATTATATAACCTCACACTTATAACGAACCAATACCGAATGATTATAAATCTTTGCAGAAAAGTATATAAATAAGTTAAACTTAGTATTACTTAGGTAAACTAATATGGTACAAGCACTAATAGAAATCGATGAGAACACAAACAGAGTACTAAATATGGTTAAAGCAAAATATGATCTTAAGAATAAAGGAGAAGCAATAAAGTTTGTTGTTACAGAATTTATAGAATTTGAAGGAGAACCAGAATTGAGACCTGAATATTTAGAAAAATTAAAGAAAATCCAAAAAGAGAAAGGAACTTCTTTCAAGAATATTGAAGAATTAAGGAAGCATATAGAGCATGCGTGACTATGACATTAAACCAAACTTACAGAAAATTCTTAACAAACTTTCTAAAAAAGACAAAGTAGCTTATGAAGCTGTTTTAAATAAAATTCAAGAAATTATAAATTCAGAAGATGTAGAACATTACAAAAATTTAAAATATGACATGAAAAATCTTAAGGAAGTTCATATTGCCAAATCTTTTGTATTAGTATTTAACTATGATAAAACAAATAATTCTATATCATTTTTAGATTATGATCATCATGATAAAATATTTTTCAGGAAATAAGATTATAAAGCAGGTTTTGGTCTTGCTCTTAAACAACCCCATAACTAAACTTTTCGTCATTATTTTATAACAAACTCAATTAGTTAACAATTGTGAAAAACCTTAAATAGTAGTTCACATGTGTTAACTTATGGACATGAATTGGTTAATGGGCTTTATAGAAGGAGAAGGATGTTTTAGTATAAGTTTTATTAGGTCTAAAACTCAAAAATTAGGATATCAAATAAAACCTATGTTTGTCATAAAATTAACAGAATCAGAAAAAGAAGTTTTAGAAAAAATAAGAATTTACTTAGGCAATATAGGAAACATTTATCTCGAATCTAGCGAATCAAATAGAAGAAGAGGATTAAAAAACTCTCGTGATTGTGCTGGTTTTAGAGTCACTAAACTTGAAGAACTTCAAAATTTGATAAAATTACTAAAAAACCAAATTTTTATTTCACAAAGAAAAGAGAAAGATTTTAAAAACTGGGTAAAGTGTATTGAAATGATCGAAAATAAAGAACACCTAACTAAAGAAGGATTCCTTAGAATTGCACTAATAAGAGACCAAATACATACAACAAAACAATCAAATAAAAAAGGATTTTGTTATATCAAAAATGAATTAGAACCTTGCTACATGATGAAAAAAGAAAATAGTATACCAGAAAATTGTTCAATCAAAAATGAATTAATAAAATCAAATGAAGAAAAAAATCTAATAAAACCATTAGACATTATTTGTGAGGTAGGCGAATGTTAGACATACAAAACTTGCATGTAAGCACAGAAAACAAAGAGATACTAAAAGGAATTTCTCTAAACATAAAAACAGGAGAAGTACATGTACTAATGGGACCAAATGGGTCTGGAAAGTCAACACTAGCGTACACACTAATGGGCCACCCAAAATACAAAATACAAGAAGGAAGCATAAAATTCAAAGAACAAGAAATCAAAGAACTAAAAGCAGATGAAAGAGCAAGACTTGGAATGTTCTTAGGATTTCAATATCCATCAGAAATATCAGGAATAACAATAACACAATTTCTAAAACAAGCCAAAAAAAACCAAACGAAGACATACATAGAATTCTACAACACAATAAAAGAAAAAATGAAAGAACTGGGAATTGACAAAATGTTCATAGACAGAAATTTGAATGAAGGATTCTCTGGAGGAGAAAAAAAGAAAAATGAAATACTGCAGATGTCAGTGCTAGAACCAGAGCTTGCAGTCCTGGATGAGCCAGATTCAGGAACAGATATTGATGCATTGAAATTAATAGCACAAGGAATAAATGAAGCAAAACAAAAAAATACAAGCATACTCTTAATCACACATTATAACAGGCTATTGAACTATGTGAAACCAGATTTTGTACATGTAATTTACAATGGAAAGATAATAGCATCTGGAGATTTTAATTTAGCACATGAAATAGAAGAAAGAGGATACGAGGATATAATAAAAGAAAATGGAAACTAAAACAAGCTTTTTGGACATAGACCAGAAAAAATACGACTTCAATGATGAAATAGAATACTTAGAAGTATTACCAAAGGGACTAAGCATAGATGTTGTAAAAAAAATATCACAAATAAAAAAAGAACCTGAATGGATGCTAAACATAAGAATAAAGGCATACGAAGAATTCTTGAAAAAACCAATGCAAAACTGGGGACCAGACTTAAGTCATATAGATTTCAATAACATAACTTACTACATGTCATCTACAAATAAAGTTGCAAAAGAATGGGAAGATGTTCCAGAAAATATAAAGAAAACATTTGAAAGACTTGGAATTCCAGAAGCAGAAAAAAAATTCTTAGCTGGAGCAGGAGCTATGTATGAATCAACAACAGCTTATCATAAATTAAGAGAAGATCTAGAAAAAAAAGGAGTAATATTCTGTGACACAGACACTGCAATCCATGACCATCCAGAATTAATAAAGAAATATTTCGGAACAGTTGTCCCAATGGCTGACAATAAATTTGCAGCACTAAATACTGCAGTATGGTCTGGAGGAAGTTTTATTTACGTTCCAAAAGGAGTAAAAATTGATTTGCCATTACAAGCTTACTTCAGAATAAACGCACAAAACGTAGGACAATTTGAAAGAACACTAATAATTGTAGACGAAGGAGCAGAAGTACATTATGTAGAGGGTTGTCTTCCTGCTTGGGAAGAAGTAAGCTGTGGGAATACTATGGTTGCTATTCCAGAAATAAAAGAAGGAGATACTGTTCTTAATAGCAATGGAGAAAATACTATGGTAGAAAAGACAATTAAAAGACCATTTGATGGAGAATTAATAAATATACAACCTATATCTGTGGGTAATACTTTTAGTCTAACCCCAGAACATCCTGTGCTTGCAATATCAAGAGATAAAGTCCTACAATCAAAAAGAAAGAACAGAAGATTATCTGATTACAATAATAATAAATTGTCGAATGTTGAACCGGAGTTTATTGAAGCTGGAGAATTAAGAAATGGAGATTTTCTTATATATCCAATCAATCAAGTGAAAATTGATAATTTTGATTTAGATGAGACTAAAATGAAATTTTTAGGATATTATTTGTCTGAAGGACATACCTCAATAATAAACGGATGTGATGCAGTTGTATTATCATTTAATGAAAATGAAAGAGATTACATTAATGAAGCAAAGCAACTATCTAAAGAGATTATAGGAAAAATACCAAGTGAATTCAATGATAAAGAAAAACACGAATTAAGATTGACTGTTTATTCAAAAGAGTTGAAAAATTTATGTGATAAACATTGTGGAAATTATGCAGAAATGAAAAAACTAAGTAAAGAGATTATGGACCTGCCACCATCTAAACAAAGACATCTACTTGAAACTTATATCAATGGAGATGGAAATGTCTTTTATAAAATAAGAAAAGATGGGAAAAGCAAACAAAAAGCTGTAAGAAGTTCAACAACTTCAAGACAATTATCGTTTCAAATTCAAGAGTTACTTGCACGTCAAGGAATATATTCTACAATAAACATTAGAGAAAAATTTGATGAAAAAATGAAAGACGGAAAGATTATTCATCATAATAGATTCTACATTAATTATTTTGGTCAGAATAATCTAATAAAAAATGTCAAAAGAAAGGAAAATTATTTTATAGTACCAATAAGAAATATAGGAAGACATCCTTACAAAGGATCTGTATATAATTTTCATGTACAAAATGAACCTAATACCTACTTAGTAAAAGGTTTTGCAGTTCATAATTGCTCTGCACCTTCATATTCAACAGAATCTTTACATACAGCAGTAGTTGAGGTTGTAGCACTAAAAGATTCAAGAGTAAGATATACAACTCTACAAAACTGGTCAGACAATATTTATAATTTAGTAACAAAAAGAGCACATGCATACGAAAATGCATATGTAGAATGGCTTGATGCTAATATTGGTTGCCTTGCAGAAGGAACAAAGATATCAACAAATCCTGGAATAAATGATATTGAGAAAATAAATGAAGGGGACAAAGTTATAACTTTCAATGAAACCACAAAAGAATTAGAAGCAAAAAAAGTATTAGCGAAAAAATTCTCTGGAATAAAACCAACTTATAATATAATTCTTGACAAAGGGAAAAGAGAATTAATATCAACAAGTAATCATCCTTTTTTAAGCTTAAAATATTATTCCAACAGAGCCAAAAAATTAGGAAGATATGAATTTGCCTGGACACCTCTTTCTCAATTATCCGCAGAATCTTATCTTTTAGTAGCAAAACAAATGCCCGATCTAGGCAAACCCTATACTTTGACACAGCCCAATATGGAACGTTCTATGTTGAACAGAAATCAATATGGTGCTGAATATAGAATGTCAACAAATTATAAATATACAAAATTAAAATTACCAAAAGAAACCAATGAAGATCTACTTTGGCTTTTCGGCTGCACAATAGGCGATGGCAATACAGACATTGCAAAAAGCAAAAAATCAGATTCTAATAGATATGGCAGACTTGCCTTTTCAGTTCCGGATAACGACCATGCAAGAGAAAAAATTGTTAAATTAATGAAGAGTATATTTGGCTTAGAAAAATACACTGAAAGAAAAGATAAAGTCTTAATTACTTACAACAGTTTATTCTTAGCTGAATTTTTTAAATTAAATGGAATAGATGGAAATGCACATACTAAAAGAGTTCCAAAATGGGTTTATAGTCTACCATTAAATCAAAAAAGAGCTTTGCTAGCAGGATATATTGAAGCTGATGGCAGAATAAATGGAAATAATTCCAGATTTAAAGCATGCAATAAGGAATTATTAGAAGATCTTAAAATCCTTGCAATGACATGCGGAATAGAAGTCAATAGAATAAAAGAAGAAAAAGAAATTAAAAGAATTAAAATTAATGGAATTAATGCCCCTGAAAAGGAATACACCTCTTATATAATGTATGTTAGTGATTTGTTTAAATTAAGAGAATTTTTATCTGAAGGAAATAAAATAAAAGTACCAAAAAACCCAAGAACCAAAAAAGGAAGATTTTTAGACAAGACTAAAAGAAGAATACACTTACCAGAACATTTAGAATTGTTACAGATAACTTCAATTAAACCAAATGGAGATTTACCAACATATGATTTGGAAATAGAAGGAACACACAATTTTATAGCAAATGGAGTTATTGTTCATAATAGTGCTATTACTATGAAATATCCTTCTGTATACCTGAAAGGAGAACATGCAAAAGCAAACATACTATCGGTGGCATTCGCAAACAACGGACAAAACCAAGATGCAGGAGCAAAAGCAATACACTTTGTACCTAACACTTCCTCAACAATAATCTCTAAATCAATAAGCAAAGGAACAGGAAAAACAACTTTCAGAGGACTAGTGCAAGTGATGAAAGGAGCACATAACTGCAAGTCACATATGAGATGTGTAAAACCAGATACAATATTATTAGGCGATAACAAAGCTATTTCTGATTATAATATCAATGACTCTGTAGTTGGTTCTCAAGGATTAAACAAAGTAAATCAAACTTTTATAAATGATTTTGAAGGGGGAATGATAAAAATAAAAGGAACTGGTTTGTTGCCTATTGAAGTTACAAAAGAACACCCATTATTTGTTTCTAAGTCAAAAAATATTTACTACAAAAAAGATGATGGAAAATATTCTTACAAAATTGAATTAGAAGAACCTCATTGGGAAAATCCAGAAAAATTAATTCCCAAGAAGTCACATAATGAAGGATATTATCTTGTTATGCCTAGACTAATTGGCAATATAGAGATTTCATCTCTTAATCTTAAACCTTTTATGAAAAATGAGAATAATGCGAATATAATAAGCAAAGAATTCCCTCTGAATAATGATACTGCATGGCTAATGGGATTATATGTTGCAGAAGGAAGCGCAGATGATCAAGGACATGTTAAATTTTCTTTAAATAAAAATGAGACAAAATTAAGAGATAAAATAATAGCCATAGCAAAATATTTAGGATATTCTTCTCAATTTTATGAAAAAGAGAAAGATGGCTCTATGGATGTAAATCTCTTCTCAGTTATAATTTCTAGAGCTTTTAGAAAATGGTTCGGTTCTGGAGCACTAAATAAGAAGGTTGCAGATTTTATTTTACTAAATAAAAATCAGGATATAATAAAGTCTTTCTTAATTGGCTATACTTTGGGTGATGGGTGTATTAGTAAAAATTGTAGTGGTCAGGAGAATATAACTCATCTTGTAACTATTTCTAAAATTTTAGCATTACAACTACAACTTTTGGGATCTCGCTTAGGTGTTTTTTATAGAATAACTAAAGCTTATGACAGTAAAGAAGGCTATATCTTAGGAAGAAAAGTGAATTTTAATACTAAATATGAAATAAGATGTAATTCTAGTAAAAGAATCCATGCAAAAATAACTAATAAATATTTATTTATACCTATAAGATATATAAAAGAAAATTATTACAAAGGTAAAGTTCATAATATTGAGACACAAGATCATACATATTTAGTAAATAATGCCATAACACATAACTGTGATGCAATTATGCTGAACAAAGAATCAAAATCAGACACAATACCAAGTTTAAAAATAAATGAAGATGATGTGCAGGTAGGACATGAAGCAACTGTAGGAAAGGTAGGAGAAGACCAATTATTTTATTTAATGTCAAGGGGGTTAACAGAGCAAGAAGCAGTAACTCTTATCGTCAATGGATTTTTTAAACAGTTCACCAAGGAACTGCCATTAGAGTATGCAATAGAATTCAATAAATTAATAGAACTAGAGATGAAAGGACCAACAGGATAAAAATTTTATTTGTGGGAATAAAATGGACATTACAAATCTAAGAAAAGATTTTCCAATACTAAAAAGGAAAATAAATGGAAAAGATTTGATTTATTTGGACTCTGCAGCTACGACCCAACGCCCTAGTAGTGTAATAGAAGCTATAAAGGAATTTTACGAAAATAATAATGCAAACATAAACAGAGGAATACACACTCTAGGAGACGAGGCAACAAGAATGTATGAGGAGACAAGAAAAAAAGTTGCAGCTTTCATAAATGCAAACTACAAAGAGATAGTGTTTGTAAGAAACGCCACAGAAGCAATAAATTTAGTTGTACATGCATATGTAAAGCCTAAATTAAAAGAAAATGATGTAATCTTATTAACAGAAATGGAGCATCATGCAAATTTAGTATCTTGGCAGATAATAGCAAAAGAAAAAAGGGCAAAAATAGAATACATACCAATAACTGAAGAAGGGGAACTTGATATTAAAAAAGCAAAAGAAATGCTGGCAAAAAAACCAAGATTTTTAGCACTAACCCATATTTCAAATGTTCTTGGCACGATAAACCCTGTAAAAGAAATAATAAAAATTGCACACGACAACGAAGTTGAAGTACTTATTGATGGAGCACAATCTGTTCCGCACATGAAAACAGATGTGAAAGACCTAGACTGCGACTTTTTAGCATTCTCATCTCATAAAATGCTGGGGCCAACAGGAGTTGGAATATTATATGGAAAAAAGCATCTGCTAGAAAAAATGGAGCCATTATTCGGCGGAGGAGACATGATAAAGGAAGTGCATTTTGATCATTTTGTGGCAGATGATATCCCGTCAAGGTTTGAGGCAGGAACACCAAACATAGCAGATGTTATCGCATTCGCAAAAGCAATAGAATACCTAGAAAAAACAGGAATGAAAAACGTAGAAGAACATGACAAAGAAATAACAAAATATGCACTAGAAAAGCTATCAAAAATAAAAAATATAAAAGTATACGGACCAAAAAGCGGCAAAGAGCGTGGTGCGTTGGTGGCTTTCAACTCCTATGACAATGAAGGAAGAATGATACATGCACATGACTTGGCAACAATAATAGACGAGCAAGGAATATGCATGAGAGCGGGACATCATTGCGCAATGCCACTGCATGAAAAGCTAGACATACCTGCATCAGCAAGAATAAGCTTTTACATCTACACAACAAAAGAGGAAATAGACATGTTTATCCAAGCTTTAGAAAATGTAAAAAAAATATTCAACAAAGAAATTGAGGTTTTAGAATGAGGAACAAAACAAAAATTGCAGTTGGAATTTTATTCTTGATAATTGTTTTACTAGCCTGGTCACCTTGGATAACTGAGAGTTATGTTAAAGAAGAACTTAAACGAGAAGAAATGTTTGTGAGCATGTATTCTGGAGAAAATGAAAATTTGCCATTTACAATTAAATGGTTTCCGTTCGGCAGATTAGCTTATAGTTATAATGATGTTATCTGGGTTGTCACATTTTATGGGGGCGTATTATGAGCTCAGAAGAAATGTACCAAGAGATCATATTGGATTACTGGAAAAACCCTAAAAACTTTGGAACTATAGAAAACCCAACAGCAAGCTTTAGAGACTCAAATCCATCATGCGGAGATGTGGTACAGATAGACCTTAAGGTTAATGACAAAGGAAACGTTGAAGACATAAAATTTTGCGGACAAGGATGCGTTATATCTCAAGCAGCAGCAGCAATGCTGACAGAACATGTAAAAGGAAAACCTATAGATAAAATAAAAGCTTTGACAAAGCAGGATATATTAAAAACGCTTGGAATAAATTTATCACCTATACGAATAAAATGTGCACTATTATCACTAAAGGTTTTAAAATATGGATTATATTCGCATTTAGGAAAAGAACTAGGAGAAGAAGACTATGATACAGCATAAACAAGTAGTAGAAACACTAAAGAAAATAAACGATCCTGAAATACAGCTGGATGTTTATACTTTAGGATTAATTTACAATATAGAAATAGTTGAAGACAAGGTTAACTTAAGAATGACTTTTACATCTCCAATGTGCCCATATGGACCTTGGCTAATGCAAGACATAAAAACAAAAGTAGGAACTATTGAAGGTGTAAAAGAAGTTAATATTGAGCTAGTGTTTGAACCTGTATGGCAGCCAAGCCAAGAAGTAAAAATTATGCTAGGAATGGAATAACGTTTATAATATAATTTCGTAGTATAAATGATTGCCAAATATCGGAAATCCGTAATTTATTGCGTTTTGAATTATTAGGTTTTCTTTATTATCTTTTTGTATTATAAAGTCTTGTAATTTTATTAAGATTAATCTTATTTCTCTATTTAATTCCAAGTTTATTTTATCTTTTATTTTTACTATTTTTTTATTAAACTCATAATCTGAAGAATTGTAAGCAATTAATATTTTTATTTGATAATCTTCTTTTAATAATAATCCGAAGTATGGTAAAAAATTTGATTGTTTAATTTTCTTTAGAGAAGTTATAAACTGATGTATTATTTCTTTTAATTTTGGTTCTAGTAAATTCATTTTTTTCGAATCTAAATAAGAAAATAAAGCTTTAATTGTAAAATCATCTAGTTTACTTGAATCAATTTTTAATTTTATATCCTTATTTTTTGATAGAAATGTTTTATTTTCTATTAATTCCATATACCTAGTTATAGTTGTTTTAGGTTTTTCTTCTGCAGGTATTAGTTTATTGAATTTTGCCATTATTTTCTTTCTAAGATTGTATGTGTCTCCATTAACTGCATAAGCCATCCAGCCAAGAAGCCTGTCTAGTGCATTGTCTCTTTCTATTATTCCTAGGTCGTACATTTCTTTCCATTCTTCTATTCTAGATTTTATTCTTCTTTGTGCTTTTCTTCTTAGTATTTTATGGTAATAGAAAACTCTAAAACCTAAAAGTTGTATTCCTTTATATAATGGAATAATTTTAGATTTCGTTGGATGAAGCTTGACTTTCAGATTATTTAATAGGAATTCGTTTATTGCTTTTTTATAGTGTTCTAGTTTTTCTTTACTAAGGTTTAGAATAACGAAGTCATCAACATATCTTATATAATATTTTATTTTTAATGTATGTTTGACAAATTGGTCGAATTCGTTGAGATAAACATTAGCGAAAAATTGTGATGTTAAGTTTCCTAATGGTATGCCTATGCCTTTTGTTTCTGAGTTAAAATTATCTAGAATTGTTTTAATTAAATCAATTAAGTCTTTATCTTTAACTTTTCTTTTAATTATATTTAAAAGAATATCTTGATTTATATTTGGGAAATAGTGTTTTATATCTGCCTTTAAGGCGTATCCTTTTATGAAATTAAAAGAATTCTGCGTTCGCCCCCCCCGAAGTAGACGACCATTGTGGGTGAGTCTTCTTAAGAATAAGTCGTATCTTTCTAAAGCTTTGGAAGTTCCTTTTCCTAGCCTGTTCGCGTGTGAGTCATAAATAAATGTAGGATCAAATATTGGTTCCAGAATTTGTACTAATGCATGATGCACTATTCTGTCTACGAAAGCAGATTTTGAAATTGTTCGTATTTTCGGGTCTCTAATTATAAAATTTGTTAGAGGATGTGGCTTGTATGTTTTTTCTTTTAATTCTCTTTGCAAATTTAAAATATTTTCTTTAAGATTTTTCTGAAATTTTATTACATACTGCATGCTTGATTTATTCTTTCTGGCTTCTTTGAATGCTCTTAAAAGATTTTTGTAAGAACATATCTTATTAAAAAGATTATTATGAGTTTGCATATTATTATTGCCCAGTCTGCCTGTCCTATTCCAAGCCTCTCGCTAGCTAACCCAGGCACCCTGTTAAGGTTCAGGTTAGGCCTAGAGTCATTCCTGTTACGAATGGCGGCACAACCCTGTAGCTTGTTCATTAAATCTTTCACTGAAGTTTTAGTATTCGCCATCTTTCTCTTTTACAAGAAGATGTTAAGCTACTAACTATCACTTCTGCATTTCATGGCTAAATTATTAGCGCTATGAACAAGCGTGTAGGACCAGGCAGTAAAAGCCTATTGGCTACTCCTGGGCCAGAATTTTACAAAGTAAAAAATTTATAAAGTTAACTATGGAAAAATTTTTGCGACACGTACCCCAAGCACCTCGCTAGCTAACCCAGGCACCCAGTCAAGGCTCAGGCCAGGCCTAGAGCCATCCCCGCCACGAAAGGCGGCAGTTGGAGAATTTTCAGGATACCATTGTTTAAATTTACCAGTATCTTTCAAAATTTTTGGCAATCCTGAATTTGTATCAATATCTTCATAATCAAAATATTTGTCTTCTGCTAAAACAACTTTTCCATAATCTTTTCCACCATTAAGATCTTTATCTGTATGTACTAAGAATCTTGCTTTTTGGTTTTTGGCTCCTTCTTTTGTAACAGCATCTAACCATTCTGCATAGTTTACTAAATCTTTAGCAAGATCCGTATTATTTGCTTCAGCCCATTTTAGTACAGGAAAGTATAAAGCAGGCGTTAGGATTCTTCCTTGTAAACCTTGTTCAACTATTTGTTTTGCTTCGTGCCAGTTAATTTGCCCTAGAAATCCACAATTTTCTGCCCTAGCTGATAAGTCAAATCCTAATTTTCTTCCAGCTTCAATTATAGGATTTGTTTTTTGTATTCTCTTTTTTGCAACATACAAACCATTTTCGAAATTAAAATTAAGTTCTGGAGCTTTATAATGTTCTATAAGTTCTCTAGAAAATGCTGAACCTGGAATATGAACATAATCACTTTGCTGTGTTGCTACTGGTTCTATTGTTGGAGTTGAGTTTGAATGGTTTGTAGTGTTTCTTGTCGTAATAGTTTCTAGGTCAGCTAGAGCTTCTGCTTCGCTTAAAATTCTTCCACTTCTTAATGGTTTTAGTATTGTCAT
>C687J35174_10001088_pt1 | contig 39751 bp, 32 predicted proteins | sample RifCSPhighO2_01_FD_35174 | JGI IMG/M metagenome (IMG submission 35174) | reverse complement strand
TTACTGTAAAGGATCATGTGTGCCGGCACGTTTAAAACAAGATAACCCCCTTTTTTAAGTAAATTAAACATATTTTTTACGGCTTTTTTATCATCTTTAATATGTTCCAAAACATTTGAACAAAAAATGCAGTCGAATTTTTTTTTACCAAAAAAATATTTTCCTTTTTCTATATCACCAAAGCCGACTCTTTCTCCAAATCTCTTATTTCCTTCCTTTACGTAAACTTTGTTAACATCAATACCAGTAACTCTGCCACATTTTTTAAGCTCTCCCGTAAAACTCCCTATCCCAAACCCTACCTCTAAAATATCGCCTTTCAAATATACCCTCGACCTGTCCAACAACCATCTATTGTACCAACGGGCCATATCCATCACATCCAAAGTCTTTTTACCGTGAATGTCCATGTTAATACCCCACGCGACGATTAAAAAACCTCCTCTTAACTTTCCTTAAAGGAGTCTGTAACAACGCCTTTTTAACAAAATCTCCACCCATCTTGCCCCAAGGTGAAGTTATAAAGGAGGGAGTTGGTTTGAAAAAAGCTTCGGGATAATAAAAGTCCTTTTGGAATTTAACCCCTAGCTCATACTTCATTTTCGTTTTTCTTTTGGGGACAAAATAATCATTTTTTGTTGATCGCAAGATATTTGTAAAGTGTAAATAACACTTCGCATCAACCAATTTTCTATTGGTTTTTTCACGGTCTTGAATAAGAACTCCATTTCTATCAAACAACCCCTGCTGTCCATGTGGTTTATTAAAATGAAGCTCGGGAATTTGCCGATTAACAAACCTAATATTGTAATGACCCTTTTTGCTGTCAATCGAATACATTCCTGCACTCTCCTCCTGATAATGGAAAATGTCACCGACTACGTTGTAATATGGCGTTACAATTGTCTCAAGATTACCATTTGATCTTTCTTTTATTACTTGTACTACTTGTCGTATTTTTTGATCCCACCAAACTTCATCACCATCCAAAATCATCAACCAACTAGAGCGCGTCTCATTAAGCATCTGCTGCCTGACATCAGTGAAATCATATATATCTTTTTGGACAACTTGCCTAAAATCAATCCTTTCCAAATAGCGTCTTTTTAGTTCTTTCGCAACTTTAATAGTGTCATCAGTACTTCCAGTGTCCCAGAGTAAAATTTTATCGACGTAATCAACGACGCTTGTCACAGCAAACCACAAATACCTATCTTCATTTTTAACCAAAGTGTGTGCCCAAATTGACATAAACTATTTACTTTTAATTTTCAACTTTTTCAATACCCACAACGCCGGTATCAAAAAATTAACAATATTGCCTATTGCTACAATATAAGCTGCTCCAAGAGCACCGTAAAGCGAAATTAAATACCACCCGCCTAAAACAGTGACCGTTAGGTGAACAAGTGAAAGCCAAAAGAAAAGCCTGGGGAAACTAAAATAATAAAAAACCGCACTGTGTACTGGTACTGAAATAAGAAAAATCAGTTCTCCCAAAAAAAGAATTACAAAAATAGGAATAGATCCCAAGTACTCACTTCCAAATATATAAGGCACTAAAAATGCCAAGACGGGAATTGAGATTATACCCAAAAGGGAAATTCCAAGCATCATTACTTGAGTTTTTTTTAAATACTTTACAAAAGCTTGTCTATTTCCCGTTGAAGCCATTTTTGGAGAAATCACAGTGCCCATTGCTACAACGATTTGGGGAATAATAACTGTCAACTGACTTGCCGCCGAGTAAAGTCCGACTTCAAATGCAGACAGTAACCGAGCAGAAATGAATGTATCTAATCTCGAAGAAACAGCTGCAACCAGGGTAAAAGCCGCAACCCATTTGTTATAATGAAAAAACTCAGCCGCAACAGATATTTCTTTTCCTACTCTCAAAAATTTCTTAGGTAGTATAGACATACCGACCAAAAAACCCAAAAATGGCGTTGCAATATAGACAGTCAGCGTACTCGTGAGATCAAAAATGCCAAAAACTAGAAGTATTAAAATTATAACAACACGGGCAGCATTGGTCCCAATTTGGATACCGCTCCACGCCCAAAACTTTTGCATTCCCTGCAAAGCATGGGTTACAAAAGAAAAAAATAAAAAACCACCCACCCCAAAAAATGCTAATCTAAGAGGGTTTGTAAGCTCATATTTTTTAAATAGGAGAAGTGCAATTTGGTCCGCAAAAACGAATCCTACAGTAAGTACTATTAACCAGACAATAAGTTTTATTTTTAGACCCAACTTCAAGAAGCGATATGCTTTAATCGGCTTCCTTCTTATATACCTGCCGACAAAATTAACTAGCCCTGTATCTGTCCCTAAATCTCCGACATCCGACAACAAAGTCAAAAACGTGATTGCAACTATCAGTATTCCAAAACTTGAAGGACCTAGAAACCGTGCAACCAGAATATAAAACACCGCTCCNAGTANTCCNTTNATGGCGGTGCCTGAAAAAGTGATTGTAGATTGACGAAATGTCGCCGAATTTAGCAAAGAACGAATACCGTTTACAAGCTTCCTTAATTGGTCCATTGACAAATTATACCCGTATTAAGCGCTTATATACCAGGAAAATCACCGTAAACACACCTATCCAACCAAACAACAGACCGGGTACCACATGCTTTTGAGGTGTAAAATAAACATCATATTCACCGTTCTTTTCAACCCTAAACCCATTTACAAAGCTATATACCGGATACGAGCTTACATTGTTCATTTTCCAAAGAGGATCAAAGCTTTGAGAAAATACCAATAAACCTCTATCCTCAAGACTTGTAACTCTAACTTTAAAGTGTGTGGGAGAAACGATAGTATAGTTAACCTCTCCAATATTTTTTACCCCAAAAAGACCTTTTTGATCTAATTCGGAAATTTCATTCCAATAAACTTTCTCGGCAGAGGCCGCCTTTCTCTTTGCTTCTTCCCATAGGTTTTTTGGGATAACACCAAGCGCGTTTACTACGTTTATATTTCCACTAGTCTCGATCTGCAGTTTTCCTGTTAAAGTGACCTCCCCCACTTCACTCCACCCAACATTTCCTTTATCGTATTCCAAAAACTTGTCGGGGATATCTTTATAGCCGGTAAGTTTTCTTACCACTTTTGATGGCTTTTCTATCTTTGTATTTACTTGCCCTAATTCTTTCCCGTCTATGCTAAAACGCAGAATCCCCCCCTGGCTACTTCGGAGAACTCGTGCAATAAGAATACAGTCACATGGTTTAGTTAGATTATAAACAGTACGTACTGTTGTTCCTTCAGCTACCGCCCATCCACCCCCATAATCAAAATCAGTATTTTCAATTTTGTATTTTGACTCCAAAAAACTTCTCCATGCTAAAAAATCTCCGGTTTCTCTTTTCCACCACCCAGACTCGTCAGGCGAAAAGTCAAGAGTTCTTGACGGAAACAGAAAATTGTCCCTGCCTAAAAAAAACGCGGCTAGGTCGGTAAAATCCTTTTGGTAGGCTACTATCCGAGCGTCATCCTCTGCAAATATCTTTTCGTCCAATAACCCCTCTTCCAAAAAAATGAATGACGACTGTTTAAAGCTCTCCTTTGGTACTTGACTGTAGATCTCGTCGGATCCTATTACAAACCAAGGCTTTTGGGTTAAGAAAAATAAGTCCTCGCTTTCTTTAGTATTTAACATAAGTAAGTCCTCCTTTTTCTCACTCCAACTCACCCAAGGCAATCCCGCAAGTTGACCGGAAAATACCTCATAATACTCTGAATCACTTTTGGAAAGAGGTTTTGTATACAAAAGGCTTGAAACTGAGCTAATACGCAAAAACTCATCAACCTCCGGGTAATCCCTTAAAAAATTAAAAAGCTCGTAATTCCCAACCACGCCAATACTAAAAGGGCGCTTAACAACCAGCAACGTTGCCTCGGTTAAGGGATGTTTATGATCGGCAAATGCAAACGGATGATGGGATGGTATCCAAAGAGACCTGGAGTATTTGTCGTTATTTAAGGAAATGCTTTTTATGTAATCGTATTTTATATTGTCTTGAGGCGTTGCCAGAAGTCCTGTCATTTTATTTGACCACACAGGATAAAAAAGGACTAACCAAACACCTAATACTACTAAAAACGTGAAGTTTGTAGCTCCTTTGATTCTAACTCTCGAACAAATCCAATCTACACTAAACGCTGCTAGAACACTGTAACTTAACCCAACCAGAAAGAAGAATTTTGTCGAGTCGCGAAATAATGAAAAGCCAGGAATATTGGTAAAAAGCCATTGATACACCACGCCCAGTGGCGGATTTACTCCCTTGGCTAAAAAGACACCAATTAGTGCTACCAGCGTCCAAAACCCAACCCATCTTTGCTTTTTAAATACGAAGACCGGTATGAAAGCTAGAAGCGGGAAAATTACAAAGTAAAACAACACATCTGTAACTTTTCCGAATATATTTTGAAACCAATGGGGCGCAACAAAAAAAAGTGCGTGGCCAAGTGTTGTAAAGTTTAAAAATGATAACTGGGTAACTCTGCTGTAATTTGAAGGTAGTTCCGGGGCTTTGGCTAAAATTGAGGGAAGTATCCAGTAAAGGTGCAGGAAAAAAAGAAAAATTGTAGTAAAAAACCCAAGTTTTATATATCTAAAAATCACCTTTCCTCTTTGTTTTTGCGCAAAACCATAAATAAATTTCAAAGCCACTAAAAAGAATAAAATATATAGGAAGCGAAAATCAGAAATTGAGATAAAAGCTACAGAAAGAACAAACTTTAACGATGCATTGGGTAAGTTTTTATCTACCGCTTCATTTAAAAAATAAAGGGCGAGAGGAAACAGCGAATAAGCGAGGGCAATAGAGAGCTGACCACCGTCCAATAGAAGGGCAAGATAAGAATTGGCTAAAAATACAAGTTGCCCGACAAAGATTCCGATCCCTTTAATACCGAAACCTTCTAAAAGTTTGTGTACCCCGACACTTCCAATGACAAAAGTCGGAATAATAAAAACAACAAGAGTGATTGCCCAAAATGGAAGTCTAACAAAAGAAAGTAAGCCGGTAACAACATCGATTGGCCAGGACCAAAGAGTATCGACAGAATAATATCCCATCCCCTCCGAACCCTCTGTCGACCAGACTTGCGGAATCGTAATGTTTTCTTTAAGTGCTTCAGGATAAACATAAGGGAAATCATGCCCGATATGTACTCCTGGAAGAAAGATAGTCCAAAAAAACAAAGGTATGAAGATTAGAGAAAAATACCAGCGAATCATTTTATTTATGATCAGGTTGTCTAAATCGCCAAAAATAGACAACTAAACGCACTAAGACAAAAAGCACGGCAATTTCTATAAGCTTTCCTGCTACATTGGGACGGTTAGTCCAATAAAAATACGAGGAACCCACTAATAGAAATAGGAAAACACCAAGCCACACAAATTCTCTAATTTTAACTCTTTTCACAAAATCCAAAGTAATTACTTCTTTTACCATAGCAGTTACTAATAACAAAAACATGATATTAAAAGCAAGCTTTGAAAATTCAATAAAAATAATAAACGTAATGACCCCAAATAGGAAGGAAAAAAGAGCAAACTTATAGAAAATTTTTGCACTTATCTTAAACTGATATATTGCAATAAGCATCAGGTACAAAATAACCATATAAAAATAGGGCAAGACGGGTGCACTTGAGCTTACAAACAGCAAATATAGCTTGAAAAACAAAATAAAGACCAGAAAAACACCCCCAATTACCCACAAAAAGTAGATGGCGGGAGCTTTACTTCGTGAAATAAGTCTTTTTAGCATAACTAAATACTCCGAGACCTAAAAATGAGACCACTGAGACCAGAGAAATAATTCTTCCAATTATAAGAATTTTTTCGTCTTGAAACTCAACAATAAGCGTATAGCTTCCCAATTTATCCAAATACCAACCGTTTGCAAACCCGTCGACCAAGACGTGCGGGGGTACGGTTTCCATCTCTCCATTTTCGTTAATTTTGATTTTCCAGGAGGGGTGAAACAGCTGCCTAAATGAAAGAAAGTATGGGGTTGTAGCATTACTGACCTTTATTTCATAATAAGTTGGGTTATATTTTTTAAAAGAAATTTGCGGAGGCACTATTTCTTTCGCAGCTAACTCTTCATTTACAAGAATCAGGCTATCAAGAAATAGTCGCTCAACTCGTAAGTTTTTAACTTCGACTTCGACAGGCTTTTCGAACCTACTCCTGTAAGTAACATCGTCACATTTATAAGTCAAGAAAAAATTTGAACGCGGGCAAAAATCAAATTTCTCGGCGTCAAATTCAACCCACGCCCGGGAAGATCCGCGGTTTGGGCTTACAGTTGTTTCATAGCGTTTCCAATAGTAGTTATAACCATCTATTGAGATTGTGGAATTTATTATTTGTCTTTCTTCGTTCTCTTTCTCAACATTTAAATCGTCAACTAATATAACTTCAAATTTATCTCCTTTTTTAATTAAATAATCAAAGGAAATTTTGTAGGTTGAGTAAGGATTAAAATTATTAATTTCAAATCTGGGGTGATTATCGGTTGAAACATCTACTATTTTCTCTGTTGGAATGTCCACTAAGTTTAGAAGCTCAGGAATTGGTATGTTAATCTCATGATCTCCAGTGTCAAAATAAAAAGATCCAATCTTAAGAAATTTCTTGTCGACTTGCGGTTCAATAGTATACGGTTTTCCATCAAGGGCTATCTCCCACATTTTCGGGTACTCGTAAGTGCCCTTAGAGTCAATTCCATAGAGATTAATCACATAATCTCCTTTGTTTTCCACACGGAACTGGTATATTCTCGAAGCTTCGGATAAACCAACCGTTCTCGGGTAGAAACTTCTTAAACCCATGTTTTGTAATTGTCCGCTCATGTAGGATTCTAACGCTAACAATATTTTCTGGTTCTCCAAACTTAATTCTTTTTGAGCACTTGAAAGTACAACAAAATGTTTATTGAACGTTTCAACAAAAAGATCCTTCATAAACTGCTCTCGACCCGACTCGCGTATAATTTCGTCGCTTAACTTCAAGAGAAAGTCCTTGTAACGCTTTACTGCCAGTTCTAAAGTCTCTTGACTGCCATTTTTTACAGCGTCAACTTCTATCATACGTTTTCCGAGTATTTGAAGATCATAAAGAAGTCTTGCTGAACTTTCGGTTAAAGCCATTCTTTCAATGGATTCTTTAAGAAGAATAAGAGGGTAAAATCTATCTGTTGGTAAATAACGAATAGCTGGTAGCTGGGCTCGCGCTTCGTCTACATTTATTTGGCGACCAGGATTTAGTTGAAACTGTCTAGTCGGACGAAGTACCCTGGCTGAAATATATTTTTCTCCTCCGGACAACAGCGGGTCAACAATTGCAATAGTATCTTTATTAGGATAAGTATTTATCTTATCAAAGAATAGATATTTACTACTTTGCATTGTCACTACATTACGAGGTGTGGAAAATAACGGAACAAAATTCTCACCTGAAAGTTCATAAAAGCGCAAATCTTCAAATTCACGCGAGAGCGTAAGATCTCCTTTTTCGACTAAAGCTTCAACATAATCTTCTATTATTCTCGGGTCACGCATAGCACGACGTGGATAATTAATGTCCCGCCTTAGCAAAAAATATTTCGAACCTAATGTCCCAAGTACACTTGGAAAAGCCTCCGTATTTTGAAAAAGAACAGGTTCAAGTGTACTAGTGATAGGTTCAAGGTATGGTACAGAAGTAGCAAAAGATATAAAAGGAGTGGAAAACAATTCGCTTGAAAGCTCTACTCCATTAAAAGGACGATCCCAGGAATATGTCATCCCTTCCCCGTCTATGGGAAGCGCAACGACTCTAAATCCTTCCCCAAGTGTTTTAAGCCAATTGTCTGCATCTTTATAAAAAGAAGGTACTTGTACATAACTATTTATCCTGCTTTCCTTACCACCAAAAACCCTTCCGTTCCACATTGGTAATACATAGTAAAAAAACAAAACTAACGAGACTAAAATTACTAATGTGTACTTTAGGAGAAAAGCTTTGGAGGCAAGAAATTTCGAGATCATTGACAACCCGACACCAAAAAGAATAGAGTATGATAACATCAAGGCAAAACCAGCCTTCTCAAATGGATTGCGAAAAACTTCAAGAAAACGTATATTGGAAAAGAAAAACAAAGTAATATTACCCAAAGCGTCACTTACACCTTTCGAAAACATCAGTGCAAATAGCGAAAATATTAGAAAGTACTTAAAGAGCGAACTTTTTTTTCTTTTAAATACTGAAAGCAAACATACTACCCCCGGAATAAATCCAATGATATTAACGATTGGGTTTAAGTAGTTAATACCCCAAGAGTCCCCTATTTGATAAATAAAAGACTTATCCAGCAGTCTTAGGACAAAAGGCATCCCACCCACAGCTTGACTAACTGAAACAAACGATTGAATATTTCCTGTTTGAGTAACTGCTTCAGTAGATGCGTAAGGTGTGGCAAAAGTTGAGTACATTGTCGGAAAAAACCACCACGCATGAAATAATATCCAGGTAATAAGGGTAATCCCGAAGTACTTCGTAGAAAAAAATAAATTCTTTTTTAAGTTTCTGGCAATATTAAACAATACAAAAGAACCCAGCGTGATAAACCACAAAATGAGAAAGGGGAAAGAGGCAAAACTTAAAGAAAAGGCTACACTTGCTACCACTACCAAAAAAGCGTATACATACTTTCTTGCGATAATCCCTTTTACGAATAGATAGAAAGATAGGGGGTAAAGCGCATAAAAAAACATGAAAGTATATTGAAGCCTATTTATGACGGTTACCATGGTAAAGGGATTAAAAAGATAAAAGACAGATGAGAAAAACGAGGCAAATTTGTCCTCGCTTACGAGATAGGCCAATTTATACACCGAGACTGCACCCACGGCCAAAATAAAAAAATAAAACATTGCTTGAATAAACACCGAGGATATACCAGCACGAGAAATTAGCCCGATCGCACCCAAGAAAATGATACTGACAGTATTTGAGAGGGACCCAAGTAACGCATCACTCCACTGATGAAAGGTTCTAGGTATTAGTCTTTCAAAATTATGAAATGGAAGCCCGGATTCACCCGAACCAACCATAAACCCGTCCCTAAACCATATCCAGACCAAAATTGCACAAAGAGAAACAATCACTCCTAAGTGGAATTTCGAATGTGTTAAAACTTTCTTCATGATAATTTTTTTGAAGCAACAACTCTTACAACTTCTGATCTACCAGTAAGTGATGCTAAGAGAGCTTCTAATAAAGAAAGTGGTAATGAAAAAATAAATAGTACACTTGCAGCAAAAGTTCCAACTCTTTTTATCAATAACTTTCGAAGACTCAGGCTAAAGTTTAGAACCGCTCGAGTAGGAAACGAGAACTCCACGACATGCAAGCCAGCCAGATCCAGAAGTTTTACAATACTTTGAGGATTGTAGTAGAAAATATGCTCCGGAACCATAAGCCAGGAATAATACCGTCTAAATAGCCACAAATTAAAAGAGTTTGCGTTTGGAATCTCAAAAATAAATTTTCCTTTTGGCTTCAACCAAAGACCTATCTTTTTCATAAATTCAAAAGGATTGGGCACATGCTCTAAAACGTGCCAGGCAGTAATAATATCAAAACTTGACTTAATCTCAACTTCTGTTACCTCACCCACTTTTATTTTTCCTCTCCCTATTCTTTTCTCAGCCCGTTCTGCGGCCACAATACTTTTTTCAACACATTGAACATTCCATCCCTTCTTAAGCATTCTTTCGGCAAATTCACCATTGCCACAACCAATATCTAAAAGAGAGCCCTTGCTGGTGTGTTTCTCCACATACTCATCATACTCCGGGAAAAAGCGAATCGACAAAATAGCGTCCAACAAAGATCTTCCAGTTGGTCTTGCAAGTTTCTCGAAATACTCCTTTTCGGAATATAACGATTCAAGTTGCTTTAAGCTTGGCATGGGGTTTATTCGAATAAGAGTACAAAACTTACATCGTTCATAAAGAAGATTCTTTGCTCCCACTGTCCGGGAATTCTGAAAAACAAAAAGTGGTATAAAAGTATTCGAACCGCAAAGTGGACAAGACATACTGTTCCTCTTCATTTTTGACAAACGGCAAAAACAACAGAATTTACCTCATGCAGCGAATCTACTTTCGATGCATCGGATCTTGAGGAAGGCATCCACTGGCCGTCTTTTTTTACAAAATATTCAGCAAGCGTCAGTTTGAGGTCACCAAGTAATTGTTTTAAGTGCTTTTCGTCGTATACTCGGTAAGATCTTGTTATTCTCCACTTTCCGTATGGGACTGTGAGAATAAACTTACCTCCAGGTTTTAGTATTCGCATTATTTCTTCAATCGCCTTTCGATCCCCCTTCAAATCTTTTTTTGTTTTTTCATAAAATCTGAGACCTATGTGCTCTAAAGTAGAGACCGCCACAATACAATCGAAAAAATTTTTGTCAAAGTCAGTACTACGAATGTCCCCTGTTATAAACTTCAAGTTTCTGTGACTATACGGATAAGGTTCTATGTCTATTCCGTACGTTTTGTACCCTAGACTTGCGAGTGTAAGAACCAAGTTGCTGTAGCGGCATCCCACATCAAGTACCACTTTTCTCCCGCCCGGGATGTGTCTAACTACCCATGCATACTCAATAATTCGCTCCGAAACTATATCCTGATAAAAAACGTTTCTTATTTCCTCTTTCAAGCCGAATTCCGGCATCCTAGCCACTAAATTAACTCCAAATTCTAGAATCTTTTTGAACATTTATGTATTTTATACCAATTTTACTTTAATTTGCAGCTATAAATAAGCGAAGCTTGACTCTCGCTTACGAGAGTGTAAACTCGAGCAAGAGGAGTATAATACAAACTACTTAGCAAACACAGTGTGCGCCATATGATGAATCGGAACTGTGTATTTTCTCCACGTCTGAAAAAAATTTCCTTTCACCATAATTTTTTTAAAAATATATTTATCGGAATATTTACGATTTGACTGAATTAANGCTCGCTGGGTTAATAGATATCCCAAATTCGTTAACACCCAAACCCAGGCNTTCAAAAAACCTAACAANGGGCGAGGGTTTNGGTTTTTTATAAGATGCATTACTGCCCTTAGAAAGTACACAGTTGTAGNAAAGGGCAAGTACCTAATTAAATTGCTCCATTCGTAATTTTTAATAAAAACAGCAGGCATTTTATTAAAATAATATTCTGCTTTAAGGGTTGATATCGGCCTTGCAGTTTGAGGCTTACCTCCCCAATGGTAAGTTACAGCTTGAGGAACGCAAACTGACCTAAACCCTGCTATCCAGATTCTCCAACCCAAATCAATGTCGTCAACTTTGTGCCCTAATTTTTCATCAAATCCGCCAATTTTATCCAGAATGGATTTCCTCACAATTGTACCCACCGAACCAATAACCACATCAACAATCGAATCATCTGCTTGATTTACCTTAAGGCCATAATTTCTCATCACGACCCACCCTGTATGGGGAATAAGAAGCATCCCGTCGGCTTGGATATATTCTTTTCTCTTTAAGTCAAAAACTCTGCTGTGACAAGCACCGATTCTTGGATTTTTTTCAAGCACTCTAACCATCTGANTTATCCACAGAGGCGAAGCTTGCATATCCGTCTCAAAAAAAACAACATACTTTCCCTTGGAATCATTTACCCCCTTATTGCGTGTAATGGAAGGTCCGTTATTTTTTTCGTTATACAAAACCCTCAAATTTTTGTATTTTCTAGAAAGACCTAATAACATTTCTCGCGCGCCATCGGTTGACCCATCGTCAACAATAATAATTTCATAAGTAGGGTATCGGGTCGCCATTAAAGATTTAAGGCAGGGGTTTATCAGCTCTTTTCTGTTAAAACTTGGGATTACAATCGATACAAGAGGAAAGTTTCATTTCAATTGTCCTTCCAGCAAAACATATAAATTGCCCATTCTGGTTTTAAATTAAGCACTGGCCAAAAAATAAATGACACTAAAGAAAACACATAGCTAAAAGGCCCTAATTTCTTAACCCTGTTTCCATACCCATAAAGCAGTCTTAAACCTTGTCCCCAAACTTTATAACCTTTTTCTTTGAAGTCTCTGGGGTACCAAGCCGACTTATGCCTCTGATATGGGTTCCCATCATATGGGTCTTGAGGTAACCCGCCCACAGGAATAATAAAAATAATCCTCCTTTTGGCTATTTTCTCCAAGTTATTAATTAGTTTTAAGCCTTCCTTTTTTGTCAAGTGCTCAATTACTTGTGAACACAAAACAACGTCAAATCTTCCAATACTTTTATCTAAGCTTTTAATGTCTTTTCTTATCAATCTTTTATAAATTTTCCTTCCTTTTGCTTTCTCTAAATAAGGACTAAAAACATCAATTCCAGTCGGAATTATCTTTTCTTTGGAATTATTTATAATAAATTCCATAAAAGCGCCGTCAGCACAGCCAACGTCAAGTATCGTCTTGCCATGACTCCTTAAAAGNCCCATTATTAATCCATAGTGGGTAAAGGGCAAAATTGCGTATATTGGGGCGAAAAAAGCATCTATCTTTTTAAGTATCGGTCTCCAGTCCATAATTATGTAGTTAACCAGAATTTAGATTCTTTACTGATTTCCGACCAAATATTTATCATATCCTTATAAGGANCGATATCCATATGCCTCAAATCCTTATCAATAAACCTTCTCATTAAAGCCTTTAAGATAACGAAAGAAATCGACTCGGCCAGTAAACCCTTGTTGATTCTTTTGGTATCACAAAAATAATTCCAGATTGACTTCATTATCTTTGAGTAAACTCCAACTCCCTTCAAATTTGTCTTAAAGTAATCCCAGCTATCCCGTCTACTATTATTAATAATAAAGAAAACAAAATCAAAAAAAGGGTCTTTTTCTTTCTCAAAAAACTCCCAGTCTATAACATAAATTTTCTTGCTTATTATTATGTTAGTTTTTACAAAGTCACCGTGACTGGACACTTTCTTTATTTTTGTTTCCCCCATTTTCTTTGCGAACAATTCCAGATCCGAAGCGACAACATGTTCAACCTTATCTGAAAATTTTTGTGATCTTAAGAAAATCATGGCGCTTGACATCTCTTTCTTAAATGTTCTGGACTCGACATAACCACTTTCTGTCTTCATCTGGAAATTCAGTAACCAGTCCACTGCAAGTTTATTGTCTTCCAGACTTCCAGATCTGCAAATATGGCCTTTAAGGTAGGGTTCAATAAATACTTCCCTTTCACCTATCTTTGTCTTTTTGACATCTATCTCATTCCATTTGGCAATTAGAGCTTCCTCCTTAACAAGACTGTCCTGGAACTGTGAAAAACGGGCAAACTTAACTATACTTTTCGGTTTCCCATTTTCAAGTANAAAATAGTTTATTTTAGAGGTCAATCCGTGCGTCCCGCTTCTTCTTAAAAAACTTGTTCGTTTTTTACTTAAACTCAAAACTTGATTTTCAAGCAATTCTTCTTTGTTTCCACCTTCTTTATTTGCGTATATTAAAAAACTTGGTGCAAATATCGGGAAAAACATTCTTAAAAACGTTGGTCGAAATAGTAAGGCAAGTTTTGTTGCAATTTTGCTGGTTATTGTCACGCTAAAATCATGCATTCGCAAAAATTTAAGTAAAAATGAAAAACTCTCCCCATCCATNGGNCCTGCCTCACTCGGACTATTGTAGTTAAGAGTCCAATAAATTTTNAAATTGAAAAANCCCACCTCTTTCAGGATATTTTGATAACCCCAGTAAGAGTAGGTGTAAGTACGATAATCTGGCCAATCCTTATCCATTCTTTTTATATCTTCATATTTTCCCCCCGTATTTCTAAACTTTCTAACTAAAACACCCGCTAACTTCCTCGGCATTAAACTTGTAAATGGAAGTCCACTATGATCAATTGCTCCAAAAAAGAAAAAGAAAGCAAATCTGTTCTCAATTCCGACATATAACACACCCCCAGGTTTTAGTACTCTTTTCACTTCTTTAAGGAACTTTATCTGAAGTTCTTTTGGATTTTTATTGAAATCCGAAAGACCAACCCATTCTAGTACACCGTTGACTACAACTAAGTCAAAAAAGTTATCCTGAAATGGTAATGTTAACCAGTCGGACTGAATAAATTTGATATTTTTTCGACCCTCCTGTTTTGCCCGAACTTTTTGAAACTCAAGGCGCTCTTTTACCAACTCGAGAGAATAAACTTCATCAAATTGGTAAGAGAGAGAGATTGAGTTTGCGCCCCATCCGCTACCAATATCCAGCGCCTTTTCCTTCCCCTTCAAATTCAGGCAGTCAAAAAGCCAATCCGCCCGATCATAAGCCAAAATATACTCGTTTAGCCTATCAACTCCCAAGAAATTGGCAGCATTTTGGTAGCCTACTCTTTTGGCGACTTTAACAATTTCCCGCGCTTTATCTTGTGAAATTTCTCCCCAGTAATAATTCATTGGTAATACCTTCTGTAAATATTTACAAGACTTTCCTTTGTCATAACCTTCTCATAAATGTAGTCATCACTGACAACTCTTAAAGATTGTACAAATTTTCTCTGCTTTAATGTATCTCGGAAATTGACGATATTCCATTTTACCGCTTTAATAAATTGAATTAATGCGCTAAATTCTTTATCTCGAACCGCCACAAAAATACCCCTTCCAAACACAATCAAAAAAGCTATTGGTAAATATTTGATTAAACTTTTTAGTTCATAATTTTTAATTAAAGTCCTGAAAGTATTTTTATTTATATGAAAATATACAAAACTTTTCGTTGCATTCATCAATCTCGCTCGCTCTTCGTAACCTTTAAACTTATGATAAACGACAGAATCAGGAACATATATTATTTTCCATCCCCCAATCCAAATCCTCCATGAAAAATCCAAGTCCTCGGTATGAACAGCTAGCTTTTCGTCAAATCCACCAATTTTTTCAATTACTTCTTTTCTCACAACCATACAGGCGGATATTGAAACCACTTCGCGCGTCTTTTCTCCTTTTAAGGCAATACCCCAACCTGTATGGGGAATCAAAAAAAGTCCTGCTGTAGTTATCCTGCTTTTATCTTGAAGCATCGGCATCTTGGGACAGGTCGCACCCACACTTATATTTTCAAAAGGCTTCAAGAGCTCGCCAAGCCACCCCGGCTTAACTTCTGTATCGTTATCCAAAAAAACAACTATTTCACCCTTAGCTTTTTTAATAGCACGATTTCTGCTCGCCGCAGCCCCGATATTTACTTTGTTTCTCAAAAAGTTAATATTCTTACTTTTTTTTATATATGATTTAATTATTTTTATACTTCCGTCACTCGATACGTCATCAACTAATATAATTTCAAATTTCTTATACTTAGTCTTCAAAAGGCTGGACAAACAAAGAGGCAAATACTTTTCACCGTTATAATTTGGGATAATAATAGAAACCAGTGGTGTTTTATTCATTAAAATCTTTCACAGCAACTAAGTAGCCACCTATTTGGGGGACAAAATACGAAATCGGGGTGAGAATATATTGTAAAGCAAAATAAAACTTTACCTGCCAGAGAGCTCTCGGCGGATAGACCCTGGCACCAAAACCATAAACTCTATAACCGAAACGCTTAAAATCATTTACTCCCCACAGTGAATGGTGTGAATCGCTTTTGACAAACTCCGGTTGACCATGTTTCATCATATTCGGACAGACAATAATTGCCCGACCCCGGCAAATCTTATCTAGATCGTTCAAAAATTTTTCTCCACTTTTTTTAGTAAGATGAGATATCACTTCCACTGCTAGAATTAAGTCTACACTTGACTTGACAAAGGGCATTTTATCTAAACTCGCAACCACATACTCGTCGTAGACGCGGTTTTTTTTAGCAATTGTTAGATATTCCTTGGAAATATCGACACCTATCATTTTTGTTTTTGACATATCCCTTGTTGCCCTAAGCAAAAACCCATATATCCCTTTTCCACAACCAACATCAACAATAACTTTAGCGAATAAATCATGAGGAATAAAATTAAATACAACGGGGTGGTGAAAAAAAGGTGATATTCCCGCCCACTTAAACTTATTTTCTTTTGAACTACTATTCATTTACGTTTCCTACAAAACCAAACTTGTTAAGTCACCCTGATGGTATCCATTCTCACACGTCGCCTTTCTTTTGTATTAACTAGTATAAATCCATCCAGGGTCCCTTTCAAAAACTTTAAATACCCAGATAAATGTCCGTATTTTACAGCCAAATACAAATAATAGATTAAATAAAGGGGTAAAAAAAGCGAAAAAATAAAGAAGTTTTTTCCGAATCTTTTCATAAAAATTATCCTGTTTTTGCCTAAATTCTTGGCATACCTGACCAGAAGCCTTTCCGCGTCTTTTTGGGTGTTATATTCTATATCGTGATACGCAATTGCATCTGGGGTATAAAAAGTTTTAAAACCTGCCCTTTTTGCTCTATAACAAAAATCGGCATCTTCCCAAGAAGACTCGAAAATATTGTCAAATCCTCCTATTTTTTCAACCAATTCTCTTTTAACCAGAATTGCAGCTGGAGAGACCCCTACTTCGACAGTTTTATTATACTGCCCCACATCCATTCCGTTTCGAAACATTACCTGTCCTGTCCATAAATTTATATCGGTACCGGCAGACCAAATTCTTTTTCTCTCACTCTTGTAATAAATCTTGGGAGTTACTATACCTATTTTATTATCTGCAACTTTCACCAAGTTTTCCAGCATTTTTTTATCAGCAATCATATCGTGGTCAAAAAAAAGTAGATAATCACTTTCCTTATCAGAAGCCTCTATTCCTTTATTTCTTCCTCCGGTTACTCCCAAATTTTTTTCATTTTTAACTAACCTAATTGTCTTGTACTTCTTGACCAGACGATCAACTTCATCGGCAGTATCATCCGTTGATGCATTATCAACAACAATTATTTCGAAAGGCTTATAGGTCTGGTTACTTAAGGATTTAATACAACCGACGATGGTAGAGCACCCATTCCAAGTTGGCACGATTACTGTTATCCTCTTCATGCTTTGTTAGTATAAATAAGTGGAAACATTAACTTTCATTTTAGACTCTTCGAACTTCCCACACTATTTTAAGATATTTGCAGTTCTAATCATAATTAGCTTTGGTGGGATAGCTGTATTTTCACTTATTTACAATACCAAAAATAAATTTATCATTGTAGGTGGTGGATCGATACTGGGTTTTTTGATTTTTCTTTTATTACTAGGGAGTTTTTCTTACTTTTTTAAAGGCGAAATTGGAGTAAGAATAATTTTTTTACTGTATATCCTAATTTCTACTTTTGCGTTTACCCGAAACAAAAACTTTTACAGACATCTATTTAACCTGAAGTTAAGTATTAGTTCTATATTAATAATTGGGTCCGTTTTTGTAAACCTATCTCTCCTATTTCTATTTATAAGAGACGTTATTTTAGGGTCCAGTGCTCCTCTTTACTGGGGAGTTGCGCTGTCATTTGCCAAAGGGAATTACCCAACTGTGCTCCCGTGGCAACCAGAATCTATCACTGCCTACCACCAAGGTTCACTGATGGTAATGGGTGCAATGCAGAGCTTAACTAATATCCACATTTCAATCATTCATAGTTTCCTGTCATTTTACTTAATATCCTCTATTTTTCTGTTCCTGACAGAGGTTGCCCGTGAAAAAACTCGTTCTTTATTTTGTCTCCTACCAGGACTCACAGCAACTGTATTAATCGGCGGACCGATAATATTTTATGGAAATGCTGCCAAATTTGCACAAACAGTTATTAATTTTCCACTTTTAACGCCTTACGCTTGGCAACAAGCAAATTATTTTCTTGATTACTCAAGCTTTTCGCTTTGGCTTGGAACTGGAGTAACTAGCCTACACACATTGGTTTATAATATTTATCATTCATCGGCTTGGGCAGCTTTTTTATTTTTTATTTATGCACTGGTCTTTCGCTGGAAGAAAAATTCATTGCAGGATTACGCTTTCTTTACGACTCTCTCGGTATTAACCCTTTCCCTTGAGGAAACGTTGTTTATCCTCAGGTAATCATTCTCACCATTGTATTTGTTTATAAAAATAAAAATATTAAACAATTTCTCCGTAGAGGAGTATTTCTATTAATATTATTTCTTATCTTATTCTTACTAATACAAAATTCTGTGCGTGATTCGCTTTTGTCACCCTCACACCAAATGTCAAGATTTCGATTAGCTGATGTCAGTGAATTTTATACCAGTGCCCCATTTTCATACCTTACGGGTTCTTCTAAACAGACTAATCTGGGTTTATGGTTTCTCCCTAACTTTCTGATGTTAGCAATTACTACCTTTTTATTTTTCGTTCGCGGCAAAGTCAGTCATACTAAAGTATCTAATTGTATCTTCAACGATAAGCGCAATATCATCCCTACTTATTATAGAAACTTTTTTTTCGACAAATAGTGTCCGTTTCGCAAACTACGCATATCAAATTATTTTTCTAGCTTTAGTTTTTGCATTGATAGAGTTATTAATAAACAAGAGAAAACTATACAGACTGCTTGGTTTCATAACTATAATTACAGTTTTTTGCCCACAATTAGTTGCTACCCATCTTCAGTTTACAAACAGGGCAATTTTTAACCAGTGCGACACTTTAACAGATTATTTTAAGGTAGATTACCCTGCTTTTAGGTGGTTTACAAATAATATTCCTTACGACAAACGCGTAGTTATAATTGATGAATATCCTTTCGATAAACCCAGTCTTACACCAGCCGCCATTGAGTCTTATGGTTTGTTTGTCCCAACCTCCCCTCTCGGATATAAAGTTCATTTACCCGAAACAGGATTGGAGTGGTTTGACGCGATAACAACATTAAACCCTTCAATCCTCAAAAAACTAAAAATTGATTATATATTCATTAAAAATGGTGAAGAAAAGCGCTTTAGCGAAGTTCGACAATTACAGTTTAAAGACCCTTCCCTCTTTATCCCAAAATATACTGATACTTTAGGAACACTTTTTGAAGTAAACGACACATTTAAACAAAAGGCGGATGATGTAAATACAATTGAGAATATTATTCAGGAAATACCCGACAACTCCGATGTCTACATTGGTTTGTTCAAAGCTCGGGAGATAAGGAGAGGTGCAGCCCTAGAATTAAAACGGAGAGTAACTCTGTATGGTCCTGCTTTTGCAGATCCGTATGTTGACTGGTTTGTAAAAATCGAAACTTCAATGCCCCAACTTAAGGATACAACTGCCAAGGTCAAATACTTTCTATTGGATAAGACGACTCTCCCGGCCATTTTTACCGACAAAAGGGTAGTGAAAATGATAGATAACGACTTTACGGTCTTGTGGAAAACACTAGATTAAGAAGTAATTTCAGAGATAACTTCTCGAGCGCGCTTATCCCAAGACCAATCTTTTTGTATCATGTCTCTACCTTCTTTCCCAAGTTTCAGTCTTAGCTTTTCGTTGTTCAAAAGTTTCAGAATAGACTCTGAAAATCCTTCCAAATTTCCAACTGGGACTTTCAACATGCCCTTTGGATAGTATGATTTGTAAGACTTTAGATCAAAACCCACTGCAGGCAAACCAAAGGCCATTGCTTCAGCTGAGGCCATACCTCCCGAGTCATAAAAAGCCGGATGGACAACAACTTTACTCTGTGTAAAAATCCTATACTTTTCTGGACCATCATACAAATACCCAAAAATCCTGACATTCCTTTCCAATTTATTACTTTTTATTTTTGAGATTACATCATTCATTAGCTCCCCGTCTCCTATCATCGCAAGAACGGCGTTGTTTCTCTCCCTAACAACCTTGGCCCAAATATCGATTAGCTCGGTAACACCTTTTTGGGGATGAAAACGACCCTGAAAAACTGCATCGTATTTGGGTTCTTCGTCTCGCAGTGTCTGGTTTTGCTTAAGGTATTTTTTAATATTATCCAAATCTACTGCTCCCAAGACGACAACAACTTTACCAATATTATCTAATTCACTAAACTGTTTTTTTTCTTCAATGTTATTAACTAAAACGAAGTCAGCAAACCGTAAGATCAACGGCTTTGAAACCATTTGTGAAAGCCAATAAAAAAGAGCAGTCAACCTGTAGGCTTTATCTCTTTTACCCTCTCTAAAACCTATGAATGGGCTTGGAGCTGTTTGGTACCAACCGGCTACCCACTTAACTTTACCTCTAAATCTAGCTTTAAGTAAGAAGGCCGGAAGCAAATCCATTAAGAAATCAGAGCAGGAGTAAACAATAACAAACTTTGGAAGGGTTATTTTCAAACCCAAAATAATACCGGCTAAAATTCTGGCAATATAATTAACTAAAAAGCCAAATTTCGGCCAGATGCCCATGTTAATAATTTCAAACTTAATGTTTTTGTGCTGAAGTTTTTGCGCTTGAGTGATGTTATATCCCTCTTCCCAAAGATGAATATAAATTTTATTCCCCCATTTGACCCAGCGCCTAGCAAATTCTATGAATATCCTATCTCCTCCAGAAAGCCCCACCCCAACAGCAGCAAGTGCAAAAAAATGAAATGTCGGTTTATTATTCATGAATTATTCACTAATTCGGCAACTTTCTCTCCTAATTCTACCGCATAATTTGTACCGCGATCGTGAGGATATACTTGCTGAATGTTTGCCAGAAACACTCCTTTAACAGGAGTCGTCATTGGTGGAATTTTCAGTGAATAATTTGTTGTTATAACCGGCTGGGCAAAAGCAGTTTTAAATACCCAGTATTTATTTATTATTGATCTTTCAAATTTTTTGTTTATTCTTTTAAGATAGGGTATAAATATTTTTAATAATTCTTCCCCGTTCTTTAAAAAATAGTCGTGGTCATGAGACAAATAGTTTCCTATATAGAGTAAGTGTTCTCCATTGTAAAATTCACTATCCATATAGTTTGTATGCTCAACCAAAGCCAGAAATGGATAACTTCTGTCATTTATATTCAACCAGTAAGTGTTGTCTTTAAAGAACTTTTTCTTTAGTGACAAAATTAAATTTACTGCACCCAGTCCCGGTAAACCTGAATATTTATTTCTATAACTTTCTGGAATTCCGTAAGTCATTTTTATAAAGGTGGATGTTGGAAGTGTACATATTACTTTGTCAAAATAGTACTTTTTAGCAACATCCATTACAACCACTATTTTGCCGTTTATTTTTCTTAGCGATTTAACATCTGTATTGTAATAAAACCTCGCACCAAAAGTCTTGGATTTTGACTCAATTTTTTGGGCAAAATTTAAAAATCCCCCCACTGGGTAGACAAGAGAAGAAGTCCTCTTCGAAATTCTGGACCAAAACCAAGAAGCACAAATCAGTTCCGAATATTTGCCAAATTTTCCTTTAAAAAGCGGCTCCCATAAAACCTTCCAGGAAGCGTTACCCATAACTTTTTTTATGAAATTACTTGCCGTAGTTTTCTCAAACAGCTTCCAAAAAGGATTAAAACGAAGTAACGCTATCCCAACACCAGTTCTAATTCTACCTAAAAATGATAGTGGGCGAAACTTCAGAAGACTCACGGGTGAATCCGTTTGATAAATAACACGGTCGAAAAAAGTCGATGTTTTTGGCCTCTTTGTAATTACTCTATGATTTAACTTTTTAGCAAGATTGATTACATGAGTATCGTTAGTGAACCAATGATGATAATGCTGCTCCAATGTCCACCTCCAATTTTCTCTCTTAAATCCACCAGCAAGCCCACCGGGACTGCTTTCTTTTTCTAATAAAATTACTTCATACCCCTTTTCAGCAAGATTTAGAGCTGCGCAAAGCCCTACAAACCCTGCACCGATAATTCCTACTTTTATTCCCATGGCCAAACTTTAAGAATCAAGTCAATACTAAAATCTCCTACTTCTTCTACCAACCAACCATTAGAAAATCCATTTACAACAAAGTGGTTCAGAACTTGCTTCTTATCTATCCAGGCTTTCCAAAGGTCGCTATAAGTGTTTGCCAAAATCAGAATGAAATTTCCCTTCGACCCAGTTACTGAGACTTTGTAATTCATGGGGTTTATTTTTTCAAAACTAATATTGGGCGTCCAGTTACTAAGTTTCTCATTGCTTTCCGTAACCACAAAACTTAAGGGTTCAAAGTCGCTATTTAATATCTCCCTCATCACACCGCTGGGATCCTCTACAACTATTACCTTTGACACAGCATAAATACGAGGTACAACTTTGCTTTTATCCAAAGAGTAAATTCTAACTAACCCTATCTCTTTTTCAAATTTCAGATCGCGCCAATTTTTAATATTTTGTTCAGTTATATCCATTCCTGCCTCATTTGCCCAAGATTCATCTATATCTTTATGAAAAATAACATTTGACACACCCGCTACATACAAGATATTACTAAAATTCTCTTGGTCCAGATAAAGCTTTAATCCCAGATAAAAATCATCAAAGTAACGCGAGGTTCGAAGTGACTTAGATATAGACTCCCTATTAAAGATAAACTCGGATGGTTCCAAACCTCGATACCCCCAACTGTAGCGAATCCCATCACCGTTTAAAAAAGGCAGATGAAATAACCTTTCACTCCCAAGGCTATTCAAATATTCATTCGCTGACTTATAATAATCTGGCACCTCGATCTTTACCGAGCCACTTATGAACTTGCCCGTCCAAAAAGGCCAAACAAGTACAAATGCAATAACTAGCAAAACTTTCGCTAATATCTTCGACAATCTACCTCGGTTAGACAAATAAAAATATCCTAAAGCAAAAAAAATTGAATACGGGATTAGAATAATAAGCCCAAATTTTTCAAACGGGTTCCTAAAAACTCCCATAAAAGGAAAAATGTTAAACAGAACTGAAAAGAACTCTTTACCAAAAGGCAGATTTAGTCCTTTAATGAAAAATAGCGATACTAAAAGTATAAATAGCAAATATTTGTGAGTTTTAACTTTTCTGCTGACCAAAATACCCAAAATTACAACTGACAAAACAGTTAAACTCAAAATCAAATATTTCACTTCCCCATAAAAGCTCCACAAAGAACCCAAGTTATCTCCAAAATAACCTTCACGCAAAAAAATAATACTATCGAACTTGAAAAATTTACTTAAGCCACCCAAAACAGAGATACTATCATACGGAGTAGCTTGTTTTGAAAACGACTCCGAACTTAAAGTTATGTAAGGAATAATCCACCAAAAATGAAAAACCGCCCAAATAAATCCGCTTAGAAAAAACGAGAATATTTTTTTAATGACATTCTTTACTTTAAATATTTCATGGAGAAAAAATACTGCTGAAGGAAACCATATGGTAATAATATACGATGGAGCACCGTATGCCATGGGTATTATTAATGACACGAAAGACGCAGCCAAAGCGTACTTGATACGACTTTCGCGAATAAACTTTACTTGAAAATAAGTAAATAAGGGCAGAATCGCCCAACCTGCAATCTGGGTATACAAAAATCTTCCCCATATCTGAATCAGACTATATAAATTAAAAACATAAAAAACAGCCGCCACGCCGTACAAAGCATTGCTATTAAAGTTATGTCCAAGAAGTTCTTTACTAAGAAAGTAAAATCCAATTAACCCAAGAACTAAAAAGAAACATAGTAAAATTGCCTGAGTTACCCAATTAATTATACCAAGATTAATAAATACTCCAGCTAAAGTGTAAAACGACACCCTTGGAAGATTAACTGGCAACAAGTATCCAGTGCCTGTTTCCAACCAAGCTGAAGAGTACAGAGACTGGGTTCTAGTCGGCTCGTATAAGGTTATACCCTCTTCTCCCGTCGCCATCATTTTTCCATCCTTAAACCAGATAAAAACCAAAAATATCGCGACACTAAGATATAGAAGTAACACTCGTTTACTCATAAATCAGACTCCGAATCAAACCCCAAAGACTTAAATGTTTTTTTATTTTCAATAAAGTAACTTACAACTATGCTTCCCTTAAAAACTGGAAGCTCGCTAAGTTTTTTGTAATTTCCAGTTCGTTTTTTAATAAATTTCGGAATCATATAGAAGAGGGTCAAATGAGCCAAAAAGAGAGAGGCAACAAATTTAAATTTAAGTTGCATAATGTAATTTAAATAGGTCAAAAGTTCAAACAAAGGCCTGATGGTCAAAAAAATTAATAAATCCGTCTTCTCAAGATTTTTAATCATCAACAGTATATTATTTCTGTGCTCCCAGTATCTTTTTTTAAGCAAATTTTTACCAGCGCTTCCGGCAACTTTATGATATACAACAGACTGGGGAACAGAATATATTTTGTAACCCTTATTCATTAGTCTCCAGCAAAAATCTATTTCTTCCATGTAGTTAAAAAAATCGTTGTCAAAAAGATAACCTTCTTCCTCAAGTATGCTTTTTCTAATTAGCATTGCCGCACCACTGGCCCAAAAAATTCTTGTAGGATCGTCATATTGTCCCCTATCAATTTCACGACTCTCAAATATTCTTCCTCTCGTGAAAGGATAGCCAAAATAGTCAATATATCCGCCGCATGCGCCGGCATAATCAAACCTTTTTTGGTCGTAACTTAGTTTTATTTTAGGTTGGTATACCGCACCGTCTTTTTTATTCTTAGCAAAACTAACTAGTCTTTTTAGCCAATATTTGTTGACCAGGGTGTCATTATTCAAAAGTACAAAATACTTTTTTTTAACATACTTTACTAACCAATTATTTCCTCCAGTAAAACCAAGGTTTTGACCAATTCTAAATATTTTTAGCTTCTTACTATTAATATTTCTTTGAATAATTTTTGCTTCGTTTGATGCCGAACCATTATCAAGTACCAGTATTTCAAAATCAGGATAATCGGTTTTCAGTAGGGATTTTAGGCAAGAAATAGTATCATCTATACCGTTATAATTTAAGATAATTACGGAAACTCCCGGCAACCTAATCATTGTTCCCTCCAGTAAATTCTGGCAACTGAGTATTTATTCTCAATCGAGTATTTGCTCTCCATTAAGAATTCCAAAAACCATTTTTCTTCCTGTCCCCCATAGGTAATCATAACTTTAGGCTTTTTCGAAAGTCCCTTTATNAGCACTTCTAATTGCCCAGGAATTAACGTGCCAAAGGTATTTAGGTGGCGAGATGTAGAATTTCGGTTCGAATAAAACAAAATCTCAGGCTCATCGATCCAAAGAAAAATCAAATCTTTCTCTGAAGTTCTTTTCTTGATTTCAAAACCAATTTCCCTCCCTTCATATGCATATCTGACCGTACTTCCAAAAGTTTTGGTATAAGCGTTTCTTGGGTCTATAAACCATAAATATCCCCACAGGATTAAAAAAACAAGCATGTTGACAAAAAATATTTTAGGAGCTAGCTTTTCTTTCCAAAACACACCAAAAATCAAAATACCAGCAGATATTATCGGGAAATAATAATGTAACACATCTCGACTTGTGAGTTTTGCGCCAATCCAATAAGCAGTCAGCCACAACAAAAAGATAATTCTTTGTTTATTAAGCTTCTTTCTATATACAAATCCTAAAACTAAGGCAGAAACAAGCAACATGTTCATAAGCAAATTACCCCGAGTAACAATACCAACCAGTCCGACTTTGTCAATCACACTTTCTATTCCGGAAATTACGTAGCTAAGGTTAAAAACCACAACAGATTCCCAAAATACACTCCAAACACCACGAAGATAGAAATACATAAAAACTGCAGCAACGGGTACAACTACCCCTACTACAAATTTAACAAAGGCTAAAAATTTACTTTTTAAAAAAAATAATGATATGACTAAGACTCCGATGTTTGTGAAAGCAACAGGTTTAATTAAAAATGATAATCCAGCCAAAACCCCAGCCAAGAAATATAATTTTTTCTGGATAATGAGTAATAGTGATAACACCAGAAATGTAACCATAAACATTTCTGTATTGGCAACCAGTCCCTCTAAAACGAATGAATTTGCCATCAACATATAAAAGCTAACTAAAAGAAATTTCTTTTTAACCTTAACTATTTCTAAAATCTTTATGATAATTAAAGTTGAAGCAACAGAGTTTATAAACGAGAGTGTCCTTACACTAAGTTCAGATTCCCCAAAAATTTGAAAGCCAACCCAGTACAGTAAATGAATACCAGGAGGCTTGTGATCGAAAGCGTCTTTATAAAGCACGAAATCGCTGTCAAAAAATCGAGTCGCCATGTAAGCATATGCACCCTCGTCTCGGTTTAATGGCAACTCCCACGATTGCCATCGCAGTATTAAACTAAAAAAAGAAATAATTAAAATCTTTTTAAGCACGTTGCTTTATAGCCACAAGTGAGATTCCAACAGTGGATGTGTCGAGATTGAATTCTCTATCGTTCAATCGGTCAATGAAGTTAACAGCTTTTAAAAAAAGATGGTATAAATCGCGATTTCCGCCATTATCTGAGGAAAACTTACTTAAAGACTTAGTTACACTTCCAGGAAGTGTTTTGGACTTTCTGATTCTGTATCCCAGATTCAAAAGAAAGTGATTAAATGGTAATCCATAATGGGTAAGTACTTTCACTTCTTCCACTTTCAGCCCAGATTTTTTGACTGTTTGGATTAAACCTTCAGGCGTATAAAGTCTTATATGCTGATTCCAAACCCCCGCCCAAAAACCGTCTTTTATGTGGGTACCAAAAACCTTTTCCAAAATAAAGCTCACCGGGTCCCACAAAAAAGGATAATTATGAGATGGAACTGTTATCGTCAAAACTCCGCCTTTTTTAAGAACGCGCTTAAATTCTCTCAAACCCCCGACATCGTCCGGTAAATGCTCCAACACTTCGCTGCAAATTATCTTGTCGAATATGTCGTCTTCAAAAGGCATATTCATTACACTACCTTCAACTAATTTCAGTTTTTTGCTCTTAACATAACTTTTGGCCAAATCCAAAGCCTTCGGATTATCATCCAAGCCAACAAGGCGAGCGCTACAAAGTTTTGACAATAAATGAAGATAAAACCCATCGCCACAACCGGCGTCTAATACGGTTTCGTTTTTTTGGGGAGATAAAGACACCACAATTTCTCTAGCTCTTCTTTTAAGACACATATCCCCAGTATTGGAAAGTAGATCTTCAAGTGTTTTTGTGTTAATCATTAAAAATTTATACTGTAATATTAAACTCCACTAACTCGAATTTGCAATTCTCATTAGTGATTTTGATCCCCATTCTGTTATTTTTAATTACAAATTAAAGTAAAATGGGTATAAAACATGAGTGAGTACGATTCCATAACAGCAATACTTCGGCCCGAGCTAGATTCCTATATATTTTTTCAAAAAAATACTTTCATATACATTGGTAATAGCCTTCGCTAATTTGGGCCCGAATTTTAATCCAAATTTTCGGGCAGCGAGAGACATCGTTTTCCTAACCACTGGGTAGTCAATTAAATATTTAATCTTTTCTGATATCACTTGGGGATCCGGTTTAACCACAAAAGAACAGTCCGGGGATAATTTATAAATACCTGAACCCTCATTGGTATTAATAACCGGCGTTCCAGAGGCGAGTGAGTCAATTAAGACGTATGCCATATCCTCTTTATACAGAGCCGGGTAAATTAGAATATCGGCTGCCTGATAGTATTTATGAAGCTCTCTATAACTTTTCGATCCCAAATAATCGATATTGGGATTTACGCTGGCCTTTTGCCACACAAATTTTTCTTCTGATCCCTCACTTCCGATAATCTTCATTCTACTGCCGTTTTTTATTTTTTCAAAAGCACTTATGGCTATCCTTACACCTTTTTCAGGAATCAGTCTGCCCACGTACAAAACCGTAAAAACATCTTCCCATCCAATCCTTTTTCTGGCAACACTTTTGTCTAACGGTTTAAATCTATCTGTGTCAATCCAGTGGCTAAAAACTGTAATTTTTGCTTTATCTATTCCAAGATTAACAAGTTCATCTCTGGATTCATCCGATTGAGCCAGAACTGCATCCATTTTGGAGAGTACCATCCTTGAAATTTTGCTAAACAAATTGTCGTGAAAATTAAATAATGTTTCTGTCGCCATCACAACTGGTTTTCCAAAAAAAAGTTTGAGAACCATTCCGATAAACGCGGATGAGAGTCCAATGCAATGAATTAAATCTACACTTTTGTGATTTCCAAGCATAAAAATAAAGGTTCTAAGTCCGAGGTACGGAGTTAGATATAAAAAATTAAAAACAGGGTGTAAATTAACGAAAAAGTTAAAATAATTCCCACTCAGCCAACCGAATCTTCTTATCTCGAGATTCTTGGATTTTTCGACTGCCTTCGCTTTCGCCAGCGTAGTTATTGGTTGGTAAGTTAAAACAGTAGTTTCAAAATTGTGCCTTCGAAGACTATCTGTTAAATCAGTTAAATGAGTCTCTACACCTCCAAGGTTAGGTCTAAACACGGGGGTCAAAATTAAAATTCTAGGTTTCATAACAATAGCTTTTTAAACTCCCTGTAACTTTTGTCCCAATCAAATCCTTTTGCCGAGAGATATGCATTTTGGGACAATTTCTCCCGTAATTTTCTATCTTCTACAATCTTAAGCATCTGATCCCTTAACTCCGCGACTTTCGGGTTTGATGATACCATAAGGCCTGTTTTACCTTTTTTGACTGAGTCTCGAAGACCGGAAACATCTGTAACAATAGAAGGCGTCCAGCAAGCAGCACACTCGGTTATTGTCATTCCCCATCCTTCCTTTACCGAAGGGAAAATCAAAGCCCAGGCCTGCTGCATTAATTTAACTTTTTGATCCTTCACGTTTTTATTAAAAAACAAATTATCTTTGTCCACGAAATAAACAGCTTCACCAAGTCCCAAAGCGTCTCTTATCTCCTCAAGTCTTTTTCTCTCATATCCATTTCCAACAATAGCTAGTTTTGCATCATTATGCTTATTAAATACACCCTTAAATGCTTTAATAACCAGATCGTTTCTTTTCATCTTCACCAATCTGCTGACTGTCAAGAATAAAGGATAGTTTGCTTTTTCACCCGGTTCATATCTGTTGTGATCAACACCCAAACTAAAGACTCCAATATTCCTTTCTGGAATACCAACAGAAACTAAATCATATTTTGTGCTATTTGAATAGCAAATAAATCGAGTATTTTTATAAGTCAGATATTGCAGGCGCTCAACCAAGTACCCGAAATGGGAAATAAAAGGAGGAAATTCATAAAAAAACACCTCCTTTGCCATCTGGTTAAGATAGCCAACTCTCTTTGACTTGGTTGCCCAAAAAGGCGTTTGCCAAAAAATAGTATTAGAGCAATCCAAAACAATATCAGGTTTTTTTCGTAACAACCAATAGTAGATAGGAGCAAGTAAGTACATTAGAACTCTATTTCTTCCCATTCTAATAATCTTGATTTGATCAACCGAATCAAACCTTTTACCTTCGGGAAAACTTCTACAAAACCAGCTAACCCCGTGACCATCTCTAGCCAATCTTTTACAGAGTTCATATAGTATTATTTCAGCACCACCGACTTCAGGGTGCTTTATATCTTTCCAATTCAAAATTAAAATATTCATATCATATGCTTATACTTTTTAATTAAACTTAAAACTGTCCCATATCCATACATCAAAGTTACTCCGAAACACATAACAGGATGGATAAACCATGCAATATCGTGCAATTTAATAAATCCTTTGAGTGAGTCTAAGGTGGGCTTTACAAAAGTAATAGACATAAAAATAAATTTTGCCAACTTCCAAAAGTCCCCTGGCATGTAGACACTGTAGCGCCTTCTTGACAAATCCTCGAAATGATATTCTCGCATAAATTTAAGTCTCCTTTTCAAAAAAAAGGCCAGTCCTCGTGCGCCCGTTGCATGTATAAGTGAGTTTTTAACAAAAGCGAATTTGTTAAACCCCCTCATTATTACGTCTGTCATCACGTCAATCGGATAATGATTGCTTGGTGAAATTTTCGCATTCTCAAAAACAATATTCCTTCTCATCATGCAACCGTTGGTCCCAACTGTTGGAATTTTTCGGGGACTACTTTCGAACTCTACTAAAAAATATTTACCCATATCGCGCGATTTCCCAAGTCCGTTCCACTTTTTTTGGGTCCACATCAAACGGTCTGCCTTGCCAAAATAATACGGAACCGGGTCAAGTGCGCCAAAAAGTGCAAAATACCTATCCATTAAGCTCATTTTGGGATCGTAATGATACCAGCAGCTCTCAACTGCCATAAGGTCTTTGTGTTTCAAAAAAGGCTCAACATACTCTCTTAGGAAATTTTTCGTCGGCATATAATTATCGTGATCCAATATAAGGACGAGCTCATTTTTGGTTTTATTAAATGCGACACCCCGGTTGTACTCTGCATTCTGTTTATTTTCAGGAATCTTAAAAACTTTCGCTTTATACTTTTTTGCCACTTCTAAAGTATCGTCACTTGATCCCCCGTCGCCTAATATTATTTCGATTTTATTTTGAGGATAATTCTGCGTCCGTACGTGTTTAAGACACTCTTCTAGAGTTCTGCCTGAATTATATGTAGCTGTAACAACGCTAATTGTCGGCAATTTCATTACTTACTCCAAATAAACTTTTGAAGCTTATCCCACAAAGCTCTGGGTAATAATCTATTTAAAACCCAAACTATTTTGGCATCGCGGCCTACGACCATTATTACGGGCGGCCTATCCATTTTTATAATCTTATATATTTTTTGGGCAATTTCCTCTCTCCTGACAAAAGGTAATAGCAGTCTCAATGGCCACAATTTTTGTCTCGCACTTTTGTGTGGTAATTTAACTTTTTCCTCTGAATAAATTGCTCCCGGCGCAATTGCAGTTACACAAACTCTGTCTTTGGCCAGTTCATATCTAATGCTTTCTGAAAACGCCTGGAAAGCAAACTTTGAAGCCGAATAAATACTAAAGTTAGGAAACGTTACCAGTCCGGAAAGCGAAGTTATATTAATTATTCTCCCGCCACCAGACCGGCGCATGTGGGTTATTATCTCCTTGATTAAACGGAATGCCCCAACTGCGTTAGTATCCAATATTTTTAAATAGTCTTCACTTGAGAATTCCTCAAAAGGTCCGGAAAGCGAGTATCCTGCATTATTTATCAAAACATCAATCTTTCCCTCATTTTTGATAATTTCATAGATAGCCTCCTTACAACTTTTATCTGAAGTAATATCAAGTTTTAGCCATTTCACCCCATCAATCTTTGTCTCTCTCCTCGACCCTCCATAAACTACAAAACCCTTTTTACTCAAAAAAAGTGAGATATCCCGCCCCAATCCTGATGATGAACCCGTAATAAAAACTACATTTTTCATCATTTGAAGTATACAACTTTCATTTCACACTACGCCACACCTGGGTGTTGGCATTACCGAAAATTTTTTCTACACCAAAGTCGCCAGGTGAAAATGGTAGACTCTCCACATATTTTCCATACCTTACCAAATAAACATAGTCAACGTTAAGACTTTTAAAAATCTCAATTGCCTTTTCTCTATCGCTTTCACTAAAAACCCTTGTGTCTGATACAGTTTTCTTGCTAGAAAGATTTTCTACATACTCCCTTTTATCAATAAATACCGCTGGTTTATAAGGTGTTTCATACGAACACTGCAAACATTCGTCATCTCTGATTAACACTTTATCGCCATTAGTAGACGAAAGATAAGTAAGTGCCGCTACTTCATCTTGGCTCACATAATAAGTTAAGGTATTTTTCTTGTACCATAGAAATGATCCAGCTCCTGCCAAAAATAGGATTATTAAAAATATTATTTTCTTTTTTAGAAAAATATAAGCTGCAAAAATAATTGAAAGCCCAATCAGAAGCCAGAGTTTTTTACTTTTCAAAAGGTGAATTGCTTCAAGTGACAAGTGAGAAAGTAGTAATCCCTTTTTCCCGACAAACCAGTTATAGCGTGGCTTAATGGTCAAGTCGCCTTCATTCCTTTCAATCTCCAAGGTCATTTTGCTAGCCAACAAATCAGGAATGTCACCAATAAACCCATGAATAACCACCCTATCTTCGAAGTAGTCAAATACCGCGTCCCCTAAATCCCACACGCTATTTTCGTCACTTGCCTCGTCAATATAAAAAGGTACATTAATAGATAATTGGAAATCGGAGTTTGGATTTACAAAGTAGGGCTCAACCAGATCTTCATGATAACTTCTGAAATCAAATATTTGCGCTCTCGCGCCATTATCATAATATCTTATGCCAATTCGAAACTTCGTAGACTGGTACCAAACTACATTTTCTGCTTTTATTTTATATGAAGGCGAATCTTCGGGATGTTTTTCCCGGAACCACTCTCCAAACTCTTTCATTGAAAGAGCGACAAGCTGACCTTCATTTTGACGCTTTGCAATTATACCGATCTGATCTTCATATACACCTTTATACGCCAACGGGTCCAAATCTGCCTCTAGTCCAATTGTAAATTGGCCGAAGTCATTTTCATTGTTTAAATAGACGTCCATTAACCATTCAAAATATTTTAAATCAAGCTTCTCGGATAAGATATGATAATCCTGCGTACTATAAAGACTGTTTTTATATCCCCTGACGGGATCCCTTAAAGCCCACTGAATAGTAACAATATCTATTTTTGATTGACCGTCTGCAGGTACGCCGGCATGGTTTTTCGACGGATAAAAAGGAACTCCGAAGTACTGACCCCACACCTGATAACCATCCATTGAAAATTGGTCTGCTACTCCAAGATTTGCTATAGCACCATATTTTTCCCTGATGTAAGAAAGGGAAAAACTGTCCGTCCACCAAGATCCGACAGACTTGGGGTAAAATCCAAATACCTCGTAAAATCTGCTAAGCACCCTATCAATAAGTTTTATTCGATCCTCCCTTTTATATCCTGATAGAAAAACGGATGTGGCATGATGCCAAGAACCGGTATCGTTATAAATGACATTTGATTCTTCTGAAAAGTTTTTTGAGACCTCCAGAAAAATGCCAACCTCTTGTTTCTCATCCATACCCAGAATTACTCCAATCGCCTTCTCGTCCTTCAAAACATCGAATGTCAAAAGCCAGGTAGCCGACAAATTAAATTCTTTTATGGGTTTATAAGCTGCTGAAATGCTTTCCGAAACATTTTTTGTGTAGGGAGCAATTCTAACCGGATTAACAATGTTAACAAACCTGCTGATTCCGCTTGCAGAAATTTCTTTCTTTGAAGTAAAAAATAAGATAACAAAAATAACTAGAATCCAAGCTTTTCTCACACTGACACATCCAGCATCTCACACAAAAGATTGATTTTATTCTTTTCTACAGCGTGTTCCCACAGAAAAATACTGACACCCATTGAAGGTGGTTTAACAGCTTCCTTAGCAGCAAGTAGTGCTTCCTGCTTACCAAGTTTATCGGGAACACTATCAGGCATATCTTTAATTTGAATTATTGGCATAATCGGCCTATTTGTTAAATTATACAAATATTCAACGTACTCATGAATATAGCTTACTGGCTTTTTTATCATTCTGTGATAAAGCATAGGGCTTATGATATCAAAATGCTTGGCTAAAAGTTTGTGATCTTGTCCTAAAATATTCACCAAGTCCGAATATTCCTCATGTTTGAAAGGAACGGCAAAATAACCGATTTTTACATTTTTTGGAACATACTTTCTGACTTCGTTTGCAATATTTTCTAATACTTTGGCTCTTGATTTCCCCCCACAAAATTTACACTCTCCATGAACTTCCGTTAATTTTTGAGTTCTTACTTCCCATCTCCCATCAAATCTAAAGTGGTCAAACCAAATCTCGTCAGGTTTATACTTTAGCACATTGTCGATTTTCATATTGAGCTTTCCAAAGGACGCGGGATTGACAAGGCAACCGTCTTCACCAAAACAATCAATACAAAGTCCAACTTTAGCACCTGTTTTTCGAAAAAAGTCGAAATAACTTCTGTCTACTCGGCTATGGGAGAGAATAAAATGGTTGGCACCGATATCGCGGAGAGCTAAATAATCACCCCTTTTTCCCCACAACGCAACGAAAACAGACTTTGTCATTTAAACAATTCTTTATTGTTTTCTACCCATTTACAGAACATACTAATACCATCCTTTGGTGAAATTTGCGGTTTCCATCCTAACAGCTTTTTAATCTTCCTTATGTCACTTATGTAAATTTTTTGATCCCCTAGCCGCCATTCTGCGAAATTGACATTTATCTTTTTTCCAAAATAATCCTCCAAAATAGAACCAAATTCACTCCAGACAGAAATCGCAAATGTCAAACCCCCACCCACATTAAATATTTCTCCCTTTAAAGCTTCTTTATTTGAAAATGCAAGCTCATAAGCCCTGACCAAATCATCTATAAAAAGCACATCACGGACTTGTCTTCCGTCTCCATAAATCGTGATTGGCGTTTTAGTAACCACAGCTATGATAAACCAGGCAAGCCATCCTTGATCCTCCACACCAAATTGTCTGGGCCCGTATATACAAGATTGTCTAAAAACAACAGTTTTCAAACCATAAATTCTTGCGTAATCACGCACATATTGGTCGGCGGCACCTTTAGAACAGCCGTATGGAGAGTGAAAATCCAATGGAAATTTTTCGCTGATGCCAAAAGGATAATCCACATATATATATCTTTTTTTAACCCTCTTGACTCTCAATTCTTCCATCGCTCCATAAACTTTATTGGTTGAAGAATAAATAATGGGAGGCCTATTCTTCGAATTTCTAATTGATTCCAGAACATTAAAAGTACCTAGTACATTTGTTTCAAAATCCTCTCTGGGGTTTGTTATCGATGTGGTAACTGCAACCTGGGCTGCTAAATGGAGAACTGCGTCTGTTCGGGCTATTTCTTTATCCAAAAGTCTTCGGTCACGTCTTATATCTCCTTTTACAATTTTTATATTTCTTTTTAAATTTTTTAAAAACTTGGCATTTTCAACACTCCCGTTCCTTGAGAAATTGTCAAAAACTGTAACTTTCCAATCTTTACTCGCAAAATATTCGGCCGAATTACTGCCGATAAACCCAGCTCCCCCAGTTATAAAGATTCTTTTTTTAGACATGATTATTGTTCAAAGTAAGATATTTCGGCGTAATCCAATTTTTACGATTTTTGTTATCATAATAATGAAGTATCTTAAGCCTGTAAAAAACTGCTGCGGTATCCCAAAGCATACTAAAAACTGTAGAAGCGAATCCTTTTGTTAAAATCGTCGAATTCTTAAAATCCATTTTGGACTCTATCGGTGCTTCATAAATACGCTTAAAACCAAGGTAGTTGGCAACAGCCAGTAATTCAATATCAAACGCAAACTGTTTAACCAATACCCTCGGCAATACTTTTTCCAGCACTTCCCGCCTAAAAAATTTTATTCCGACCTGAGTATCTCTAACTTTTAAACCGAACAACAATTTTACCAACATCTGGTATACAAACGATATTAATGCACGAAATTTAGTGTAATGCACTTTTGACACGGGATGCCTCTTAGAACCAACAATTATATCTGCGTCATACCACTCAAAATGCGAAAGTAACATCTGAATACCAACTGGGTTTATATCCATACCAGCGTCCATAAATCCCACTATGTCACCTTTGGCCTTTGCCATGCCAAACTTGACTGCGTACCCTTTTCCCAAATTGTTTTTATACCCGACAACTCTTATTTTAACTGGAAATTTCGAAGCTACATTGCGCGCTTTATTTAAAGATTTGTCCGTACTTCCGTCGTCAACGCATATTATTTCGTAATCAATAGATAAGCTATCCAAAACCTCCTTAATTTTAAGAAGAGATTTTCCTATAAATTTCTCTGCTCTATAAGATGGAATTACGACGGATACCATAAATAAAGTATGACAAATAAGCAACTAGCAAAAATATAGCACAAAAAACAGATACTTTAATAACCGAATCTAGCGAATCATGAAAAAATAAAATTCCAACCACCTGCATTGCCGACGCCGTTGCTAGAAAAATCACGGTTTTTGTCCTCCCTATTGAAAAAAAGAAGCTACCAAGTAAGCCTGACAATGTAAAAACCGACATCGACAAACCAAATAAACCAATAAGTGGCGCTGCTCCTATAAATTCATCACCGTAAAGTATTTCAATAGCAAATTTGGGAAAGATAAAATAGATAGCTAATACACCAAAGGCTATTACCGAGGTTATCATAAAACTGTAAAACAATACGCGTTTATATCCTTCTTTGCGTGCAAATTTACGAGCAATAATTGGGAACATTACAGCCCCAACAGGACCGGTCCCAAAAAATATAATTTTTGCTAAATTTGCTGCAGCCGCATAGAGTCCTGCGCTGTGCGGCGCAAAGTAATGCTTTACCAAAATTACATCCGTAGATATAAATGAGGTCATGGCAGCAGCTTGAATCAGGACAGGTATCCCGTAAAAAATAATATCTTTCTGATTTTTAAAATTCGCAAGTTTTTTGCCTCGCAAATATTTGGGTAAGAACGGAAAAGTAGCAAGCCATCCGACGATAACCGATATAAGTATTCCACCAATCGCTCCAAATACAGAAAAACCCAAAAAGACTAGAACTAAAGCTGATATTAATCTTACCACCAACTCTACATTTAAAGTAATCACTTGTTCTTTAAATTTGAGCAAACCCTGCAAGAATGATCTATTCAAAAAGCCTATTAACGAAAAAAATACTATCGGTGCTGTTAGTGTAACTGACAGAACATCCACTCTAAGGAAATTTGAAAATAATGGAGATAAAAACAAAATAACCACCCCAAATGCCAATCCTAAAAATATCGATCTATTTCTTGCCCAGTAATAAAAGATCCTATTTTGTTTATTTGTATTTGTTGAAGCAAACTTTACTATAGCAAGACCCAGTGATGTATAAGTTACCGATACCAATCCCAAAAATGAGATGATCGATGACACTTCGGCAAATTTTTCAGTTCCAAGTATTCTCCCTATTACCAAATGAAATAAGTAAGCAAAAAAATTTGCCAAATTACTCCCAAACATCATAACAGCACTACCCGAAAAAATCGGGTTTAAAATAATTGAAGAAGCAAATGCGCCAACTATCGGCAACTTACCAAAAACTCTAGATACTCTTTTCATGAAACCCAAAACCCTCTAAAAAATAAAGATTCAGATATTATAAGTAAGGTTAAGTTTAACAAAAAATAAATCACCTTCACCAATCTACCTTTTTTCAACAACCAAATCCCTATCATTATGTACGCCGGGAATAAAACCAAAACATATCGTGGCATTGAAGAAAAACTTCCTGAAAGCGTCGGAATTATAAATGCGAGTGACGTATAAACTGCGTAAGAAAGGCGAAGACGGAAAAACGTTAATACAGATAATGCTAAAAAAATAAGCGCCACAGAAAATTCAAGCAAGGTTGTAAAAACCACCGAAAGGTACGAGTAATCTAAGTTTGGTAATATTTTTAGGAGATATCGATAAAAAACCTGCGGTAACAATACAAGAGCGGAAGATCTCTGAAAACCGAATATTTCAACTGTATGCAAAAATTCGAGAGGATCGTTAGTCACTTTATTTAAATAAATCATATATGTAACTATGCCTAATGGTATTAGAAATAGAAAAAGAGATTTGCGACTTGCAATTTTTAAGCCGCGTTTTTGTTTAATATATTCAATAATCAACGATGGTAACAGAACTATACCAACCAACCTTGTCGCCGACAGAAGCGCACCCAACATTCCAGTTAAAAACCACTTCCCTTTTCTGGCAAAGTAAAATGACCATATTACAACCATAAGAAACAGGCTTTCAGTATAAAAACTTGCAAAATAAAAGGATGTCGGAAAAATCAAAAGCCCGGTCAAACTCCACATAGCCACATTTTCCTTAAAATCGAGTTTTATTAACTTGTAAAGCCCTGTCAGCGCCAAAAAAAATGCTATATGAGAAATAATAAGTCCAACTGCAGCGTACATAACAATTTGACCATTTAACAATTTAGCAATGTAACCAATCAGTAGCGGGTATGGCGGAAAATAAAAATACTCCAAGTCACGATAACCCCTTTGCGCTATAGCTAAATAATGCTCCCCGTCAAAGTTCAGGTGTCCCCAAAATAAAGGATTTTGTTGATAGGTTTCTTTTCCTCCTCCCAAAAAGTTATCCTGCAATTGGAAAAACGCTGGGGATATAAAGGCTACTAAAATTAGAAATATTCTCCAAACTAGAAAGGTAAAAAAAGGAAACTTAACTTCCTGCCAAACTTTTGTAAACATCAATTACAAGTCTAGCAGTTTTTTCCCATGAAAACTCTTTTGACCTTTTGCTACCTTTTTTTACTAGGTCATCTTTTATTTTTAAATTATCCAAAACGGCCTTAAGTCCGTTAGCTATGTCTTTTGGATCATTGGGGTCAACATAATAAGCCGCATCACTTGCGATCTCGACTAAAGCTTGAGTTCTTGCAGCAACAACTGGAACGAAACTCGAAAAAGCCTCCAGAACAGGCATTCCAAAACCTTCATAAAACGATGGCTGGCAGTATATTGACGCAAGATTATAAATAGCCGAAAGTTCATCTGTTTCCACAAATCCCAATCTTCTGATTAACTTAGTGCTCTCAATCTCGTCTATTAATTCTTTATAATGCGAAATCTCTGGATGAGGTTTACCCATAAACCATCTGACCATGTCTCTAGGACCTTCCAAGTGCACTTCATAATTAACACTGTCTTCAAGCATTGTTGCATGTCTACCTACAATCACCAGAGGAATCTTGGCTATTTTTATAGCTTTCACCAGATTAACTATATTTTTGTTATAATTTACATCTCCGACATACAAAATAAACTTCTCCGGCAAATCATATTTCTTCTTGATCCCATCTTGCTTGCCCCGCAAAGCCTTGTGCGAAGTGGGGTTTCCCAGGCCCGCATAAACGACATGTATTTTTTCCGCCGGTACATCTAAAAACCTTACAATGTCTTTTTTGGAAGTCTCAGAAATTGTAATAACAGCATCAACTTTTTGCAAAGCTTGCTTTTGTTTTTGAAAATTAAGCCTACCTTTCATTCCGGGTGGATAGTATTTTGGGTAGATCAAAGGAATGCAATCATAGATAGTAACTACATTTCTAGTACCTTCATTAATAGGTTCAAAAGTATTAAAAAATAAGTCAAAATATGGCCAATGAACAACAGAATAGTGATTGGTGGTTAGTGATTGGTAGTTAGTAATCTCGTCAATATAAATCCCCTGTTTTTTACCTAGTGCTTTAAGTACAGGTAAAAGTCTTTTATTATAAATCCCAATTCCTCTGAAAGCGTGACTTTCAGGATTACCTGTAACGTATGCTGCACGAAGCATAACCTTATTGTACTTTTTTTCTATGCCGTTTTCCCCTTTTTACTTTCCCCGAAGTATTGTGAAGGATAAATTGTCACTTCGTCCTCCATTGTATCGTTCTTGACTTTAGCGACAATTGTGTGTGCAAGCCAAGCCGGATCCAAATACTTCTTTCCCTTTTTTTGACTCGCCAGTTTATCTTCCAACGACAGCGGACCGAATGCTGTCAGGACACTTCCCAAAGTCAGATGACAAAATTGAACATTGGTCTTTTTATATTCTTTTGCCAAACTTAACATTAGCCCACGGAGGGCAAATTTACT
>C687J35174_10001078_pt1 | contig 39909 bp, 36 predicted proteins | sample RifCSPhighO2_01_FD_35174 | JGI IMG/M metagenome (IMG submission 35174) | reverse complement strand
ATTTCTTACAATGTTTACACTTAACTTTTATATTTTTTAGTTTGTATAAGCCATATTTATCACAAAATATGCATTTTCTACCAAGAAAATACACGTCTGACGACACTTTTCTCATATATCTCGTCGTATTTAAGCTAATTTATAAGCTTTTTTGGTGCTAAAATGTATCAATTACCTAATATTTTAATGTTCTTATTTAATAAAAATATCGTAGTGAGGCTAGTGGGTATTGCACCTAGTTTGAGCAATAAAGCTCTGATAAGTTGAAACTGCCGCAGATAGAAAAGTTTATATGGGCAAATAATTTTGCTATGGCATACGGAGGTATAACAATGAACGGCAAGGTAAAATTTTTCAATGAAGTGAAGGGATTTGGATTCATAACTGCTGAAGATGGAAAAGAATATTTTGTACATAGCAGCGGTTTGAATGAAGGAGTTTCTATCACTGAAGGCGATTCTGTCACATTTGAGATAGAGAAAGGAGACAAGGGCCTTAAAGCAGTTAAAGTCTCTAAAGGATAGATATTTTGAACAGGTTAAATAATATCTAAGATGGGAGTACTTATGAAAAATTCTGATAATTAGGATAGTAATTTGTCCAGAATCATCAAGAATCTTCGATTCTTGAGTGCCTCGAGAACCAGCGGTTCTCTCAGTCTCTTAATAGATAATTCCTTAAGCACTAATTCAGTTATAGGAAATCACTTTAATATAGATAATTCCTTTAATTGTATATTGATTAGTAGTTGTTGCAAAAAAGAAGCCTTCTTTTTATAATGTTGCGGACCCTGTAATGTATATGGGGACTAGAGTTAGGAAGAATGTGAAAATATATAATCGGAACTATTTTATATTGGCAATTTTGGTGGCTTTCCTTATTGCTTGGATGATTATTCTTCTTTCCGTTGGCCCCGAAAACATTGTAAAACGACTGGGCATAACAAACAGCTATATGCTTATTTTTCTTGTTGCGGCTTTTGGAGGAATCTCTTCAGTTACGGCTTTTTCTTTCTACACTGTCCTATCTACGCTGGCTATTGGTGGACTTAATCCATTGCTCCTCGGTTTAATTGGCGGAATTGGAGTTACATTTGGAGANAGTATATTTTTCTACCTTGGAAAGAAAGGAAATAAAGTGATAAAAAATAGCAAAGCCATCATAAAAATATTTAATACNTTTGCTAAAAAGGTACCTTCCTGGTTAATGCCGCTGGTGATATTTTTATATGCTGCATTCGTACCTCTCCCCAATGATATAATGATGGTTTCTCTCGGACTAGCGCGTTACCCGTTTAAATTCACTTTCCTTCCTATTCTCATAGGGAATATGCTTTCAGTCATGATAATTGCATATCTAATAGGTTATAGCAGTGAGAGATTCTTTTAGAGATAGACAACTAACTTTTAANTACTTTTTAAGTTTTTATCATATGTTACAGAACGCGAACAACCCTCTTAGCCTCTCCAAGGAGAATGTCTATCTTAGTGACCAGACATTCTCCTTGATTATTCATTATTAAAATGCCCATCTGCAGGTCAATAAACCATCAATTTACCTTAATATTCCTTAAAATGAATTTTGCTCTGTTCTNAACGCTGTCAAATGGCACCCTAATTACCTTATATCCGAATTTAGCATAAGCTTTTATTATTAGCTTGTGAATTTTCAAAGATTCCATGTAACTTTCTGAACGTTTGCCGTCATTCTCATAAAACTTTTCTGGCAGAGGGTCTAAGATGAAAACATAATCATATTTTATCTGATTACCCTGAAAAACCCTTTCAATTGGCTCTTTGATATTTGATAGATGCAAATACGCAAAGCCATCAAAATATCCTCTGTCAAAAAAGGCGAACTTCCTATGATTTAATGAGAGTGCGTTCTTGTAGTGCTTCAATTCAAGATCCCATATGGCTTCTTGAAAATTAATTCCTCTGGCTTGTGCTGCGTCCTTGCCCCTAAAAATCTTATTTCTCTCGAGAATAAGCCTTGCTGACTCGGGGGCAATGGGGTATTTTTTAGCTATAAGCTTTATAACTGAAGTCTTACCGGTTCCAGGACCGCCAGTAATCACCACCGTCTTTATCATAATTGTGAGGAGTAAGCCCATATATTTAAAGATATGGAGAATTGCGTAGGTTTATTACATATTTGTACTCAATTCTCTAATGGATAATTGAAGGAGTTTGAGCAATAAAAGCTTATAAATAAAAGACTCTTATAAACAAGATGGTGCTTCCGCTTGGAAAGATTCAACAGCTCCTGAAAGAACTTAATAACTGGTATTTAGAAGGCGATATGATAATGAAAGAATTCTCATTTGAAAGCTTCGGTGAGTCAATTAAATTTGTCAATTTTGTTGCGGAAATTGCTGAGGAGAATCAGCATCATCCTTCAATAATAATCAATTACAAGGAAGTTAAGCTAATGCTTACCACCCATAGTGAATCAGGTCTGACCGAAAAAGATTTTATGATGGCAAAGCTAATTGACGGAATTAAAAATGATGGTTGAGATATTAATTCTAATTTTGGCAATTCCTACAGGGATTTTGCTGGCATGGGCTGCCAGAGATGAACTCGTAGCAGGAAGAAAATGGTTTAGGATTACATTTATAATATTTATTCTCGGGTCTTTAATTTTGTATATAATAAACAGATACGCTGAAGCAATGACTCTGATGTTTGTATCTATATTGTCAATCATAGCTTATACAAAGAGCTTTAGCAAATCCTGGACGAAGAGAAGAATTTAAATATGCGTTATCTTTGTGTATTGCAATGGCTGAAAATAAGTGTGAGCATCTACGGCAAGCTGCAATTTCTAAAATAGCTATTATAATCTAATAGCAAGTCTATTCAGACTTGCGCATATTCTTATGACTAAAAATTCATACAAATCTGCTTCTGAACGTTTGCCTAGGAGATTCTTTGATGGGCTTGGATTTTCTTTATCATGGAACATATATTCTGAAGTTGTGCATGGAGAACATAGCACTGAAGACTTTGAGATAAAGATGAGAGATGGAGAACCAATGGAGTCTATTAGAAGGTACTCTGAAGTATTACTTGAAAAAGGAGTTAAGTATGGTGCATTAATTAATTTAATGTGTAGAAATCTCTCAAGTGAAGACATTGGGAATGAAAGAGAGAGATTATTCTATGAAGAGTTTAGTGATTGGAAACTTGAAAGTAAAGTTGCAAGATACAAGGGGGTAAAGAGAGACTTTAAAAAAGGATGAGGATATTAAATTATACAGGGGCTATAATATACTAAAATGTACAATACGCAAGAAGTTGAAAGCCAAATATTGGAATTCTGGAAGAAAAACAAGATATTTGAAAAATTAAGAGAGAAAAATAAAGGAAAGAAAAGATGGAGTTTTCTTGACGGCCCAATAACTGCCAATAACCCTATGGGCGTTCATCACGCATGGGGAAGAACTTACAAGGATTTATTCCAGAGATTTAAAGCCATGCAGGGATATTATCAGAGATTTCAAAATGGTTTTGACTGCCAGGGACTATGGGTGGAGAGAGAAGAAGAGAAAGATCTTGGGCTAAAAGACAAGAAAGATATAGAAAAATTTGGCATACTTAACTTTGTAAATGCCTGCAAAAAAAGAGTTCAGAAGTTCTCTAAGATACAGGCAGAACAGAGCATAAGGCTGGGCTACTGGATGGACTGGGATAATTCCTATTATACCATGAGTGATGAAAATAACCTGCATAATTGGTTTTTATTAAAAACATATTATGAGAAAGGCTGGCTATATAAAGGAAAAGATGCAGTCCCTTGGTGCTGGAGATGCGGCACTGCAAGCTCTAAACACGATATTGCCACTGAAGGATATAAAGAAGTAACTCATAAGGGATTATTCATGCGGTTTCCGCTAAAGGCAAATCAGAATGAATATTTTCTGATATTTACTACAACGCCATGGACGGTTCCCGCAAACGTTGCCATTGCTGTCAATCCAAAATTAGATTATGTTAAAGTTGAGAATGAGGGCGTTAAATATTGGATTGTGGAGTCAAGATTAAATGAGATTAATGGAAAGTACAAGATATTAGAGAAAGTTAAAGGGAAAAAACTAAAGGGCATTGAGTATTTAATGCCTTATGCCAAACTTGAAGTACAGAAAAAATCTCCGCATAAAGTCGTATTGTGGGATATTGCTTCCGGAGAAGAAGGAACTGGAATAGTGCATATTGCTCCGGGTTGCGGAACAGAAGATTTTGAGTTAGGAAAGAGAGATAATTTGCCTGCTATCTCCCCCCTGAATGAATCTGGATTTTACAATGAAGGATATGAAGAATTTAGCCTGAAAAAATATTCAGATGTTAATAATCTTGTCTTGGAAGATATTGATAGAAGAAACTTCGTCTATAAGATAACAAACATACGCCATAGATATCCTCATTGCTGGAGATGCGGACAAGAATTAGTGTTTAGATTAGTTGATGAATGGTATATAAAATCAAAAGAAATAAGAAAAAATCTAATAAGAGAAAACAAGAAAGTTAATTGGTATCCTCAATATGGAAAAGTCAGGCAGGAAGAGTGGTTTAAAAATATGGGGGACTGGCTTATTTCCAGAGAGAGATATTGGGGATTGCCTTTGCCAATATGGGTATGTGAATGCGGAGAGATAGAAGTTATAGGAAGCTTAAAGGAATTAAAGGAAAAAGCAGTGGACAAGAAAAAAGTTGATGACCTGCCAGAAATACATAGACCGTGGATTGATGATATTAAGATAAAATGCAAAAATTGCAAGAAAGAAGCCGAGAGAATAAAAGATGTTGGGGATGCATGGCTTGACGCTGGAATTGTGCCTTTTTCTACAATCGGTCCTTATCTGGAGAATAAAAATGAATGGGAAAAATGGTATCCTGTAGATTTAATAAGTGAGAATATTCCTGGACAATTCAGAGGATGGTTTAATGCGTTGTTTTGGTCCGGAGTAACCTTAACCGGAAAGGCTCCTTTCAAAGCGCTATTTGGATATGAAACTCTTAAAGATGAAAAAGGAGAGGAGATGCATAAAAGCAAGGGAAATGCAATATGGTTTGATGATGCAGTTGGAAAAGTTGGAGCAGACCCGATGAGACTGATTTTCATGCTTCAAGATCCCTCTCAAGAATTAAGATTTGGCTATAATGTACTAAAAGAGCCAACAAATAATCTAGGCATATTGTATAATATTAAAAAATTAGTTAAAAAATCTAAAGAAAGTAAAATTGGTGCTGTTGAAGATAAATGGATATTGAGCAAGATAAATAATTTAATAGTTAATGTAACTGAAGAAATGGAGAGTTTTCATCCCCATCTTGCTGCAAGAGCCCTGCAGGAATTCTGGTTAAAGGATTTCAGCAGAGGATATATTCAGATTATAAGAGAAAGATTATCTGAAGATGATGTTGCTGCACAAAATGTATTAAGAGAAGTCTATCTTAATTTAATCAAATTATGCGCTCCTTTTGTTCCATTCATTATGGAAAAAATCTGGCTGGAATTAAAAGAAGATAAAATAGTTGATGGTGAATCAATACATTTAAGTGATTGGCCAAATCCNNACAGGAAAAANATTGATGATAAACNGGAAAAAGATTTTGAAACAGCTTTCAAGATTATTGAATATGGATTAGCAGAGAGAGACAAATCAAAAATAGGATTGAGATGGCCACTGGCTAAGGCATTAGTTATATCTGGAGAGAAATTATCCGGAGAGATAAAAGAAATACTCTCCAGGCAGTTAAATGTAAAAAAAATTGAGCTGAAAAAAGGAGAGAACCTGGAAGTTCATCTTGATACTGCAATGACTCCAGAACTTGAAGCAGAAGGATTCTCTAGAGAATTAGCAAGAAAAGTTCAGGCAGAAAGAAAAAATGCCGGGCTGAAAAAAGGAGATCTAGTTCAGCTGAAAATTTATTGTGAAAAGGCGATGGAGAAGATGTTTTCTTCCCACCTGGACTTTCTAAAGCAGAGAACAAACAGCGGCAAGATAATATTTATCGAAGATAAATACCCGCCTGAGGCAATTGTATTTACTATAAAAGAGAAAAAAATCGCAATAGAGCTATGTAATTGAATAAGAGTAATCCATAGAAAAGATTTAAATAGTAGTAGTTTCTTTGTTACGCATAGAGGATGATTATAAACATATGATAATCAAAGAAGAGTTTTTAAGTCGGCTAAGGAAAATATTTGATTTGAATCTTTATGAGGCAAAGGTTTGGACTGCTCTTCTTTCGCGTGGTGTTTCTACTGCTGGTGAGTTAAGTAGCATATCTGACGTTCCAAGAAGCAGGACATATGATATATTAGAGTCTCTGGAGAAAAAAGGTTTCATTGTTATGAAGATAGGAAAACCTATCAAGTTTGTAGCCCTTAAGCCTGAAGAGGTAGTTGAAAGAGTAAAGAAGAATCTTATAGTAATTGCTCAAGAAAAGAGCAAGAGACTTGAGAAGCTCCGCAATGATGAAGTTCTTGATGAGCTTAACAATTTATTTACCAATGGTATAAAGTTTGTAGAGCCATCTGATTTGTCTGGAAGCTTAAGAGGCAGACAGAATATGTATAATCACATGGATATGATGATAAGATCTGCAGAGAAAACAATAACTCTTGTAACGACTACAGATGGGCTGAACAGGAAATTAGAAGCTTTGCTTCCTGCATTTGAGAAGGCAAGAAAGAGAGGCGTTACAATAAGAATTGCAGCACCATTAACTGCAGATAACTACAAGATTGCAAAAGAAATGTCTAGGTTTGCTGAAGTAAGAAACTTATCAGGTTTTCAGGGAAGATTTGCAATAATAGACTCCGAGCAAGTAATGTTTATGCTTCTAGATGATAAGTCCGTTCATCCTAGCTATGATGTAGCTGTATGGCTTTCTACAGAGTTTTTTGCAAAATCCTTAGAGCAAATGTTTGAGCTTGCATGGAGCCAATTTACTCCATTAAACAAAATTAGAATTTAAGCGATAGATTCTTAAGATATAGAGGCATTTAACATATATGAATCTTATAGACGTGCATTGCCATCTGGACATTTGTGACGATATTGAAGGTGTGCTTGAGCGTGCCAAGGCATCTGAAGTAAAAAAGATAATTACTAATGGGATTAATCTTGATTCTAATAAGAAAGCCCTGGAACTATCACTCAAATATCCTGAAATAAAAAGCGCTATTGGATTATACCCTATAGATGCGTTATCCTTAAATGAAAAAGAAATAAATGAAATAATTTCTTTTATAAAGGGCAATTCTGATAAAATTATAGCAATAGGTGAAGTTGGCTTGGACTTCAAGGAAGATGATAAACAGCATGAAAGGCAGAAAGAAATATTCAAGATTATGATAAAACTATCCAAGGATTTGGATAAGCCGATTATTGTACACTCGCGCAGAGCAGAAAAAGAGTGCATTGAAATATTAGAAGAGATGCAGGTTAAAAAAGTAATTATGCATTGCTTTAGCGGGAGAAAAAACCTAATAGCTAGGATAGTTGCTAATAAGTGGTTTATAAGTGTGCCAACCAATGCAAAATATAGCCGGCAATTCCAGCAAATGGCTTATGATGCACCATTAACGCAGATTTTCTGCGAGACAGATTCTCCTTTTCTTCATCCTGACAAACTGAAAAACAATGAGCCTTCATTTATAATAGAAAGTTATAAGATAATTGCAGCTAAAAAAGGCATATCTTTGCAGGAAGTAAGTGAGATAATAGAAAGAAACTATAATAAATTATTTTCTCATGAAAATTGAAAGTAACAAGGATTAAATAGGTCTAAAACATGTATTTTCATGCACTCAAAAAGAGGTCTGGCGGGGTGGATTCTCATATTTGCATCTTTAATAGTATGGCTTATCATAATAATTGTATGGTACAGGCCGTCTTCGGTCCTTGACTTGACGGACAAGACTAATCTATTCATAGTTATATGGTGGAGCATTGTATGCATTATCTGCTTATTTATAGGATATAGAATAGAACGTCGCAGGGAAACGCAATAGCTGCAAGAAAGGGCTTAAATATAGATGAGTATCTAAAATTATATGAATAAGAGGTTAATCTTGTTTCTGGCAGTAATATTTATAATTGTAATTAAATCTGTATGGGCTTTAGCAGATATAGAACCTCAAGCAATAAAATCCCTTGAAAAAGAAGATAAAATACCTGTAATAATAACCTTTAAAGATGCTTCTTCTGACCAAAACACTTTAAAAAAGGCAAATGTGAAAAGAGAATTGGTAATTGAGCAACGCGGGCATATAGGAAGAGCAAAAGTAAACTCTGATGAATTGGAGAAGCTTAGAAATTATGATAATATCGCTAAAATAAGCTATGATTATCCTGTACATGCCTTCCTACAAACTTCTCCAGGAATAATAAATGCGACAAGAGTCTGGCCTTTATTGTCAAACAATGTAAACATAACAGGAACTGGACAGAGCATATGCATAATAGATACTGGAATTAACTATTCACATAGTTCTTTGGGAGGGTGCTATGGAAATAATAATGCTTCATCAGTATGCAAAGTAAAGGGAGGATATAACTTTGTAAGCAATTCAAATGACCCTCTTGATGACCATGGACATGGGACTTTTACTGCTGGAATTTCAGCTGCACAAGGCAATATAACTGGAGTAGCTCCTGGAGCTTCGCTTCTTGCTTTGAAGGCTTTAGACAATGCAGGCAGTGGATTCACTTCAGACATAATAGCTGCCATTGATTGGTGTGTTGGTAATGCGTCAGTTTATAATATAAGTGTTATAAGCATGAGTCTAGGCACTTCACAGCTATATTCTACATATTGCGATTCTCAACAATCAGATTTTGCTGACTCAATAAATAACGCCGTTGCTAAGAATATAAGCGTTATCGCTGCTGTGGGTAATGAAAATCTTCCGAGCGTTCCAAGAAACACAAGCGCAATAGCTGCCCCTGCGTGTGTGGAAAACGCCACTTCTGTATCTGCAACTAATAAAAATGACAATATTGCAAGCTATGCCCATTACAGCCCCTTTGTTTCTATATTTGCGCCCGGCACTAGCATAAACAGCACAGATATAGATGGAACTTTCTCCACAGATTCCGGGACTTCGATGGCTGCACCGCATGTCGCAGGAGGAGTCGCATTAATAAAACAATTTCTTTCCATTTATGGGTTAAACTCTACATCGCGAAACATAACGAGAACTCTAAACACGACGGGGGATAGAGTTACGGATGGAAGCAGAAATTTCACGAGGGTTAACTTATATCGGGCAATTCTTGCTTTTGACATTTTTTCTCCTTCAATTACTCTTCTAAATCCGGCTAACAATACTATTAACCTCAATACAAGCCAGATTTTCAGATGCAGTGCAACAGATTTCATATTGCAGAATGGAAGTGTGATGATATGGAACTCTACCGGAGCATTAATAAATGAGAGTACCTATTCTGTATTAAACGGAAGCGCCGCGATAGAAAACAACGTTAGCCTTAATAATATTGACACATATCTCTGGAACTGTATATTTACAGATGCTGCAGGAAATAGGGCTGGAGCTTCTTCAAATCTTACCCTTGACTTGACAAGCTTGACAACTTCTTTAATCTCTCCAGTAAACAATCTGAATACAAGACAAAATCAGACTTTTACCTGTAACTCAACTTCAAGCAGCAATCTGGCGAACTCCAGTTTTTACATATGGAATGAAACNGCTCTTTTAGCTAATATAAATTCAAGCATTTCNGGAAATTATAATCTCTCCAATTTCTCTTATAATGTAAGTGAAGGGTCTTACGAATGGAATTGCAAGTACCAGAATATCCAAGGAACATCCCAATTTGCTTTATCCAATTTCACTTTTTCTTATGATTTGACTCCTCCAACAAATAACATTCAGAGTCCAATAAATGGCAGCTGGTATAATTACGGAAGATTTAATGCCAGCATTAATGAGCAAGGAAACTGCTCATATACACTCGATAATGGAATAAACAATGTAAGCATGAACTCTACAAATTATCTTAACTTCAGCCTAATAAACAATACACTTATTCAGAATTCTACTTATAATGTCACATACTTATGCACTGATAACGCCGGAAATACCAATCAGTCTGCACAAATAAGCTTTACAATTGACCTGACTCCTCCCAGCATAAACACGAGCAGCCCAGATAATTCTGCGACATTCAATGGGGCAAGTACACTGAACTTTAACTATACTGTTCAAGACAACCTAAACATAAGCAAATGCGAATTAATAGTAAATAGTGCAGTGAACGCGACTAATAGTTCTATAACTAATACTTCTAACTCATATATATTTACACAGACATTTGGAGCAGGAAGCTATACATGGAATATAAGCTGTTTGGATGATGCCTCTAATGAAGGAATATCTGAAACTAGAAGTTTTGTCGTAAATTCTCCCAGCACAGCGGCTTCTTCATCCGGAGGGGGAAGTGGCGGTGGAGGGGGCGGAGGAGCATCTTTGTCAAGCATTTATACTTTAAGTCCTGAACAATCATTGCAAGGATACACTAAAGAGCTAAAGAAATCTGATAAAATACAGTTCACTATATTTGATATAAATGCCTCTAAGCATACGGTATCTGTTGAAAATATAACAAATGAAGCAGTAAATATTACTATCAGAAGCTCTCCAATAAACGTCCTTCTGGGAATTGGGCAGAGTATAAAACTTAACCTTACTAGTGCAGATTATTACGACTTATACATTAAAGTTGAAAAAATAAGCCTGCCAAATGTTTTACTCACAATTCAGACGATAAAAGATCCTATAATCAATGCTGTTAGCAATGCATCTTCTTATCCGGGAAACATCAGNGTAATGGAGCAGAAAAATAAAGATGGAGAAAATGCAAGAGTGAAAATAAATCTTGCCCCGTATTTTGCAGGAATGATTATTGTTGCTATGTTGGCTGGTATAGTTATACATATAATAGATGTCAGAAGAGAAAATAAAATGAAGGATGAGGTTGCCAGAGCTATAAAATCAATAAAGAAACGCAGAAGACAAAAGACAAATTATAGGAAATCACTTTAATCTAGAAATTACATAACAATATGCAATAAAAAATCCCATCGTGACAAACTATGGGGTATAAGACCCATTTGGAGCAATTAAAGTTATTAGCTATAAGTCTAAAGAAGATATAATTTCCCCNGTAATCTTCTCTTTAGAATCCCATCCCCCTTCAGATTCTTGGGCATTCTTATCTTTATTTTCATCTCTGTGTTCTCCTCGCTCTCCTCCGTTCTGCATCATTGAGAAGAACTCATTAAAGAGCGCCTTTGAATCTGATTCTGATTCCTTAGGATAATAATTCGCTGAATTCATTATGCTCTTTATCTTTAACCATGCCTGTATTCCATTGGCAACTTCTTTTACTCTCTGTGTTGGTCTTGGTGTTCTATCCCATGGTGGAGATTCAATTCTCTCGCCCTGCATTTCTTTTTCCATGGAATATATGAAATCATACATTTTGTTGAAATCTATCTCAATGCGGATATCTTCTTGAGGCACTTCTGAAGGAAGCATTGGCTCCATCTTTAAGATATCCTCTTCATTCACCTGCACATAGAGGTTGAACACAACCTCGTCTTTCTCCATGTCCTTGAACTGAACAACTGCATCAATATTTCCGCCATATTTGGAAGTTATTTTATTTATTTTCTCTATGAATTTTTTATCTTGCTTTATCATCATCTTCTCTTCTTCAGTTGGTCCGCCCTCATTTTCTCTCTCTGCAGCATCTTCTGAAGGTCCTGGGAATTTGTGCTCTTTCATACTCTTCTTCATCTCATTTATTATAAATTCCCGTGGAGGAAATACCCAAGTTTTCATATATGGTGTCAGCGCCTGCACTTCTTTGTCTAGACCAGGCATACGCACGGTCTTTATTTCTTCCCAGAATTCAAGACTTCCATACTCTGTTTCATATTTAACGTTGATAAGGTTGTACTGCGGCAAAGTATCCAGATTTAAACAATTCATCTGATACGCCGTTTCTCTTGATATTTCTACATCATGCCAGTATAACTCAAATATCCCTGAAATATGCTGCTCCCATTCATCTGCTGAATTTGCAAGATATTTTTCAAAGAACCAGGTCACAAATTCCTGATTAAAGCTCTTCTCAAATTCCTGCCTCTGCTTTTGAAGATTCTCCAATTCATTTTTACACCACTCGCCCTGCCCTCCCTGATAGTATTTTTGCTTAAGCCTCTGCCATCCTTCAAAATTCTTACCCCATCCGTCAAAGAAAATAAACGCTTCTGTCTTTGTAGGACTCTTTCTGCACATTCCTCCAACCCTGAATACTCCAACTTCTTCCTTAAACTCCTGCTTGTTTCTCTCAAACGAGACACCAAAATCTTTTCCTTTTATACAATTATCAGAACAGCTCTTTACACATGCGTTTAAATCTTCCTTGCTTTGGCAAGTTGATTCACAACTCTGCTTTACTTCATCAATATTGCATTCTAAATCCTCTCCGCAACTTTCCCATATACATTTTTCTGCACATGGGCGTATTTTAGCGTCCTTGCATGTACGAGTACAATCTTCAGAACATTGAGAATCTCTTCTTTCACGTTCTTCTGACTCTCTTCTTTCCCTGTCTTCGTCATCTCTTCTTTGCCTATCCTCTTCTCTCTCGGGCGAATCTTCGCGCCTTGGCTGTTCTTCATTCTGNTGGGTATTTGAAGTGTCTTGATTTTGCTCTGAATTATCTGTTGAAGGCTGGCTTTGCGATTCTTCTTGGCTTTCTGATGAAGTACCTGAATCTGATGTTTCTGAAGAAGGAGAATCTGAACTTGATGATTCTTGAGGCGGTTCACTTGAAGTTCCTGAAGGTTCTTCACTTGAGCTTTCTTCAATGTCAAAGCCAGTTAAAGTAAGTTTTGCAAAAGTAAAGCGGAGAAAATTCATAATTACTCCTGCTGTAACTTCTGTTTGTTCTGTTGAAGATGATTCTGGTGCTGGAGCTTCATTTACTCTATCCTCTGCGGATTCCGGACTTTCTTGCTCTTCATTTTCTGAAGGGGGCGAGGTATCCTCTTGTAATTGCTCTTCTGAACCTGCAGGCTCGCTTTGCTCGTTGCTTGGCTCTTCAGATTCAGATGGAGTAATTTCTGTATTTTCCTGCACTGCTTCAGGAATTGCCACGCAAATGCCATTGCTGCATACATCGTTAGCATTTCCACAATCTTCTTTAGTTATGCATTGGTCACCGAGAACATCATCGTTAATTGTAGATTCATTGCCTGAACTTGTGCTTCCCTCTGTGCATATTGCGTTAAGTTGTTTCCAAATGCCTGAATCACAAACAGCATTAACTACCCTTTCTCCTGATGAACAAGACAAATATTGCTCTTCTCCTTCTGAACATTCTGATTCTCTGCACTCCTGCAACTCTGTAACTTTGCAAGTACTTTCTATGCACTCTGCTATTCCGCATAGAGGCTGCTGACAGTCAGAGGTTGCATTGCATGAAGAGACTTCCTGAACGCAAATTGGAGGAAGTGGACAGCCGGAAGCATTCTGTCCTGAAAATATGACNCTTCCCGAACATTCTATCGCATCATAATCTGGGCAGGTTGAACAATCTTGTGAACAGCTTTCTTGCTCTCCAAATTCGCATATGTGGTTGCCGCAAACTGCCTGCCTCTGCTCCAATACTTCTTTTGCCTGACATGAACCGGCAATACAATATAATGCTATCTCTTCCTCAATAGTGTTATTGCCGTCCTCACGAGTCACTTTTTGCTTTCCACAGACTTGTCCTCCACATTGCAAGTCTGAGCAATCAATTTGTGAATCTTTGTTGTCATCTTGGTTGTTATCGCATATCTCATTGCCTGCTTCCCTTATCTGCTCAAGCAAACGATGCTCATATTCTTTCTGTTCAAAATAAAACTCTTTTTTCTCGTAATCTTTGAATAAATTAAGATAAAATTCCTTTCTTAACTCATAATTATTTGCCTTTAATTCCTTCTCGTATTTTCTTCTCTCCTGTTCTCTCTTTATCCACCCATATTCCTCCTGCTTCTCTCCTTCCTTGTTGTTGAATAAATTATCGGTGCTCTCACGAATATTATTTGATTTTTCATTCCATGCATTGTTAACTTCTCTTATCTCGTTTCTTGCAGAAAGAGCAGACTTGTAGTCTCCAGCTTCAAGGTTTGTCTTCATCTGCGAGATTAAAGTAATTATACGTTCTTTATAGTAAGAATCATCAAGGTTTTTCTCTATCTCCCCGGAAAATGAGCTTTCTTCAGACTCCCTGAATCCAGGACCGCGCCCTTGAGTCCAGAATTCAAGATTAATCCAACTCCATTGGCAATCTTCACACATTTCAAGTCTTCCAATCATTGCGAAATTATCACCTTCGTAAAAATCAATCTCGTATGATAATATTTTCTCGTCTTTTCTCTTATTTTCGCTTCCGAAAATTTCACCCATAATCTCTTCGCATTTGCCGCCGTTCTGCCTATAATATGAATTAAACAGCTTTTCCACATTTACGCTCTCTTTTGCAAGAGCCTCCCCATTTGAAGATGAAGGGTCTGCTATGAAAGATTCAGCAAGAGATTTTATTGATGAGAATTTATCCTTTATGTTAAGCTCGTCTTTAGGCCGTTTAAAGTCTATGTCAAAATTAAGCCTGTAAATTACTTCCTCTTTTTCTCCCCGTGTGAAAATAGAGGGCCAAGCATTTAATCGTATCTGAATTTTATTTCCATCGAATATTATCTTCTCCCAGACTGGGACCGGTCTGTCAAGTTTCTTTTCCTTTTGCTCTTTATCAGACCATGCCCATTTCATCTCTTCCGACGGCGAACCAAGAACATTGCGAATTTGCTCTTCCTTAAACAGCCCGCCTTCTTCACGGCTTACTACTCCAAGTATTTCTGTAAGTCTCTGCCGGCTTGCACTTGCATAAACAAGAAGTTCAACGAAATTTATGTTGCCAATCTCATATTCTTCCGCATAGTGGACAATTTTCTGGATTTCACCCTCAACTGTATTGTCTAAAGATAGAGCATTTGAGCTAAGAAAGACAAGCGCAGAAATAAATGCAAGCGCCACCAAGCCCCTTTTTACCATTGCAGATTTGACTACGTAGATGATTATAAATGCTTCTATTCTTTTATTTGCTGTTCTATTAATATCTGCTTTAATTATTCCATTCTATAAGTATATGTTAGATCATTGGAATTAAGATGGATAATGAACATCATGTTAAAAAAGCTTTTCTGATTTCTATGATTGTTTCTTTATCAATTAGTGTTTTAATTGGAATAGTTATATTTCTATTAGGATCGTTTGGTGAAACACAAACTAGAATACTATTAACCACTTTGACTATAGTTGGATTTAGCCTTGCAGGGCTCTGCAGTGCAACATTATATGATAAACAAAACTATGTTCAGCCTGTTAGGAATTATAGTTGCAGTATTGGGGTTTATTGTTACAACTGCTCTTATCTGGATATATTGGGAGTAGGTAAAGTATGTAGATTTGGTCTTACATTAATATTACTTTCATTCACATTTTCCCATGTATCTTTGCTTCTTCTTATAGACACGGAAAGAAGTTCAGTTAAGGCGTCTCTCATAGGCACTATACTCTTTATAGCATTAGTGGCATTTTCGCTATTGGCTGTTATTTGGGATCTTATCAGATTTGAACAGTTCTACATTAGGCTATTTGGGGTATTTGCAATTTTAGATGTACTTGGAACGATTATTACACCAATAATCTATAAAGTTACAAAGATGAAACAGCAAGACACATCTTTTTCTCAGACTTATTAATAACTTCTAATCGAAAGGAAAGTATTGCGATTCTACAGCCTCACAAGGCGGAACGAAGAGCCTTTATAAAGAGTACACAATTTTCACCATGTATATAATTTAAGAGTATAGATGCGGGAGGGAGGATTCGAACCTCCGTAGGCACTAAGCCACAGGATTTCTTCAATCCTGACTTTGAGCCGCTCTAGCGAACGGCCGACCTCTTAAGTCCTGCCCTTTTAACCACTCAGGCACCCCCGCATTAAAATTAAGATGAGAAATGCATTATAAAGGTTGCTATTTTATGAGCTGAAAGTTATGTGGAAAACTGAAGATGGAAAAGGGGCATATTCCTCTGTCTATAATAACGGAAATTTCAGGAGAGCGGCAAGAGAAAGACTTGTAGAATTGAAGTAATTTTTTCTTTTTTTGTTCCCCTTCCCTTTCTATAAATTAGAAAACTTCTTTTTCTTAAAGTGAAAATTCGATTGCATATAACATCAGAATTTAACGAAGTTTATTTTTCAGAGCGAAGGAAAAATTCAAAGTCTTTTAGACTATATTGAAAAATAGGGGCCGGCGAGTCTATTATTAATTTTATAGTAATGTCNTTATCAAAAATACGATGCGCACCCCATCCTAAAGGAGGGGGTTTGAGAAAGCGCTCGTGTTTTGGATGCTCAAGAGACGACCACACCTTTCAAGGTGTGGTTTTCTGTCAAGTCTCTTGACATAAAGATATTTAAAATACTGTTCTATTCCATTAATAATATGGTAAACCCAAGAATGCAAGGGCAACCTGATTACTACTTATTTGTCATAGATACTGATAAATATGCAGGAAATTTTGAAAGAGAAATGTGTGCATATATTACTGGTCAGATAGGAGAATGTGAAGTTGGAAAAGAAAACGCAAAACTTGCTAGACAAGAAATTCCAGATGTGGTCGCCAGACTTGATGAATTGATTGATAGTGTTCCCGATGAAAATGGTTGTCATAGACCTGTCTCAATTTTTCCAACACCGGGATGGTTTAATAATGGAATGGGGGGTCATTTTAGAGATGGTCAGGAAGAGAAAGCATTGGCTCATTACAAACAAGAAACTAAAAAATACTACGAAAAAGCTCCAGAAAGCTATGCAGAAAATCTAAGAGAGAAAGTGCGTGTGGAAGGCCAACAGAAAATTGATGAGGCCAATGCACTTACTGTAGTACAAAAATATCCTGCATATATGAGCATAGCAATTTATTTTCATTCAATTCCTGATAGAGATCTAATAGATGTAATAAAACAACGAGCAAGAGATATTGCAGCACAAGGGGTTGGACTAAGATTATTTGAAAGCCAAGTAAGAATTGATGGATTTAGATTTTTAGAACAATACACTACATACAAAGAATTGAATTTATAGACACTACTCTTTTTCTTGCCGGCCCCTAAATAATATTTCTCCAAACGATTGAGATTAACATCGCGATTAAGAGAAGTTTGCGGAACGCTCGAAAGTTTTTTCTAAAAGAAAGAATTTGGGAAACCGAAGTGCAAAGAAGTTTCAGTTAAATTCCTGTTACTAATCAAACTGGCAAGCCCTAAATATCTATCGTAAAAGATTTTCTTGCTTCAGGCAAAACACCAAGATATTTTATACTAATTACCTGATAAACATTATTCCTCTGTTCCAACTTTAGACAGAATATTCTTTGTTTCTTTGGTTACATAACGCAGGACTTCCTCGTCACTTGCATGAGGATGCTCGCGCTTATACTGCAAAGCATGTGAAGCACCGGATATCAGTGCGATTTTCAGCATATTAGTTTCGTTCATAAATGTCTTGAGAGCATTTGGTTTAAAAGGATTGTTGTAGTTGCCTCTCTACATCTACATAATGGGTATCTTTTGCAGGATTTGGATACTTTTTATCTCTAGCCATATGAGAGCGAAGATTATGATACCATACGCTTGCCAGTGCATCTGCTATCCTCAATAAATGAGAATACAATGTTGGAGATTCCGCTTTCTTTTTAGGATATGAATTTATACCTATATCCGGAGAATGCTGAAAGAGATCATCGTATTTGATTCTCTCCTCCAGAACACTCTTCAGCCTCTCCCTCTCCCGCTCCAATAATATTCCATCTACCTGAATATTTATGGTCTCAAGGTTATCTAAGTATCTTTTGTCTTGACGGCTTAAATAATTTCCAATTAAATATGGAGTTGCAATAATGAGATTTGAATAAAGAGACGAAGTATTATGATGCATTTGAGTAAACCTATAATCTTTGCGATTGCAGTTTATCCATGAAGATACCTCATCTTTTTTTAAACGGGCTGGCCTGCCTTTTATTTCAACAAGTCTTGCTTCTCCCTCTTCTGGAGAAAAAGCTGCGGCAATTATTTCTTCATAACGGGATTTATGGTGGTTTGATTCGTCAAGACCTATGAAAAGTGAAGACCCTATATTCATTTGAGAATGATGTGGGCAGGTATTTAAAGCATTGTGGTAATGAAAAATAAGGAAAGATGAGAGTAAACATTTAAATAAACGTTCGTTTAAGGAGATATACTGAAGAGAGTGCTATGAATTACCTACAATCGATGCAAAATGAACTGAAGTTCCGAGGTTTATCACCCTTAACTGTGCGCAACTATTCTTTTTTTGTTGATAAGTTCATTAAACATGCAGGNAAAGATCCTGAAGGACTTGCGCCTGAAGATGCGAAGAATTATCTGGCATCATTATATGACACTAAATCCAAAAATACTATAATGCTGGCTGCTGCGGCACTCAAATTCTTCTATACTGAAATTATTAAAGTTGATTTTGGAGAAATTAAAATTCCTAAGAAAGATAAAAGTCTTCCCTCAGTATTAACTAAGGAAGAGGTGCGGAAATTAATCGATACTGCAGATACAGAAAAGTCGCGATTGATTATTTCATTGCTATATTCAACTGGACTGCGTGTTTCTGAATTGGTTAATCTAAAAATAGATGACATTAATTTTCAGGAGAACACGGGGTGGGTGCGCAGAGGCAAAGGTGCAAAGGACAGATTATTTGCAATGTCTCCAACAATCTCACAATACATAAGAGAATATCTTGAGGGAAGAGAGCACAAATATGTCTTCTCAAAGGAAGAGCCGCTTACAACTAGAAACATTCAGAAAATAATTAAATTTACAAGTCATAAGGCAGGTATTGCAAAAAGAGTAACTCCTCATACTCTTCGTCATAGTTTTGCCACGCATTTGCTTGAACAAGGAACAGACATAAGAATTATACAAACAATGCTTGGACATTCATCACTAAATACAACTCAAGTATATACCCACGTTTCAAGCGAGCAAATAAAGAAAATACAAAATCCATTTGATTTACTTATTTCTTCTGCTATTGCACAGAACGTTGGCTAAAAGTTGTCTTTAAATATTCAACGCGATATTATATAGAAAAATTCATTAAAAGTAAGATGTGTGGAATTATAGGTTCTATAGGAGTTAAAAATGCCGTTCCTGTTCTTTTGAAAGGATTGGAGAGGCTTGAATACAGAGGATATGACAGCGCAGGAATTTGCGTCGTCACTAATAATTCCCTTGTTGTAATAAAAAAGACTGGAAAGGTTGCTGAACTTGCTGCGCATAGTGCCATTTCTTCCCTGAAAGACACAACTATAGGTATTGCTCACACTAGATGGGCGACACACGGAAAACCAAGCGAAGAGAATGCTCACCCGCACTTAGACTGCAAAGGAGAAATTGCTATAGTGCATAACGGAATTATTGAAAACTATCACAAGCTTAAGAATGAACTTGAAGAAAAAGGACATGTGTTCCGCTCTGAAACTGATTCCGAAATAGTTGCTCATTTGATAGAATATTATTACAACGGCAATCTTGAAAGAGCAGTCATCATGGCTTTAAAAAAAGTTGAGGGCGCTTTTGGACTTGCAGTAATGCATAAGTCAGAGAAAAGCATTGTTGCTGCAAGGCGTGGCTCTCCTCTTGTCCTTGGCATAAGCGATGGAGCAATGTTTGTAGCTTCTGACGTATCTGCATTGCTAGATTATACTAGTAGAGTTATTTATCTAGATGATAACGAAGTAGCCACGCTCACTTCTAAGAGCTATACTATTAAGACACTAGAAGGAAACATGATAAGGTCCCGGGCAGTGCAGGAAATTGACTGGAATATAGATAAAATAGAAAAACGAGGGTATAAACATTTTATGTTAAAGGAAATTCTTGAACAGCCTATAAGTATAGAAAAAGTTCTTCAGAATCGAATAATAAATAATAGAATATTGCTTGATATAAAAATAGATATTAATACGTTGAAAAGGTTATATATTGTTGCATGCGGAACTAGCTGGCATGCAGCACTGGAAGGGAAATATATAATTGAGAGAATTGCAGGAATTCCTGTGGAAGTTGATTATGCGTCAGAATTTAGATATAGAAATCCTTTATTCATAAAGGGGGATGCAATAATAGCTATATCGCAGTCCGGAGAAACAGCAGACACTCTGGCGGCAATACGGCTTGCAAAAGAGAAATCTCTGCCTATAATAAGTATAGTAAATGTTGTCGGTTCGGGCATTGCTCGCAATTCGGATTCGGTCATTTATCTTAATGCCGGACCTGAAATTGGAGTCGCTAGCACTAAAGCATTCACCGCTCAAATAATGGCTCTTGTTCTCTTTGCACTTTATATAAAACAAGAAAGAAATGATATAGCAGATAATGAGATATTGAATTCTCTCAAAGTTATAAATTGCTCAATTAAAGAAGTTTTGAAATCACGAGAAGAGATAAAGAAAATCGCCGATGAGATATATGCCAGCCGCGACGCTTTATATTTAGGAAGGGGGATGCAATTCCCAGTTGCACTTGAAGGTGCATTAAAACTAAAAGAAATATCATATATTCACGCAGAGGGCTATCCTGCCGCTGAAATGAAACATGGACCAATTGCTCTTGTGGAAGAAGGTACACCAGTTATTGCTTTGGCTATGGAAGATGTATTACATGAAAAGATGATAAGCAATATACAGGAAGTAAAAGCGCGAAAAGGAAAAGTAATAGCTATAACTGACTCTCAAAGCTTGAGAGTTTCATCGCTTGCTGACAGAGTCATAAAAGTTCCTAAAGTTCTGGATATACTCTCCCCTATTGTTACAAGCATACCTCTGCAGTTGCTTGCATATTATGCGGCTGTAAAAAGGGGGATTGATGTTGACAAGCCAAGAAATCTGGCAAAAAGCGTGACTGTGGAATGAGTATAGTAAATATATTATCTTATCTTCGCAGGCTGTTCGGCTGATTTGTACATTCTGCCATCAACTATCACAAAGAAGTATTTAGAAAAATCTCCTAAATGTTCTATTTCTTTTTCCGCTATTTCTGTAAGTGAAAGGTCTATTGGTATAGGGTGGTACCCACCGCTTATTCTCATTTCAAAATCCCTTATTGGCCCTGAATTTAATTTTTCTCCAATGGAGATTTCGCTTTTACTTAATTCTCCAAGAAGAACAACATAATCTGAATTACTCTGAACTATATTAAGGGCTAGATAACCTCGTGCTGGAAAACGAGCATAATTATCGGGTATGAATAGTTTTACTGCGACCGGCTCATATTTTGCTTTCATGGTGTTCTCAGTTTGGCCTGAGTGCTGCCACCTCTAGTTAACGATATGATTTCTGTCTCTTTGCCCTTGGAGCGGAGTCGCCCGGCTTTGAAGCTTCTTTGCGACGCGCATCTGGAACGACCATATTCCTATCATAAGCGATAAAGGCTTTCTTAAGTGTTTCTGAACCAGTAATCTCAATAAGTGCTTTTGCAAGAGCAAGACGTGCTGCTTGAATCTGCGCTTCTTTGCCTCCTCCAGAGGCTCTGATGTAAAAGTCGTATCGCAAATCCTCTCCAAGTTCGTGCTGAAAAATGCGCAGGGGCTCGGCAAGAGCAAGCTTGTGAAATAGGGGAAGTTCATTTGCAGGAAGCCCTTTATAATAAACTTCTCCCTTGCCGGCTTTCATACGAATTTTAGCTACCGCTTCTTTTCTCTTTCCAGTCATAATCCTAGAAAGCAAAATATCTGCCATTATGCCTCCCTCAAAAGCTCTGATAGCTTTAATGAAGCATGAGAAATCTGTCTAGGCAAAGTAGTCTTGCTACTTTGTACATATTCTTGTGGTATTTGTGAATAGCAGCGTATTCTATTGAGCGCATCTCGACCTCTCTGTTGTTTGTGAGAAAGCATTCCCCTGACAGTTCTCTTTACATATCTCTCCGTGCTTTTTCTAGGAATCTTAGGTCCTTTCAAACCAGAACCTCCACGAGTTACGTTTGTTCTGTACTCTAAATAGATATTTTTACGATTTCCCGTTATAAGTACGTCATCGCAGTTTAATATGATTACTGACTTTCCCAAAAGAGCCTGCTTAGCTACATAGCTGGCAAGTCTCCCCAATACAGTGTTTGAAGCGTCTATTATAATTTGATTATTCATTGAATTACCTTAATCCCATTGGCTTTGGGATTTTCTTTTATTTCCTGGCTAAGTGTGATAAGCTCCGACTTGCTCTTCTTGGCTTTCTCCCTTGCAGATGAAGAGAATGAGAGTGCGCATATCCTGACTTTTTTAGTTAAATCTCCAGTGCCTAAAACCTTTCCAGGAACAACGACTGTATCTCCTACTTTTGTTGATTTGTCAATAAATGAGAGATTTACCGATGCATAGCGACGTGTTGAAGATGAAAGCCTCTGCGCCAAAGGTTTCCAGGCCGGATTCTTAAGAGCAAGATAAATTGTATCTGTAAGTGTGGGATTGGTCTTATTTTTCATCCTGTTCTTTATATATGTTCTGCTTATCATGAAAAAACTATCTGATGAGGGTATTTAAATGTAATCCTTGCGAAAGTATTTTATACCCTTGTACACACTAGTATGTATGAGTAAAAGATTAAGGGTGAACATAACTGTCGATAAAGATTTGCTTGTGCAGGCAAAGAAAAAGCTCTCTTTATTCGGAGGGAAATTAAGCACGTTGTTTAACGCTTACTTGAGAGATTTTGTTGAGACAATGGACAAAAATTATTCTGCCGGGCAAAAGGACATGATGCAAAAAGTCAAGGATTTGGAAGAAAGGATTGGAAAATTGGAGAAGGCGAAGAAGTAATAATATTGTTTAAATTCATTAATTCAATATTTACTCTGTAAAAAAGAGAAATGCGGGGAAGAGGATTCGAACCTCCGCAAGCACTAAGCTACGACGGCCTTAACGTCGCCCGTTTGACCGCTCCGGCATCCCCGCATTAAAATTAAGATGAGAAATGCATTATAAAGGTTGCTATTATAGTATTTTCGTTCTAAATAATCTTGGTGTAACTTCCAACAGCTCTCCATCTTTTGAGAAAATTGTCCTGGATTCTGAAAAATAATAAGGCAAATATGAAACATAGTCATGATGCGATATTTCAGCAAGATGCCTTAACAATCTAACAATTCTTTGCAGTTGTCCTTCATAATTTTCTCCTGGAATTTTATTTACCAGTAAATATAAATCCTCTAGCGGGGTTTCTATGATGTCCTTGCCCAATACCAATTCACATAAATTTGCTTCTGGTTCTCCCCACCAGACATCTCTGCCTATTGTAATTGCTTTTGCAACATAAAAAGTTCCTTTATCAACTCCTTTCTCCATAAGAAAATATGGTTTCCAATCAATCTTAAAATGTCCATCAATATTACCAGATTTAATTCTTGAAGCAATATCTGTAGTTGCCATACTATCCATAACTGGTTATAATGTAATTAAGTTTAAATAATTTTCTAGGATGGATAGCCAGGTATTAGATTTCGCTTCAATTGGGATTAACGACTATTAAAAGATATTAAAAGAGATAGATATTCGTTTTATAAAAAGTAGATGATGTTTACTTTAAAACTTAGTTTTTCAACCTGATTTTATATCTTATTACAGAGAACTGCCACTCCGTAAGCTATAAACAATGCAGTTATCTATATCCTGAAAGTTGCCGTTGTAAAAGAAGCCTATCGGGGAATTTACTTTTGATTCCAAGCTGAAAGATTCTGACTTAATCGGCTCTTTGCGAAGTGGAGTGTCATGATGAAACTCATACGGAAGATAACTGTAAATGCAGCTCGTAGCATAAATTGATGTTCCTGTGATGAGCGCTCCAAGTGTTTTACGCTTAATTGGAGAGATAGCATTTATTTCATTATAGAAAATGCGTCGCCTTGTCAGCGAAGGTATGCCAAAAAGACGCTTATAAGAGTCTACTGCAAGCCCCATGAAAGGTCCTGTAACAAATCCAATAAGGAATGCGTTTGATCCTCCAGTCAGTATCTTATCTAAATGATGCCCGGTAAAGCTGTAAAATATTCCCGAGACAATTCCACTAAAAGCCGCAGTTATCATTGCGTCATGAATTATTTTGTATCTCTCTCTAGTATTATCAGTTATTCCGATCTTTTCATTTGAATATGAACGAAAAAGAGTGTAAAGCTTATTCAATCCTATAAATGATGCTGCGGCTACTAAACCTCGATTATCCATTGACTCTGAAGCGTAAATTGGTCTGCCTGCTTCTGCAAACTGCCAGAGATATGTTGAGCCTATATCTGTAAGGGCAATTAAAGGAGTTGCCACGCTCACTGCGCCCGTTGTTTCAGTTATGTGCTCTAAAAGACAACTAAATATTTTAGGTGGATTCTTTTCTCTTGGAGGCAAGGAGGAAGCCACATCCACTATAGCCCTTGCTGCAGATTGAACGCCGTGTGTATTGTCTCCACTGTTCTGTGAGATATTTCTTACATCTGTTTGAAAATTTGGCTTATTAGATAATACTCCCTCATTCATAACAATTTAAGTTGATAAAATTTAATTTATTATAGGTGGGGCACATCATTAGTTATAAATATTTTTCAATAAAAATAAATGTTGTCTGAATAGATACTACTGAATGCTGAATTTTTTATTATCTGTAAATTTACTCGACTATTGACAAAAGGCTTTGCCCGAATAGTCTCTGAACTGTAAGACTTATCGGGCAGAAAATTAAACAGAACAAATACTTCTCTTAAAACACCATAAAATTTATTGTTTCGGTTTCTTTAATCTTTCTCTGATTAACTGTTCAACAAAAGAGGAATATTCAACGTCATTTTTAACACAATGAATTTTTGCCTCTTTCCAAAGTTCAGCATCAATCGTAAGGCTTATTTTCTCTTTTTTCATGCCTTATTATATAGATAGGAGTATATATACTTTTCTATATAGAAAGGTTTATATATGGGTATATCTATATGTATAGATATATAGACAATGGAAACAGAACAACAAATACAAGCAAGGAAACAAAGAGGGTTACAGATAGCCCAGACTTCAAGAATAGTAAGAACAGAGCAAGGGTATTGGAAAGTGCCAAGCCAGAGCGGAGCAGGGTTTTATATTGTAAAAAGTAAGGGAGACGGAGCTAAGTGTAATTGTCCTGACTGCAAGGAGTGGGGACACAAGTGTAAGCATATCTGGGCGATTGAATTAATAGTGACCCAAGAAGTAGATAGTGAAGGAAATGTAACGATAACTCAAACTAAGAAAGTTACTTACTCACAAGATTGGAAAAACTATAATCTGGCTCAAACAAAAGAGAAAGAATATTTTATGCGACTTCTTGCAGATGTTACAAGCAGAATACAAAACCCCTCTTACGCCTTTGGAAAGCCCACAAGCCCATTAGGCGATATGATTTACTCAATGATATTCAAAGTTTATTCGGGCTTTTCTGGAAGGCGATTTAATACAGACATGGAAGAAGCACAAAATAAAGACTTTGTAAGCAAAAGAATACCTTATAACACGATGTTTGATTATTTCAATAAACCAGAACTAACACCTCTGCTTTCTCAATTAGTAACCTTAACAAGTCTGCCTTTAAGGAATATTGAGACAGATTTTACAATAGACAGCACGGGCTTTGGAACCGGCAATTTTCAAAGATGGTTTTCATTCAAACACGGCAAGGAGATAAGTTCAAGAAAATGGGTTAAGTGCCATTTTGTTGCAGGAACTAAGACCAATGCAATAACAAGCGTAAAGGTAACTTCTGAATTTGATAACGATTGTCCACAACTAAAAGAACTCGTTGAGAAAACTAAAGAGTTCTTTGATATGCAAGAACTAAGCGGAGATAAGGCATATTTGAGCAGAGCTAACTTAGAATTGTTAGAAGATATTGGAACAAAAGTATTTATTCCATTCAAGACAAACAGCACACCAAACAAGAAAGGTGGAGTTTGGAAAAAGTTATATCACTTCTTCGCATTACATAATGAAGAATTTATGGAGAGTTACCATAAAAGAAGCAATGCAGAGACAAGCGTTTATATGATTAAATCCAAGTTTGGCGATGCTGTTCGTTCTAAAAATTGGAACTCACAAGTCAATGAGGTTTTATGTAAAGTTATAGCCCATAATATTTGCTGTGTGATTATGGAAATGTTTTGTTTGAATATTGAGCCTAATTTTTCTATTAAAAAAGAGGTGACGATATGAGCGTTACTACTGCTCAATTTAGAACTCGGAAGGGAAAACAATTTAAACCTCGTTTTTCTAATAAACTTATGGAAAAGAGAACAAATTCTTTAGAAAGCTCAACAAGGAAAAAAATAGATTTAATTCTAAATAATCTTGGATGGAATACTGATGAAGAAGACCCTAAATGTAATGTCTTTACAGAAAGAGCAAAAACAGTTGAACAAAATAAAAATTTTAAGGGGAAAAAACCAGATTATGTTCTTTATGAAAAAGATACTGATAAACCAATAGCAATAATAGAAGCAAAAAGAAAAGGTCAAGTTTTAGACAAGGCAATAGAACAAGCAGTTGAACTGTATGCAAAACCACTAGGGGTTAATATCATCTTTACTTATGATGGCACTTTTTTCAAATCTTGGCATGTTACAGATGAAAAAGAACTATTAATGGATGATGAGCCAGTAACCCAATTAATTGAAGAGAGAATGATTTTGAGATTTTTAGCAGAGGGTTCTGATATTTCAACAATTACTCCGAAAGTTAAACATACTCGTGGAGAGTTAATCTCTATTTTTAGGTGGGCTAATGATTTGCTAAGAAAAGAAGGATTAAGAGAAGGAATAGAACGATTTACTGAGTTTACAAATTTATTATTTTTAAAAATTATTTCCGAACTTGAAGAAGAAAGGATAAAAAATAATGAAAAAAGATTATTGCAGGATGAATATTTATGGAATAGTTTTGCTAATCTTGAAGCAAAAACTATGATGAATTATATTAACAAAACAATACTCCCCCATTTAGTTGAGAGATACAATCATAGTGGCGAGGTATTTCAAAAAGAAATGATTATTAAAAATCCAAAAACTCTAAAGATGATTGTAGATAGGTTGTCAAAAATATCACTTATGGATGCGGATAGCGATGTTAAAGGCGACGCTTTTGAATATTTCTTAAAAAGTTCCATCACTCTTGGAAACGACTTAGGAGAATATTTTACTCCAAGACATCTTGTAAAATTAATGGTTGAAATTATTGACCCTAAATTTGGAGAAACTGTTTATGACCCCACATGTGGAACTGGCGGTTTTCTAATTCATGCGTTTAATTATATCAAAAAGAGATGTGCCCCAAATCAAACAAACTTAAACACTCTGAAACACCAAACTGTTTTCGGAAGAGAATTAACTAATACTGCTAAAATTGCTAAAATGAATATGATTATTACGGGGGATGGGCATAATAACATTAAACAAATAGATACTTTGAAAAATCCAGTAAAAGAAAAATATGATTTAGTTTTGGCAAATCCGCCTTATGGACAAACAACAGATTACGGAGAATTTTATCCTGTTCCTTCAAATAATGGAGATGCTGTTTTTATTCAACATATCGCTATGAGTTTGAAAGAAGGTGGAAAAGGAGCAGTTGTAATTCCAGAAGGTTTATTATTCCGAAGTGGAGCAGAACTTAACGTGAGAAAATGGCTATTAAAAAATACTGATGTAAAAGCAATAATCTCACTTCCACCTGGAGTTTTTAGACCATATGCTAAAGGAAATAAGACGGATATAATAATTTTTGAAAAAAACAAGCACGGGACTAAATCTGTGTGGTTTTATGAATTAAGAGCAGATGGGTTTGATTTAAATAGTGATATGCGAAGACCTGTTAATGAAAATGATATACCTGATTTATTGGAAAAATGGGCTGAAAAACCAGAATCTGAAAATTCTTGGAATGTTAGAATAGAAACATTAGAAGAAAATAATTATGATTTATTAAGCAAAACCTATAAACCAAGAATAAATGATAATAATGGTAAAATTACTTTTTCTAAATTTTTAACTCCTTCAGAAGAAAAAATGAAAATTGAAGATGCAGATTTGTATAAACAAATAACAGTTCAATTATATGGTAAAGGTGCTATTCTAAGACAAGAGATTCAAGGTAAAAGAGTAGCCACTAAAATTCAATCAGTAGCAAGAAAAGGAGATATGATTGTTTCAAAGATAGATGCGAGAAATGGAGCAATTGCCATAGTTCCAGAAGAACTTGACGGGGCAATTGTTTCATCTGATTTTCCGCTATTCAAAGTCAATAAGGATTTAATTAATTTAAAATATTTAGAGTATTGTTTGAAATATGGGGAATTATCAAAAATTCTTGCACAATATTCAAAAGGGACAACAAATAGGAGAAGAATAAAGCCCTCCGATATATTAAAACTAACTATTGATTTGCCAAGTTTATCTAAACAAGAATTAATTATTGCTAGAATTGAAAAACAAGAAAATATTCTAAAAAATACAGAAGAAACAATAACCTCATTCAAAAAAGGTTTAGTTGATGAATCTGATTTTGCAGGAGACTATCCTTTTGAAGATTTAGAAAGAGTTTGTGGAGATATTAAAAGTGGCGGAACACCTTCAAGAGCTAAGACACACTACTTTAGAGGCAATATTCTTTGGGTTAAAATATCTGATTTTAAAGAATTAGATTTGATTATAGACACAGAAGAAAAAATAACTAAAGAAGGATTAGAGGATTCATCAGCTAAATTATTACCTAAAGATACGGTGCTTGTTTCAATTTTTGCTACAATCGGGGCGGTTTCAATATTAGGAGTAGAAGCAACAACAAATCAGGCAATAAGTGGATTAATTCCCAATAAAAATAAAATTTTGCCAGAATACCTCATGTATTATATGTATACCCTCAAACCTTATTATATCCAAAAATCAAGAGGGGTTGCTCAGAATAACATAAATCAGACTATTCTAAAGGATGTTAAAATAAAAGTTCCACCAATAAAGATTCAAGAAGAAATAGTAATGAAAATAAATGGAAGGAAAAAAGTAATCAAATCATTGGAAGAGAGAAAAGAAGAAGCTAAAGAAGTAGTAAGAAACATTATGAATGAGATAGGTTTACTATATTAAAATGGAAATAAATCTGGCAGTTTTAGGATTAGTCCTTAACTTTGTGGGCTCTTTTGTTTTAATTCTTGTAACTCTTTTTGGTAAATGGCATCAAACAAAATATGACACTCCTTGGACAAAACGATATTGGTGGATGGGAAGAAGACCATTTTACAAAAATACTCAAACTCTTAAATGGCATTTCAAATGGAATCATATTGTTGTAGTTGAAGGATTTATACCGCCAAAACACCTATGGAACTCTATTGGTTTTTTGTTTATAGCAGTAGGTTTTCTTTTTCAACTTCTTAGCATTATAAACTAAATAAATTAAAGGTTTTGAAAAGCATTAAACTGACTATTCGGGCAGAACTCACTTATCGGGCAAAGCCTTGACAAAAGAAACATTTATATATAAGATGTATTTATAAATAGCACTGCTTAAAAGCATCGTCGTAAAAGAGGCGAAGACTTTGAAAAGGGGAAAATCGGAAATATTTAGAGGTTGCATATTGAATTTATCCCTTGGAATGATTTCTGTCTTTGATAATTACAATGAATGACAAAACTCTCCTTATAGCTGCTGTTTCTCTCCTTGTTGGAGGATTTCTACTTATTGTTATAGCAGGACAGGCACAAATAGCTGGAAAAGTTGTTCAAGAAGACGCTCCTGAAGAAGATTCTTCAGATAATGTAAATGAGGTTTATGTTTGTTCAAGCGGAACATGCAACCCTGAAAGCGCAAGAGAAATATGTATAGACGGGAAATGGTCTGCTTGCCCTTCTGAACAGGTTTGCGTAAGGGGCTCATGCACAGTGCCAAAAAGTGGTGGTTCAAGCACTCCGTTTGTAAGCAGTTCTGGTTCATCGGGAAGTTCAGTTGTTACGACAACAACCAGCAGCACTCCAACAAGCAAAAGCATGACGACAAGCAGTATAGGGGAAATTGAAGGAAGCAAGACTTTAGAGGTGGGAGAAGAGATAATCAAATTTAATATGAATGGAGAATCTTATACTCTTCAAATTAATAATATTGAAACTACGAGTGCTTCTCTTGGGCTTAATGGAATTGATGCAATATTGAATGTCGGGGAAGAGAAAGGATTTGACGGCAATGGAGATAATACAAATGAGATAAAAATAAAGCTCAAGTCTGTTAATTTAGTCAAGAATAAGATTAGCTTAATTGTGACGGAGGCATCCGCATGAAATTTAACAAGCAGGTATGTTTAATGATTTTAATTTTCACATCTATAATTGCACTTGGCGGCTTAAGCAGCGCCAATACTTATGTTAGTGAGATATCTTTCTCTCTTCCAGATAGTGTTTATATAACTAATGAGAATATATCTTTTATTGGTACAATTTCTCAAGCAAACTATAGCACCAATGGAAGTTTAGTTTCATCTTCTGCATTAACATCCAATTCTAGTGTAAATGTAACAATACAGAATACTGCCGGAATTAATGTTAGTAATTATACTTTCACAACAGACAGCAATGGCAAATTTTATTCGTGGAGCCCATATTACATAGGCTCACAGCAAGTTAAAGCTCCTTCAGACTCTGGAGATTATTACATATTAATTGTTTATACGGATCCTAACATTACAAGGTGGTTTTCAAGGGTAGAAATTCAAGTGGTAAACTATACTATAGACACGGTAAGCGTTAAAACTCAAAAAGCAACTTATAATGCTGCAGAAAGCATAGTGGTTGAGGGTCAAGCACAAAAGACGATAGGGGATCAAGTGTTATATGTTAGTAATATAACTGTAAATGGAAGCTTAATGAATTCATCTCTTAGCGTAATTGAAAGATTTAACTGCACTACCGGAAACAATGGAAAATGCAGTATATCTGTAACAGCTCCTTCTACATATGGGCAGTACTTTGTTGAATTAGATAACTTCAAAGCATTTACTTCTGTTTATGTCGTGCCTTTTAAATATACTCTTAGCTTGAAAGATGAGCTTGGAAAGTCTCCAAAAAGTATGTTTGCCCTTGGAGAACAAGCCAGCGTTGAAGTAAGCATAATAAATGCATCCTCGACTGAAAGCTATTCATTTTCAGGATATGTTATTGACTCATCTGGAAATGTTGTAAGTGTTATAAATTCCACCACTCTAAACAGCAACAACTCATTCACAAACATATTCACGTTTACTGTAGATGCATTGACTTATTCGTACAAAGCATATAGGGCTAGCGTAACTATAAGCAAAGTTGGGGATGGAAGCACATCCGCTTCTGCACCATTTGAGGTAAAAGACTGGACTCTTGCATTAAATAAAAGAAGTTCAAATTCTGGATTTGAATATGAATATAGTACATTCCCTAACAAGACTCTTCGCTTTGAAATATATCCTACTTGGAGATCAAACGGAAGCGTTATTCAGACTGTAAATGTATCCTTATTTTCTATAGCTTTGAAAGATTCCCTTAACAATGTATTGACTGCTGTAAACACAACTTTCAATTCTAGCTGTGCCAATGATGGATGTTATGAGTTTTCAATTAACTCTTCTGGATTGCCAGGACAATATAAATTAAGCGTGACATTAGTTTATTCAGGAAGCACGCAAGTAAGAAGCGTCCCTATAAATGTTATTACTGGAGTAGCATCTGCACAGTCAACTGATAAAGAAGGAGCGATAAAAGAATTATTTGGCACCAATGAATATGTTTACATTTCTCTCTCTGCCTACAACATGACTGCGAGCCAATTTAATCTGTCAAATGCAGAATTAATCCTAATTCAATATATGAACGGCACAGAGTTAAACTATACGAATGTTACTAATTTTGGCGATGTAAATGCAACTAATACTGCTTTTGAATGGGCATGGAATAGTACGGCTCAAAGACTAAAGCTTGACGTTCCAAAAGATGGAGGGATGTATACTGTGTATATATGGGGAAACAATAGAACACTTGGAACCAGCACTAAATTCATTGTCAATCCTTATGATATCTGCACAAGTGCAAAGGACACTCCTGGAACTGTAAATTCAGGAAATTATTATGTGTGGCAGTTCAAGAAGACTGACCCAGTCTATTTTGAGTTCAAGATTACCCAAGCAACTAATCCTTTAGGAAAAGCACTCGCTCAAAACAGCTCGACTAACAGCAGTTCTTCAGGAAGAGGTGCAGGATGCACTATAGACACGACAACTAAACAAGCAGTGATAAATGCAACAATTACAATAGTTGAGGTTAAAAATTATGAATCTGGAGCATCTCAAAATATTAATGTAAGCGAATCTTCTTGCCAAGCAAGCGACAGTTCTGGAGGATATAGTTGCACCATTAAACCATTGACTAAATGGGATGGAGGAGTAAATACGGTAATATTTAAAGTACAGGGAGCAGATGGCACAACCTCTTTTGCAACTGGCAGATTTGAAGCAAGAGCTTTCTATATATATGGATATTCTCAAAATTGGCAAAATAGTCCGTCTAGTAACTTGACATTGAATGTGCAAATATATGAAGCAGGAAGCAATTGGTGGAGCGGAGGAGGAACTGGAGGATTAGGAGGAACTGTAACAGTTAAGAAAGTAGAATATCAAGGCAGAGATGGAGAATGGATATGGCCTCCTGTTAGCTATGGTTATAATGTCTCTGCCCTTAATTCATCAGTTATAACTTCAGGTAGCGGGTCTATATCTCTTCCGGTTACTTACACTACTGATGGAACATGGAAGACAGGATATTATCGTGTACTATTGCAGGCAACAACTTCATCAGGAGACACAGATTATGGATATGCTTGGTTTGGGATTAAGCTCTGGGATGTATATGGTATGCCAATTGAATGCACTTCCACGGGATGTGCATATAAGAATTATTATAACTCCAAAGAAAATATTACTCTTTATGTAAAGATATCCACTGCCGGAGACTATAACTATAACTCTCAAGGGGGACAGAGTATAGGCGGTAATGTTTCAATTGGTATAAAAAAGATAACTGACTGTAGATTATGGCCTTGTAAGGAGCTAAATAGTTCTGACTATACTGCCAACACCCTTGTATTAAACGAGTCTAGTCCATGGTATTGGAGTGCTAATTTACAAAATCAAAGCAAATATATGCTTACAATAAACAATACAAGAGGAACATGGAATACAGGATATTATTCTGTTGTTCTAGATGTTAATGGAACAGATACTGGATATGCCTGGTTTAATACAATTGCATTTTATGTTGAAACACAGCCTACGAATAGCACTGGCACAGGATACAAATATAGCCTACGGGGCAGTGAGAAAGCTTATTTCAATGTAACTACTGTTAAAAGTTATAAGAACGGCTACTATTATAATGGAAATTATATAAAATATAATTTATCTGATTATATGAATGCAACTATTGATTCTGTAATTCTTCGCGTTTGGAACCAATCATCTCAAAAACCAATAGAATATAGTTATCCTACACAGCTTAATGTAACTTCTCTTTCCTTAAATGGAAGTTCACTTCTGAATATTAGTTTCCTTAATGGAAGCTGGCCAAGTGGATGGTATTGGGGAGAAGTAACTTTAAGAAATAGCGAAAATGAGACTTCTAATGGATACTTATGGTTTAGTGTTCGTCCATTCAGAGTTCAGGCATCATCTAGTTCGTATAGCATTGACAGCGACCAGTGCATAAATTCAACAATATCTATATATGACCCAGACTGGTATTCTTCAACTCCTCTTGTAGGAAATTATTCAGTTATAAGCGTTTACGAGTATATATGGTCTGGAAGTGGAAGTTCCCAAACAACATATACTAACTATACTTCTACTTCATTTAATGCAACTGGAAATATTACATTCTGCCCTAATAATGGCGCGTGGAGTGGTGGCAGCTGGGGAGGATACCATTATCTAAATGTTGTTGTAAAAGATAATGTGCAGAATGATACAGAAGTTGGGTGGCTGTCATTCAGAACAATTCCATTCCAGATATCATGGGGAAGTGTTAATGGAGGAACAGGCAAAGCAACAAATGCTGCAATAAATGTACCTGTTACTCTAACGCGTTCTAGCGGAGGAAATGCTACCGGAAATCTAACTAATATATATCAATGGAGATATGATGCAAGCACTCAATACAGAAGCGTCAAAGAAAGCTATGTGTTTAGCGTTGGAAGCTGTTATTCAAATGTATCTTCTCAATGCACAGTAAATGGGACGCAAAATGTTACAATATATGCTCCTTCATCTGGATGGAAGGTAGGTTATAATTATCTAAATGCTGATTGGGCAAAACAAAACGATGCAAGTTCATCTATACAAGACTGGAGCACTATATACTTTGAAGGAAGAGAAAGCTATAATGGTTATTTCTCAAATACCGACAGTAACGGAAACTGGAAGTATTACTTTAATGAAACTCAAAATATAACGATAAAAATATTCGTAAGAGATTCAAATTATAATGGAATAGCCGCAAACATTACTGGAGTGTCATACTCACTAAGGAGCGGCAGTTGTTATAGTGAATGGTGCAGACAGTACACAAGTGCTACATGGGGACTTATTGGAGGGGGAGTACAAACTGCTTCCGATGGCACTGCTATAATTACTATAAAAGCGCCTAATGGGTTGTGGGCACGCGGAGAATATGATATAAAAGCGACCATATCTGGAAGTTCAGGAACTGGTACAATAACGGGAAGCCAAGTCAAAGTTAGAGATGAGACATCTATAAATATAACAATTGTCTCTCCAGTAAACAACGCTACTTACAATAACGGAACATTCTTATGGAGCATGACAACTACAAAGAATGCACAGTGTTATGTCTCAATATATAATTATTATAACTTCCATAACTGGAATTGTGGGGGATGGAATGTGACAAATTCATCCAATACTACAAGTGTCTCGCCTCAAAAGATTGGGGCATGCAATACTACGTTATATACGAATTATAATGGGACAAGTTACTTTACATTCTATGCTTCAGACCAGTACACATCTAAATATGATGGGAGCACGTCTACATGGTCATCTGGCTCTACAGGACTCTCAACCGGAAGTACAAGCCATACATATACAGTAAATATAACTAACTGGACTGTTCAATATTATGGATTGTATTCATATTGTTATGATAGTGATGGCAACTCAAACAATGAAGTTGCGGCTTTCAAGGTGCAACCATCATGAAATTAACAATTTATCTTTTTGCTATTGCAGTAATGCTCTTGAGCACAAGTGTAGTTAGTGCTGCGGCAAACCTTGCAATAAATAGTTTCTCATGTACTCCAAGTGAAGTAGCTGTAAATGATGTTTTTTCGTGTACAGCCAGAATATACAATAGTGGAGATGCCTCTGGTTCCGTCAGTGAATTAAGACTTTATCCTGATTCAAATGATTGGCTTGAGTCGTCCAATTACTTAGCTACCTCTGGCACGAGCGTAGGTACGGGGCAAAGCACGGATGTCACATTTACGGGGCTTAGAGCAACTAAAACTGGATTAAATGGTTTTTCCCGAATAACCCTTGATAATGTAGATGACACTTATGTATCTAGTGGAAGTGTTGAAGACACAAATGTAATAAGCGTTGCTGTCACCACAACTAATTCACGCTCTAGCGCTCCAACAGGAGATACATTTACAGTCACTCCTGAAGTTACTGCTGGAGGTTCTATTGACGTCACTCTTACTCTAAATCTTGACTCTGGAGGATGTAGTATTGGAACTCAAAGTTCTGAAAAATCAACAACTGGATTGACAAATCAACAAAAATGGACGCCTACTGCATGGACAATAACGCAGGGAGATAGCGGAAACTGTGTTTACACGCTCTCTGCAGCAGCTACTGGAGCAAGCGGTGTAGCTTCTAAGACCTCATCTGCAAGCAGTAGTGTTACATGCAGTAACTGCACTTCTGCAAGCTCTTCAAGCAGTTCATCTTCAAGTGGGGGCGGTGGAAGCGGAAGTGGTGGTGGAGGAACTGGAGCAAGAGAATTGAATGAGAGCATATCATATGATTTGGGCTCTGGAGAGAGTGCAACTTTCAAGTTTGGAGGAGTAAGCCATACTTTAATTGTGAGCAATGTAACTGATGTCCAGGCAGCTATTACAATTAAAAGCAAAGAGAAGACATTTATAATGCGTGTAGGAGAGGAAAAAATAGTGGACTTTGAAGATGATAATAAAAATGATATATCTGTGATGCTTAAATCAATAAATATTCTGACAAAGAAAGCCAAAGTAATATTAACGCCGCTCTATATTCCTGAAACGCCTCAAGATGCAGAGAAAAGAGCAAGTGGGGATGGCGGAAAAGAAGGAAATGGTAAATCTGAAGAAAATCTCACTCCTGAAGAGAAAAAGAAGAGGGGAATCATAATAGCATTAGTTGCATTAATAATGATTATCGCAGGAATTATAATATTTATTTTCTATACAAAGAGACGTGTAAACGAGAAGATATTCCGTAAATCTGTTTATGTCAAGAACTAATTTGGTAAAATAATTAATCCTATCGCTCACTTCGCAGCAAGCTATGTGGTATAAGACCCATTTGGAGCAATAAAGAGGTTTCTATTTTAGTGCCTTCTCGCACTCATCTAAATTGTCCTCGAGCGCCTGAACTGATTTTAAGAATATATCCTTTGCGTCCATCTGACCGAANGATTCTATGACAAATAATATCTCTGATGAATCTTTAATAGCTTCATTGTCTAATGTATTTATTGCATCTATTTCTGCGTCGTTTAAATCGCAAATCCATTTAGAGCCATTCTTTTCAGGCTTGATAAAGCCCAACTTAGATTTTTGCACAATCTGATCTATTTGCGGTGATGAGAGTATTTCTTTTATATGCTTATAATAGCATAATCCCGGAACATATTTAGCGTGTGAAATTCCCCTGCCAAGACTTGCAGTCGCCACCAGCTCAAGCTTATTGTTTCCAGACAATATTGTCAATGGAGTTTTAGGATAAATAACTTCTGCGTTGCCATCCAAATCACCTGCATAGACTATTCCAGGTCCTATTTTAGATAATTTCAAGTCTATCTTTGTTTTTGATGAAATTGATTTTTCAGTCTTTAAAGCTACAAGCCCAAGACGATGAGCAAGCATCTCGTCGTAGATAGCAGAATCATTTTTGAATATCTCCACTTCATCTATTGCCAGTGTTGGAACTTCTGAAACGCTTCTTCGCAAAGCATTTGCCAATGGTTCATTTGCGTCGGTGCGAATAACCAGCAGCTGGGGAGTTTTTTGCACTATTTCCATGTTGTTATAATGTAAAAATGGCTTTTAAATCTTTAGACTCTTCGGCCACGCTTTCCTCCTTTCTTCTTTGGTCCTCCCCTAGGAACTCTTGTAGCGTCTAAAACGCTTATAATCTTGAATCCTTCCTTATCCAGACTTTTGACAGCGGCATGAGCCCCTGAACCAGTGCCTATGCTTCCAGTCTTGGCTCTGACTCGGACATAAAGACTTGTTATGCCTAAGTCCTTAGCCCTTTCTGCGGCGCGTTTAGCGATGAACATGGCAATTGTAGGATCAGCTTTGAGACGGCTATGTTTAGTAATCATTCCTCCGGATATTCGGCATATAGTGTTGCCAGCTAAATCAGTTATATGCACTAAAGTATTATTTTGTGAAGTATATATGTATGCTATTGCCGCACGTTCATCTTTAACTTCTTCTGGTTTTATTTCCTCTACAATTGTAGTTTTAACATTTGATTTTGCCTCTGCCGATTCTGAAGAGGTTTCTTTAACACTTGTTTCTTCTTTTACTTCCTGCTTCTTCATTTTGCTGCCTCCTCTTCCTCAACTTCTGGCTTACCGGGAGCAATTTCTTTTTTCATTACATCCACGCCGACCTTTATCTTGTTCTCTTCTGAAATGCTGACAATATAACTTGGGATGTTAACTATTTTTCCATCTATTGTTACTTTCTTATGTGTGACCAATTGGCGTGCCTGACGCGAAGTATTTGCAAGACCCTTCCGCAATAACACGGTTGGCAGCCTGCGCTCCAGAATGTCTTCAATTTTAAGTGCGAGAACTTCTGATATTGTACTAGTCTTTAGCCCCAGATTTTGAAGCTTCCTGAAAAGAACTTCCTGCTCTTCCAGCGAAGATCTTGCCAGACTCTTTGCCCTTCTCCTGAAATATCCTAATTTTGCATTTGTCTTCCAGATTTCCTTCTTATTCTTTAGTCCATACTTTTCCTTTAGAATGTTTTCCTCTGCAATGCGGGAACTTTGATAAAGCTTTTTAGGGCGCACATACATTTTAGGTTTTCTAATCATTTTTTAACCGCCTTCTTCACTCCGCCACCAGTCAGTCTTTTTGCTCTGAAGTGAGATCTGGTTCTCTGGCCTCTTACCGGAAGCCTTGAAGCGTGTCTTATGCCTTTGTAACTCTTTATCTCCTTCATTCTCTTTATATCAAAGTCTCTCTTCATGTCTAAGTCTGTGCCATAGAAATGACCTGTCTCGCCTGTTTCTCTGTCTGAACGGCGGTTTTTCAAAAATTCTGGAATGTCTAATTTATCAAGAAACTCCTCAATTTTTACAATGTCCTCTTTTGACAAATCGCCTATCTTTTTTGAACGTGAATAATTTAGCTTTATGCAAACGGCGTTGGAAATTGACCATGAGACGCCTTTAATTCTAGTCAATCCAGCGTATATATTTCTTGAACCTTCTATATCATATCCGTAGATACGCACTAAAAATTCTGTATTTTCAATTGCTGCCGGCTTATGCTCTGATTTTGATTTCTCGCTCTTCTCTGACTTGCCTGTTTGTTTTTTTTCTGCCATTTAACGTACAAAAAGATTGAATCGCTGCTTTTCTGAAAGCTCCTCGAGCAATCTGCGCTCTATCGCTTTTTTTGGATCCGGAATGTTTTTCAATCTAGTTCTCATTTCCTCAAAAGACTCGAATGGCTTTTCCTCTCTCGCCTGCAAAAGCTCTTGCGTGTGCTTTCGACCAAATCCTGGAATAAGCTCTATCTGATGGAGTCTAGTATTAATGGCTTGGGCAGTGTTAAAGAAATCTATAAATTTCTTCTCCTGCTCCGCAACCACTTGTTCTATGAACTCCTGCAGCTGGATCTTCGCAGTCTCTGTAAGTCTATCACGAGGAAGTCTCCCCGCGATATAGTATACTTTATCTCTCTTCTCCGGGCCTATATAAACCTTTTCTTTTGGCACCAGCGTTATGCCTCTGCGAGGAACTAACTCTAGCAATGCTAAAGTCTTTTCTCCTATTGCTTGAGCTAGAGCGTTCGTCTTTCCGCCCATTGGATAACCGTAAGGCAAGTAATCTAGAATTATTGCATAATCTTCTTTCTCTGTCATGATTTTAGTATTTCTTCACGAGCGCGAGAATAGCGTTCGACTCTTCCTCGGTCAAGCTTACTTCGAGGAAAATTTTATTTAGGTCTTCGGCATCGCGAGGCATAATGTCNAGAATCTTAAGAATCATCTCTTCGCGAATCTTTGGATTATTAAGTGCGCGTATTTCTTCAGATAATTTTTCTGCATCTGCTGTTTCAAGCTTGCAGAATGCTTTTAAATAGTCATTCATTACTTTGTTCTCCTCAAAGCTAAAGCTATATTT
>C687J35174_10001069_pt1 | contig 40000 bp, 45 predicted proteins | sample RifCSPhighO2_01_FD_35174 | JGI IMG/M metagenome (IMG submission 35174) | reverse complement strand
GTGATGGAAGACTGATGTTTTGCCGTCGTGGGAAGCCGCACTCCGCCCGCAGGCAGATTTGACTCCGCAGAGTCAAACCTTTAGGGTGCGGAGGATGTCACAATATTATTAGTGGATGATATAAGAATAGAAGAACTGGTATTTTAGTTTTTCTATTGGAAAGGAGAGATTGTTTTAAAGTTAATTAAAAATTTGTTAAAGAGAAGCCGATTATGAAAATAATTTTGTTTTCTAAAGGTTTATATAGGGACAAAGCTTCTGTTTCTTGTAAACATTGTTTACAAGATGGTGATGAGATATCATAAACGCTTGAGATTGGTTATCTATTCTTTGATTTTCTTAGCGCTTGGTTTGCTATTTGCCGGTTTTGCGTCTGCAGAGACTTGCTGGCTGTACACTTCGAATGCAACTGGGCAGTGCACTGCTGCAAATGGATGCATCTGGAAAAGCGACCCTTGGGGAAGTTGGTGCCAGGAATTGAATTGCTGGAGCTTGAATTCACAGAGCGAATGCACTTCTACGAATGTGCCTGGAAAAAATTGCACTTGGCAGGGGGGAGGAACGAGTTACGGATGTGAAAAATTATCTTGCTGGAGTTTATCCGGAACGAATGAAGGTTCTTGTGTGAATAATTCTGCCGGATTAAGTTGTGACTGGGGCTCGATGTGCTATTCGAGCGGTTCTGGCGGAGGCACTTCTGTAAATTGCGCGCAAAACGCAAACCAATCCTCTTGTTTGAATGCGACTGGATGCGATTGGGGATCATGCTCTGAAAAAGGCTGTTGGAGTTATGGCACCAACACAACTTGCAACGCCGCCAAAGACTGGAATGGCAGAAATTGCACATGGAGCAGTAATAATTATTGTGAACAAAATGGCTGCTGGAAATATTCTAATGAAACTACCTGCGCAAATCCTGCTTTGACGAGTGGGCTGAGCTGCCAATGGAAATACAATTCCTGCCAGGATGTAGATTGTTACAGTTGGGATTTTACAAACGCGACTGCTTGTGTAAATAATACTGCGAATTTGAGCTGCTCGTGGGGCGGAAGTTATTGCATGAAACAGGATTGCTGGAGTTATAATACTCAATCAACTTGCCAAAACAAGCCGAGTTGTTTATGGAAGACTTATGTCAGTTCTGGATGGTGCAATGAAGTTAATTGCTGGTCATGGGATTCTATGAATGGCGGGAACCAAAGCGGATGCGAAAGCAATACTTATGGATTGCCTTGCAGTTGGAGTGGAAATCCTTCGGAAAATCAAACAAATGGATGGTGCTATAAAAATATGGCTTCTGTTTCGTGCTCTAATTTTACTACGGAAAGAGCCTGCATGGATACGTATTATTGCTGGTGGCAGTATACTGATTGGAATAATCCAAGCGCAGGAGGAAGCTGCAGCACTCCTGGAAGTTTTGGGGGCGGTGGAGGAGGAACCAATACAAGCATTCTGAATGACTGGAATCCCGGGTGTTATATTTTTGATATGAATTCTACGGATTGCAATAGTGTTTTGGGATGTAATTCTAGTAATGATGGCTGTGTCGAATTAAGCGATGCTTATGGCGGGAATATTAGCCTAGACGGCTTGAATTGCAGTTATATTAATGATTCAAGCCTTTGCAATAGTATTCCTGCTTTATCCAGTTGTTGTTCGTGGCAGAATGGAACTTGCGCGCAGAATCAGCTTTCGTCTACATGCAGAGATCAGATGGAGACGCCGCCTGCTGGAGCAAGTTTCTGCGAAGATTATAGTTCTTTTGAAAATCAAGCGTTATGCGAACAGATTGCGGGAAGTCCGTGGTATATGCCTTGCATGTGGGATAATTCGACTGCGAGGTGCAGTTTCAAAGCAAGTGATGTTTTCGGAAATGAAAGCCAGAGTTTATCAAAAATAAATAATAAAAAGAATTGCGAGGCGGCAGGCGGAAAGTGGGTAACTGAAAATTATTGTGAAGGCAATATCTCTGTTCCGACAGGGAGATGCGAATATAAATTTGATGAAGAAGATAATTGCGACAAGGCCTGTTTTGCCTGCGAAACAAAGGATGGTGGTGGAAGTTCTGTCAATGCGACGAATGCGGCATCAGCATGTATTGGAAGTAAATCTGGGATTTGTGACTTTACAGCAGACACCAATGCACCTAATGGAATTGGATATTGCAAAGCAAAAAACCAATATAAGAAAGGGCTAGCCAGTAATTGTGACAGTAGTTGTGGAGATTGCAGTTTCAAGGGAGACCCAAACAATAATGACACTACGAAAAAACCAAGTTATTATTGTACATTAAGCAAAGCAAATTCTGATGGGGGCGGATGTAAATGGATGAATGATAATTCGACAGCAACTGGAGGAAATTGCGTAAACAAGGGAGAAAAAACCTGCGAAGATTCCTGCGATAAATGCAATACGCAGACAGATTGTTCGAATCTTGGAAGAACCGGCATCTCAAATCAAACAGGAAGCTGCAAGTGGCAAGGTTCAACAACAACAGGAAGCTGTGTTGCAAATATTGGAGAAGATGTTGAAATCTGCTGGGATGGAATTGATAATACCGATGATAACTTAATTGATTGTTCTGACCCAAGCTGTTATGCTGACTCTTTCTGCGGCTTTGTTTCAGGAGATTGTTTTGGATGGGCAACGAGCGCAAGCTGTGATGAACATAATAGTACATGCGAGTGGGTAACCGATAACTGGGGAAGCTGGTGCGATTTCAAAGGAAGCCAGTGCTGGAAATATAATTCTAATGAAGATAGTTGTGGCGGTATTGTCAGTGCAAATCAAATATTAAATATATCTCTTGCTAGACTGGCTGGAAATCAAATCAATACAAGCAAAACATTTACCCTGTCAAATCTTGGCACGGGATGGATTAACGGTTCAATTTTTATATACAACGCTAGCGGAACAAATATTAATGGAAATTATTCTGTTAATCTGAATGCTCAGACTATTACTTTTGCTAATAACACATTTATGGTCTCGGAGGGAGGAGCTGGAAACCTTACAAATGTGACTTATCAATACTATTCCAGGGTTCAGACATGCCAATGGAGTAATGGAACGGGAAATGCATTTTGCGAAAGAGATTGGAGCGTTGCGGAAGTTTGCATGGGCAAGGGGCAACCTGCCTGCATGACTGCTAATGCTTCTGGTTGTAACTGGACTATTGATTCATGGTGTTCCGGAACAGGAAATGGAACTGATTGGTGCACGAATAATGGCGGGTGGTGCGAGCATAACGATTTCAAACCAAAGGATTGCTGGAAATATTCTTCTGGCGGTTCATCCAGTGAATGCAATGCTGTTTCCGGATGTTCGTGGAAAACAGATTCTTATTCTCAGCCTCGTTGCGAGGTAAATTGGAGTGCAAATTGCTGGCTAAATATGGACAGTTCTACATGCGGCGCAGACAATAATTGTATCTGGGACGTTCCCCCTCAAGGCGGCGGGTGGTGCATGAATAAGGCAGATAAGTGCTGGAGTTATACGAATACAACCTGTAATTCTGCTTTAAGCGGAAGATGCTATTGGCAAAGTTGGGGAAGTGGTGAAGGAGGCTCATGCCAGTCTATGTGCTGGAATGGAAGTCTTAATACTGCGGGAACTTGCGACAGTTCTTTGGGTTGTGTTTGGAAACAGGAATCTGGATGGTGCGAAGAAAGTGCAATGGCTTCTTGTTCAAACACAACTACTATGAATAATCAAACCAATTGTCAAGCTACGACGGGGTGCAAATGGAAGAATTCCGGATGGTGCGATCCAAAAGGGGGAGGATTTTCAAGCGGGAGTGGCGCAAGCGGCGGTGGTGGGGGGGGAGGTGCGATGGGGTCTGAGTGTTATAAGTATGATATAAATCAGACACTGTGCACAAATAAGTCAATAATAAACATTAGTTGCGGGTGGTCTACTAATCTTAATCCTACTTGTGAAGTTAATTGGGCGGCTGATTGCTGGGGATATAATTCTGTTGAAGCAGGATGCAATGCGACAAATGGCTGCTGGTTTAAGAACGATAGCATGGGAAGTTTCTGCACAAATTTAATGGACCAGTGCTGGCAGAATCAAAGTTTGCAAAGCAATGCGACATTATGCGGACAAAGCCAGTTCTGTACAAATAATTCTTGGGGCGGATGTGAACCTAAGTGCTTCTCATTAGATTCTGACTCTTGTACAAATGAGACTTACGTTGGAAAATGCAAGTATTCAACTGGATGGTGCAATCCTGCAGGCATGAATGATATGTTTAACGATATGGAATCCGGGGCTCCTGCGCCTTTAGGACAGGATACATGCGGAGAAGCGGGAATGCAGGCGAGCGTTGACATTTGCGGATTTGGAATGAAAGATATGGGTGATAGTTATGGATTTGGGATGGGCGTTTATGATTTTAGCAATGCTTCTATTTGCAATAAAGAAAAGTTATCAAGCTTTGTTATGGGAATGGCTGGGGGAGGCGGAGGGAGCGGTGGAGGAACGACTTTTGGGATAGAAAGAACAGGCAGCGGAAATGAAACAGTTGTTGCTCTTGTCTATTTAGATACAGATGGGAGCAGAACAGGCGGATGTGCCTTGAGCCATAATTCTTCAGCTGTTGGATATGAATTTAGATTTAAGTATTCTTCACAATGGAATACGAATACAAGCAAGGCGGTAGAAACGTTTAATGCATATAAGTGTGAAGACTCTGATTGGAAAGCAGCAGATATCAAATTAAGCGCATGGAAAACGAAGATGTGTTCGGATGTTGGAGGGCCAATGATTGCTGTGAAGAAGGATGATTTAGGAAAATTCCCTACATTGTATGATTCAGCAGCAGATATGAGAGTTTATGTTACAACGATTGGAAATACCGGAAATGTCAGCACTCCTACGGATAGTGCAGGACCTGGATGGACAACTCCTGGCTCGGTTGACTTTGATATCTCCAGCGCATTTGCGTATGGCGCGGACAGTGCTAAATTCGAAGATATTTTGAAAAAAGGATTTGTACAAGGAGAAGACTGTTTCAATACAATTGACGATGATGGCGATGGTAATGCGGATTGCAATGATTGGGATTGCGAATATTCCAGCAAATGCGCCGGTCTTGGAGTAAATGCTGCAAGTTACAGCGATACGTCTGCTCCACTTGTAACCGGGGTTATGATTGAAGAGTATCCTGACGCCGCATTGATTATGTACGACACAAACAAACCAACTAATGGAACCTTGGAATTGTATGGAGATGGAGACAGTCAATGTTTGAACAGGACTAATTTAATTTATGATGTCGGACTTTTAAGCGCGAACATAAGAGATTATAAGATGTGGCACACTGCGGTGATTTATAATGCGAGCAATACAAATATTTCACTAAATTGGCCTTTGGTAGCGGGTTCAACGTATAATTATAAGCTAAAAGTTTGCGACTCTTCCGGAAAGTGTTCGATAAGCAAGTGTTCGAACTTTAAATTGCCAATATCTGAATCGAAATGCTCTTATTGCAACTTTGTAACGAGAATAAAGCCTCCTACAGGATGGAAGGTTGCCTATGACGTGAACAGAGATGGGACTTATGAGCATGTGCAAGGAGAAGTTTGCGGGCCGAACGCGGGAATGAAGACAAACTATACTGCCGGAAGAAAAGTTAATGTAAAACTTTACAAGAGCGATGGAAGCACATATATAGAATTTTTGAATGCGAGTTTGACAAAGAGCGGGTTGAATGATAAGGTTAGGACGATAAGCACTGCCGGAGACATGATACATAGCTTGACTGGAAGCTATGTTGGCCTGAGTTCAGAGACAAGAGACAAAATAGTAAACAACCTTCACCCCGAGGCATGCAGAATGAAGATTCCTGTTGCGAGCGGAGCAACCTGCAATGCACTTTATCATTGTGACGATAGCGGAGCGAATTGCGCTGATAGAACCAGTGCTGCGGGTGGTGCTCCAATAGACGCAGCAAATTGCGTATGGAATATTCCTGACTGCGAGTTTTCCACGTATAAAACTTCAGCAGCGCCTGGCGGAACTGGTGGGACTGGCGGCAGTGGAGGAAGCGGAGGAGGAGGCGGTGCTGCTGCTACAACTGCCAAAGAAGAAGCAGGAGTGCAGGACGCAGCTGAATCTGATGGTTCTGACGAGGGTGGGGATTCTTCAGAAACATCTCCAGGGTCCGGAGAAAATGCTGCTCCAACAGAAATCACTGAAGGTTTTGGTACTATCTTCTTTGTAATCCTTGGAGCGATAGTAATGGCTGGAGTTATAACTGGGATATATTTTGCAGTTAAGAAAAAACGTCAGAGATATCATTAATAAATTCTAAGCCAAATCTGCAAGTTCCGAAAATATTGAAAGGAGTATTATCTAATGCGGGTGTTAGGATTAGCCAAGACATCCTGCGGGTCTTACACCTTCGGTTCGACCGCTAAATTATCGGCCGAGCGAACCCAGCAACCACAAATCCTACGGATTTGACAGGACTTGCGGTCCCGTAATGCGGGTGTTAGGATTCGAACCTAAGTAAGCACTAAGCTAACAGGTCCTAAGCCTGTCCCGTTTGACCGCTCCGGCACACCCGCATCTACAAGAACCCTATCGGTTCTTCTAGGAGATTTCCCTTTGCAATACTGCTCAGGGCTGATAAATCTTATTAGGACTGAAAAGTAAGAATTCTCACAGTATTAAAGTTTTGTCATTTTTTTAAGATAATTGACTTAAAGATTATTCGGATGGGAAGCTTATCCATTCTTCTCTCTCTGTTTCCTGCCTTATGCCGAGGCTTAATGACTTATCCGTCTCCAATTGTGAGACATGAGACTATTTTTACCTTGGCGCTTTGGGCAAGAAGGAATTCTGCAATAGAAATGGCTGAATCTGCAGATGCAGAGATTGCTTTGCAGAGGCTTGAGCAAACCGGAAAATTATTAATTATACCTCTCGGGGATATAACTCTATGCAATTAACCCAGCCTGCTTTTTTTAGGACTTCTGCGTCGATACCGCAGTTGCATCCCACAGCCACGTCTTTTTCTTCTCCAGTTTGAGGATTGCACATTAATTCATTCATTGTTAAACAAATCCTATTTCTGAAGGGACATATTTGATATATGCTTCGGTGAATAAAAAAGAAATATACTAAAGAGAAAACAATGATAAAGGCTAATGTAATTAATAATATTTTTAGACTATTTTTCATATTTCTAAAGGGCAACTCTCGTTAATAAATGTTTAGAAAATAAAGAACACAGCATCCGAGTTTCGCCTCTTGACGGAGACTAACGCAGCAGACGTCGTCAGCTTAACTTCTGTGTTCGGAATGGGAACAGGTGTTTCCTAGCGACTATGGCCGTGTTCAAGGTTAAAGAAGTCAGAGGGTATTTAAAGTTTTGGGCATTAATTCTTGGATGAAGGTAAATCTATCAAGAACGCAAGCAAAAGAGAAAATTGATTCTTTTTTTGAAAAAGAAAATTTTACGGCGGAAGAAGTCAAGAAAATTAAAAGACTTGCAATGAAGTTTAAGATTCGATTAGGCGACAATAAAAAATTGTTTTGCAAGAATTGTTTATCTAAACTAAAAGGCAGGACGCGAATTGGTAAAGTTTACAGAACAATCAGTTGTGGGAACTGTGGCTACAAAAATAAATTCAAGATGAATCAAAGAAAGTAGACAATGTGTTTTCTTTGTAAGCTTTTAAGAAAGTTATCAAATAAGCGAGAATCAACGGACCAAGTATTAATCCGATAATGTTAAAAAGAAAGAGCCCGCCAACCATGCCTATTAAGATTATTGCTTGAGAGAGATTTGTTTTTCTCGAAACGAAATGGGCCCTGAAAACGTTTTCAATTGGAGAGACTATTATCACGTTGAATAAGAAATATCCAACAGCCAGCAAGGGGTTTCCGTTTATTACCATGTAGATAGTTACCGGAACGTACACAAAGCCCGGACCTATTACTGGAATTACGCTAAGAACAATCGCGAAAATACTAAGGATGAATGCATTGGGTATACCGAAGATATATAGGGCGAATGCGGCTAATACGCCCTGTATTAAACCAGCAACCACCTGGCCATAAAGAATGCTTTGAGTTATGTCTTTGAATTGTTTAACGAACTGCTTTTCTTGATTCTTTCCTAGAGGCAGAAGGCCTGATGCGAAATTTCTCAGTTTGTCTTCATCTCTTAGAGAGAAGAAGAAAACGAAAGCTGTAAGAAGAAGATGAAGAGAAATAGTTACGAAGTTAACTAAGAGGTTAACCGTAGAACTGACTATGGAAGAAGTAACTTGGCTAAACCCACTTTTTGCAGCAAGGTCTATCTGGCTGATAAACTGTTCAGACGCTGTTGGAAAAATAGTTTTTATTATCGGGGTGAGATTTAATTCTTGGGAAATTTTGAACAACTCAAAAACCTGCTTCGAAATCAATGGCAGAAGATACCAAAGAGGCACTACAATTATTACCAGCAAAATGAGGCTCACAATAACGGCGGAAAGAGTTTTGCTCTTAACCAGCCTTACTAAAAACTTGTGCACGGGAAGAAAAATATAAGCGAGAATAAGCCCAGCCAGAACTGAAAACAAAACGGGCTTTATTATTAAATAAGTAAGAATCACCAGCAAGGCTAAAAAGGCAATCAGCGAAATCTTCTTTATGTCTTTTTCTGTAATAACCATGCTAAGAAAAGTATTTTTATGTATATAAAAGATTCGGCTGTTGGTTTATTAATGCCGCAGAAAAAATTTATAAACTAAGCATACAAATTCAAGGGATGGAATCGGTTATTCATAAGATATTTTTTGATAATGCTGACAATGACGTTCATGCAGAATTTGTAAAATTCTCGAGGGGCGTTTTTGACAACAGGTATGTCATCGAAGGGAAAAAACAAACAGGCAAGTGGCAGATTAAGACCAGCAGCGAGTTTGCTAACTTTTTTGTAAAGAAAATTTTAGAAAACTATAAAGGCGATTTGAACATTAGGGGAATTATTGTTTCTACATTAGATTTGGAGGGGGACTGTAAGTTTGAAATCGAGAACGTTAAAAGATACATGGGCATCAAACAGCTGGTTCTGAATTGCTCTACATCTTCAGAGAAAATTTTGGAGTTGGTGAACAAATATCCCCGGGCTTTTTACGCGTTGTCTTTTTCAGCAGGGAATTATGAACTAAAGATTAAGGCTAAAGCGCCGAAAAGCGGGAAGCCAGGAACCAAAACAAAAGATGATGAGGACGAAGGACCTAAGGCAGACTTTTGTACATTGAAAACTTCCGACAAATCAATTATTGACGATTTATTTTTTGACTATCCGGAGTTTCAATTGATAAAAATAAAACATATTGTAGAAATTAAGGACATTGAAATTCCTAAAGATTTCAAAACGCCTGAGGAAATGAGAGAAAGAGCGATTAGAAAGGGCGCTATAAAAAGATACATTGATGTTGACGGGAAGAAAGAAATTAAAGAAAAAACTTTTTCTGCTTAATATTCGATTCCTTTTCTTGCAAGAATTCCTTTATCATACGGATGCTTAATTTTTTTTACTTCTGTAACTAGGTCAGCTAATTCAAAGATGTCTGGAAACGGCTTATGAGAACCTGTAAGGATTAATTCTTTTTCTCGGGGTTTGTTTTTTATCAGTCCAATAATCTCTTTTTCTGGGATAAGGCCAAGCTGGACCGCATAAAGTATTTCATCTGCGATTATCATGTCATAATTTCCGTTTAACGAGCCTTGAAGATATTGAAATGCCTCTTCTGCTTTATTTATGTGCTTTGTCTTATCTCCATCCTTAAGGAGCCAATCGCCTGTCCCAAATCTCTTGTAGGAAAAGTTGTCTAATTTATTTAAAGAGATTATTTCTCCGGGGATTTGCTCTTCTAAAGATGAAGCTCCGTTTTTCATGAATTGAACTAGATGAACTTTAAAACCGGAGCCGCAAGCCCTTAACGCTGTACCTAATGCGGCAGTTGTTTTGCCTTTGCCGTTGCCATAGAAGATTTGTGTCAGACCTTTTTGCATCATTTCTGAAAAGCAAGCGGATATTTAACCATTATTGGAAATGTTTATTAATGGTTATTTAATGCTTCTTTTATGAATCAACGACTAAATTCGGGATTGAGAGCTGTTTTAGCCGGGGCGTTGGCAATTGAATGTGGGGGCGGATGTAGAAGCTTTGATATTAGTCCAGGCAGTCTTGCACTACGTGGAGCAAATAGCCTTATGACTAACTTAGCAATGCAGATGTATAAAGACACAATGGAAAACTCTCCGCCATATAGGGGAAATGTAGAACTTTTATTGAGAGTAACTAAAGAAGTTCCGAACAACCAAACATCATTTGTTCTGGCATACGACCCAGAAATTAGCGGCGAAACATTCAGCGTTACTGTAACAGGTTCAAGCCCGAGAGGTTTCAGAGAGACAAAAAGTGTTTATGCTGACCCGAACAGAGATTATGTTTTTGCGTCATTCGGTAATGTGCATGGAAATGTCTCTGCCAACTGGGCATACGAAGACGGCACGAAATTTAGCAATGTGGAATTTAAGAATATGGGCAGCCCTCAGTTGCTTTTTGGATTAAATTGCCCCAATATAATCATTACACATTTAGAAAGAGACAGAACGGCCCTAGAATTTAATGGCGTACTAATGCCTGCAGGGTTTGGTTACGAGCACCATAAAAAGAAAGATTAGGTCTTTTGTATTTCTCTCTGGAAGCTAATAGATATGAATTTCTGGATAGGTTTAAATAATATCTCCTATTTAATTTGAAAGTAATATTAATATAAATTGTCTTATGAAATCTCATAGAGAAAGAATAATTGAGTTTGTTAAGAAAGAAAAAGTAGCCACTAGCTCGGATGTTGCGAGATTTTTGAAAGTTTCATGGAACACCGCGGAGAGCCATCTTAAAGATCTTGTTATCGAGGGCAAGTTAGAAAGGATGAAAAAGAAAGGAGTGACTTTATGGATATTAAAGTAAAAGGACAGGTTACGATTTGGATTATTTGGGCGCTGATACTTGTGGGCGTTATTGTTTTGTTTCTTTTTTTACAGCAGGAAATCACAACTGAAGTTTCTGGAAGCGGAACTGAAGTTGGTTCTTTTATCGGCAGATGCATGGAACCTTCTGTTCGTGAAGCAGAGGATATTATGCTGCCTCGCGGGGGGCTGCTGGAAAAACAAAATACTGTTTTGTTTAATTTTCAAGAAGTGGAATACCTATGCGTGAATATGGGATTTTACGAGCCTTGCATAAACCAACATCCCCTTTTGATACGAGAAATGGAGGATGAACTTAAAGAATATCTAAAACCGAGAGTTGATATTTGTTTTAACGAGCTAAAAGAATATATTGAAGACAGGGGCGAGAAGTTTACTTTTTCGCAAGATTATGACTTTGAAGTTTCTGTTGTTCCTGAAAAAATAGTTTTGGATATAAACAGAAACACGAGATATATTACTAAAACCGGAGATGAGAATGCGCTGGAAGAGTATCGCGCAGAATTTCCAAGCGGGGCGCATGGCCTTGCGACGGTAGCTTTAGAAATTGCCGCTCAAGAAGCAACGTATTGTTATTTTGAATCGACTGGGTATTCGCTATACTATCCAAGGTACAAAATATCCAGACACCAGCTGTCGTATCCAGTAAAGATTTACACGATTAATGATACGATGACTAATGAATATATGATGATTGCGATAAGGAGCTGCGCAATGCCTGCAGGAGTTTAAATGGAAAGAAGAATGAAAAAATTTAGTGTCTTGTTTGAGATTTTTCTTGTAATTAGCATTGTGATTATAACGCCTTACGATTTAAGCAATTTATTTGGGAACAATGTTGTTTCGGCTGTTGACCCGATGAAAATTGTAAACACAATCCAGAATTTTATGAACGATGAGAAAAATAAAATTAATACTTGCGCTGAACTTGTTGATGGAAGCAGATGCCAACAGATGCCTGCGAGTTCATGCAATGCATTATGCAAGAGCGGATGCGTTGAAGGAAAAAGGGAAGAAGTTCCTGAATGCAAACTTGGAACTTGCATAGACGAGGAAGAAGGAATATGCAGTCCTAGAACGCCTGTAGTAGTATGCAATGAGGGCGACGGAACATTTGATGAAAGAGAACTGGAGAACATACCAGAATGCCGGAAAAAATGCTGCTTGATTGGAAGTGAAGCAAGATTTGTAACGGAGAAACAATGCGATGTGCTGGCTAAAGTTTATGAGACAGAAACTAAGTTTGATGCAAGCATAACTTCCGAACCGGCGTGCATATTTTTGAGTGTTGGAGATGCTGAAGGAGCTTGTGTCTTTGAATCAGTAAACAGCTCTGAAAAGTCAGATTGCAAGAGAACAACTTTAAAGGAATGCAATTCAATGAATGGGAATTTCCATGAAAGAATGCTTTGCTCGAATTCAGATTTGAAAACTAAATGCGAAAAACAGCAAAGTGTGGGCTGTATTCAGGGAGTTGAAGAAGTTTATTGGATGGATTCTTGCGGAAACAAAGAAAATATTTTTGACTCGGAAAAATCCAAAAGCTGGAATGAAGGTTTGATTCTTGATAAAAATGACAGCTGTAAAATCGGAACTTCAAGCGATTGGCTGGCTCATCAGCAAAGCTGCGGGAATTGCAACAGATTTACTGGAAGCCTGTGTGGAAATATTACTGATGAAAAGAAATTGTCTGGAAATCCTGAAGGAGATGCAATATGCAAAGACCTTGCATGCGATGTAAACGGAACCCGAAGAGAAAACGGAGAGACTTGGTGTGTTTATCAAAATGCTATCGGAACTTCCTTAGATGTTCCTCTGATAGGAGCGCTGGGTTACTTCACCAACTTTCATCTTAATGGATTGCATAGCATGTCTGCACCTGGGGGAAGACATTTCAGGCAGAGCTGCGTTGAAGGAGAAGTTGTTACCGAGCCGTGCGCAGATTATAGAAATGAAGTTTGTACTGAAAGCAGATTGAATAAAACAGAAGATTCATCGAAATATTTTTCAGTTGCTTCGTGCAGGCCGAACATGTGGGCCGAATGCCTGAATTATAATAAGAACGGGGGAGGTCCATTAAGCGATTTGCTTTCTCAGTTTCAGCCAATCATAGATATTTTTCCACAAGCCGGAAAGATTTTAGCTGGGCCAGCTCAGCTGGAAAAATTTAAGGTAGCGAATTTAATGTTTAGGTGCGAGTCGAATCCTGATTGCTATGTAAATTCGGTAAATGTTGATAAAGATTATAAGTTTCCACTTTGTTTGCCGAAATATCCTCCCGGATTTTATTCTCATGACGCAGAAGGAGAAGACCAGAGTATCTGCGGTTTTGGAAACCAAAGATGCATGAGCGTCTGGGTTTATGAGAGCACGGCGTTTACTTTCGCGGCTACTGCGCATTGGGAATGCAAGGCGGGATGCAATTGCGTAGACGGGACTCCTCCGAAAGGCGCGAAGGGAGAATGGACTAATGTTTATCCGTCGCAAAAACTTGCGCAACAGTCGCAGGACATTTGCGTGAGCTTAGGAGATTGCGGGAAGAAAGCAAACTACAAAGGTGAGGGAGGAATTTCATTTAATTCTGGATACAAATTCAAGATAAACGCTTATGACGGAATGCCAAAAGAAGAGCCGGAAAAAAAGCCGAGGGAAGTTTCAAGACCGATACTTTTTGGAGTTGATGATTCAAAGCCAATTCCAGGAAAATATATTGACGCAGATTATGGGGGTTTGTTTGGTGAAGTTACTGACGGAGATTCTGGCGGAGGCGGAGATGAAGGAGAAGAAAGCGGGGGAGTTGGACCTGGAGCCCCAAGCTTCAAGCCTGCTGACACAATGACTGCTTCGCTTGCATTGGGCGGGGTTACTGGAGCGACTGCACTTGGTATGGGTATTGCGATGAAAGCTGGAGCGTTTACTACAACAACCACAACCACAATCCCTGGTGCTGGAACGATCGCTCCAACTTATGTTCAAATAGAAGGCTCATGGTTGGTAGATAAAAGTGGGGTAGCTGCTACTCAACCAGCTACGACTACCACTACTTCTGTATCTCCAACGGCTGTTGCGTTTCAAGCAGCATCAATGGGCGCAGCAATTGGAGCAGCAGTTGTCTTACTCCTTGTGGGAATTTCTGGAATTGGGGCAGGTGTTGGAACTGGAGGAACAATTGCTTATGGGGCTGGGGGAGCAATTGGTGGTGCAATGATTGGAACGACTTGGGCAGCTAGCTCTGCAGCATCAGCAGTTGCCACACAGGCTGCTGGACAAGGAACAGCAACGGCTTCACAAATAGCAATGAATACTTTTGCGTCCGCACACCCAGCATTTATGGGGGCTATAAAAGTATTGGGCCCTGTTGTCATGATAATCGTCATCGCAGACATAATCGTGCAATGGATGGCGGGAGTTGGGGACATTAAAACAGTCGAAGCGGTGTTTGAATGTGGGTTATGGCAGCCGCCGAAAGGAAGCGAGACATCATGCGATAAGTGCGGGGAAGATGGATTGCCTTGCAGTAGATACTCATGCGAGAGCCTTGGGAAAGATTGCGAGTTTGCAGGAGAAAGCGAAGGAGTTCAGGGAGAAGAAGGAACTAATTTATGCATTTACAATCCAAGAAATGACGTAAGCGGGCCGATAATAACTAATATTACAAAAGAAGCTTTGACAAATGGTTTTGAATATGCTAACGAGGAACTGGGAAAGGCAAGCTCGAGTTTTGAAATAGAAAAGAAAGATGCTGATGGAAAATGTGTAAATCAAATGGAATCTTTCGGATTCGGGTTTGAAATTAACGAGCACGGCGAATGCAAATATTCGTATGAGCAAGACAAGAACTTTAGCGAGATGACTCAGTTCGGAAACAACCTTCTTTCCAAAAAGCATTCGGATGTCTTTTCCATGACAGAAGTTCCTTTTGAAGGAGATGAAAAGAAAGACGTTACGATGTACATAAGATGCAGAGATTACAGTTCGGGGGAAGAAGGAGGAAATATCGGAGCAGAGAATTTCGTGAAGTTCTGCATTGACCCTGTTGACTTGACTCCGCCAGTTGTTGTGAGCAGTGACGATGGAAGGCTGCTAAAACACGGAATTAAGAATTATACAATAAGAGTTGAGTTTAACGAAGATGTCAGCGAGGCGCGGCTAGGATTTACAGACGCACCTTACGATGAATTAGAATATGCAATGACATGCAGCGGAAAGGTCTGTTCTGTTGATGTGCCTCTAAATCCTGGAACGAACAATTACTACGTTAAGGCAAAGGACTTGAAAGGAAATGTAAATGAGCAAGGCACAAAAATAACAATTGTAGAGAGCGCACAAAAGTTGGTGATTTCATCGGTTTCACCTGATAATGAAACAATAGAAACTGGAGATGCAGCGACTTCAGTAGATATGGAAATTACAACCGAAGGAGGTTATGATGGAACGGCAAGCTGCACATTTTCAATTAATAACGGATTAAGTGAATTTTTCAAAGAAACTGGGGGGGAAACACATAAACAAACATTTAGCAGATTAACTCCTGGAACTTATAATTTTGAATTTTTGTGCGTTGATAAGGCTAGCAATGAAGCGAGTGAAAAGACAAAATTAGTTATCAAAAGAGATTCTGTCTATCCTGAAATTACAAGAGTTTATGATGAGTCGGGGACCTTGACGGTTATAACAAAAGAAGACGCGACATGCAGTTACACGAACGCAAATTGCAACTTTAACTCTGATGAAAGCAGTTTAATGGATGGAAGCGGAGCGATTCACACAACTTCCTTGGATTATGATGTTGAATATTTCATTAAATGCAGAGATAAGCATGGAAACGAGCCAGGCGAGTGCAGCATTGTAGTTAAAGGAAGTGAATTTTGAGCAACAAAAACAATTATAAACAAATATCTCATAAGGAGAATATGAAAAAGAGGAGAACAGAAGTTCCCACGATTTCCATTTCAATGAACATGGCTGAAATGAAAAAAGGAGGGCAGATAACTGCTTACATTATTGTGGCAATTGTTATTGTGGTTTTCGGAGTGCTAATCTACTTTTTGTATCCGAAAATAAGCGAGATAATTGCGGGAGATACGGAACCTAGCGATTATATGCGGACGTGCATTCAGCCTGAATTGGACAGAGGACTTGAGCTAATTTCAAAGCAAGGAGGTTACATCAATCCAGAAGGGTATATTGAGTATCGGAGCGTTCCGATAAAATATCTTTGTTACACTTCGAGATATTATGTTCCCTGCTATGTACAGCAGCCGCTTTTGGTTGCGCATGTTGAAAAAGAACTCCAAGATTTGTTGAAGAGCAAAGCAGAAGAATGCGCTGGAGAATTGAAAGATTACTATCAAACCAGAGGATATCAAGTTACTGGAGGAAATAGCGCGGATGTCGAGGTTTCGATTGCGCCGAAAAGAATTGATGTTCAAATTGATTCGCCTATGACGTTCACGAAGGAAACGACCCAAGAGTTTCAGACATTTAGGTTTGCTAAGTCAAGCGAGCTCTACACTTTGCTGATGACTGCAATGAGCATAATTGATTTTGAATCGACTTATGGGGACTCGGAAGTTACTATTTATATGCAGTACTATCCAGAGCTGCAGCTTAGGAAGATGAAGTTGATGGACGGCTCTAAAATCTACAGTATAAAAAACGTTAAAACCTCTGAAACTTTCACTTTTGCGTCAAGAAGTTTGGCGTGGCCCGGAGGACTTGGACTGAAAGCAACATGAAAGAGACAAACACGGTAAATAAGGAAAAGAGATACGATGGATTTGCGATTGCGAGTTTTGTGCTCGGACTGATATCTATTGCTCTGGTTTTAGGTATTTTTATTAATTTTAGGATGCTGTCAGGAGTTATTTTATTCTCGCCAATTTCAGCTTTATTATCACTAATATTTGGAATTATTGCTTTAGTGAGAATTAAAAGAAATGAAAATAAGAAAGGAATGCTATTTGCTATCTTCGGCATGTTATTATCTATTTTTATCTTTTCTGTGGTTTTTGTGGTTCTTGTGATATTAAATTCATTGAGCGGTATAATTAGTTAACATGAAAAACAACAAAAAAATCAGCTCTGGGATTGGTTTGTTAGTCTTGACTTTAATGACAGTTGTTGTTTTTTCTGGGGCTGTTTATGCTGGAGAAAAAGTTGGGACAACTGATGTGACTGTTTGCTGCCAGAAGACAAACTCGGGGTTGAATTGCCAGGATGTTTTGGAAGAAGAGTGCGCGAGCGAGTCTGAATTCGCGCTGCCGACCGCATGCTCGTCAACAGGTCCTTGCGACCCTGGATATTGCTATGACGATGATGAAGGAACTTGCTTAGATAATGTTCCGAAAATGGTTTGCAATGAAGAAGGAGGAATATGGTCTTCTGAAAAGCCCGCTGCTTGCGGGTTGGGGTGCTGCATTCTTGGAGACCAAGCGTCATTTGTAACGCTTGTTAGATGCAAGAGACTTTCGAGTTATTACGGGCTTAATATAAATTACAATCCAGATATTCAGAACGAAGCGCAGTGCATTCTTGCAGCGAAATCTGATGAAAGAGGAGCATGCGTGTTTGAAGAAGAGTTTGAACAGACATGCAAGATGACGACAAGGTCGCAATGCACTGCCGATATTGTTTCTGATACAACAACTTCTGATACAACAACTTCTGATACAACAACTTCTGATACAACAACTTCTGATACGACAACGACTGCTACAACAACTAGCACAGCAACGGCTACAACAACTGAAGGCACATCAGGAACCACAACATCTCAGACGAGCACCGAAACGGACAGCACTGGAATATTGCAAAGTCCCGATGGATGCACAGTTATAGATGATAAAATAAAGTTCTGCCCGAAGATGCTGTGTTCCGCGCCCGAGCTTGACACGAACTGCGGGAAGAGCGAGGATACAACTTGCATAGAAGGAAAAGAAGAAGTTTATTTCAAAGACACATGCGGAAATCCTGCTAATGTTTATGATGCTGCAAAAATAAGGGACGACAATTATTGGACTTATTTGGTTGATAAGGCAGAAGCGTGCAGAGCGGGAGACGCGAATATTAATTCGCAGACTTGCGGAAATTGCAATTATCTTCTTGGAAGTTTCTGCTCGGCAACTAATTCTGAGACAACTAAGCCAACTTACGGCGATAATATCTGCATAGATTTGAATTGCCCTGCTTCGGACATGACTAATGGGGAGGCAAAGCTCCATGGGGAAAGCTGGTGCGGATTTGACACGAACAGGGATTTTACTTTCCAGGAGACGACGCAGGATGCATTCACGCAGTTATTTGATGAGGCGCTGAGAAATGTCAAGTCAAAAGTTCCGATAAATTCAAATTTTCTTGGAGGAGATGTTCCTGTTGGAAGCAAGTTTTATAGATACATCTGTTCGCATGGAGAAGTAATTGTTGAACCGTGCGCAGATTTCAGGCAGGAAGAATGCATTGAGAATAACGTTGCAGGATACAGCGAGGCGGCGTGCAGAGTAAACAGATGGCAGGACTGCACTTCGATATTTAAGAAATTAGATTGCGAGAACTCTGACAGGAGAGATTGCATTTGGATGGATGGAATTGAATATACATTAATGGGAGGAATTGCGAACGGCTCCACGATTGATAAAACATCTTTGAGCGCGGCGAAAGGAGAACTGGCGAAGATTAAGACTGGAGAAAGAGAGCTTGGAGCGTGCGTTCCGAAGATTCCTCCTGGATTGAAATTCTGGGGAACTGAAGAAGGAGATAATGCTGAAGCATCTGGAATTTGCTCGCAAGCGAATGCTGTATGCCCGGTAACTTACGAGAAAGGGTTGACTGGGGGAGATTGGAAGTGCATAAAGAATTGTGAATGCTTGGACCAGGCAAACCAGCTGAAGAGAGTGCAATTGTGCATGGCTATCGGAGATTGCGGGCCAAAAGTTAACATTGCCGGCCAATCCGGAAGAAAAGCAGGATATAAGATTTTTGAAGAGGAATTGAAGAAGAAGTAAAATGAAAGATGAAACAAAAAAATGGATTGAACAAGCAGAAGCGGACTTGAAGACCGCGAGAAATAGTCTAGCAAGCAAGGATTTCTATGCTTCGAGTTTTTGGGCTCAGCAGGCCGTTGAGAAAATTTTAAAAGCGTTCATCATGAAGAAAGAAAATAAGCTAATCAAGATGCATGATTTAGTTATTCTGGGAAGAAAAGCTAAATTGCCAATTGAACTTTTATCAAAGTGCGAAAGGCTTTCAAAAGCGTACATTGAATCAAGATATGGCCTTTTGGGAGGAGAAATTCCTGCCGAAAAATTCAAACAGGCAGATGCTGAAAATTTTTTAAACATAGCGGAGGAAATTACCATATGGCTAAAAAAGAAGATTTGAAAATAGTGAAAGAATTCAAGAAGAAAATATCTGAAAAGATACCTGTAAAAAAAGTAATTTTATTTGGCAGTAGAGCTACAGGAAAGACTCATGAATGGAGCGATTATGATATTATTGTGGTAAGTGATGAATTTGAAGGGGAAAAAACATTTGAGCGAGGCATAGGATTTTATGATTACTGGGAGCATGATTATCCTGTTGATTTTCTATGCTACACGATTGCGGAGTTTAATAGATTGAAAAAGAAGGCGACAATTGTAAAAGAAGCGATGAAAGAAGGTATTGAAATAAAATGAAACAAGGAAAAAGAAAATTAATTGCGTTTGGAGAAATGTTTTTGTTAGTGAGCATGAGCTTTGCGGTGGCGTTTATGCTGAGCGAAAGTATTGGGGGAAGAGTGGACGCTGACGCTATGTCTGACGCATTTGCGGCTAGCGCACAAACGGGAGGAGGACCGCCTGTCCAAACTGGTGGCGGAGGACTTGTTGGTAATTTTAATCCTAACCTTCCTACTCAAAATGCTCTTGCGCCTCCGCCTGCGACGCTGACTCCTGCAGGTGCGGGGACTTTTGGTGGGGCGCCCGGCGGCGTTGCTCCTCCTGATGGACCTCTTAGTATCGGCACTACTGTTGGAGGCGCATCGGTTGTGCCTGCCGGAACACAAATAGTTGCTGGTTCAGTAATTGGACCGGGTTCTGTCTTGCAGAGCGGTACAGCAACATTATCAAATGGTGTGGTGCTTCAGGCTGGACAGGCCGTCCCAAATGGCATGACTGCTACTCTTGCTTCTAATGGTGTGATGGGTGGAAGTGGGGGGTCTGTGAGTGGCGCTGGTTCGACTTTACAAACATTTACTGGTGGACCTGCTGCGGGCGGTGGTGCAGGCGCGGACTTAATGGGTTCAATATTTGGGGGAAAAGCATTTGGGGCAGGGGTTGGTGGGGCATTATTCTCGGGATTGGTTTGGGGGGCGATTGCTGGGGGAATTGCATATTTTGTTGCAGGAATGTTTGGGCAGACTAAGAAACAAGCAGAGTCTATTGGACTGGGCGTCGGGGCTGGAGCATTTGTTGGCTCGAGCTTGTATCTTTATGGGTCGAATTATGTGCTTGCGTATCCTGGAGCCCAGCTTGCGTTTTACAATACTGCGTTCGGGGCTGCGATTATAGGAATTGGAGTTGCTGCTGTCATAATCATTATGACTTACAAGAAAGAAAAGAAAGAATTAGTGAGATTTGAGTGCCAAGCGTGGGAGCCGCCGACTGGAGGTTCGAGATGTGATGACTGCAACAATAATCCATTGCTGCCTTGCTCGGAATACAGATGCAGAAGCCTTGGACAGGCTTGCGAGATTGCCAACCCCGGAACAACGGAAGAGAAATGTTTTTGGAAAAGCAAAGGAGATACTTCAGCTCCGCATATGGTTCCTTGGGATGAAGCGCTTAGCCCCGATGGATTAAAATATTATCCTGATGCTGAAATCAGTCCGCCGAACAGAGGTTTTGTGATTAAGGATAGCGCCGGAAGTGATACATGTTTGCCCGCTTTCAGCAATCTTGAATTTGGCGTGAAGACGGACGAGCCGGCTCAATGCAGAGTTGATTACAGCGCGAAGAACACGTATAGTGAAATGCAGTTTTTGCTTGGGGAGTCAGGCTTATTCCTTGAGGAACACACACAAAGATTGAAAGTCCCGAACACTCAGCAAGAAGGGGATGTGATTCCAGAGATAGGAGTTGATGGAACATTCAAGTTGTGGGTGAGATGCATTGACTCGAATGGAAATGGAGAAGACAGTGCGGCAGTTGCTTTCAGTTTCTGTGTTGACAAAGGTCCTGACACGACGCAACCAACTATTGAAGGAAGCTCGATTGAATCTGGAATGCCTGTGCAGTTTGATGTGGATGCTGTGCCGATTGAAATTTATGTAAACGAGCCGAGCGAATGCAAGTGGAGCAGACTTGACAAGGTGTACAGCGATATGGAAAACGTAATGGAATGCGGAACAGATAATTATCAGATTAACGCTGACTTGAATTATGTTTGCAATTCTCAATTAACTGGAGTTGTGAACAGGCAGGACAACTGGTTTTATTTCAGATGCGAGGACACTGCGGGGAATGTTATGGTAACGAGCTATCCTCTGCTGTTGAAAGGAACTGAAGAATTAGTAATCACGAAGACCGGACCGACTGGAGAATTTACCGGAAGCACGAACGTAATCCCTGTAACATTAGAAGTTGAAACTGCTCATGGCGCGAATAATGGGGTGGCTGCATGTTCGTTCTCTAACAGCGAGAATGGAAGATTTATCATAATGGATAATACAGAAAATAGTTACATACATAACCAGACTCTTGACTTGAGCGCAGGACAGCAGGCTTATTACTTCAGGTGCATTGATGCTGGAGGAAATCTTGCGACAAGCAACACGAGCTTCAAAGTTACAACAGACACAACCGACCCATTGGTAACGAGAGTTTTCAAAGATGGAAATTCACTGAAGGTAATAACAAGCGAAGAAGCGAAGTGCTATTACTCGAATACGAATTGCGATTACAATCTTGCAGATGGCCTTGTAATGCTTTATGAAGATGCAACAAAGAGAAACGTTCACACGGTAGAATGGAGCAAGACAGCCACATATTACATAAAGTGCGAGGACCTTCGAGGAAATCAGCCAAGTCCGAATGAATGCCAGATTGTTGCGAAAGCGAGCGAGATGTAAAGTTGTATAATATCAAGCAATGAGAACCGTTGTCTATTTTCCAGCGGTTTCCTTATGAAGATTATCCTTCTGGGTTTTAACCGATGTATCTAATGTTCTGGGAGTTACAGTGATTGGAGTATAATTAAGTATTACGCCTCTTACGTGCCAGAACCCCGTATAAGAACCCTCTTCCAATGTGCCGATATTTACTGCATGTGAATACGGGCCGTTGATTGGGCTGGATGTCTGGATATTTGGGTCTAGTGTTATTTGAGAGCCATCTGAATAGTAAAGCCGAAAGCGGAGAAGTTCCCCTTGATAATTAAGTACCGTTGAAACGAACTCAATATCTTCTCCAACAGAGAAAGAAGATTTCCTTCCAGTAACTTCTGTTGGTTCTGCAAGCCCATTGTTATTTGAATCAATCCATTGATTGCAAGCAAAAAATGCATTTCCTAAAGACTGTCCAGAATTATTCTGATAAACGGTTTCATCGTTTGGGCGAGAATTCATTTGGTCAATCTGCCTTTGAGTATTCAACCTGTATTGCTCGTTTTGCCTTCTTTGCTGCTCGCTAGATGCATGGCTTCCCATTCCCTGCATTGCTAATCCAAAAAGACCCCCGTTTAACATTCCGAGGACTTGTACAGTCTTGCCTGGGTCGTCAACTCTTCTTTCTCCAATGTATCTTCCTTGAGAATCGTATGCTGGAGCGAAAGTTGTGCAACCGTTCATTGTTGGAGCTACAGCCATTAATCCCGTTAGGCCTAGTGTTGTTAATCTTCTTCCCATAGAAAAATAAGACTTCTAAACGTTTTTAAACTTTGCTATCACTTTACGATAATGAGAGAATTTATTTATTATTCGAGAACTGCACCGACGGCTGGAAATTATATTAAGGAAAATTTGCAAGAATCCGGAAGGATTGATATTGCGATTCATACCGTTATTTCGACTTTCTTTTTGAGCCATGCTATTAGAACAGATGCGACGCTGCATCTGTGCTTTGCCGGGCCTCCGACGCCGCCGAGACATATTGAAATAAAACCTGTTACTGAAGGGCAGACGGGAGTTGACAAAATTTATCTGGCGAAGACGAATGTTTCTGCGGTGATAAAAAAGTTGTTGTACAAATACAAAGAAGGAGAAAAGAATGAAGTGTTCCCCGGATTTTGGATTGAGAAAAAAGGTTTTCTTGAACTTGCGAACGACCTTGCCGAAGAAGGAAGAAATATTTATGCGCTTGACCAGAAAGGAGAGGACATTAGAACAGTTGAGATAAAAGAAAATCCGATTTTTATTCTTGGTGACCACAAAGGCCTGCCTGGAAAGGAACTGAAGAGGCTGAAAAAATTGTACACTCCGGTTTCAATCGGGCCGAGAACTTATTTTGCCTCGCAGACCATTGCGATTGTGAATAATGAGCTTGACAGAAGAGAAGCCGAAGGACGACTTTAGTTTTAGTCTTGTTTAAAACTTTAAAGCGGTTAAACAATAGCCAAGCAAGTTATAATAATGAAGATAATTAATAATAAACCAGACACTACTGCAAATTAATTACTGTTTACGAGCAGCCTATAACTTATGACTGTAAATTAAAGAGCTCTCCAGTTAAGAAACTTTAAAAATATGAAAACCTTGTTTAATGAATGAAAAAGTGGTGGTATTTAGTTTTTGTATTTATAATTTTGGCTGTTGCGATTTTTGCGGTAGCTGGATTTCTGAACAAAGAACCGATTCAAAAACTTCAAGGGGGAATTATCATAGTTACTTCTACTTATTCTGGAAACACTTCTTTGTATTCGCTTCCGAGCAGTCCGGCGCCGAGTGGAAAAGAAGCAAAGTCTAACGATAGTGGGAACAGCATTGCCGATCAGATAATTACCTCTTCACCTAGATGTTGGCAGTGCCCTTATGGGGGAATAATAATGAACATTCGCATTGAAAACATCACTAATGAAATGGTACAAGATATGACAAATTGCACGAACTTGAATGAAGTTGTTTTAATTGAATGCCCGACGACGGTAATCCAAACTAACCAGACAAATGAAACTGTTAATACCGACTGCGTTTCGGGTAATTGCAATATAAATGAAACGGTTAATAATACCTCGGTGAACAATGTAAGTTTGTCTCCTGCTGAAAATAATTCTGTAATTCCTGATGAAGTCATGGAGCAGGAAATTGCGGAAGATGAGAAAAATATTAACACCGAAGTGAGTGAAGATGAACCTGAAGTCAATTTTTATTACAGGTGGAATTATGACCATAGCAAATGTGTAAGATTAGTTGACAAAGATGGAATGGGCATAAGCGATTGTAATCCGAAAAACCCTGAAGAAGATTTATCCTGGAACAGTGAGGAAAAACCAAAGTTCAGTCCGGCAACCGATTCCATTCTGGAACAGTTAATTAAGAGGATGTTTGGCCTGCCTTAGTGCTGATTAAATAGCTTATTAAAGAATAATAATAATTAAAAACTCTCTAAACCGAGAAATCTGATGGTTTCAGAAGTAAAGGGCGCATCAATGAAGTTTAAGTCTTATGAAAAGACTGTTCCTGAGCTTCTTGGCATCCTGAAGCTGCAAAGAGAACTGAAGAAGTATGATAAGATTGTCTTGAAGCCGTTTCTATCCGGTCAGCTGCAAGAATCTACGCCAAGAGAATTTGTTGAAAATGTCCTGAAGTTTGTTCTGGAGAATAAGAATCCTGTTGCAGAAGTGTTTATTGCCGAAGGAGCTGATGGAGAAAACACGCAGGAACTGTTCGAAGTTTTAGGTTACGACAAACTTGCGGAAAGATACGACATAAGCCTTGTTGATTTAAACAAGACAGAAACTCAGACCGTTCAAAATATGGAATTCTTGAAATTTGATGAGATTTATTACCCAAAGCTCTTGCTGGAAAGTTTTGTTATTTCATTGCCGAAACTGGCACCTCATCCGGAGACTGGGATGATTGCCTCATTGTCAAATATGCTTGGTGCTTTTTCTGCGGAGCATTACAAAGGATTCTTTTCAAGAGGCAAAAGCAAGATAAGGAAATGGCCGATAAAGTATTCTGTCCATGATATTATAAAATGCAAGCTCCCGAATTTTTCTATTATTGATGGCGCGGAGCAGAGCGTAATCCTCGCGGGCCTTCCTCTGGAGATAGACAAACAGGGCGCAAAACTTTTAGGCAAAGAGTGGAAGGAAATTTCGTATCTTAGGTTGATAGACGAAAGCCTTGCTGAGAAGAAGGAAAAGAAAGAAGAAATGAGTTATGTATAGTAAACTATATTAAGCGAGGGCTTTTACTGTTTTTATGAAGAAATCATCGAGGTTGACCTTGACGGGGGGCGTTCAGAGCATGTTTTTTGAGCAGTTCATACTTGAGAATGCGAAAAGGTTTGATGTCAGAGGATATATGAGGAAATTGGAAGACGGGAGAATGGAGATTTTTTTAGAGGGCGACAAGAGCAAAGTCGATGAGATGGCTGCTATCTGCAAACGAGGAACGCAACATACTCTAATCAGGAAGGTTGAAGAAAAGGAAGAAAGGTTTCAGGATTTCAAGGATTTTAAGGTTGTAAAAATATAAAGAAAATAGACGATTATTTGTCTATTTGTTTTCTTCTGAGTCTTTTACTTTTTCGGAGTCTTCTTCATCTGATTCTTCGACTTCTTCATCGGGGTCGTCGGAGTCTTCTTCATCAGGGTCGTCTTCATCTGATTCTTCTTCGGATTCCTCAGAGTCAATTTCTTTCTCCTCTTTCATTATTTCCTCCATTTTAAAAACAAGAAACTGTATTATTTAAAATTTAGGGTTGGAGCGAATCGGCTAAATAAAGCTTATAAACGCGTTGTTTCTATAAAGAATATGGGCCGAGAAGAACAAATTGTAAGCGAGAGATTGAAGAAAGTGAATGAACTTAAGAAAATTGGAGTGAACCCTTATCCTTACAAATTCGATGTAAAAAACTATGCAAAAGAGCTGCAGAAGAAATATGAAAAACTTAAGCCAGAAGAAAGGAAAAAAGATGCTGTGAAGATTGCAGGAAGGCTGATGTCATCGCGAGACCTTGGAAAGATTGCTTTTGGAGTACTAAGAGATAATACTGGAAACATTCAGTTGTTATTGCAAGATGGAGAGACAGACAAAAAGATTGTCGAGTTTTATAAAAAATATACTGATATCGGAGATTTTGTGGGAGTTGAAGGAACGATTTTTAGAACAAAGCGGGGGGAACTTTCTGTTTTGGTAAAAAAACTAGAAATGTTGTCTAAGTCTATATTGCCTTTGCCTGAGAAGTGGCATGGGTTGCAGGACAAGGAAGAAAGATACAGAAAGAGATATCTTGATTTGATTATGAATCCTGATGTAAAGGAAGTTTTTGAAAAGCGCGAAAAAATCTTAGATATCTTACGCGAGTTTATGAAAGACAAAGCGTTTAGAGAAGTAGAAACCCCTTTGTTGCAGCCACTTTATGGCGGAGCTGAAGCACAACCATTTATTACGAAGCTGAATGCGCTGAACATGACTCTTTACATGTCTATTTCTCCAGAGATTTATCTGAAGAAATTGTTAGTTGGAGGAATGGAAAGAGTATTTACGATTTGCAAGAATTTCAGGAACGAAGGCATAGACCGAAGCCACAATCCAGAGTTTACTATGATGGAAGCGTACGCGTCTTATTGGGATTACAACGATGTAATGAAAATGACTGAGCAATTGCTAGAAACACTTACCAAAAAGCTGAATGGAAACACTAAGATAAGTTATCAAGGAAAGGATATAGACTTTAAGGCGCCGTTTAAAGTAATGAGAATTGAAGAAGCCATAAAGAAATATGCTGGTTTAGACCCTTGTGATATTAGTGCTTTGAAAAGAGAAACGCAAAAGATTGGATTTAGCGGGACAAAGGATGAAATGGTTCAGTTTTTGTTTGATGAAAAAGTTGAGGAGCATCTGATTCAGCCAACGTTTATTATAGATTATCCAAAATCAATCTGCCCTTTGACAAAAGAACATAGAAAAAATGAAGAAGAGGTTGAGAGATTTGAATTATTTGTCAATGGAATGGAACTAGCCAATGCATATTCTGAGCTGAATAATCCGGTTGAACAGGAGAAGAGATTGAGAGAACAAATCAAAGAGCGTGAAAAATCTGGAAAGTTCCTTGCGCACTTAGAAGCGAACGAACTTGATGAAGATTTTGTTAATGCAATGAAGCATGGAATGCCTCCGGCTGGGGGAATTGGAGTTGGCGTTGACAGACTGGTAATGCTTCTCACAGATTCCGCTTCTATCCGAGATGTGATTTTATTTCCATTCATGAAACCGTTGGATGCTAAGAAAGAGAAAATGGAGGTAAAGAGAAATAATGGCTGAGCTAATTGTAAGAAGCAAGATAAAGGAAGTTGCAAAAGAGTTTAACGTTGCGGGGGATTTTGCTGATGCGTTAGATAAAATGGCTGTTGAACAGGTAAACCTCGCTGTTGGACGCGCTAGTGCGAATGGCAGAAGAACCGTTCAGGCAAAAGATGTATATCCCGGAAAGGGCACCGCAAAAGAAATGCTTATTGTCAAGTCCAGAGTAAAGGATGTCGCGAAGACTCATAACGTCGCGGGAGATTTTGCTGAAGCATTAAATGAAATGATTGTTTGGAGCGTGATGCAAGCAGGCGAAAGGGCTAAAGCAAACGGTCGGCGCACTATACAAGCGAGGGATTTGTAAAGAGAGGTTTTTGTTTTTTGGTTTTTATTGTACATATGAAAAAAAGAAGATTTCCAACCTTGGCGGTTATCCTGTTAGTGGTTGCGATAAGTTGGCTGCTCTCAGATTTGGGTTATTTGAATGTGGATATTCCTTGGATTCCGGTAATTTTGATTATTATCGCAATAGGCTGGATAATTAATAGGTATGCAAGTAGGTTTTAGGAAGATTTATAATTCTGATTTGGCAGATCCGTTGATGAGGAAAGTGGTTTTTATTGCTGTGGCTGTTTTGGCTTTAGTTTTGTCTATCCCTATAGCATATAATTTTGTATTTGCTGAGAGGCAAGTTGGCTTATTAGAGGAAGTCGCGTGGATTGTTGCAGGAATTTTTATTTTCATTGTACCCTTAGCTTCATTAATTTTTATAAAAAAGATTGATTTCTCAAGGTCAAAATTAATTTGGATATTGCTTACTTTGAATTTAGCAATCATTTTAGTTTGTGCTTTTTTACTTTATGTAGAAATAAAAAGTTCGTTGGGTAAAGCTGAGCTGTTTTACTAAGGATAAAATGTCAAAAGTTGAAATTTTAGAATCAAAAATCGAGGAGAAAAAAGAGGCGAACGGAAAGTCGGTTATGGGGAAGAGGAGCAGGGCGGCGGGGGCGAGGTTCGAGTTGAAAGTGAGAAAGGACCTGGAAGAAAAAGGATGGATAACTGACAAATGGACAAAAAATGTTGACCTCGAGACCAGAAAAACAATCCCAGCAAAAAGAAAGTTCAATCCGTTTAAAAAAGTGCTTGGAATCGGAACAGGTTTTCCAGATTTTATTGCGTTTCGACCAGTTGTAGACCCAACTGAAAAGAAGAGATTTCATAATTATAATGTTATTGGGGTTGAATCAAAAATGAGGGGGATATTAGATAAGAAAGAAAAAGAGAAATGTCGGATTTTACTTGAAAATAATACTTTCAAAGATATCTACCTTGCCAGAAAGGGTGAAAAACTGGGAGAAATTGAATATATTAATTTTTTAACTAAAGAAAAAGATTCTTTGTTTTAATTAAACACAAACTCTGCCTTTGCAATGATGTCGCCTTCATCGACTTTATGATATATGCCTAGAAATTTATCATCTTGGAATAACGCAAAGGTTTCTTCTTGGGGAATTGAATCTATGTCAGTTTTGAAGAGAGGTTTTCCTGTGAGTATTTGCTTGAGATTTGCTTTTTCAGAAAGTTGTGTTGTTGGAAGAACTTTCTTTATTGCTTGCTCGGCTGGAACAAGAATTTCTCTTAATGGAAGTTCGTTGCCTTCTAAATATTCTTTAGCTGCTTTTTCAAAATCGTAAAGGTTGACGAAATTGTCGTCGTTTTCTGTAAAGATTGATGCTTTAACTCTGCGGAGCTCTAGCATGTGCGCGCCGCCAATTTTTTCTCCGAGGTCTGAGCAGATTTTTCGGATGTAAGTGCCGGCTTCAACATTTGCAATGAATAAAACATCTTTGCCTTGCTTTTCAAGAATTTCAAACTGCTTGACTTCTCTTTCGCGGAAGTCTCGTTTTACCCGCGAGCGAACCGGAGGAAGCTGGGTAATTTTTCCAGTAAACGCGGACATTTCTTTTTTTAATTTTTCAAGAGAAATGTCTTCGTGAACGCGCATTATTCCGACGTATTTTTTGTCTTTGTGCATGAAGTAATCGGATAGCTTGCACGCTCTTCCTAGGGTTATGGGCAAGACTCCTGTGACTTGCGGGTCGAGAGTTCCCATGTGGGATGTCTTGGAAATTTTTAACGCATACTTTACGAATTGCGAAACTTGAAAGCTCGTCGGGCCTGCTGGCTTGTCTAAGTTAATCAAAGAGAATTGGATTAATTCGGAGATTGGTTTTTCGAGAGCCATAGCGTTATCACAAAATCCTTGCTTCCTTAAAAGATTTGAAATGATTATCTGTTGTAAGAATTTTTGCATTAAGTGCTCGGGCTGAACAGATAATTAAAGAATCCACAAGAGGAAAACTTCCATATTTATCTTTCATTGTTGCATGTAAAATACCTGCTTCTTTGGCAATTTTTGGAGAAATATCAAATATTCTTGAATTCTTTATTACTGATTCATAAGCTAATTCTACATTACTTTTGCTTCTCCTAACTTTGCTTGTTACTTCAGAGATTATTACAGCCAGCGAATATATTTCATCATCTGAATTAATAATTTTATTAACCTCTTCTCCGGCGCGGCTGCCAGAAAGATATTCAATCCAAAGGGAGGAATCAATTAGATAATTCATTCTCGATCTTCCATTCTATCTTTTTGAGCGAATTTGCCTAGATCTCTTAATGCACCAAAATAATCTTTCTTGTGTTTCTTTATTTCTATTTCTACGATTTCATCTTCCTTAAGATTTTTTTCTCTGACTAATTCTATCGGTATGGTCACCGCCAAAGAACCGCCCAATGCTCGAATCCTCGTTATTGCTGCCATAAAAAGTATAACATTAAGTTATATTTAAAGATTTCCTTTTAGATATGCCTGACGTTTTTCTTCGGGAAATTTCTCAATAGCGTAACGAAGCATTGTTCTCGGCATTTTTTTGTAATTCGGAATTAGGAATGTCTCAAGAACTTGGGGGTTTTTCTTTCCGATTTCTCTTAACGTCCAGCCGACTGCTTTATGGAGCAGGTCGTGTTTTTCGGTTAACAGAATTTCTGAGAGCTTTATTGCATCTTCGAATTGATTGTTAATTATAAATGCGAGAGTCGAAATAATTGCAATTCTTTTTTCCCAGATGCTGTCAGAACGAGCAAGTTTGTAGAGAATGTTCTTAGGTTTGTCGAGGAGATAGTCTCCTAAAATTCTAGGCGCAGTTAAGTCGACCAGGTCCCAATTGTTTATGAACTGAGTGTTTGCGAGATAAAAGTCTACGATTTTCTTGTTTGGATTTTTTTGATAATTATGAACTAACAATAAAAGTGCTGTAAGACGTTCTTCATGAATCTTTGACTTCAGGAGTTCTGCGAGTTCATTAAGCGATAAATCGGAATGCTTCTTTGCTATTGCCCTGCATTCGGGAACTTTAACTCCAAGAAAGATGTCGCCTTCGCCATATTGGCCTTTCCCTGTTTTAAAAAAACCTTGCAGGAGCTTTGCTTTTTCTGGATTTGAAAGTTTGTGAAGGTCTGCTTTTAGAGATTGCAATTTACCCATGAAGTTAATTAGATGAAGAGGTTATAATATTTTCTACCATGTCCTGTTCTTTACATACCAGAATTTAGTCTTTAAGGTATTCTTTGTATAATCTATCAGCTCTTTGGATGCTTTAATTTTCTTTAGAAATTTAACCTGCTCTGCAACACATAAGGTTTCGTGTTTTGCCATATTCCCTTTTCTCCAAGGCAGATTCTTTATTGTGTGCAAATAATAGTGATGGATGTCATGAACTATCGCACTTGCATACCATTCCAATGAATTGAAAGCGTTTTTATTGCTTACATCGAACTGGGCCTTCTCGAGTATCATGCCCGAGATTTGTGCAGATTTTATTTTCCTTAAGTATTTTTTAATTTTGTTGAAATCGTTTTTACTTTTCCCTTTGATTAAATCTAAGGCTTTTACTGTTTGTTCTTGAAATTTTTTAGAACCTATGATGTTAATGTTATTGTATCTCATTGATATCTGAAAGAGAAGAAGGTTATAAATTATTTCTTTAGAGCCATTCTGTGGAAGCCCGGATCTTTGGCTTTTGTCAGGTGCTTCTGTGATTTTGATTCTTGCTTGGCTTCTCTTTCTCTGAAATCTGCGACGGATTGCTCTTTTTCTTTTTCGTCTTTCTTTTGTTCTTCTGTTTTTTCTTCTTTTTTTTCAACTTCTTCTTTCTTTTCTTCGACTTTTGGTTTTTCAGAAGGCTTGTTTAGTCTTTCTTTCTTTGCTTTTTCGAACTTAACAAATTCCGGAAGTTCGGCGAGCTCGACTCTTACCATTCCATTTGATTCTTTAATTGCTCTGACTTTTATTCTGGCTGGAGGTTTTTTCTTTCCTTTGAACCAGACTTCCTGATTTAGCCATTGGTCTAGTTTGACTTTAGAAACGTCTCTGTCTGAAACTTTCATGTGCTTAGCGATAAATTTCTTAATTGTCTTTATTGCCTTGCCAGCTCGTTCGTAGTTCGCTCCTTTTCTCCATTCGTTTCTTAATGGAATTATGTATTCTCTTTCGAGTTCAACTTTTGTTGTAACTGTTTTTTCTGCCATTATCTTACTTCCTCAAAGACTAGTTTAGGTTCTGCTACTTCAGCTATGGTCTTGGTTGCCGCGTCTCTTGCAGCATCGGTTCCGAAAACTTCAAGTTGATAATCTGCTCTTGAACCATAATGATTTAATGTGGTATCTTGAAAATGAAAAACGCGGCTAGACTCACTTCTTATAGAGTTATAGGCGTCTGTTACAGCCACAATATTTGCTACGGTTAAAAGGCGCGAACCTAATTTATCGTTAAGCTTTTGTCTTTCTTGGTCTGAGGCTGCTTGAATTCTGTATTTTGCTACTTGTTGTGCCATTTTATCCTAGATGCTCCTTCTTTGCCTTTCTTGGAAGGATTTTTAGTTTGGTTCGCCTCCAGTGGCGCCTTTGTTTTGTGATTGCGCTCGGGTGAGACCTATGACCGGAGCCGAATTTTCTGATTACTGCCCAAAATGGCGCCCATTTTGTTCTTCGAGTTGCGACAGCAAGCTTTGTTTTTTTCTGAGTTGTTTCCGGCATTTTATTTGCCTCCTCTTGATGCAACACTTTCTAAGAATGCCTTGCCTGTTTCAGTCAATTGCCTGCCAGACTTCTTTGGAGTTTTAACTTTTTCAACAAAGCCCGCTTTTTCCGCTTGCTGCAAACTCAACCGAATCATTTTTCCTGCGCCTTTCCTGAATTCTGGAGGTCTTTGGCCTCTGTCTTTTCTTCCGCCGTATCTAGTTCGAAGCCTTTCAACACCGACTATTCCTTTGATATAAATTTGTCTTAAAATGCTTGCAGAACGCTTATACCAGAAGTCTTCTTCTACAGTTGAACGAGTTTTATGAACTGATGTTTTAACAAAGTCTACCCATTCCGGTTTTTCAAATTCTTTAATTGATTTCAATGCTTCGGCTAATGCTTTGTTGTATTTCTCTGATTGAATCTCTCTGATGTCCATTTTGAAGTAACGTGAAACTAGGTAAAAAGATTGCCTTATAAATATTGTTATTTAGTTGTTCAATTGTAGTATACGAAAATTAGTTCACTGGATGATTATCTTTCTTTTGCAACAACTTCTGCTAACTTACCTTCTTTAAAATCGAAAACGTTTCGGGCAGCTTTTATCGGTGCGATTAACATATCGTCACCTAATGTTGGTATTGTTTCTCCTTTGAAATATGCTCTCCAAATATAAGGGGGATTAGTCTCTGTCCGTATGGCTACATGTGTAACTCCTTCTTGATTTGGATTCCATCCTTCATAAATTACTTGTATTTTATTTGCCATGATATTTTCTTAAAGAATCTCTATTTAAACTTTTCTTTCTTGTCCTTATAATATACGATTATTTAATTAAAATAATCGTATAACCCAAGATTCTATAATTTTTTACTGGCAAGCTTTCTTTTAATTTGACGGCCATCTTGCTGAGCTCTTCGCGGTTTCGACACGCAGATTTGAGAACTGATACCCTAACTTGCTTGTGGTACTTTAAGTCCTGGGAAAGGGATTGTAAGACTCCTTCTGTGAGACCGTTCTTACCGATTTGAAATTTTGATAGTGTTGGATTAGGCATTTTTGCTCACAATTGAAATTCCTCCGGGCGGAAGCGCGGACAATAGTTCTTCTTGAGAGAAATTTTTGTCCAGAAGAACATGAAACTTTGGAAGCATTTCTGTTTTGTCAATTTTTCCCGGTTTGATTTTGAGAAGGACGTCTTTTTTGTTTTTTACTGAAAGTTCCGGAACTGCTCTCAAGATTTTTTCCTGAATTGCCAAGACGAGTTCTAACTGAACGGTCATTTGTTTAGCTTTTCCTTTGACGCCCCAGGTACCGGATTTCATTGATTTGGATTTGTATAAATCAGAAAGTGAGAAAATGTTAACATTTGCTTTTTTGTTTTGCTCACGCCATTTTCTGCTAAAGCAACCTGTGAAAACCGTTGCTTCTTCGATGTCTCTTTCAGATACTTCAGAAGGGTCTGACAAAATGACTGAAAATGGGCTTCCTGGAGAAGAAGTGTGCATGACAATGTAATTCTTTCTTGTTTTTTTTAGTTTTATCAAGAGTTCATCGTTTTGCGTCGAGGATTTACCGCCAACTACTAGCTTTCCAGACAAAGTGTAAAACCAACGATATTTTTTATAATCTTCCATAGAACGAAAAAACGAGGGGAGTTTTTAAGGTTAACTAATTCGAGAAAATTCCACCGCTGATTATTTGAACTCTGAAACTAGCAGAGGCTATTTCATTAGAACCTGTGTGATCCATGTCGTAAGTATGAATTTTGTATTTTTGTGTACATGGCGGAGCATCTTCGGCTGCTTCAAAAAATAAAATACTCATTCCGTCTGGACCCTCTTCGTCATCAAATGATGATGGCGTAGTCCACTTATTTCCATTTTGGTTAAACTGGAAACCTTCAATAGATAGGCCTATGCACTCTACCGAACTCGTTTTCTCTAAAGCGAATGTCAATCTTCTTGTTGAAGCACTTGCTGTTGGAGCTCCCGGGGCCGGTTCTGTCTTTCCACCAATTCCTATGCCTACCTTGTCTCCTTGTTTAATCTTAGCTAATTTGTCTGCACCCAGCCTTACCGCGATTTTTGAACCTTCTTCCGAAAACAAACTCGTTATCTCGCCCTTTACTTTATCATTCAAAGTATCTACGCTGCTAGTTGCGCCACTAAAAATATTTCTAACAAGAACTACCCCCATAATCAGCATGGTCATTGCCAGAACAATTATTACGACTGTTCCGATTGAAAGCTCGATTGCTGCTTTTTTGTTTTTCATTGGGGAAAATTTATTGAGAGCCATAGAGTCCTCCGTATTGAGACAGATATTCTGGATTTTTCATTAACCATGCAAAGAATATCCATGTTAAGATATTCAAAATTATGTCTAAGATTCCAAGAATTTTGCCGGCTTTGCTCCATCCGTTTTTCCAAACTTTATTTTGCTTGTTAGCAAAGACAAGAGCGATAATTCCAGAAATTATTCCGTATAATGGAATTGGAGATAAGAGTCCAACGATGCCTAATACCGCAGACGCAACACCATAACTATTATGGTTGGCTTTAGAATTTTCTTCTTTCTTTACCTCTTTTGCCATAGTGGATTTAAGAAAGAGTCTTTTATAAAACTTTTTATTTCACGCCAAACGTGCTTGCGTGTTCGAACCGGTGTTTTAGGTCGGCTCTTTTTCTAAGATGACGGTAAAAACCATAAAGCAATATCGTAACGCTGAAGAATGCGATTGCGAGGTTGTATTTCAAAGCCAGAATCAACGGAATGAAAGAAAGCAAGATGTAAATAATTGTGTCCGTATCTGAACGAAGCAGAACTATTTGATGTAACAGTTTGAGTTCGGGAGAGAGCATTTGATATTTTGTTAAAAAATCCCAGTCATCAATTTTTTTAGGCTCTTCTTTAGAAAGTTCTCTTTTGGGCATGAAAATTATTTGTTTAGGATGTTTTTAAGGATATATGAAGTTGAAAGGATATTCTCAAAAAGTTTAAAAGCCGCTTGTTTCTTGATGATTTATGGTGTTCGGTTCTCTGAACCTGCATAGGGAAATATAAAATCGGAACGTTGATTTTACATAGGAGTTCGTTCATTGAACTCATATAAAATCGGAACGTTGATTTTACATAGGGAAGGTAGCTCAGTGGGAGAGCACACGACTGAAGCTCGTGGTGTCGGGGGTTCGATTCCCTCTCTTCCCATCAAAAAGATTTAAGGGGGAATAGAGAATCTAACCCCGATACTCACTCTGTTCGCATAAGGGTTCGATTCCCTCGGATGCAAACTTGTTTGCGTTCGAATGAGAAATCTTGGATTTCGCTTTCTCTTCCCATTTCGGGAATCGAACGAGAAATTAAAAACTAACTTGCGTGCTATCTAATAATAATTGCATCCAACACTCCCTGTAATGCCCTCTTTCTTTGTCGGTTCTTGCTGTTCTGTATTCCATTGTCGCGAGAGTTGCACGCAGAATCATTTCAGAATCGTCAGCTTCACCAGTTATTCTTCTTATCGTTGAACATACTGGATTTTCTTCATTAGATAAATATCCTCTTCCGTTTGTTACTGCAGATTCAACGTGTCGCTGTACTTGTGTTTGTCTTCTATTCATGGATTGAAAGTGTGAGTCAGAAATAGGCCAGGTTCTGTCGAATCTCGTTCTCTTGCGAGACGAACGATTCGTGCTAGCATCTGTCTAAGCCCGCGGCTTTGGCGGTTGCATCAGCGAAGTTGGCCGTTTCATCCTGTCTTGCTCTTCTTCGATTCCCGCATGGTTCATTTCTCGGAGCAAGCGGTGGCGTTTCTGTTCCAGAGCTGTGCCTCGCGACACTCGGCCTTTCGACCGATCGCTTCTTGTGATGCCCGGACCTTCCTCAGAACGAAAACTTATAAGAGTCTTCGTCAATTTAATGACACGTTCCGAAGCCAGCTATCTGACTCACGATAGAACTGATTTGTTGAGGTTTTTAAGGCTTTTGATTTTGGAAAAGTCAAGAACATTTCACCTATAAAAAATCCAAAACCCGCTCAATATTATTAGAGGCAACACGACCTGAATTAGTAAATAAACTATCAAAATCCAAACCCAGATGCTTAGTCCTTTCCTTTGCGCTTTGCCTGTTTGTGTTCCTCCGGCAAGGACATTCTGCTCTTGGGGATGCTTGTGCGTGTAAAGTTTGTAGAATATAATTACTAAGATACTCAAGGTTCCATCAATAATTCCGACGGCTCCTAGAATCCGATAATAAAGCTCTCCGATAACCATGAGGGAATCGGTTATGTAAATTACGGGCAGCAGCATTAATACGACAAGCCCTATAAACACATAGTTAAGATATATCATTACATCCAGATAGTTTTCTTTATCCAATGCTTTAGACAAAATATTGGAATGGAGCGAGGCGAAACCGATGACGAAGTAGGTTTGGTATAAATTCCAGACCGTATGGGTGGGAATTAACTTCCATATTCCAAGAATGGAAGTAATAAAACTCAAAACGATAATCAGAAACAAGACGTTAGTAAAGAAGGTTAGTCGTTCGAAGGTGTCCTGCCTGGAGTCGTCCCATATGAAAGCTAGACTGATTAGAGAATGAACGATGACCATCAAAAGAGTGAACAGCGTCCTCATGGCTGTCTGATTAAACTCTCCAATAAGAACAGTAATTATGGCAACTACAGCAGAAATAATTAAAGCCCCAATCAGATTAAGGAGAAAGAATCTTTTGAATTCTTTAAAGTACACCATGGTGAATAGGGTCATTGAAGATTGTTTAAATATTTATCTGAATCGACGAACATGGCAAACCTCTTCGAAGCTGATATCGCTGCTGGATTGACTACCGAACAGAAACTATAAAAAGGAGAATTCTTTTAATATTTAGAAGATGGTGAATCAAGATATAGTTAAATATCTGGAAGAAGGAAAGAGAAGAGGGTTTTCTATACAATTATTGAAAAGAAAGCTTTTGGAGGGCGGGTTTCAGGAAAGAGATGTTGACGATGCGATTGGCGCGATGAACGTTCCGCAAGTAGTTGTCTCGGACAAGATTGACCTCTTTGATAAATCGCAAGATGATAAATATTCTAATCAGCCGCAAACTTCGATGCAACAGCCATCTAATCAAACTCAAATAGTTACAAAGCCATTGCAGGGAATTCAGCAAAAGAAAGAAGTTGATCTGAGCGAAAAAAAAAGTTACGTGAGAAATGGCACCGAAGGAAAGTGGATGAAAATAGGGGGAATACTTGGAATCGTAACTTTGCTGGTTCTCGTTGTTTTTGTTGCCATTAATTTTTTGGCAAATGAGTTTCTTATGAATTTGATAAAAAACAATTTAACTGTTTTGATTTTAGCGACCGTGCTTGTGTTAGTTTTCTCTATCTATAAATATTCATTTGTCGTCGCTGGGAAAAGAACTAACCAGGGTGCCTTGGTTCTGGGCTCGTGGCTTTCCATAATTTCGTGGGTACTTTATTTAGCGCTTGCTGTCATCGCAGGCTTATTTGTTTATGAACAGGCGATTAATTTCTTCAGTGGAACTGACGATGGTGGTTCATATAAGATTGTGTTCTTAATTTTAGCGATATTATGGGTTGTTGCCTTGCTGTTGCATGTTGTAGGAATGATTCTTAGTTCGATTGGAATGACTAAAGCTGGAAGGGGAATTAGATTTTTGAATGTCGCTGGAATAGTTAACATTTTAGTATTCATTTGCGGACTTGGCTTCCTGGCAGGGATTATAATTTTTGATTATAACGTACTTAATGCATTTTCGACCACCAGCGCCGGCTTAAGCGGAGAAAATTCGATAATGGGCACTGCAACCATTGCAATATACTCTTTGATTGGATTGGTTGCTCTGAAAGCTATCGCGATGATATTTGAGATTGTTGGGTTGTTTGATGCGAGTAGGAAGTTTGAGTAAAATTTAAAATTATCTTTTCTTTTGGAATAAACTCCAGATGGTATAAACTAAAATTATTGTCAAAATATTGACCGTCCAAAAAGCCAATTGATTGAGGGAATAAAACGCTTCAAACTGATTGCTAGCTTTAATTAAAAATAAATCTGGAAATGAATTAGCTAAAAACATATTAAGTAAAAATCCGAGGATAAATCCCAAAACAATGGACAAAGGGGTTTTCAACCAAGTTGGTTTAAAATTCATATTGAATTTAAGTTTTTATTTGATATAAATCTTGCGATGACTTCAAATCTGTTAGAAAAGATAAAAATCAAAATAAAGCGATTGCGTAACAATTTCATAATTCCACTTTTGCTGCGGCAAAATCAAAATAAAGCAAGTAGGAGAGAAAAGCAGAGCTTTTCATTCGACCGCCAATAAATTGTCAGTCGAAAGGCAATCGTCTCCGGAATTGGAAGCGATTTTATTTTTAATTAAGGCTTTTAGTAGTTGAGTGCTTAAATTCTCGTTGCCTTGAATCTTACACACCAACTCTATCAACGTCATCTTCTATGACGGCCTTAGTTGTCTCGTTTTGCGGACGGCTTCGTTCTTAGATGCTTTCAGAACTTATCCGCTCACTGCGTAGCTACCCGGCCTGCTCATAACAACCGGTACACCAGAGGCAGCCAACCCCCGTTCCTCTCGTACTAAAGGGTCGTTCCACTCAGACAACAGCACTCCTAGTAGATATCATACAAACTGTCTCACGTACTTGACCTCTATCTTTCGATAAAGAGTGGACTATACCTTCATCCTTTCTTGTAAATTGCCTAAATTATCATACGCTCGCTCCGCTCGCTTAAAATTATTTAACCAACTTTTGAAAGTTAAGTTATGATAACTTAGCGAATGAAATGAGCTACAATAATATTGGCTATTTTACGAAAGGAGATCGGCGTGTTAACATTATTTCTAACGTTCTCGGATTTTTCACATAATCTGCTTTGGGTTATTTTTATTATGCGCCTTGATTTTAATCAAGGATTCGAAGTCTCTACGGGGATAAAAAATATTTTATAATTTTCATCTTCCCTCGGGGTTGCCACCTTTCCAAACAGTTAATTGGAAGAAGGTTTCACCGATATGAGCCGATTTTATTTTTCGTAAAATTACTTTTACGCAACGCCGTGTTTTCTGGTAATGTTTGTTTTACAATTTAAAAATTGCCTAAATTATCTGCTCGCTCCGCTCGATTTAATATTATCTAACCAACCTTTTCAGATTAAGTTATGATAATTAAGCGAATGAAATGAGCTTAACAACTTGGCTATTTTTCTCTGTAATTTTTATGCGCCGTCTAAAGAATCGCTGCTATTTGACGTTCTTAACCCAGCTAACGATCCCTTTTAATGCGTGAACTCCGACACCCTTGGTACCTTGTGCAGTACCAGGATAGGAAGAGCCGACAGCGACGCACCAAACCGCGCCGTCAATATGGACTATCGGGCGCGACCAGCCAATTATCCTTGGGGTACCTTTTCTGTCACA